>JAAUYL010054029.1_pt1 | contig 10186 bp, 7 predicted proteins | sample 7278011 | NCBI WGS metagenome assembly JAAUYL01 (sample SAMN14350225, study PRJNA611818) | marine sediment metagenome | isolation source: surface marine sediment (1.8m) | place: French Polynesia: Moorea | collected 2018-08 | reverse complement strand
GTTCACGCTCCTTGCTCACGCTGTTGAGGAAATGAAGAAATAAATTCTTTTTGCAATTTCAACGACGGGAGGGACAAGAAAAAAGAAAGCTTAGGCAGATAATAGTCGTGTCTCACTGAGACATGTCACGAAGATGTGCGTTTTGTGCATGACTCTGACGATGCGTGTGTTGCAAAAGTAAGACAGAAAATTGATTCTTAGACTTACAGGGTGACAAAGAAACATTTTTTAAAGAATTTCCTAGATTTGTGGAAATTCCCATATTATTTCAGAGAAACTTCACTTAACCAGAAAATGATGGATCTCTAATTAACTTTTCTTGTGAAAAAAATCAAAAGCGTAATTGACAGTAAAGAAAGCACGAGGACATGAAGTTCTTTGTATTTTTTGCTTGTCCGTAGTATTTTTTGGCAAAGTCACGAAGAAACTAAACCCTAGTACTATACTGTATTGACCTGACATGCCCGCGATTTATGCATCAGATCTACTAAAATTATAAAGGCTTTTGCTCCCCATCATAGATAATTATTTTAATCTATATCTACCTCCTGACTTTTGGAGCGACGTAGCCGTCGGAGAAATTGTGCTTCGGCGGAGTCTGTGAGTATATTGGTCCGACGAGGCCTCCGAGATCGCTCCTGTGAGTCTTGCTCTCTCTGTAATGGTGGCTCTCCGTGACCTCGTAAGTTGGAGTGCCCTTCTTTGCCAGATCCCTCATGTGAGGCTTGTCCAGTTGATGCTTGAACTGTCATAACCACATGTTTTGGTTGGGCATTCAACATATTTATTTACGAATCAACAACACAACACAAGGTCATGTTATTTATTACCTGATGCCTGTGAGGAACATCCATAATGGGTCCCGCCATCTCCCTGTCCTTGTGGGGTCCAGTGTAATCCTTGCCATAGCTATGCCTGGTCGGGGTCTGGTAAACGGGTCCATGCATTTCGCTGTCGGCAGATCTCGCGTGAATGTCGTGACCATAGGTGTGCTTCTGGTCGACGCTGTAGATGGGCCCGATCAGGGAGCTGACCTCCACCCTCTTGCCAAAGTCCTTGGGATCGTAGCTGTGCTTGTACTCCTTGTTCCACTTGGTCCTGGAGGCCTTCTTGAGGTCGTGCATGTGGCTGATGATCTCGTTGTACTGGTGCTGCATCTCCACCTTGTAGACGGGCCCCTTGAGCTCCTTGAGCTCCTGGACCTTCTTGACCATGGCCAGGTAGTTGTGGTCCTGCTCGATCTGGTACACCGGGCCGGACAACTCCTTCAGGTCGGAGATGTGCTTCTCGATCTCCTTGAAGTGGTGCTTGCTGTCAATGTCATAGACTGGACCCTCCAGGTTCTTGATGCTCGCCATGTGCTTCTCAATCTTGTCGTAGTGATGGTTGGTGTCCACCTTGTAAATCGGGCCCTTCAGGGTGGCCGTGTCCTGTTGAGCTTTGGTGGGCTCCAGGTAGTGATGTCTGTTGTCAACGTCGTAGATTGGACCATGGAGTGGAATCTGATCCACAATGACAGTGTCAGCCTGCTTGTATCCGTGAGTGCGGCCACACTCGTACACGGGGCCCTGCATCTCCAAGAGGCTGGTGTCGTTGATCTTGGCCTCCCTGTATTTGTGATCTCGCTCGCACTTGTACACGGGACCGGACATGACGGTCTTGTCATCCTTCGGATGATCGATCTCGTAGAAACCGTGCTCGTGATCGACATGGTATACGGGTCCGACCAGGTCCTTCAAGTCGGAGCTGGGTGGAACGTCGGGCTCGCAGAAATTGTGCTCCCGCTCAATATGGTAAACAGGTCCGGACAACTCCTTCAGGTCTGGATTCAGATGATCCTTTTCAAAGTAACCGTGAGCCCGTTCGACAACATAGACCGGACCCTGGAGCTGCTTCAGGCTCTCGATGTGCTTCTCAATTTCCAGGAAGTGATGGGCGTGCTCGACGGTGTAAATAGGTCCCTTGAGCGTCCTGACCTGCTCCATGAGCTCCTCGATCTGGGAGAAGTGGTGCTCCCTTTGGATCTGGAAAATCGGGCCTTGCAGCTTCAGTCCCGTGTCCGACTTGTTGGGAATCTCCTGGTAGTTGTGCTTGTTGTCGATCTGATAAACCGGGTAGGACAGAGTGGCCAGGTCCTCCACAGCCTCGGCGATGGCCTTGAAGTGGTGATCGCGATCAATGTCATAAACAGGACCCTTGAGACTCTTGAGGTCAGCCAAGTGCTTGTCAATCTCATAGTAGTGGTGCTCCCTGTCCACGTGGTAGACCGGATAATGGGCCACATCCTTGATGGCAGGTGGCTTCTCCGAGACCTCGGAATATTCATGCTTCCTCTCAATCTTGTACACGGGACCGGCCAGCTCCTTGAGGTCCTGGAAGTGCTTCTCAATGACGTTGAAGCTGTTGTGGTGCTCGATGTCATATATGGGCCCCTGGAGATTCTTCAGCTCGGTCAGGTGTTGGAAGATTTCCTGTGAAATATGTGGATAGGTTAATTATAGTCAATGAAACATATCAGTTCAATTTACGTACCTTGAAGTGATGCTGATAATGAGGCAGGTTGTAGATGGGACCCTTCAGGGTCTTGATGTCTGGTTGCTCGGTGAAGATCTCGCGGAAGTTGTGATCGTGCAGGACCTGATAGACTGGTCCCTTAAGTTGGAGCAAGCCCTTGACCTGTTCCTCGAGAGCCTGGAAGCAATGGCTCCTCTGGATGTCATACACTGGGCCCTGGAGGTTCTTCAGCTCCTGGACGTTGGTGAGCATGTTGTCAAAGTGGTGATCGCGGAGACAATCGTATACAGGGCCAGCCAGCTCCTTGAGGTCCTGGGCGTTCTTCTCAATGACATTAAAGTGGTGCTCAATGTCCACGTTGTAGACTGGTCCAACGAGAGACTTGATGTCGCTCAGCCTCTCGACAATCTCGGAGAATTTGTGGTCGCGCTTGATGCTATAGACTGGACCCTGGAGATCCTTGATCTTGTCCACCTTAGCCAGCAACTCGCGGTACTTGTGATCCCTTTAACAATTTAATCTGATAGTAATTGCCTGGTTTCCATAATTTTCTTTGTCTGTCTTACCTGGTTACATCATAAATTGGACCCATAAGCTTCTTGGCCGCGTCCACGTGAGTCATGATTGCCTGGGAAAATCGTAAATGAACAGCGGCAAGATCAACTGATCAGAATAAATGAAGATTTACCTCATAATGGTTTTGGTGCTCGGTGTCATAGACAGGGCCCTTCAGAGTCTTCAGCTGATCCACGCGCTCCAGGATCTCATTGTAGTGGTGCAAGTTGTCGATCTGGTAGATTGGACCGACAAGTTTCTTCATTTGCTTGATGGCTTCGTCGAGCTGCTGGAAGTTGTGCTTCCTGTCGACATCGTAGATGGGTCCCTGTAACTGTTTCAGGTTGTCCACGTGCTCCAGGATCATGTTGTAGTGGTGGTTGATGTCCACCGGACTGTAGACAGGACCGGCCAACTCCTTGGTGTCAGTGGCTGGGGGTGACCGTTCACGATAGTGGTGCTCATGGACGACATGGTAGACAGGTCCGACAAGATCAGGGTCGCTCTCTGGGGGCGGCAAGTACTCGTCGTAGCCGTGCTTGCGGTCGATCTTGTAAACGGGACCCTGGAGGTTCTTGATGTCAGAGACGGCCTGCAACATCTGGGTGTAGTTGTGCTTCCTGTCAACATCGTAGATCGGCCCCTCCAACTGGATAGCCTTCTCCAACGCCTTCTCGAACTCGTTGAAGGTGTGCTTGTTGTCAATGTCATAGACTGGACCCTTCAGGGTCCTGACCTGCTCGGCCTTGTCGTTCAACTCATTGAAATGGTGAGCGTTCTCGATGTTGTAAATGGGACCCTGCAGCTTTTTCATCTTGTCAATGTGAGAAACCAGTTCCCTATTGGAAAGGTTTTGTAAGTAAGCCACTGATATCTGGATTACAATGACTATTGTTATATTACTGGTAGTGATGATTGCCCTCGACATTGTAGATGGGAGCTTGAAGTCCTGTGAGCTGCTCAAGGTTCTTCTCAATCAGGTCAAAGTGGTTCGATCTCTCGGGAAGATCGTACACTGGACCAGCCAGCTCCTTTACGGCGTTGACGTGCTTTTTAATTTCATCTGCAAAAAAGGAGTTTTACATTTTTCTTTCGTTGGACAACTGCAACCTCTTTGTCTTACTGAAGTGATGAGCATTGTCAGGAATGTTGTACAGCGGTCCAGCAAGCTCCTGGGGACCGGAAACTCGGTCGGGATACTCTTCAAATCCATGCTTTCTGTCGATCTTGTACACAGGACCCTAAATAAGAAAAGTGAAAGCACCTGATGCTCCCATGGGACCTCATCTACTATACTAAATATCTACCTGCAGAATCTTCAGGGAGTCCAAGTGCTTGTCGATCTCGGCAAAGTGGTGCTTGCGATCAATCTCATAGATGGGACCAACCAGTGGTTTGAGCTCCTCGACAGCCTTGAGCACCTCCAAGTAGCAGCTGGAATGCAAGACATCATAGACGGGACCGGCCAGGTTCTTGATCTTCTCCACTCCCTCTTTGATGTCGACAAAGTGGTTGGAGTGCTCCACTTGGTAGATAGGTCCCATGAGCTTTTCGATCTTCTGGGTGTGCTTGATGATATCCTCGAACACATTTTTGTGGTCAACGTTGTAAACCGGACCGGACAGGGTCTTGACACTCTCGACATTGCGCATCAGCTCCCTGAGTCAAGAAAGATGCATTTTCATTCTTTAGGACTGATCAATGTACACTTACACATAATGATGCTGAGGCGAATCCTTTTGGTAAACTGGACCCTGGAGCTCCTTCAAATCATTGACATTTTTGATAAGTTCCCTGTAACAATGCAGATAGATACATTGTTTTGGGGATTTAAAAAGTCATGGGCGACTCGTGATTGATTACCTGTAAGAATGGAGATTCTCGGGAATGTTGTATAGCGGTCCCTGCAGCTCTTGGGGAGCGATGACCTTTTCATGGTACTCCTCGTAGCCATGTTTCCGGTCGATCTTATAGACGGGCCCCAGAAGGTGCTTCAGTGCCTCCACGTGCTCAACGATTCCTATAACCAAGGCCAATTATTTTAGACTAGGAAAAAAAATCAAGGTAATCGCGTTAAATTCATCCAATATTTCGAATTATCTTCTACCGATTTAGCTATTTAATGCATTCCATTTTCACGCAAATAATCATTAAAAATATTGTACTCTTAATGAAAGCGACGATGAGAATACTTAGTTGTGAAAACCTTGTAGTGTATGAAATATTTTAAGAATACGAATAAACACACGTTGCAGTCGTGGTTTCAGAAAATAGACTATACAAAATACTCCACAGAAAAGATATCATATCAGCCACAAGGCAACAATTATCTACATGATCTGCACAAGTTCAATCATGTGCATGATGACCACAAACCTTTGAAGGCATGCTTGCTCTCCACTTCGTAGATGGGTCCGACCAGTTTGCTGATCTTGTCCACGGCCTCGACAACTCCCTTGTATTGGCTGCTGTGTGGAACATCATAGACAGGACCGGCCAAGTTCTTGATCTTCTCCACACCCTCCTTGATGTCGACAAAGTGGTTGGAGTGCTCCACCTGGTAGATGGGTCCCATTAGCTTCTCGAGCTTCTCCGTGTGCTTGATGATGTCGACAAAGACATTCTTGTGATCGACGTCGTACACGGGTCCCTTGAGAGTGCGCAGGGCGTCAACATTCTTGACGATCTCTGAGTAGTGGTGCTGAGGGGAGTCCTGGATGTAGACTGGACCCTGGAGGGTCTTGAGGTCGTTGACCAGTTTGAGTATCTCATTGAAGTGGTGCTCCCTCTCGGGCAAGTCGTACGTCGGGCCCTGGAGGTCGCGCACTTCCGGTTTTTTCTCCGGAAGCTCAGAGTAGCCGTGCTTCCTGTCTATCTGGAACACGGGGCCGCAGAGGTGCTTCATCCTCTCAATCCTGATTATGTCGGCCTCTGGCGAAAGTAGAAGAAACAGTAGACACGATGCATATACAACACTTAGATAGACCTAGATACATAATCCATTCACAAGGACAGTTGAACAAGGTTAGTTCCATAGAAAGCAACATTGACAAGAACAAGTTTCCATCGTGGGTTAGTCAAGACATCAAAAGTGATGCAACGATTTCACATTTTGACGCAGAAAATATATAGACATAGAAGAAAACTCAAATTTTATGTAGATGATATGTGTTTTTGAATTTTGAAATGCAAATCATTTTAGTTTACCATAGAGCTTGCCTACCTGAAAAGTGATGGTCAGTCTTGCCAAGATCGTAGATTGGACCCAACAGGTTTTTGATCTCCTCGGGCTTAGGCGGGGGGATCAGGCACTTGTGGTCGTGGAGGACGTTGTACACGGGTCCCATGAGCTGCTTCAGGGTGTCGGCATGCTCCTCGATCTGGTTGAAGTGGTGCTTGGCCTCGTCGTTGATGTAGATGGGCCCCTTGAGGAAGTTGCCGGCCTCGCTGTGCTTGATGGGCTCGGAGTAGTGGTGGCTCGCGTTGCCCTCCATGTAGATCGGACCATGGATCTCCTTCACGCTTTCGGCCCTGCCCTGCTCTCCGTAGCTGTGACGGTCGTCCACGAAGATCGGCTTGACCAGGGTCTTCAAGTCCTCCACGTGCTTCTGGATCTCGCGGTAGTGATGGTTGGACTCGCCTATGTTATAAACAGGCCCGGTGAGGTCGTGGATCTTTTGGATGCCCTCGACAATCTCAGAGAAGTGGTGCTCATTGTCAATATTGTACTTGGGTCCATGGAGCTGTTTCAAGTGCTCGACCTGGGAGATGATCTGCGAGTAGTACTTGTGCTCGATCTTGCCAAACTCATAGATTGGCGCTTTCAAGGTCTTGATCTCCTCCGGCTTCTGCCCGACGAGGAGGCAGTTGTGCTGGTGGTGCACATCATACACGGGTCCCAGGAGACCCTTGAGCGTGTCCGCTACTTTCTCAATCTGGGAAAAGTGATGCTTATAGTCATCGTTGATGTAAATTGGCCCTTTGAGGCCCTTTCCGGCCTCGCTATGCTTGATAGGCTCGGAGTAGTGATGGCTCGCGTTGCCCTCGATGTAGATGGGGCCGTGAATCTCTTTCACGCTTTCAGTCTTGCCTGTCTCTCCATACTTGTGGGGTTCATCAACATACAGGGGCTTAACCAGGGTTCTCAGGGACTCCACATGGGTCTTGAGCTCGCGGAAGTGGTGAGCAGACTCTCCTATGTCATAGACAGGACCAGTGAGGTCACGTAGTTTGTCCACTCCAGCAACAATTTCAGAAAAGTGGTGTTCTGAGTCGATATTGTATTTGGGGCCATGTAACTGTTTAAGGTGGTCAATCTGAGCGACGACGTCTGTCAAAAAGTGGTGGTCGGGTTTTCCAAAGTCATAGATTGGTGCCTTCAGAGTTTTGATCTCATCAGGCCTCTGTCCCACCAGGAGACAGTTGTGCTGGTGGTGCACATCATACACGGGGCCCATGAGGTTTTTGAGATTGTCAGTGATTTTTTCAATCTGAGAAAAGTGGTGTTTGTAATCGTCGTTGATGTAGATAGGACCCTTGAGTGTTTTCCCAGCTTCAGTTGTCTTTACAGGCTCGGAGTACTGATGTCGAGCATTGCCCTCCAGGTACACAGGGCCATGGATTTCCTTCATGCCAGCCTCAGCCTTTCCAGTTTCCCCATACTTGTGAGGCTCGTCAACATACAAGGGTGCAACCAAACTCCTCAAGGACTCCACATGGGTCTTGAGCTCACGGAATTGGTGGGCCGATTCGCCTATGTCATAAACAGGGCCAGTAAGATCCTTGAGCGTCTGCACACCGGAAACGATTTCAGAAAATTGGTGTCCAGAATCAATGTCGTATTTAGGACCATGAAGTTGCTTGAGGTGATCCACAGCGGCTATCACCTCGGTGAAATGGTGTTCAGGTTTGCCAAAGTCGTAAATCGGCGCCTTCAAATTCTTGGCCTCTTCCGGTTTCTGTCCAACCAGGAGGCAGTTGTGTTGATGGACAACGTCATAAACGGGACCCATTAGCGTTTTGAGCTTGTCAGCATGGGTCTCAATCTGGTTGAAGTGGTGTCTCAGAGTATCATTGATGTATATCGGTCCTTTCAGGGACTTTCCGGTTTCACTGTGTTTGGCTGGTTCAGAGTACTGGTGGCGGGCATTGCCCTCGACATATACAGGACCATGGATCTCTTTCACACCACCCTCTTTTGAGCCGCTCTCTCCATACTTGTGTGGCTCGTCAATGTACAAGGGTGCAACCAGGTTTTTCAAATCTGATGCATGTCTCTTGATCTCGTGGTAATGATGAGCAGACTCACCTATGTCATAGACAGGTCCGGTTAGCTCATGGATCTTTTGAATCCTTGACACAATCTCAGAGAAGTTGTGTTCATTGTCAATGTCGTACTTGGGTCCATGTAACTGTTTCATTTGGTCAACGTGGGATATGATCTCAAGGGAAAAGTGGTGATCTGGCGGCCCAAAGTCATAGATTGGTGCCTTCAGATTCTTTGCCTCCTCTGGCTTTTGACCAACTAAAATACAGTTGTGCTGATGATGGACATTGTAGACAGGAGCCATGAGGTTTTTCAGGCTTTCAGCATGAGATTCGATCTGGGAAAAGTGGTGTTTGTGTTCATCTGTCAAATAAATGGGACCTTTCAGGGTCTTTCCAGTTTCACTTGGTTTGGATTGCTCTGAATACTGATGGCTTGCGTTGCCCTCAACATAGACTGGACCATGGATCTCCTTGACACCATCCGCCTGTTTATTTAACTCGCCATACTTGTGTGGCTCATCGACATACAGTGGCCCAACCAGAGTCCGGAGGGACTCTGCATGCTTTTTAATTTCATGGAAGTGGTGAGCTGACTCTCCAATGTCGTAGATAGGTCCAGCCAGCTCATGGATCCTTTCAATGTTGGATGTAATCTCGGAAAAGTTGTGTTCATTGTCAATGTCGTATCTGGGGCCGTGCAACTGTTTCATCTGGTCCACTTTGGAGACAAGCTCACAAGCAAAGTGGTGACCGGTTGGGCCAAAGTCATAGACTGGCGCCTTCAAGACCTTGGCATCATCTGGCTTTTGTCCAACCAGGAGACAATTGTGCTGGTGTTCAACATTGTACACAGGGCCCATGAGATTTTTTAACTCCTCTGTGTGTTTCTCAAGTTGGGAAAAGTGGTGTTTGTAGTCGTCATTTATGTAAATGGGAGCCTTGAGCGTTTTTCCAGTCTCGCTTTTCTTTACTTGCTCAGAGAACTGGTGTCGAGAATTGCCCTCTATGTACACAGGCCCGTGTACTTCCTTCACGCCACCCTCAGGTTTGTTAGTCTCCCCGTACTTGTGGGGCTCATTAACATACAGGGGTGCAACCAAAGATTTCAAGGACTCGGCATGTTTCTTGATTTCATTGAAGTGATGGGATGCCTCACCTATGATCAAGTGGAGAATGGGGTAAGCATACCGATGGTATTCGTAGAAAAGACTATCAGACACAAAAACCGGGGATCACTCCATTAAAAATCTGTGAATTTGGGTAACTACAGTGGGGAGACTGAGAAATCCAAGAACTTCAATCAGTAATTGTCGGGTGTTTGTGTAATTGCTTGAGGTATAAACTTTCCGCCAAGTAAGACTTATCGTAAATTGATGGTCCGAATGGCAAATGCTATGTACAATCTGGGGGTTGTCTCTTGCCTATTTTTTCAGTCTCTTGTGGTAATTATTGCACAGGACTTACCTATGTCATATACCGGACCCACCAGATCCTTGAGCTTGTCTACCTCCGAGACAATCTCGTTGAATTGATGGACGGAGTCAATGTTGTATTTTGGACCGTGCAACTGCTTCAGGGTCTCAACCTGGCTGATCACCTCCGAGTACTTGTGGTCAGTTTTGCCAATGCTGTAGATCGGACCTTGGAGAGCTTTCAAGCTCTCGACAGCATTGATGATGCCCTCATAGTGACTCTTGTTTTCAATGTCATAGATAGGGGCTAACAGTAGCAAAAGTGGCATTGTCATGTTGTTAAGAATAATGTTTATATTCAGTTTACCTTTAAGTGTCTTGAGGTCCTCAATGGATTTCTCGATATGGCTGAAATGGTGGGCAGCCGCGCCAATATC
>JAAUYL010036292.1_pt1 | contig 10191 bp, 6 predicted proteins | sample 7278011 | NCBI WGS metagenome assembly JAAUYL01 (sample SAMN14350225, study PRJNA611818) | marine sediment metagenome | isolation source: surface marine sediment (1.8m) | place: French Polynesia: Moorea | collected 2018-08 | reverse complement strand
AAGTAAGTTCTACCTTCGATCTTGCTCCGGAAAATATCTAAGTACTTGGTTAATCTTATTGTTAATTTTGTTGTTGCACAAGACGGCTTGGAAGAAGAATAATATTAAAATATATGTAACTTGATTTAATTATTAAAATTCCGGAATAATTCATCCTCCCCCTCCTACACTAACGACAAATTTCCGGGAAATCCAAGCGAGCCTACAAAAGTAAAACAGGACGCAGGAAGTTCGTAGGAGAGATAGTCTTCAACGGTTCTTCCCATCACAAACTTGAAACTTTTGTACTTAGCTTCAACAATGCAACAGATTTCTCAGTTTTTGAACAACCACTGCTTGTTGCAAGGGATTTTGGGAAGCTTTTAAACTACTTTAAATACATCCCCCAAAACACCGGAAAGGCAGACAATTGACCCGCAACGTGTAACCGTTGAACGAAACTAATCTACTGGCCCGTCCCTCCAAAACTCCGCCCCTCTTATGTGGACAGGACAGTAGTAAAATATATGTAACGCGAATACCCAAACAAACCACTGATTCCCGCTGAGTTTGAGGATGTTCTCCGATAACTAAATACAACGACGTTGTATGTTGGGGTTTAAAAAATCTGTCCCTCCCACAATGTTTCACGAAATTTTCATCCGTTTCCTCTCTGCAAAAAGATGCTTCCAACGGTCTCCTCATTCAAAAACCAAATGAAGCGGAGCGTGAGAAGCAAGGAGGGCAGATTGGTATGCACTGTGAATTGTGATCAAGGGTTAAAAATGGAAAGGATGTTAAAAAAAATGGCGGCAAGAAGTAGTGTGGGAGAGTCTTTATGCGCCCAAATCATGACGACCTTGAACAGCAAAAACACTTGGTTGGTGAGCTCGAGAAGTGCATTTTTGGTTCGAAGCGAATGCACTTTTGCTATTTTTCTCTACCGGTTCAAAAATTCGCCCAAGAAGAATTTGGGTGCCCGACAATAAAAATCACTCAACAGAATGGCAAAATGCATCCTTAGGTTAGAGGTAGGTTATGGGACCGGTAAGCCCGAAAAAAATCCCAGGCTTGCACAATTTATCCTAGTCCTCTCTCCTCACTCTTCTTCAGTCCTCCTCCTTTGTAACAAGGTGTGCCGAAAGGTTAGTTAGGTACTTTTAAAATTAACAAAACGCAATTGCAAAGGTCGATCTCGCGACCTTTCCGTAGAATGACGACGGGAAAATATTATCTGACATTTCGATTCCAAGAGATTTTAGGTAGATTTGCTTGGTTAGTTTTCAAAGTAACACCCCTCTACTTCCTTTCCTCTCCTATCCGGACAAAGTCTTCACATTCTATTTAGTAAATCACATCTCGGTCGTCTCCCCTCGTCGCCCGAGTTTCCGAAAGCCGCAACGATGCATGACATGACGATAACGTAAAAATGTTTGGATGTGGTGTTGCTTATATGAGACAGTAATGTAGAATCTTATTCAGATTTTTCCAAGAGATTGTGGTGCAACCGCCAGTAAAAACATTTCCGTTCTAACTTCTTTAATCAAATTCAGACATTTTTCCAACACGAGAGAATGCCGGCTATTTCCGAAAAGCCGTTGTTAATGTCGAAAAGTCAAGCTTACCTGAAGCTCTCTGGGACCTGGTCACTGTTGAAGCACTGAATTAAGTCCTGTTCTGTGTTTCACTCTGTTTCTGCTTTCACCAATTCACAATTAGATTTTCAAAGTCAAAATTCAAAATCAAAATGTCTGACTGACTGCTGAGAGTATTGTTGTTCTGTTCTCAGTTCTGCTCAGTTCTGTTGTGTTGTTGATGGCTCGACGGCGGAGATTTGAATGGGCGGGGGTGGGTTTCTCAGTACTGACACTGAGTCCGCTCCGCTCTCAGCGCGACACAAAAATGGAAAATGCTCCGAAAATAACTTTCAACTGGTGGCGACTCTCAGCTCACTCAGTTGAGTTGTGTATTTTCTATAAATATTAGTGGTGGAACGGGCCGGTTTTTTTCGGCCCGACTCGGGCTCGGGCTTTTGAAATTAGGCCCGTTCGGGCTCGGGCCTTGCCTTTTCAAAACCTAGCCCGATCGGGCTCGGAGAAGTGATTTTGGGCTTTTTCGGGCCTCTGTAAAAAACAGCCGATTTTAAGGGAGAAATGTGGCAAATTGACGAGAAGTCTTGATTGAATAATTTTTAGCACTTTTTTAAACATATTCTGGAAAGTTCTGACCAAAAAAGGTAGGTTTTAGCCTAATTTACACATTATTTTTGGCCTCAATTCATATCGGGCCCGACTCGGGCTCCGAATTTTGGTGCTCGGGCTTTTCGGGCTTTTTGGATTTTCAGCCCGACTCGGGCTCGGGCTTTTCGTTTATTTAGTACCGGCCAGAAAAAAGCCCGAATTTTCGGGCTCGGGCTTGAGCCCGTTCCACCACTACTATCCAGTTCTCAAATACATACCTTGAGCATCATGTACACTGTTCTTCTGAGTAGGTCACAAAATAGCAAGATATTAGATAAATCTGATGTCTAATATAGTTGACGAGTTTGAAAGGAGGTCCTTTAAACTCTTTTCAGCTGTGTCACTCACCGAGTGCCGGCCCGAAAAAGCCCGAAATTTTTATCCAAAAGCCCGAGCCCGAAAAAGCCCGAAAAAATCCGGCCAGATCCATCTCTACACTAACTATATATACTTATGTTGAAAAGATACTTGGACTGTCAATAGTCCTCGATAAAATGATCAACCAGATTTGGCTTTTTACGCTTGTTAGTGCTGGTTGATCCTAGGGTTGGATACAGTTTGCTTCATATTCTCGCAAACCCCGGTCGGACCGATTTTAATGTGGGTTTGGTCAATAAGGCTGAATTCTAATATCCTGACAAAAAAGTCTATCATTTTCGAAGTCGCTCATTATCAAATAAACGTTCTTTCAAAAACTGATTAACGTACAACTGAAAATCTGTAAGAAAAACCGCTGCATTAATGAGAAACGGCAAAAATTAAAAAAATGTCAATTGCGGCCGGAGCGCCATCTATTATTATGATTGGAAGTACAATAAGGAACTGAAACGTTTTTCAATTACGGTGACCTTTTTAACGTTATCGCATCATTTTAACAAACCAAAATGGCAAATTCTTGCATGAAAATAATCAATACAATTCCGTGATGACGAACCGCTAATTTGCAACTAGACAGCACATGCGTTCGTCCAGGAACAAAGTAAAATGTGCTGTGGTCATCTAAAAGTGACTTCAGTCAATCAATGGATCTTTGTCTAGCAGATGACCAGAGCCCGGTGACATTCTCTGAATTGGCTGTTCAATATCAATCGGAATTAGGGGGTAACTGCTGTGGATCATTTGTTTGTTTTGTTGTCCAATGTATAGGGGGTGTTTTAGTAGCGACATGGAAAAGAGTGCAGAGCTAGATTTTAGTATTATAATGCACTCAATGAGGGGGGATTTTTGTAAAGAGGAAGCGACCAAATGGTAAATGCACCCTTCCTTTTTTTGCTTTGACCAATTCTGGTGATAGCCAATTTCATTTGTTGGTACTTGGTATGTAGTGTATTCCCCTAGGGGGAAATCTTTCAGGGGTTGTAAAACAAGATTGAATCAAACCCATGACTGCACACGCACTGTGATTAGTATTTTAATGATACACGAATTTCACCCGAAATTGGACCCAGATGTGCTGCCACATGAAGGGGGTGGAATTTGGTAAAGGACATAGCGACATGACTGATTAAGCAGCGCACTCCCAAATGAAATTGATTGACAACTGGCTTTTCGGAATTTCGGGAAAGAGTCGATAGGGAGTCGGAACAGATTAATAAGCGTGACATCTCTGTCAGAGTTTTGCAAAATCAGCTTTTTTCCAGACCCAGAATTTAGAAAAAATGTGGTGACATATTTTTTTGTCTTTGTTGTATTGTTGTGATCAGAAGGGCGACTTTAGATATGATCACAAAATCAATACGCAAAATGCAGCAGCAGTACAACTGGTTCGACCACAAAAGCGAACGAATGCGAATTATATAGATTTTTTTCTCTGTTTCCCGAAAACTTTTGTCTTTGGTAATATGTAATTTCCGTCCCGTCCTCCTGGGGCTGGAAAGAATCGCGATTATTGATTTCCCTCGATTAGGTCTGGCATTTTACCGGAAATCATAGGAAATCCAATGCCGTAATAAATCCGGAAAATAGACGGCTATGCGGTAAGTATTGGGTTGTGGTGGTTCTCAATTAAAGATCATCGCTCATCGCAGCATTCAGCAAAAATATCAGTAACACAAAGCGAGAGCTGACAGGGGGCGCTTCAAAGGTTTTCACGATTCCGCCCCCACCATATGCCACAAATAATTGCCACCGATTTTTGGCACAATTCGTTGTTAGATCTGTGGTTAAGATCATTTCAAATGAGACCACAGAAAAAAATGTAGATTTTTCTGCATTTTCACAAGTTTTTTGCGGGGTTTTTGTACTTTTCTTCCCTCTCCAATTCGCGCATCAAATACTCCTCCTCCGCTCACATCAAATCAATCTCTCTTTTCTTTTGTCCTTTGACGACAGATCCACAGAGGGTTTTCTGTTTTGCATTAAACGTTCTACCCAATAACAAAGCGAAAACCCTCTGTGCAAGAATTAAAAGTCAAGAAATCACAGAGAATAGGTTTTCTCCACATGTAGACGAAACGAAGACTTGTACGAGGGCAAATTTCCATAAAATGGGAGCTTTTCTCAGCGGACCAATACATCTGTTTGGCAACCTAACATGCAGACCAATAGCGCGAGGCATTATTAGGAGACCTTTTGCAAAGCGAATATCGATTTTTACTCCTCCTCCTCCTTCTCCTCCTTCTCTCCTTCATACATGTATGCCATCCCAATTTCCCAAGAACTTCTGATGCTAGATGTGACCCTACATACTTACTTACATAAGGCCATTGCTCGAACGAATGCATATCATTGACACGGATATACGGTAAGAAGTATTCGCCCAAATTGCAGGCTACATTACGCAGTGTTTAAGCTTCCCCTTAAGTCCCGGTCCCTTGGGAGAGCATCCACAGCTAGACCTTTATCGTTTCTGCAACTTGGTATACAATTCAAAAAAGGAGACTTTTTCATTAATTTCACATAAACGTTCCAGGGGGTGTGTGGGTCAAGTAGATCTACCAATAACATTGCATTACATTATGCAGGCCAGTGGCCGCTTTGGATGCTTTCAACCTTAAGCACTTTTGTGCATGACTAGATTAGATGCATCGGCAGGCAGTACCTTTCGGTGGATATTATGGGTATGTGAAAGGTTTATTGAGCGCAACCATCTGGACAGAGTTAGAGACGCCCATCCTATTCGTATATCACATTGCGCACTTTGCCATTGCAAAAACCATTGGTCACTTGATGCATTTTATTTTCTCTTTTATGGAGGTTTGCTTCATAAAGTTCTGTGGAAATCTGTTAAGTTTATGAGATATCAGATTCGCCTATTGAATTTGGCAACCCATATGTCAGTTATTTATTTCCTTTAGAAGTTTTGGTTAAAATGGTCAACGACAACGTGGTTTAAAATATCTACCAAACTATGATGGTTGGCTGGAAAAGTTTACTCAATGACTAATTATTGTCTTTTTGACATGGTCCAAAAATAGTAGCAAAAAATCAGTTTTGTTTTGTCGATGATGGTAAAAAGTCATAATAAAGGTACTTAGGTATTTAGTCAATGAACAGAAAAATGATTGGCTCTGTTACTTACTAGATATTTACAAAAGCCAAAAGGGGTAAAAAGCATGCAAATGTAAATAACACTACACCAATAATAATAACAACAACAGCACTGCAGCAACAGAGCGCAGCGAGAGGACCACTGTGCGCAAAAAGGGTATTTACAAAACATTGACTGCTCAGGGTTAGTGGATATTTGTTTACGTTTTGCTTCATAACCTTATTTGTTTATCTTTTTCCACAAGTGAAAGGACAAGTCAGTCAACCGAAGTATAGTCATAAATGTGCGGAAATGGGGCTTATTCATATGCACTTTCATTTACCAATAGTATCGATTTTTCCCGGTGGGGAAAATATATTTTGGCGCTAAAAATACACCCACTTGCTCTTCAATAATACCGTACCATACATATTAAATGTGAACTGTTGTTCTAACAAAATAGTCAATGAATATTTAGGTGGAGGTGTTGAAATCAATTTTTAAATCTGGTAAATAGAATCTAGAATCTAGAATCGATTTCCAGGCTAATTGAAAGCTGACACACCAACCATAGAATGGAGGTACTTAACGCTACAAAAGGGCAGCAAGATTTATTATGCCAAAAACGGCGTCGACAACATGACAAAATAGTAAAAATATTTTTTGATATCCGCCAGTTTTCTGTATTTTTTTGGTTGAATCCTAAATTGTGATGCAGCCACTGAGATAACTGCTAATGTCCCGGTAATAAAAGTAAAACCAAGCTCAAAGAGCATTTTATAGGGGTTTTCGTCTTGAATTGTCTCCCTCTGGGTGGACTTTTTATGACGAACAAACTGACAAATCTGGCAAGAAATTAGTAGAGGAATGGTATCAGAATGATGGGGGAAATCCAACCGCAGTACAAATAAGCCTTCACAGTCTTTCAAACAATCCTGTCGAACAAAAAAGTAAAAGCTGTACAGTGCCAGACGCCCATAGATCCCTTCTCTCTTCCTGGTCTTCTCGGAGTGTACGTAAAAAGGCAGGAATGTATTGAAAATCGATATGCTCCTGAAAAAAAGAAGGCTCTGCAATTTCATAAATGGAATTGCTGTTGGCCAAATGACTTGGAACAAATAGGTTTCCGGCACTGCCCTTTCAGCTAAAAAAATATAGCTAGATAGACGTCTTTACTTTACTTTTGTACGCATCACAGAGTACGAAAAATCCCCCACCCCCCGAGAGAGGGAGGCAATATTAGCAGGGGGATTTTTTGCTCTATCTCTATGGTGACGGGACTTTTTATATTGACAATTATCAAAAAAAAGAATACCTTCAAGAATGAGGATTTTTGTAAAAAAAAAATATTTTTATGTGCTTTGAATATATTTTTAAAAAATATTTTATTTAACAAATAATAGCAGAAAGATCAAACAAGCGTGTCAACAAATATTCACAGATGTGTCTGGGGAAGAACTTGCAGTATTTTTTGCGTGGAAAATGGTTCGTGTAACGTGGCTGTCATAAAATGAAAGCTACACGTCAAAAAATTGCTCCTCGTCTGGCTGATGTCTGACCCTAAAAAGAAGCGAAAAATCCTACGTTTCTTGTTGAACAAAATAATGTTCCAACATTTGCTTTTGAGATTTGCCTCTCTATCTTGCTTATAAAGACTTACCCCTTTTCCCCTTTGTTGAAATGGATACGAAACGACGCCGTAAACGGTTTCAGACAACCCTAAATGGGGGGATTATCTCGAAATATTAAACGGCTTAGGTCAACCCTGAAATTCTGATTTTCAGGCCATCGCCACCAATTTGAAATGATGGCAAAATAACATTTTGTGACATTTTAGCTAAAATATTCACATGAAACCGGCCAATCTTGTTTGCACACCGTGACGAATTTTGAAACCGAGAGCCTTCGAAGTTCCCCCGATTTTTTAACTTTCCCCAGTTAAAATCAAAACTGAAAGAGTAGTCTTTGAATATTTCGAAAAACAGGTCTAGATTTTTTAACAGTTATATTTGAGTGCGAGCTTCTGCAGCAACATCAAGTCCGATATTTGAAAAACATTTTCATTTCTATTTCACGAAAAATTAACATTTTTATGAGTTTCCAATAAGCCGGCTCGAATTTTAAAACTGCCTGTATAATGTTTATTGATCTGTTCAAAATGTTGATACAATTATTTTAAAAAGAGTTTGGACAACAACGGTTTTCCCAGAAGTATCTGCTTTCTAATCCAACTTTTTCTCAGCTTGTAGTTTTAGCGTTATTTAGAGCTCCCTAGGGAGAAAAAAGAGGCACCCTAGAAATGAGACGATTGCTTGCAGTCTCAGTTTAGTTTTTACTTTGCAGAGCTGAGTCACGTCCCACGCGCCACTGACTAATGCCCTGTGTATCCTGGACAAAAAAAAACCCTCATTTTTTCATTGTACTAATGTACTATCACACTCTGAAAATAACCTAAAAGATGGACCGGACAATAATTTGGAGGGGGCTTTTTTCATCATTTCTTTCGGCTCCTTTTTGTGCTTTTTTGGCTATTTTTGTGAGGGGGTGGATGCAGAGTTGCCAGATGAGATGATAATTTATTTTCCCGGATTTCTGCCAGACTTGCTTCAAAAAATACAAAAGTTTTTAACATTCAATTTTTTTTATTTAATAAAATCGAATTTATCAGAGTTGTTAAAATCTCTTGCGTTTGAAAACTGGTTTAGCCGCGTTTTCTTTTCTTGTGTAAATATTCAAAGTTACATTCGCTCGTTCGTTCGAGTGAGTTTGATTTGCATCTAGCCTTAGTTCCTCGCTCCATTCTCTGTTTTCAAAAAATCTGAGACTGACGACAAGCTACAAAGATGTATTAGGTTAGGGTTTCCGTTCGGTCCCTTCGTCCCTTTTTTGCCGAGAAGCTTGAGCAAACAAAAAACCAGGCGAACGACATTATTACATTTCAAATACAGCCAAAATAAGAGATGTATAGCGGATTTTTTTCATTTTGGAAATTGCGTTTTACGTAACAGAAGCCCGATGAAAAAATGTGCACAAAAATGCAGAAAAGCTTTTAATGTTAATAGAGAAGCCACAAAATGCCAAAATATTTTAAAAGCTTTACGTTTAAAACCAATAGCCGGCCATTATTCAATTCAATTAATTTGCAATTGAGCAAAAAATATCTTTGTGTGAAGCACTAAAACGTCCAGGCGTTTCTCAAGAAAAAGATTGAAAACTGGTTTTGTTTTAATTTGCCCGATACACTAGCCAAAAAGCCACGAAAATTTATGGTATGAAGTGGTTTTTCATGTTAGATTTTTCACAGAAAACTGTAGATCTGAACTACATATAAAACGATCTATTTTTGGTCACATTTCAGCGATCGTTGTCGTAGCCTTAATGATGCTCTACAATTACTGAACACAATAGGCTCAAATTTTAACGATTTTTTCCAAGCCAAACCTCACCCGAAAAATGCCAATTCAATTTATTTTCTGACCATTTGACAAAAATACAGGTTTTCGCTTTTCGGCGACGACAAAAATGCGGAAAAATTCGAGGTAATCTCGAATGCAGATCTTATCTTTTTTGCGTACCACTTGAGCTCAGAGTAGAGCGATTTTTGTTCGATATTATATGGCAACCGAATTTATTTGCAGGTTTTTGTTACGGGGTACGGAAGCATTAAAATCGCTGAGGCGAGCAGAAATTTTTGGGGCTCTTTTTTCCTGAGGACACCTGGCTTGACTTGGCAGAAAAATAGAGAAATATCAATACTTAACTAACATTCAGAATTTTCCATAGACTTCATATATGGACATTTTTCATTATTTTTCTGTAACAGAGCATAAATAGAGTTAATGGTTTTTCCTGTCACCAAATCAATAGGACAACTTTTGTTAATGATACACACATTTCACTCACTCTTTCGTCAGCAGGCAGAGCATCGAGCTTCGAGCTTTTATCGGGCAAATGAATCTTAATGGTTTTTAACCTCCTGGCTACACCAGTGATAACTCTCTTCAACTATTGATTCTCTGTCTTAACTATTTTACAGAGTGAGCCAAACAAAGTTGAACATTCTGATTCACATAGTGCTCTGATTGTCAACTCTCTAATTTATGTGAGCATGCGTCTTTTTCAATGTACCGAGCTTTTGTCACAATTAATTCAGCTGTCATCAAAAATCTGCTCTTTGCGTATGGGGGTCCATTATCAAATATTTTGCCCGATGCGTCCTCAAATAAATACCGTGCTTACTCAACAAAAGATACACCTGCTATGGTTTCTGTAATTTCCATTGAATAGAAAATGTACACAGTTGCACTGTTTCTTTTTTTTCTTCCCAGCAAAGGGACACACCATGACAACATTGGAACTTTTCCACCCTCAATAGAATGGTGCTAAGGCTTGTAGTATGGTATGCTGGTATACTGGTGCAGAGGTATTTTTAGTGGCATCTGGCAATTCTACTTTGGGGAGGTTCTAATTGAGACAATGTTACCCTCATACGGTACCCCCTTT
>JAAUYL010029715.1_pt1 | contig 10191 bp, 10 predicted proteins | sample 7278011 | NCBI WGS metagenome assembly JAAUYL01 (sample SAMN14350225, study PRJNA611818) | marine sediment metagenome | isolation source: surface marine sediment (1.8m) | place: French Polynesia: Moorea | collected 2018-08 | reverse complement strand
TCGCTCGGGACTGTGTTCTCGCCTACGTCGAGTGTCAGATCGTTGTCAGCATTTTGCAAGGTGTCACCGCTCAATTTCCCTGTCGTTGGGAGGAGGTTCTGGAGTTCAGAAGGAACCACATCGGATCGCCCGAGCAGGCCACGCGAGCCCTGATTTATCAAAAGAACCAGATGCAATACGGACCTCATCAGGGCTATCAACCTCCCCATGGTCAGCATCCTGCCCCTCCTCAGGGATCGTATCATTTTGGTCAGACACCTCAAATTCATCCAGGTCAACCACAGCAGTTCCCAGGTGCTTTGCCACCAGGTAATGCAATGAAATCAGCATTTTCTTTTTCCCGTCTATGAAAGTTGTCATTTGTAGGGTACCACCCGCCTTATTCTATGCCGTCCTACCCCAACCACCAACAACAGAGCTACCCTCCGCACCCAGGAGGTCATGGACATCCAATGGCTGCACACCCTCAACAACAGCAGCATCCTCCCCAAGTCCCGACGGCCAACCTGATCGACGTCAACAGCCCAGGGAGCAACAGCCTGGCCGCGGTCGGCATGATGAATGGTCACAATAACACCAGCAACGTCAACAAGAAGCTCAACGCGATCAAACACAACAATCACGACGAGCCTCTGGGAGGATCTTCCAGTGCTTCGTCGACCTCGACCTTAACAGGTAAGCAAGACCTCTGGATAATACTGATTACTGTAAAAATTTGTGAATACTTTAGGTCAACGAGGACCAATTCCATTGACAATCAAACAGCTCGAGGCTGAGAGTCGAAGAAAGACATTGCTGGCGGAGGCCGCAGCAGCTGCAGCCTCAGCCAACGAGGCCAAAAATCCCCTGGAATCTTGGGATTACGTGTACAGGTTTGATCAAAAGTTTTCTAGCTTCTTATTTTTCATTTCTGGTTATTTCAGACAACTTGAGAGCATCGGCTACACCAAAGACCAAGGGGAGAGGCCAGACGTCCTCGATCTTTTAAGCAAAGTCGGCATGCCAGTACAACACAGGATTCAACTCGAGCAAAGACTTCGAGAAGAGCAGCTACTTCACCAAGGCCAAGGTGGTCAACAGCTACAGCATGGATTGCCACAGTTGCAGCAAGTTCAAGACCCGAATCGTTACCCACATCAACAACATGAACCTGAACAAGGACCTGCTCCTCCTAGGAGGCCGCCTTCGAAACGAGATAATTATCAAGACCAAAAGATGCCCAACACCAGCAGGCAGGAGCGTCCGAAAAGTCAGCGAGATTTCACCGATTTTGCAAGGCCGTCCTCGTCCTCTGGACTTCAAGGCCAACTGAGGCCACACAGCTCGGCCTCGTACCAGAAGCCCGCCCCCCGGGGTCAACCCCAATATCAGCAGCACCGACAATACGAGTCCCAGGAGGACAGCGGCAATGACGAGGTCGGGGTCAATGTTCACGAAGAAGTCGAGCTGCCGCCCGTCTTGCCCCAGAAAGGCCGAAACATGCCGCCCAAATTGCCCGAGAAGAAACGAGCTTATCAACACCACCAACACCATCAGCAACAACAGCAACATTACCAACCTGAAGACTATGGCGACTACTGCCGGGACGGGGAGAGTCCTGAAGTGGAAGAGTATGACGATGATGAGGACGAGGTCGATGGCGACGAGGATGGTGAGACATGGCAGTGTCACGCCTGCACGTACCTCAACTCCTTGGAATACGACATTTGCGAGATGTGCAGCAAGTCAAGAAGGAGCGTCGCCAGTCACAGGTAAAAAATGTTTGAAAATATTTTGAGGATTCGATTTTTGACCTTTGCTTACTTTCAGCCGTGACGATGAAGACGAGTTTGTCAGCGGAAACAGCCAGATGGACGACTACCCTGAGGCCGGAGGGCAAGAAGATCACGGCCAGGATGAGGTCCAGTGCCCCAAGTGCACCCTGTACAACCCGAACTATCGCAAGGTCTGCGACGCGTGCGGCGCCAGCCTCCACATCGCGCCCATCAAGAACAACACCGGCGGCAGCAAGAAACGGCCTCAATCGTCAGCCTCGAGTGCCAGCGGAGGCGGAGGCCGCCTCTCCCGAGGTCATCATCGTTGAGGTTCCATGGGGACTGTTATCGCCTCGGCCGCGCGTCACGAGTACAACAAGAACTACAAGAGCAGCAACAACTACTACGAGCACGACGAGGACTTCATCGTCGTCAAGAAGAGACGCGGCGGGGGCGGCCATTTTGGCGGTAACAGTTCGGATGAAACCTTTCGAAAATTCGTGCCTCCAAGGATGAGAAAATCTACTCAACTGTGATTTGTTTTTTGTTTTTTGCAACTGAAAAATAATCGGTCTACAACCCACTCCCAAAGTTTGACATTTTCACAGAAAAAATCTTACTCCCACACTAAAACACTGAACTATCCTACAACATCAAATGAGATTTCTGCGAAAGGTTGTGCCAAAAATCGCCTGAGATTTAAAATTATTCATGCCCCATTTGATACACCGGTCAACAACATTGTCAACTGCAAAATTGCAATACTAAATACTACCCAATATAACTAAGAACTTTAAAATGAGTGTTACTGTGTTCTACTTATCAAATACATAAAGAAATATATCCAACAGACAAGTTATTTGGGCTTTTTAACTTTTATTGACGTCTTCTTTCTGGACAGTTGATATCCAAAAAGAACCAACACAGTGTATACATTTTGCAGCAGGCTGTCGGGTCTGTGAATCTTAACGGTAGGACTTCTGGTATCTGGCTCTGGCGCCGGGTCCGCCGAACTTCTTGGCCTCGGTCCGTCGGGGATCGGCTACCAACAGGGTCCTGTCGAATTGGACGAGCACATCCTTGATGGCTTTCTTGCTCTGCTCATCAACGTATTTCTGATAGTAGGCCACAAGAGCCTTGGAGAGGGCCTGACGGATGGCGTAGATCTGGGAGATGCGACCGCCGCCCTTGACGCGGACTCTGATGTCGACCTCGGAGAACCTGTCCTTGCCGAGGAGGAGGAGCGGCTCCTGGAGCTTGAACTGCAGGGGCTTGGGCTCAACTTGGTCGAGGGGCTTGCCGTTGACACGGATGATGCCCTGAAAACCAAAGTTAAATCCTCAATTTCTACCTGACAAAATTTGACAGATTTTTGCAGTCACTTACCCTTCCGCGCTTGCAGTAGGCAACGGCGGTGGCCGTCTTCTTGCGTCCAAAGACCTGAACGGACTGGATGGGCTCCTTACCTTTGTTGTCAGCAGCCTAAAAACACCAAAAAGATTCTGTTAGATTTGTCGGACAATCACAGGAGGCCATGTCGGGACTTTTCTGAACACTAATTTCCAGCAAAACTACTGGTCAGCGAACGAAAGTAAGCACTGGAACACTTGCCTGCATGATGGAGGTCACAATTTATGCTCTTTCAGAAGAGAAAATCACTGCCACAAAGCCACAAAATTGGGATGAATCGAAGCCGAAATTTCAGCGATTCAATCCTTGTTTTGAATTCACGGGAAAAGGAAGTTCAGCTGTGTTTACATTTCAGAGCGGAATGTCGCGACTCGAGGTTGCGTGATTGAATCAAAATAAGCCATTAAAATACGAAAATGGTAAAAATATGGATTTTATATATTTTTTCGTGAAATTGGAAAAAGTTATTTAAAAAAAATTTAAAAAATTAATAAGTTAAATTTTTTTTATTATTCCATTGTGTGACATCTTTTGCATTTTCTGCTTTACGACATTAAAAAGAATTTGGAGTTCGCTTGATTTCACGAGTTTTTATAATTAAAAGCTCATTTTATTATCAACTTTGACAAAACGGGTCTCCAAGAGTCGGGAATCGGAGCTGGTTTATTATTGTTCTTGGGATCGACAAAGACGTGGACAGACTCGCCGATGCAACACGCGTCAGCCTCGAACTTGGCCGCCAACTTCGTGGGCAAGTCTTGAGTGTAGTACCCGTGCGTCATGTTGGCCTCGATGGCCTCGTTGGGGTCTTTGGGCGCGAACATTGACATCTGGTACTTGAGGCTGGTGTTGCCGATCTTGGACAGGCCCATCCCGACCAGGTAGATGTTAGGGTACTCGGCGGGGGCAAAGTACTGGCACTGGGTGGTCACCTGCAACATGTAGAAGAACAATAAGAAATCGTTTGAGTTTGATTTTGGTTATCAGATACCATAAATGCTAGCCGATCAGATCCTGCCAAAATACTGATTCCTCGCCTAGCAAAGAATCTCGTACGACCGCTGTCAAGGATGTCTATGTAGTCGGTGATGTCCAGGAATCTGTGACAATCATTGTCTTTGATTCTGGTTTGAGAGGGTATGAAACACTTGTAAGTTTGCAGGTTTAGCAGTCGTGGCTCAATATTCTTTCTCAACGAACTACCAAGATGACTATAAAGTCTTCTTGGATGATATTTCATTGTCACTGACAATTGACATTTTTAAGGGGGAGGGAGAGGTTAAGCAATCAGGGTGTGAGAGGGGGATTTGTTTTCAGAGTTTATCCTACGCGTGTTGCGTAACAAAATTGGTGGCCTCGATTTTACTTACCATGAACCCGACCCGATCGGATTGGCCAAGCTGGATGTTGAGGCCGCAGTAGCGGACGAGGTAGATGTTGATCACAGAGTCGAAGATAGCGTGGTTGACGGCATTGTTCATGTGACCGTAGAGGTCGTTGTCTTTCCATCGAGTTTGAAAGGGTAGCAACCACCTGTACGCCTGTGCCACCCTGAGGTCAGACGATGAAAATAGGGCCGGGGAAGCACGGAGTGATCTGGCACCCTTCATGCCGGCAGTCAATGGAGGCTGCAACATAGTTAGCAGCCTCATTTCGAGGCCGTCATAAATTATGGTTCAAAAAGTAGATTGTTCTCAGCTGATCAGTTGCGTCACGGCTGTGCGTCAGCTGACTTTGTTTTGTAAACAAATCCACACTGGAAAAAATCGTGAAAAATGGGGAATAAAAAGAAGTTCAGTGGCAAGAAAGCCGACAAGCATGGCCCTCGGCGGGATCGGGGCAAAACCTGGGAGGGCCGCCGGGATCAGGACGAGGTCGAGGCCATGGAGAGACTTAAAATGCAAGAGGAAGGCCAAGCAGAAAGTGACAGTGACTCGGATTCTGACAGCGAAGCAAGTGATGAATCCGAAGAAGAGAAGCAACAACGACAAGGTCCAATCAAAGTTCCGTTCCAAGTCGCCATGTGGGACGTCGGCCAGTGTGATCCAAAGAGGTGTTCAGGCAGAAAACTGGCAAGGCTCGGCCTGATCAAGGAGCTCAAGTTGGGCAAACGGTTTCCAGGACTGTGCTTGAGTCCACAAGGTTCGAGAACTATTTCGCCGGCTGACAAACAGGTCCTCGACGAGCAGGGTCTGTCAGTGATCGACTGCAGCTGGGCCAAGATCGACGAGACGCCATTCCACCGAATGAAGTCAGGCCATCCGAGGCTGCTGCCCTACCTCGTTGCCGCCAACCCCGTCAACTACGGCAAGCCGTGCAAGCTGAACTGCGTGGAGGCCCTCGCGGCTGCCATGTACATCGTAGGGTACAAGGACCAGGCCGAGGCCTACATGGGCAAGTTCAGCTGGGGCCACTCCTTCATCAGCCTCAACCGGGACCTCCTGAACCGCTACTCCCAATGTTCAAGTGCTGACGAGGTCATCCAGGTCCAGCAGGAGTTTCTCGCCGAGGAGGAGGAGGCCGTTCGGCAAAGACAAAACGAGGGCATGGATCTGCCGCCGTCAGAAAGCTCAGAATCAGAATATGAAGAAGATGAAGAACAGGCTTGTGATACTCATGATCAGGTTAGAGTAGAGAATTAAATTTTCACTTTTTAAAATATTGTGAAAAACAATAAAAAGACAACTGCTGACCTAAATGTGGTCGTACTAATGGACAAATGAAAGCTAGTACTCGTGTTTAAAGCGTGACCTCAGAACTGTCACAAAAAGAAATTCTTGCTGATTTCGCATTTTTTTCCTGCCGCAAAAATATTTGAAAATTTTTCGTGAAATTTAAAATGCATTTTTAAAGCAGATTTTTATTATACCAAAAATATAAATCTTATCACACATTTGGAAAACAAACGCACTTTTTTCCGGTTTTAAGCTCGAGCTCACATGGTTCTGCATGAAAATATTTTGACGACTTCGACAGCCGCTGCTGCTCGTGATTTACGGCGTTTCCATCAAGCAACTGAATTGCACACAGCAAACTTTTTCAAAATCCCCGTACTGCCTCGACATGAAGGTGGCATTTTAATGACAACCGACACAAAATTCAAACACTTGAACAATCCCGCTTCGTTGTCGATGGTAACCACGAGCTCGTGCACTCCATCGACGCCAGCCTCGGCCTTCTTGGAAGGCTGGTCGAGGCTGACAGCGGTCGCCAAGTCGAACAAGAGCTTGAGCTCGATGCTCTCGACTTCTCTGTCTAGGTTGATCACGAATGACATCTTGGATTTCACTGGAATATCACAGACAAACAGATTCGCTATGTTGTCGTCGTTTAAGCCACAACCGGCTTGCCAAAACTTTTTGTACACGACCTCGGAGGCCAAGAAAGACGGCATGATGTCCTGATTGGCGAGATCCAATGTCCATAACTTGTTTTCTTGGCGGAAACAGCCACTCTTGAACCCGGTCTCGAAGCCGATGGCCTCGGCCGGCCCGTGCATGTACATGTGGGGCTCCAGGAGTTGCCAGAAGATCTTGTTCATGGTGAAGAAGTCCTCGTTGACGGTCTTCTTTTCGTGCGTCCATCCCGGAGCGAATATGGCAGCGGACAGGTTGTGTTCGCGGATCATGTTCAGGGCGAAGTCGGACCTGAACCCGCCGCCCCCGGGGCAGCCCCTGCCAAAGACATCGATGCCGACGTAGATGTCGTGCAGCCTCGACAGGCCGGCGTTGTCCACCGTGGTGTGGAGGCCGGCCTCGGTCCAAGTGTAGTTCAGGAAGATGCCGTGACACGCCTCGAAGAAGGGCTTGTTCTTCTCGTTCAACTCGTTTTGCCAATCCAACTTGCCCTCGATTGTCACGGAGTCGAACCAGATCACATGGCAGCGCTTGGACAACTCCCGGGTGATCTCGATAACCTTGTCCACGTCCTCGGCGGCGATCTCGTTCTCGACGTTCATCAGCCAGCCGTCGAAGCCGACGTGCTCCATGATCTCCGTGCACCTCTTGACAAACTTGTCCATGGTCTTCTGGGAGGCCAGGATCTGCTGCCACATCTTCTTGCCGTGGTCGAACTCGGTGATCAGGGTGCCCAAGACCTTGACCCCGTGCCTGTGGGCCACATCGATCCACCCCGTGGGCGGTATTGTGATGAAGTGGTGCGAGAAGTAGACAAACGTGTCCAAGTATGACCAGTAGTCAAAATGGTAGGGCTCGTCCGCAATGTCACTGCAACCATCCGTAAAGCGATCCTCGTGGTAGCCATTTTTGAAGTCGTGGCAGAACAACGTCTTGGGGGCGTCCTCGAACCTTTTCAATTCCATCTTCTTCTTCTCGTTCTCCACGAACTTGAACCTGGCACTGGCCTTGGCCAGGCTGACCCTGGACTTCGGGATCTGGGAGAGTTCGGCGTCAAAGAGGCTCTCGAGATCATCAAGTGGCTTCGTTTCCAAGTTCGACCTCACTGTGGGTGCCATTTTCTTTCTAAAAAAAGGTCGATAAAAATCAATGACTGCTGTTTTTCCTTCATTTTTACGCACATTTGATTTTATTGATACATATCTCTGTTCGACGGTTACAAAACATTTAGGTAATTTATTATCTAATTTTTGATGATATTGGGAGGATGGTGGGGCTTGTAAAAAATGTTTTAAACTTACAAATATTGCTTTAACGAAGACATAACAAAGGAAAAGTTTATTTGGCTATACTGAAGAAGTTAACAAAAATTTAGGAAACAAGGAACGATAGAAATAGTGGCTAAAAAAGTATATTTTGGTGACTTGACATTTATCTGAATCGAGTTCTTCGAGAAGTGACAACATAGGCTGAAGTGACTATGGTGGTGGTGGATAATTTAAAACAATTAGGATTTCCCTGGTAATTATCTACTTATGTCGTTAAGTCAATTGATCTTACAGTACACACAGTATTTTTTGTCACTCTCAAATGGTCAAGATGTAGTCTGTCTGTGTGATGTGATATTTCTTGCGTGATAGTTGAGATGAGTTCACTCGTCCATCTTGGGCCTCTTCCTGGCGGCCTCGGCCGGGGTGCCGGGTCCCGAGGACGAGGCCGACGCCGTCGACGACGACTTCTCGTGGGGCTCGGCCGGCATCACCTTCAGCCGGGACCCCCTTAGCTCTTGACCGTGGAGCGTCTCGATTGCTCGCTCCGCGCTCTCCTTGCACGCGTACTTGGCGTAGCCGCACGTCTTGCCGTTCAGCATGTAGATGTCGATGAGGTTGCCGAACCGGCCGAAGACGTCCTTCATGGCGTAGAGCGGCGGCGGCACCGGGGTGCAGACGATGAACAGCCTCTCGGCGACGACCGAGTCCATGGCGGCCAAGGGCTGGGGAGGAGGTAGCTTGACAGAACAGTAGGCGGGATCGTAGGTTTCCCCAGTAGCACTAACGGAAGAGTTGGCCGGGGTCGACGTCCCCGTGGCACTCGGATTCGGGGTCATACCCGTGGGCGGTCCCCCGGACACCGGCATGACGCCGGCCGGCACGCCGGGGCTGGCGTAGCCTGCGGCTTGAAGGAGAGCAGTAGCGTTGGCGATGGTTTCTGTGAGATGCGCGAGGTCGCTTTGAATTCCGCCCCCGCCGCCTCCAGGATTGCCTCCGCCGGCACGACCGTTTGGAGGACCTCCTCGTCCTCCTCCGCCACCCCCGGGTATCAGCCCCGATGGGCCCAGGGGTGGACCCGCGGGCGGTCGCATGGCCTCGCCGGCCAGGTCGAACTTGACCACGATCCTGTGGCCGGGCGGGTACTCGAAACCATGGAGCTTCTCCTTGGCGTACGCGGCCGACTGCGGGTTGTTGTAGACGACGATGAAGTAGGCCTTCGACGAGGGCCGGCTGGAAGAGCGGTCGCAGTAGTCGAGGCCGGGCACGAGGTCGAACAGCTTCCACACCTGGTCCTGATTCACAGAGCTCGAGGCCGACACGGAGAGCCGACAACAATGGTCGGGATTTGTCGTCGATGTGTCCATGAAGGAGAGCATGTCGTACGCCGACATGGAGGATCCCGAGGCCGTTGAGCCCGGCCCGTTCCGGGGTCCACCGCCATGGTGTCCGGGGTGCCCACCACCGCCGCCCCCCATTCTGTGGTGATCGTGATTGCCCCCGCCACCCGGTCCCGATCCGCCCGAATGGCCTCCGTCCGAAGAGTAGGAGTTCTTCTGGGGCTTCGGGTCGGCGAAGACTGGCTTGAACGAGCGCTCGCACCCCTCGAAGGCCTTGGCCGCGTGGCTCATGCGGTGGTACTTGATGTATGCGAAGCCCTTGCTCTCCTTGGACACGCGATCTCGGACGATCGAGACGTAGTCGATGTCGCCGAACTCGCTGAAGTGGCTCCTTAACTCGTCCTCGTTGTAGCTCTTGGGCACGACGACAAACAGCCTGACAAGCCTCTCCTCCTCGTTCATATCGCGACGCGAGCCCTGATCCCGGGAGTGGGCGATCAGCACCTTGAGCGGCCTCGGACTTCCGGCCACGCACCTGCCGTTCATCTCCTCCATGGCGAGGGCGGCCTCCGACGTCTTGGAGAACTTGATGTAAGTGATGCCCTTGGGCTCTTGGGTGGCGCGATCGCGCAACACCCACACCTCCTCGATGGTGCCGAACACGCCGAACGCCTCCCTGAACTGCTCCTCGGAGATGTTCTTGGCGCAGACGATGAACAGCCTCGAGTTCGGGGGGTCGTCGTACTTGCTCGACCCCGGGCCGGAGGTGCCCGTCCCGCTGGTCCCTGTGTAGCTCGAGCGGCCGCCATTGCTGTCGGCGGCCGAGATCGAGTCGGAATACTTGTCCTTGTCATGGTAGTTGCGCTGTCTCTTGTCCGTCATCATTTTTCTTCACAAAACAGGCACGGACACTTTTAAATTTTGCTAATCGTTTAGTCAATTTGTCAGTTTGGTTCTATTCGTTATTTGTCAAACTTTTTGTGGTGTACTCTATTCGAGGTCTAGTAGTTGACGTTGCTGTTGTTGTTCCTCGTCGAGTTGAAGTTGACGTTGGTTTACGTTT
>JAAUYL010030349.1_pt1 | contig 10193 bp, 9 predicted proteins | sample 7278011 | NCBI WGS metagenome assembly JAAUYL01 (sample SAMN14350225, study PRJNA611818) | marine sediment metagenome | isolation source: surface marine sediment (1.8m) | place: French Polynesia: Moorea | collected 2018-08 | reverse complement strand
GTGATACAATCAATAGATCAATTTTGTACATTCCTCATATTCCATGTAGATATACAGTTAAGATTACCAAACTTGCAGAATAGTTCCTGAGCTAATTGCAATAAACGAAAATGAAAATTGGTCAAGCTCTTATCATGAAAATAAAATATTTACAATGTATAGAGAATTCATCTACATGGTTGTACAGAGTATTTCCATAATAACTTGTTCTTGTGGATAAATATTATATTGCCTTGTTTGGGTCGATTTAAAGAACTTAAAAATACTTCAGCCTCGTTAAGAATATTTTGTTCGAAATGTTTTAATTGGAAGCGTACAATAGTCTTTATGATAAATAGATAGGGAAGGCTACATTTTTAATGGTTTCATTTGAGAAAAGCTACACACAATCAAGATGAAATGGCTAAAATAAATCCATGTATTGTAAAGATATATTTGGAGAGCTTCAAGCTTTTTTGAAGTGAAATATGAGTTGATTTTAATTTCTATATTAATCAGTAATCACTGTATCATTAACTAAATTGTTAGATCAACAACCCCTGCTTTTTTTAATCACAATTTACAGCCCAACCCATCCGTCGAAAAGCAACGCTGTCCAAGAAAGGAGGGGTATCATTTAAATGGTGTCTAGGCATCATAGAGCCTATTGGAGTATGACCGCTTGAATTATTTTATTTGAGGTCGTGGTCAAGATATAAAATTCATGGGCTTAGTCATCGTAAATATTTCGAGAAGAAAATCAAAGGGCAAATATGTAAGACTAGGGACTCATGAGGTCGAATGTCAAGATTAGAGGCCGCCGAGGATGTGTCGGTTGTTGAACTTGCTGTTGGCTCTGAACGATCTCCGGAAATTCATTCGCGCAAGATGGTCAAGATTGCTGGAAAAAGGATATATTTTTATGGAATACATTTCTCGACTTTAGCAATATGTCATGCTTCCTAGAGATTGTTCAAAAACGAATGAGTGGTATGTTCTGCCAATTCTAAATATTCTACTAGCGGTATGAGAAGAGCTGTGCTTCACATAACAGTGTCATATCAATATTATGGACAGGTCTGGAAGATACTACATTGATATGAGTAGATAGAACGTGTCTATCAGAAGTTCAAAACTAAAGTACTTTTCTTTTGGGGTTCCCCATCTATTTTCTTCTACAACCTCAAGTGCTTGCCTACAGGAAATAAGACATCAGAATTGGATAATGCGCACCCTTTTCCAGCACATATCCTGCAATTTGTGACACATTTTGATTGAAACCTGACCTGGCAGACGAATGCTTGTCAGTTGTCACTGTCAAGTAAAGTGGTCAAAATGCAAAAAAAATGTTCGACTCACTAGTTTCGTTTCCGCACGTTTCTCTGTCGAGAGGCCTGCATTTGGTTTCCGGCGGTCGCGTAGAGGGCGGCCCGCATCCTGGCGGCCTCTCCGAGACGGTCGGGCGACGAGGCCATCCGTAACCTGTTGTTCACTGCGATCTGCCTCATCAGCGCCCCCTCCAACGCATCCAAGTCCTCCAGGGACAGTCTATCAGCATCATCTGAAATCAAATGCAGATATGTAAGTATTTTATTCCTTTGTAACTTGTTGTCTCCCCAAGTGAAACGGATCTTCCTTCACGTACTTTTCGAGAAATTGGGTAAAAACAGATGATTTGCAATTTGGCCTATGACAAGCAGGTTGTTGATCCATTGTGACTACAAGGACACTAGTAATCATGTAAAATGGGTCATAAAAAAGAGCTCACGATTATGGAAAGGGAATTCGTTTCGGTTTTACTTTACGAATTTTAATTATTGAAATGTGGCATTTTTTGCTAGCCACATTTATACCAATTAATCTGAATGCTACATACTATGATATGAAAAATAGCGAAAAAGCATGCAAATTCTAGACATATAGAGGGTTGGATTTTGCATCCTCATAGATGTTCTTTTTCAAAGGCGACTTCGACGATATAAGTGGTGATTAATTATGTGTATCAATTAAGATTATCAGGATATTCAGTACGAAACTTTTTAATCTACATAAAAGCTTTTTTGTCGTGCAATAAAACTTTTTCGAAAGATTGACACCCTCTCCCGTTTCAAGAATTTTAAATGTCGGGAAAAGTTTTTTCTTTTTCCGAAGGTACTGTTTAACCTAAACTAAACCCATTAAATATTTAGATCCAGTCTTTTTGGGGTCTCTGTAAAATCCAATTACTCAAGTGAAGAAATAACTTACCATCCTCGTAGTTGGCCAAGGACAATGCCGAGGCCATCAGGGGCAAGGCTACCGCCATGATTAACCCGATGGCGGATATGCTGTAGAGCCTCATGTCTTTCTTGATTTGTGGTTTTGTAGTTAGTTGTGATGGCCAACCGCGCTGGAAAAGTGTCGGCACCCCGTCTCGTTTCTGAGGTCTTATATATTGCTAGCTCTCTCTGTCTCCGTCGAGGTCGCGTCGCCGCTCACCTAAACCAAAACCGAGGGCGTTTTTCCAGAGGGAAGTTTGCTTTGTGTAGGTGAGGTCCCTCGTTTTTTTCCGCCGTGCCTTGGTGAAAATGAATCTATCTACTCGTATGCTTGCTGAAGTCACTTCCGTCTCGGGGCTCGGGTGTTTGAGCTTTTATTCAATTTCCTGAATTAACCTCGGCCGATTTATTGGTAATCCGTCTCTACATAGATATGTATGTGGTGGGTGGCCTCGAAAATCTGAGGTTATTTTTCGCCCTCCTCTCCGGTGTGAAAACAAAGTTCAACCTTCTGTAGAGGTGTCCTTTTTGTCTAAGAGCGGAGGTTGCGGCCTCGGTTAAAAATAGTGATATGCAGAGTCTTCTTGATAAGAAGAAGAAGGGGAAGTTTTACATGATTTATGCCATGCGGATGCCGAAAAAAGTGTGATAGAGCATCAGGCTATTATGGACTTTCTTGACTATATGAATCTATTGTCACTAACGTTTCTTTTTCCGCTGCTGCACTTTAAATTTTTGATACTCATGCAGCATATGGTCGATTCCAAGCCTGGACATAAGAACGATTTTTCACTTCACATGTGACAACTACATGCATCCTGACCCTTGGAATAATTGAGTGATACTATTTTTCCCCCAATATCCGACTTCTGGGGGTCTTGGACTTTGTTTGCATTGGAAAGGTACAAGGGTTTTTTTTAATATTCCAGGGTTCACCCAATTCCATTGAAATGTATTAAAAAATCACAAAATGAACTTCCACGAAGTCGTAAACTCAAATTTAGATCACGAAGTCACACACGGGCACTCGTATCTACACATGTGTTGCTTATCTACTTAGTACTTACTTTAGTTTATACAATTTGTGCAGTTTTCGAGGTCAGGAAATCCCCCATTGAAAAGTGAGTCTCATACGCGAAAGATCTCTGGATAATTGCTGGAAATTTCTTTTCTTGGAAGGGACAACTCTTATGCTAAATATAGTAAGAAAAAATCATGAAAGACACTATTAATAGGCTAATGAATGATATCAAATTTCCAATAATCTAGCTGTCACGGTCGATTCCGCAAGCAGGAAATCAAAAATGTCCCACCAAAGTAACACGTCCAGTTGCTCGGTGATGTCATAAGTTGAAACATGATATATCAAATCCAAAAATAAATGGCATCAAGGAAAATACGTTAAGATGGTTTTCGCATATTTTTATACCTTTGCCATTTGTTGGTTATGGTCCGTTTGCCACAACACATAACCTACAATGCTTATTAAGTTAAGTATTCCCGCCTAAATCTCTGCTTTCCTCCCAAAGTTGCACGATTACAAAGTGGTCGAACAAAAAATTACTGTTACATAAGAGATCTTTTTCAACGACCTTTGTATCCACTTGATCCCATGAAATAGCCCCAATATCGAACGAGACCTTTTCACACTAATAAACGAATAATGCAAATACCAAATTACCAGCCGTCTTCTAAGTATAAGATTTTTACCATTTATTCTTGGAATCATATTGGCAATTCTGTTTTAGCCATACTCTGACATTTGAATAAATATTTAGACAGCACTGCATTGTACTTCTTAACAGAATGAATTCCTCGTGTTTTGGGTGCCCTTTTTGCCCATGAATCTTAGGCTTTTCAAAGAGAACAGCTCTCCATCAGAGTGTCGTTTTGCTTTAGCATTGCCTTGACCACTGACAAAATCTTGATGACGATGATCACGGGGAAAGCTCGATCTTTTCTTGATCTTGGCCTTGACCGACAAGTATGATGGAGCTTCCCCTCCGCTCGTCTTCTTTTTCGCGGCCGCGGCAGCTTTTTTAAAGTCTTTCCTCTTCTGGCGCTTCTTGTTTCGCCAATTTTTCTGCCCGATAGATTCATCATCGTCGTCGGGTTTTGCGTTTCCGTGCTTCTTCTGAATCAAGTCGAACAACGAATCTTTAGCGTCAGCCAAGGTTTCATCGGGGTCCCATTGCTGATTTAAAACAGGCGATCCCGGTTCGCTCAAGCTGTTCAAAGACTTGTTGTGATTGGGAACTGATGCTGGCGGAGTGGAGGGAACACTTTTGTAGGATCGCTTTCGCTCTTTCAATTCCTGGCGCAGCCTCCGCCTCTTGACCGATCTCGGCTCGTAGTCCGCCACGGCCTCGAGCGGCCTCTTGTTGCCACCCTTGCCACCTCCTGGAGTATCGTAGGTCACTATCGACAACACGGGCAGAGGATAGGCGGAAAAACTGAAGGCTCTGCATTGGTGAACATAATGTCCCTTTCGCGAGCAATTGCAGCACCAGACATCATTCACGGGAATGTGGCTTGTTTCACGATTAGCAGGAACTTTCACTCCGACATTTCCGTCGAGGTCAGCTTCTGTCGTAGCATGATATCGCCTCCACGTATCAGGACAATTGCTCTGGACATGGCCCCGCCCTCCGCACAGCCTGAAAATAGATTTTATTGTTAGAACTACTTATTTAATAAGAGTGCTCGGAATTCCGGTTAAATATCTACACACCTGCAGTCTTTTCTGTCCACGTTGACACATCGCTGACACTTGCCAGAATAGGCTCGACTTGGAGTTCCACACCGGATACAATGAGCATTGGGGCAGTAGGACACAAAATGGCCCTCGCCACAGCAAACATGACAGATTTTCACACGTTTTGGCTCGAGGCAGGCACTGGCCATGTGTCCATCACGCTTGCAATTCTTGCACTTTTGGCTGTGGAAGTATCTCGAGGCAGGCAGTCTCGAAAATATGGACGGGGTTGCGTGAGGTTTGCGGACGGACCAGTCGACCTCATTTGGCAACGAGGACATGCACTGCTCAATGGTGATGTCTGCATGATCCGGATTCACATCGTTGTAAAAGCGTTTCATTTCAGGCGTCCATTTTCGAGCGCTTGCCGCATTAACTGCATCACAATGTTCGTTGGAGTTGGCGGTTATGCGGGCAAAAGTCCTCTGTCGGTGCTGAAAGTTAGTCCCTGTCAATGTCCCGCTCAGGTTAAGGCAAAGATCTCGTGGAGCTTTTGTCGAACCAGGAAAGTCATCGTCATCGCTCATGGAATCACTACTTTCACTAGACGTCGAATCGTTTCCTGTGATTTTCAAGTGCTTGTTCACTCCGTTGCCAGGCCGAGATTTGACCAGGACATTGTTGTTTGGCTTTTGGCTTTGGTTTGAAACAGCTGCCGATTCTTCGTCTTTTTCCACGATTACTTTCACAGCTCCGGATCCTTTGGGGGATTTTTTGCTTTTATCGAGAATGGGAAGGTGCTCGACCTCCGAGTCCGATGACGTACTGTCATCTAGTAAATCCAAGACAATCGTGTCATTTTTCTTGGGCTCTTTAATCACAGAATCAAGCACCTGGATGCCGCTGTCCTCTTCGGAATCGTCATCGTTGCTCGAGTCCAATTCAATGGTTTTGTTTTTGCTCTGAACAGAAGTGTATTTGGATTCTGTGAGCTTGCTATCATCGAGGACATTGTCACAGCCGACTCTATCGAAACTTGTGTACGCAGAGCCGATGTTGACGAACTTGCTGCTGCACTCACTTGCGACTGGACTTACACATCTTTCAGCCTCCCGATGGACTTCATTTGATGGTTCCTTTTCCCTGAGCTCTTTGAGGACGTCCAGACAAAAATTCGTTTCTTCGGGTGCTTTGGGCGTCTCTTCAATGTCCAAATTTTCCTGGTAGTGAATTTTGCTATAGAGCTCAGCTTCGAGATCTTGCTGGCGCTCAATATCATCATGTTCATCGTCTGAGGGGCTGCCGCCCAACGCCAGATAGCCGGAAAAGTCTGAAGATGCCGTCATGTTTCACAACACCTGAAAAATCAATAAAAAATATTTTAATATCACCGGTCATTTTGTTTATCACTATTCATTAAATTAGATAATATTTTGGAAGATCTTATTTTTGGCGGTCTTTCATAAATTTCAAAATCGGAATCACGTCAAGTTTTTCTTCGCTGATTTCATTCCACAAAATGCCGACATCGGGTTTCTTTGGCCTCGGCTCAACGCGAATCACTCGGTTGGGAGTCACGATTACGTCAACCGGGAGATCAAATGGCTGGCTTTGGCACATTTCAGAATCACGAACAATTTGCTTTTCGTGGACTGTCGTAACTACGAGGGTGGATTGGTCAACCATGCCGAGCTCGTACAAAATAGCTCACTCTAGTTCGGCAAACCCCATGCCTTTTCCAAGACGGCAGCCATTACGAGAAACCACGACGGCTCCCACAACGACAATGTCAATGTGCCCCACTGACGTCCAATCTGTGAGCAGAGGTTTTCCAAGTGTTACAGATCCCTTTTTAGTCTGGGCAAACTTCAGGTCCCTAGGAGACAGATCGTTGCCATCCAACAAGAAGCAAAACACATCGTTTTCACTGGCAGCACCTTCGGTTTGTAAATCGGGCATTTGCGTCAAGGCAGGAGAGGCAACGACGAGCTTCTTTTTCGACTTCATGATCTTGAGACGAAGATCCATTTGAGCCAGAGATGGATTCACTTTGATCACATTGGCAGCTTGGAACTCGCTCAGTTCAGCCACTCTTTTCGCAGCAATGTGACAACCTTTGAAATTCGGGATCTTCCCGAAGGGAGAAGGAGGGTATGGACGCAAGCATTTGCCCAATTGTAGCCTCTTCCAAACGCGATCTCGTAGTGCATTTTTCACAGAGACCAAAGCTTCTCCGTTGCTTTTGCTTGTTACCTGATACTCTTCCGACCGATCCAATGATAGGCTCAATTCCTCTAGAGCCTGGCAGCAACTATCGCCCATCGAAAATGCACTTGTCCACTCCACGTGATTCAAAGCTCAACTCTGGTTTTTCTCAATGTCGAAACACGAAAGCGAAGAAAATGTCAAAATTACAATTTCAACACGTGAAGAAAAGGAATTTCAAAACAAAACTTTTGTCGGAATTTTCGATACTGCCTCACGCAACCTTTTAAAGAATAAAACTGCCTCATACATCGCCCATTTTTGCGGCCCGCATTCTTTCTCGGCGGCCATGTCAATAACAATCGTGACCCTGAAACTTTTTAAAATGCTTTGGCGTCAAATGATGCAGCTCTTCATTGAAGTTTTATTTCTACTTCTGTAGTTCAATAGTATAGTTGCTCTTTGCTCAATAAATACACGAGACAGTAGTACTTAAAATTTACCAATGTGATAGCATCAATCATATCATATCTGTAGTAACAGGAAGATAATATTCTTAAAAGATGTAGTAGGTCGTAGGTAGAATTTATGGCTTCCCCTTCGTTTGCTGGGCTTAGAATTTACTTAGAATAGACACCAGAAGGGGTAAGAGATCGGTCACAGCATTTTATTCCAACGAGAGCGCACAATAATTTGTTGAAAGTCTTTCGATGTCACTCAAATGTTGTTTTGTTGACGAGGATCTGGAGGTGGTAACCTGTGAGTATCTGTATCACTGCTCATTTTTCTTTTGGATCAAGTTCAAGTTCAGTCGTTCTTTTTCCGTCGCATCAGAGTGGCGGACACTTCGTCGTAGGTGTTGATCAGGACGTAACGAGAGAACAGCATGTAGAGTCTCCTGAACCAGACATACTGGCTAGCGTGCATCTTCATGGCCTTTCTCAAGCGCAACCAGCGCCTAGGACCCGCCACATACACAGCCGATGGCGCCAACAAGAAGCTCATGGGGACGTCGATGATTGAGCTGTACTTGCGCAACAACGTTACGGAGCGCAACGTAAACACCCGGCAAGACTGCGGGATCTTCCGCTCCAAGCACAGGAAGGCAATGGCGGTGAAGATGGCACAGTGGTTCTTGTGCCCGCTCACGCCGTGCCGGTCGAAGGTGATCACAGTGTCGATGTCCTGAGAGACGACGAAGTGGAGGATGACCTCGGACACGATCTCCTCTCGCCACCTCAGCGCGGGATCGTCCCTCAACTTTGTGTAACTGCAAAATCAATTAAATAAGTTAGAAAATGTTAGTTAAGTAGTCTAGAATAGAATAGAATCCAACGCTTTCTTACCTCAGAACGGTGATGTTTTCCTCGGGGATCCCGAGTTCTTGACAAGCAGAGTAAAGCTCTTTTTTACGCGTCATGCCTTCACGGCGGTAGTCGCCGTTCGACATGCACAACAGAAACAGTTTCACTTGTGGATTTCTTGTGAGCGACAGCACGGTTGGCCCGAAGAACATGACCTCGTCGTCTGGATGGCTCGTTACCAGGAGCACCCTTCGTGCTGTTTTGATCTCTTTTCGTCTCGCATTGGCGACTAGACTGTAAAACACCAGGCACACGCCAAGCACGGCGGCCAACACCAGTGTCAATGCATCCATATTTAACGATCGATTCAAAAATCAAAGCTCGTAACAGGATTCAGTCGACTTTTGTAGCAACATAAGCCTTGTAATCGTCAAGGCGAAAAAACGACACGGCCGTCTCGTGCTTGACACCCCTGTCGTCGATTTTCTGATTCGGCTTGAGAATTAAACTGTCGTCGTTGTCGCAGCTGATGACAGGGTCGTTCGTCTTTGCGCCATGGGCCTGGTGCTCGATCTTTAGGCAGTCGTAATCGAACTTTTTGAACGGTGGTGGAAGGCTGCTCGTGCTAATCTCCGCCCGGATTTTCTCCATAAACTCTTCTGTCGTCCATTCGAGGTTTACTCCCCTCAGCACTAAAAAGCGCAGGTTTCGATGCTCAAATGATCTGATAAGACGGATTGACACAATCACTTCTTGACCCGTTGACATCATGCATGACGATTCTCTGGGCTGCCACTGCCAGTCACACAAGCTATTTTATTTTGAGGCGTAAAGATGTTTGTTCTTAGGAAGCCTCACGTCGTCGCTATTGGCGATCTCGATAATCACTCAGGGATTTCTGTGGCAACAAGGAGTGTCGAACAGTTATCACTTATCAGCAGAACTTCAGACTCAGAGAGGCTATTTTTGGCTTCGTCTTTGACAAGTTTCAGTCAGGCAACATTCATAAACATTCCCAACACTGTTCCTGTTTGGTGCAACTTTCTAGGGCCGAAAGAATATTGGCGTGCAGGTGAGAACGAAAACTGTTGCAATTTTAAATTCTTCACTGCCTAGTCATCAAGAGCCGAAAGATGGCTTAAAACTAAAAATCTTCAAAATGCTCATTGTTTGGGTTTACCATTGCTGCAATTTGCACAATTCTTTCTTTTCTTTCGTCAGTATTCCATCACAGTTATCGTCGGTATAACATGGCAAGTGGCGATCTAAAAAATGGGCCCCAATTTCCAATATATGGCTGATCATATTCAAGTCTAGCAACAACTTCTTGCAAATCGATAGGTTATAAGAAAATGATTTTTAGCCGTTTATCAAAACTTTCTGCTTGCAAGCAAACATAAAATGGCTTCCTTTCCGGTAGAGTTTTTTTTTTACTCTTAATGATAAAATTAATCAAAGTTGAATGATATGATTTGCCTTAAACAAGTCTATGCTCCTTCTTTAACAGCGCGAAACTTTAAAAAGTTTCGACGGTTTTAAAGATTAAAGCTCAAGTTTTGGGCTTTTCGCAGTTAAAAGTTAATTTTAATGGAACAATTTACAATGAAATTTTACATCAAATGATTCAATTTTACAACATTTCTTCTTTGCACCACCATTTCAAGTAGGAAAAGGGAAGAAGCAAAAATGCGATTACTCACGTTTACTTAAGTAGGAGAGCGCCCGTGTTCGGCGAGAACGCTGGCCCGATCC
>JAAUYL010033073.1_pt1 | contig 10194 bp, 10 predicted proteins | sample 7278011 | NCBI WGS metagenome assembly JAAUYL01 (sample SAMN14350225, study PRJNA611818) | marine sediment metagenome | isolation source: surface marine sediment (1.8m) | place: French Polynesia: Moorea | collected 2018-08 | reverse complement strand
GCTTACGAGAAATGACTCATGTTTTACTCCAAGGGTGTTCCGTTCACATTTGACTATTTGTCTTTGTTCAAATTATTTTTAGGATGCGTAAGAAAATATCAAAAAGTGTTAAAGAGAATCTTAGTACTTTTTCTTCAATACCCAGCGTAGCATAACGAACCAAGAATATGAGCCATGGTCCATGTTATGGTTCGTTTCATAAATACAAGGACCGCTATGGTCCAAGAATTAGGACCGAGCAAGACCGAGCAGGACCGCGTTGGATGGTAGGTTGCGTGAATTTTTTTGATGATTTTGCCATGGCTTTGTACACGTGTCACAAGAAGGGCCACGATGAACCAAATTTTTTGGGGAAAAAAATTTCGCAAAATCTGGGCCTTCGCGGTTCGTCTTGCGACCCTAATTTCAGCTGTTTGTTTGTATATTGACCATTTCAAAGTTGAAAAGAATTTGCGATCGAAAAAAACGTCGAATTTTGAAAGTTCTTTCGATTTGAGATTGTCCAGCGAGAAACAACTAAAGTGATCATGTCTGATGTCCCATTGACAAAGGAGGAGCGTGCCCGCCGCATTCGCGAGATTGAAAAGGAGTTTCCACTGCTGAAAAGCGACAGTGACAGCGATACAGACAAGGACTCCATGACTGAGGTCCTTGTGCAAAGTGATCTGGATGTCTCTGTTGCCAGTTCAACCACGATTGAACTCAGCCCTGTCAAGAAGGAGTGTGACGAGGGCCAGCGCGATAGTCCATTCAAGACTCCAGTGAAGCCTATCCCGACCCCAAAGAAAGCACGATGCAAGGATCGTGTTAATCGCGAGCGCGAGCCATGGGCCCCCTTCTTTGATGAAGACATCTCCAACGTGGTCCCAACCCTGAAGGACTTCCCAGCAACAACGCCTGAGTTCAAGAAAACTGACGATTTGTTCGCCTTCTACAAGGAAAGAGCTCTCAGATCGCGCGCCATCACTGCCAAGTACATGGCCCTTGGTAAAGAGACTCCCTTCGATGAGTGGGTCAAGATGCCGGCGGCTTGGAGGATCGAGGATGGGTACCTGAACCCTGGCACACCTATTCAGGGACTAAAGTACAGCGACGATGAGAGCGACTCAGACAGCCCTGCTAAGGTCGCTATCAAGAAGCGAAGGATCGAATTCGAGTGAGATATATGCACAGGTCAGTCCATGAACACAGGATGTATTATAGTCTCCTGCTATCTTGAATAAAACACTTAACGTTAAGTACACAAATTGAAAGCGCATTCTGACATGGGCATTTAGCTGAACAGCAAGTTGTAGTACATGGGCACCAGGACATTGCCTGCAGTCATGACGCCTTTGCCACGAATATCGCTTCTTCTTAGGCAGATATCCCTCTCAATGAGGCCCTTGTACAAGGCAATTCCAGTTGCTGACCAGTCTAGCGTTGAATCGTGCTTGCTGCTCCAAGGCTCTGTATTCATGGCGTAGACAATGACATTGTCATTGATTGTTGCCTTGACCTTGTAGAAGGACAGGTCCTCTGTCACAACAATGGAATCGTTGTGTCTAAGGCCATCTGGTGTTGGCTCGATGATGACATTGTTTTTGCAATGGACCCCAGGAGAGTGGTTAATGCTTCGCAGCAGCATATTTCTCACAATTTGGAGACCACGATTTCTTGTAGCTGGCGCGTAGGACTGCTGTACCAATCCATACGCAGATTCGAACGCATTGGTGGACATGTCAATAGGCGAGCCAAGTTTGGCGACCTCAGGCAGATGGCTGAAACTGTGCCAATTGAATGTACACGCGCCAGCGCCGAACTCGTCCTCGAATTCATCGTAGAGGGCCTCATGTAGTTCCTCCAGTCTTTCTTGTCCCACTTTGTCCCGTGATGCCTGGGGTCCATAATGAATGAATATCAGGTACGCGAACAAGCACCATACATGAGCCAGTTCGTGGCCGATCTCCTGCAGGACCACGTCGCAAATGGTTTCAAAAGCTGTCACTGTCAGGCATTTCCATTCCTGTGCCTTGAAGTTGGCGTAGTCCACTTCACGAGCACGATGAGTAAACTCCTGAGGAAGGCGATACTTCTTGTACACAGAGCTCACTGCTTCGTGTATACGTCGACCACGCGCGTTCATCACGCCTGCTTTGCTGATTCCAACAGTTGGCTTCCAAAGTGACATTCGTACAATGCCCAACCAGTCCCTATGCATAGGGTCTGTTGGAGACTGCTGCACCATGTTGAATCCAGGGAGGCCCATCAGGGGACTCCTTCCAGTAATGCCGCATACATGGTCTGTTCGTTCAAACTGGCGCTGCTCTTCCAAGTCCTCCACGTACGTGATCCACTTAGCATGCGTTCGTCGTCTTTGATGCAGCGATGTCCTTGGATAGCAGATTCGCCTGTTGACGCAGGTGCCCCTGGCTTCACACATCTCACACGAGTGCCTGCCCGCATGTCCCTTCAGACATTTCAAGAAGGACCGCATTGGGGCATCAGCTACTAGAAAGTCCACGGTCACTTGCAAAGCCTTGCACTCCTCGATAAATGGGTCGAGAAACTCGTGAATGTTCTTTGCTGCAGCCCTCTTCGCAATACGCGCCTGTGGGATATACACGTATCTGCAGCCTTTGAACTTGAGGCCCATCACTGTCAGTGTATCAGCAGTGCTTTTGGCGCATGGGATGCCATCAAATGTAAATGTGACATGGACCTTGTCGAAGACCACGTAGCCATCCTCGACGAAGTCGCAGTCCAAGTGTTTCCCACCATGGTACAGGATCAACTCACGAAGCGACAAGCGTGTCCAAACTGTCCAGACCTCGTACTTTTCCTTGTCAGCGTATCTCTTCTCTGGGAAACTGTCACCCTTGCCCTTGACAAATTCGCCACTGTCCAGGATCTTGACCTTCCAAAACACTTTTGGCTGTGGCATTACTTCCCGAACACGACGTTCCATGGTGTCGTAACTTTTCATTTCAATAGCATCGAATGCTGGAAACTCACGCGACAAGGCCCACATCTCCTTTCCCTGCTCTCTGCTCATTCTTCCTTTTGTAGACCTGTGCAGGAAGCGTTTGACGAAGTGGTTCAGGCGAGGGTCGTGGAAGAATTCAAGGGATATGGGCAACGCCCTTGCCATGTTGGCTGGAGCAGCATCACTTTCATTGTCGCTGATAGAATCAAACTGTGGCTCGTGTACATCGTCCTCTGAGTCCAAACTGTGATCAGGGGACGCGTCAACAACTGATGAGAATCGTAGCTCTGGCTGTTGCCTCTGCAAATAGTATATTTTGGGGCTCATACTAGGAATTTCATTACAACATAATAATGATCAGTTGAATTGTGACTTCGATGAAGATGGCTCAACTGCAGGCAAGGGCCTTGTACACTCAGAACATGTGGAAACGAAGGTTCAAGTTGAGTCTCAAGCGTACCTCTTCGAGCGACTCAGCGATGTCATCCACAGTTAATTGCCTTCCATCAGGTACCTTGACACGCACATTGACATTGACCGGTATCGAGTGATGTGGCTCTGGGGCATCTGGATGTTGGTCATCAGATTGGCGCTGCATTGTTAGCGTGGCATCTGAAAGAATCAGGTTCACATTGGAGATGGAAAGAAGGTTAACATTACAGAGTATCATTACCATTTGCAGCGCCTGCAGGAACAGTCACTTTTGGGTGTGGAGCGTATACTGGCGGAGAGTAGACCCACTTGAACGCTTTTCTCCCATCGACATTGTCAGATTGTGGTTGTCCACTTAACTTTGGAATCTCTGTCAATGATTAAATGATACAGGCACAGGCTATATACAGGAAAACAAGAAACTTACTTGGATCAACGTCTGGCCCATCTTCGTCCAGACCTGTCGCAGCGTGCGAACGCTTCTCACCAGCACTCAGAACTCGATGGTCCACATCGCTCTCGAGATCACTGTCTGGAACATACTCGTCGCTGATGTTCGCTGGTATCTGCGTCGGGCTCAACGATGGCGAGCTTCTGTCATGGCGATATCGTCCACGTTCATGGCCTCTTCGAGATTGAACATCGCTTGCGTGGCTCGCTTCGTTTGCAAAATGAAGTCGAACTCGATTCCTCCTCTCCTCTCGCTTTTTTCGATGCCAATAGCGGCGTTCGCTCCTGGTCTTGCGTTGGCTTTTGCTGATACGACCTCGCGCCATGTCTAACAAGGTCCACTCGTGTTGGAAACACTGCTGTAATCGCTCTCTTCACTGATTTTTCGAGCGATTTTCCAGAGAGATGTCTTTTCGCTTTTCGTTTTCAATTTTGCAATCGAGAATTATTTGTTGTTTGTTTTCGTTTCCTTCGCACTCTCAGCTTCAGGCAAGGCGCTGGCGCGACAGCTGACATGGCCCACAGCGCTCAGCTTTGCATGCGCGATAACTGAAAAAGGATCGCTGTATCGTTATAGTTTCCTTTTTGCATTAGCGCGCACACCCGGTCTTTGTCGCTGAGCGAGATGAGACTCGTCTCGATCGAAAATCGAAAAAGACGCCATCTTGGAAATTCATTCCAAAACTTCGAAATCTGTGATCACGAGCGAAACAAGGACCACAATGCCAGTGCGATTGGAGGAAGTGATGAGCTACGCGGACTGCTTGAGATCTCAGCTTCTGAAGCGATCTCAGCACTCTGAAACGTATCCAAAAGTGATTGTTTACCTGAAGCCTTGCCTGAGACCAAATGGGAAGTGGACATCGCCTCGAGGAAAGTTTCACGTTGTGTACACGAACAACATTTTCTGGACCAGCGACATCGACGATTGGAACTTGACCACGGATCGCTACGACAACCAGCATGGAGTGCCTGTCAAGCAGTGTTACGTCGAGTTCGCTTTCGATCGCGTCCTGTTTGCCGCGGACCTGTTCTGTCGAATCAAGCGACACGCTCCCTACCAATCGATCGATACGATCCTGACGCAGTTGAACACTCACCTCGACAAGTATCAGGACCAATTTCGTCGTGGCATCGCACAAGAGTGGGCGGCCCAAGAGCCATGGCGAGTGTTCCCCTATCTGAACGAACAGGCTGAGTTGCCTGGTCAGTTGTATCCAGGACACTTCGACAGGGCCGCTGTGATGCGCCATTTGCTTCCCCAAGGCTATGGTGAAGACATGCCGGTCAAGGACTGAGTATACATGTGATCGCCAGCATCTTGTGCGCCAGTCCAGAATGTCAAGTGAAAAGCGCACCTTCAAACGCGTCTTAGCGACGAACATTGACCGCAGAAATTACGCTTAAAATTTTCATGTGAAAACAGTCGACAAGTCTATAAAGCCTTCAAGATCTTTATAATATTCCATCCCTGATATGTACTAAAGTCAGAATTACTTTTGTTATGTTACAGGAGACGAGAACGCAACGTACATGGACCAGAATTAGGCCTAACACGAACCACAATTTCTTGGTGAGTGAAAAATCGTTAATATATTTTAATTTTTAAAAATCGAAAATCAGCGAAAAAATTTGTGAAATGGGCCTGGTTTTTTTTTAATTCATTATTTGAGAATTTTTGACGCGAACAGACGTGTCAAAGGTAAAGAAAATTTTTTTTTCTTTTTCCAAGAAAAACAGATTAGCGATAGCAAAGGCATTACTAAACGAGCCACAATAAATCATATCTTAACGAAAATACTAATTTCAGACGCGGAACGAATTCGAACTCGACCCAGCAAAACGACACTGATCCATCGAAGCAGCATGTCCGAAGAAGGCAAACTTCCGGGCGATGAGAGCCCTGATGAGGTCCCGAGCGTGACTGATACGAGGACGTACAGCGATTTGATCATGTACTTCTCCAAGAACGGTCGCTTCCAAGTGAACTCTCTCTACGACCAGGACAGAAGGAAGGGAGTGCTCAGCCTGATGAAGGCGGAGCGTATACACAAGCTGACCCTGGACCGAAGGCTTAGCCCTGTCAAGCTCACGTTGACTGCTGGGCAACCTAGTCAGGACGTGTATCTGTTTGCGCTTGTTCGAAAAGGTAAGATATTTGAAAATGATTTTACCTGGAGACATCTAATATGCTCATGTCACATTTTTTTCGTCCATGTAGCTGTCAGCCACGACGAGTTGACGGACCTTGTTCGTCGACTCAACGCCTACATCGATGGAATGACCCTCGCCCAGAAGGAGGAGGCTGTAGCTGAGTTGATTTTCGCGACTAAGTCTCGCGTTCAGCCAGGAATTCGTTTCCTTCCTGACAAGCTGTACGAGGAGGACCAGATCCCGCCAGATGCCATGTACGACGACGAGGGAAGACCTGTCGACGAGGAAGGACTGCCACTTCTTGACACAGACGATGAGGTCAAGGCGTTCCAGCGAGGAGCATCACGACGCCCTAGTTCCAAGGACGTGTACATGCCTTCTGTCAAGACGAACCTGCCAGACGCTAGCACAGATTCCGAGGGTCCCTTCGCTACCAAGAAGGAGAAGCGTTCGCGTTCACCCACTCCATGGCCTGGCAGTGATGACGATGAGGTAAGTGAGAAATCGTGTTAGTACATGGACTTCTCATGTTATATTCCTGGAAACGTTTCTAAAAATCTACAACTTCTTTCAGGATGAAGGGAGCCCCAGCAAACGATCTCACCTCGATGACCCTGACGCTGACAAGGACCAGGGCCAAGGCGAACCTATGGAGACAAATGTCAAACCTGAGGTTCCTGAACAAGATGAGCCCATGAGTCAAGGTGGTGAAGTACCTGAACCTGAGCGTCAGCCAGAGCCTCACCATGGCACTGAAACTGTGATCGACCCAGACGTTGAGACAGAGCCTGACCCTGAACGTGAAAATGAGCAAGACCCTGAGCAGCAGCGTGAGCAGGCCCCTGTTACGATCGATTTTGATCCTAGTAACTTCTCGCTTGGTGCCAGAAGCAGCATGGCCAGTATGGGCCTTGGGGCAGAAGCGTCCAGATCTCAGGCTGATACCATTTCGGTAAGATTTTTTGCAAATTATTGTTGGCATGTGGAACGTGTATCTGAACCACAACTTGTTTTAAACTCATTACAGGAGCTCAAGGATACAGTGGCTAAGTTGGCCGATGGAGTGAAGTCTCTCGCTGAGCAAGTTGAGATCTTGCAGCAATTCAACAAAGGTCCTCTGGCCGAAATCCTCTCACGCCAACAGGCTGGTCAAGAAGGTCCAGCCCCTGTACAACGTCCACTCGGCCAAACTGCTTCTCGTGGGAACACTCCTCCCTACCATAACGATACTGAAAGCGAGATCGCCAGCTACTTCCCAATCAACCAATACACCCAAGCCATGAACTGGTTCCTGAAGAGGCCCATCGTTCAGACGTTCCTATACTACGAGGTGATTCGCATCGCGTACAGAACGCACCCCCTGTTCAAGCCTGACGCTGACTTCGTCCTGGGTGTCTACATGGACTACTTGTGTTCGACGAGGCTCCAGACACACTTTGGAAAATCTACTGGCTCGGGCAGCACGTTAGACTTCGCTCGCTTCCCCATGCCACAGGTCATTGTTGACATTGCGAACACGAAGCTGGTGGATATTGGCAAGCGACGTGTTCCGGGTGGCAAGGACAATGCGGAACTCATCAAGGTTCGAGGCAACAATATGCGCAGGAACCACCTGCTTGGATCCGATTACATCAGAGGTAGCGCTTCTGTCGAGCAGATGGCCCACAGGATTCTGACTGAGCGACACGACTTCTACGAGATGCATGTGGTAAGTTCTACTACATACGTTAATGTTGGATCGTATACGAACCATATCGATATCTTTTCAGTGGCTGTTCCCTTCGAGAAGTGCCAAGGACCTGAAGTGGGACTTCAAGAAGGAGTTGTCCAAGACGAAGAAGTTGTCGCTGGGCAAGACTTTGCCAAGGGATGCCAACTACGATGCTAGCACTGCGCCCATGGACGATGACATTGAGCACATGATCTTTCCTTCCCTGGATAAGGGCCAGCCCATGTACGATATGGCTGTTGCTGAAAGGCTTGAAAAGGAATTGATCGACTCAAAGGTCACGAAGCCAGTGCTCCCGAAAGCAGTGTGGGATGTAAGTTGTGCATTGTTGTCCATGTACTTAATGTTCCTGTTGTTAATCTTCTCTTATACAATTCCAGCTGGTTCGAAGTGTCGTGGAGCCAACACCTGAGGACATCAGGATCGCCAAGCAGCAGGCTCTGCAGGTGCAGCAAAAGCATGATGCCAAGAATGCCAGGCGTAGAGCCAGACGTCAGGCTGCGAAGGGCCATGTCACTGACTTCGAATCCGACGAGGACGACGAGGAAGAAGAGCAGTCCACTCCTCCTATCAGCACTCATGCTGGCCAGGCTGAAAAGCCAACAGCTGGTCCTAGTAGTGGCCAACGTTCCTTGGGCCCTGAGGAAACAGGCGCTCGTCCGAAGGAGAGGCGTCCAACCAATCCTGGCAACGAACGAGCTGACATGGTCCAGGAACTGTTTGGAAGCGTGAGCGACATCTCATCCAGTAACACTGGATCGGACAAGACTCCTACCATGGCCATCATGAGAACTCTTGAGGTGAGATGTTTCTGTATGTCGCATGTTGAAGGTAGTTTATTTAAAAGCGATCATGCTTTTAGGATGGTACAATTCAATTTGTCCAGGGAGGCCCTACTGGCTTTGGGGCCCAAGATGTTCAGGTAGATATGTGCTATATACATGTCGCCATCGCGACATATTCAATCGATTTTTCTCTTGTTTTTGCAGGAACCTGGTCAAGGAACCTTTCCAGCAGTCCCTTCGTCGTCTGCCAGTAGGACTGGAGTGCTCGCTTCAGCTGAGATCTTGAAGGAGGTTAGCTATGAGTTGATAGCGTGTACTGTGACATGTCACAATCGTTTGGTCCATTTCAGGCTGAGCAGCGTGGACTTGCCAGCGACCAAGCCAATGTTGTGGTCGCCACTGAAATCACTACAACAGCGAGCGGCCAGTACAGCGTGATCGTTACTGAAACACAGCCTGCACCTCAGCAGCCAACAGTGGTTCAGGGTAGTCACAGTGCCAAAGTGACATCAACTGAAACTTTGACAAGGGCCCCCAGGGACAGTCCTACTCCAGCGCCAGTGACCCAACAGCCCTCCATGTCTGAGCTGTACTCCGACATGTCTGTTGATCCTCTCGACGAAGGTGTGCTTGAGGGAAAGTTCAGCTCTGACAGTTCGTCCAGCGATGGCAAGCAATCCAAAGCTGCCAAACAGACAGGAACCAGGGTTCAGTCTCAGCAGCGTGGCAAGTCCAAGGAAAAGGATACATCCAAGGGGAAGAAGAACACGAGCCTCGTTGAGACCATTATGTCAGACATGGACAAGCCAATGCCAAAGCCCAGCGATACTGCTGCAATGCCTCCTCCCACTCAGGTAAGTCTATGTAAAATGTTAGCGTGGACCATATCTCATGTCTGTCTAAATCTCTACAGATCGCGAAAAGGCAAACCAGGAACGCTACTGCACCTGAACTGATCGATCCGAAACCAGGAACTAGCGGCGTGTCCAACAAGAAGAACTCCTTGTCCCAGGGAAATCTCCTCCTGAAGAAGCGAATGGAGGAGCACAAAAGGCGCCGCTCCAAGTGAAAGTGTCAACAGCAACAGCGATATGACCCAAGCCCAACGTAATGAAAAATATGAGAAGAGAACAAGGGCAACCCTTGTGCATCTAACAGTTACCATTATCTTTAAGCAATTATAAAGAATAATCCCTTAGATAGTCAAAAGATATGAACCAGTACAGTACAGCGATTACCAGCAATATATTTCAAGAATAAAACTGCATTTAGTAAGAACCCAATATGCGCAACAACAAGTCAATGTCATAAACAATGTAGATAACAGGCCAGGTTTACTGTGGGGCCACCTGGGGGCGGCAGGGGCGCCCCTGGGGGGGCCAGAATGGCAGTAGCGGTCCATATTTTGGTCCATGTACAACGACGCCTCGAGCGCGTGCAGCGAGCGCGATTTTGGAATGAAAGTATGGTCCATGTTTTGGTCCATGTCAGAAACAGCTGTAACAAGGACCAAAACAAGGTCCCCTGAACGATCTCTAAAAAAAATGGTCCATGTTCCGGTCCTACTTATTTGGTCCTACTTGGGCATGCTTAATTGCACTTCCACAAGGACCATTTGGGGGGTGCCAGTACATGGACCATGGTCCATGTTATGGTCACGCTCCTTTGCTACGCTGGGT
>JAAUYL010077787.1_pt1 | contig 10200 bp, 4 predicted proteins | sample 7278011 | NCBI WGS metagenome assembly JAAUYL01 (sample SAMN14350225, study PRJNA611818) | marine sediment metagenome | isolation source: surface marine sediment (1.8m) | place: French Polynesia: Moorea | collected 2018-08 | reverse complement strand
TCACAATCTGATCATAGATAGATCAATATAATGCCTAAATAGGCTATATTATGTTATGTACTCCCTCCCTCAATTGATTGAGCATTTTAATAACAGCTCGAAAAAACGTGCGACAAAAGTGGAACACGAAATGAAAGAATGCCTACATAGGCTATATTATATTATGTACTCCCTCCCTCAATTTAATGAGCATTTTAATAATAGCTACAAAAATGTGCGACAAAAGTGGAACACGAAATGAAAGACTTGCTAAAAATTATAAATGTCTTCTGCAGAAACATACCTATCTAGCGCCAATCTGCATTTTGCTAAATACGCAAGTGTCGATAGTGTGAAATCTGAAATTACAATAATCATAACTTTGCCCTGATGTTATTATGCGAAAATCACCCCTCCCTAAACACAAACTCCCAATACCTTAAGCCAAACTCTTGTGGCCAATCCAAATTTAATTACAAAAAAATCTTGATGAGCTTTTCAGAAAGAGTTTTACAATATGCAAGAAAAATAAATTAATGCCAAGTGGAGAACTATTGCAATTTTGTTGAAATGCCCAGCAAATTATTTTAGATACCATTGGGCATTGTAATGTTATACTTTATACAAAGACGTTTCATAATATGTGAAGAGAAAATTAGTAAAACTTGAAAAAATCAGGAAAAAATATTTTAACCCACCCTGATAAAATCTTTTACATTGTGCAATGAATCCGAATCAATGATCGAGCTTCGATTTCTATATTTCTACAAAATTTGCGTGATAAAAACATAAATATTTTCTTATGAATGAAGAATGAAGATTTTATTTTTGAGCTGAATAAATTGATTGACCAAATGCCTATTTTTTTTATAAAAAAAAACAATAAAACGCTATTTGCTTTAAAAATCCATTAACCCATCCAGAATAGAAACGCGTGGACTAAATAAAGCCAGTTTTAAAGCTAGAGGAATTCGAGTCTGAAACGCTATTGTAAGTAGGACAAGTTTTCTGTGGCACTTGGGTATCTTTTAAGCGATAGAATTCGACAAGGTACTACTTGCTTCATAGCTTTAAAATTTTACATATCTACATCACAGTTCAATCTTTAGCTGCTCAACGCGAATAGAATAGCCTTGAACAAAGTAAACGTGCCGAGACCGCCATTGAATCAACAAGTGAGAAAGATTTTGAAATTAACTTATTAACCATAGAACGCATATTTTAATACCTAAATTCTTTTCTCAAGGTCAAGCAAAAATCGCACCCACAATTGGTCACCATTTTGACCATCAACTCCTCCAAAAACAATGGAGAGGATGGAGTTTCAACGACTGATGGCTTAGACGGGGCTGGTTATTCAGGTGTTGGAACCAGTGGAGCCATTCCCAAGATGGCTCCACATCATGGATCCTCTCGCAACCATTTGAATGGTTTCAACTTTTCGACCAACCCTAAACCACCGGACCAATCTCGTGGGGAAGGGTCTACCGTGAAAAGTGTATCGTTTACTGTTTACGATGATGGTTTGAGGATTAAAGTGTTAACGGATGCATTTGTCTGCCAGGAGGCCGCCATTGCTATAGAAAAAGTGAAGGATTTTGAAAAAGATCCTACTGTAGTTTCAGTTTCAGAGAAGGGCCAGAATGAGGCCAAGTTTAAGGATGGTCTAAGTGACCAAGTTATTGAGTTAAGAATTAAGAGTTGTGATAAAGATCACGAGTTTATTGTTTATTGCGATAATTGTGATAAACAGATTAAAGTTTCTGGGGTCAGCAAGTCTTCTTCAAAGAAAAGACGAGTGACCGAAGATATGTGTAACATGAGATATCCAGAGGTGAAAAGAAAAAAGGAAACTGACAATAATTGTTCAGTTACAGTTAAAGAAAATGAGGATTGCGAGATTCGCAAAGAAGACGAGTCCAATGTTAAAATGGATAATGTCCAGGAAAATGAGTTGAAAAAGGCGAGACCACGATTAAGTGGACACATTGCAAAAACTGAAATAAGTTCCGAGATGCTCGAAAAAGAGAGTGAGGACTTCCTAGGAGAAGAGGATACAGGATACTGTGAAGGTATAGAAAATGAAAGTAACCGAGATCTGACTAATGATTCGGAATCTCGGTATAAAGAGGAGCCCAAGACAGAGTGTACAACACCAATGCTTGAAGCCAATAAAAGTTTAGAGTTGAGCCATAATGAGAAGGCAAGTCTGGACCAGAGTATGGTTCAAGAAAATTCCAGAGTTGGGTCAGACATGACCTCAGTGTTCAAGAATAAAGAAAAGAAAAATGAGCCAGTTAAAGGAAACGTTATTGAATACGGAAATGAAGAAAATGAGTTATCTGATAAAAGAATAGATGATACGGTCAAGGACCGAATCCAGTTGTTAGGGGAAAAGAATCCAAAGGAGCCATCGGCAAGTACGGTTTCCAATAACCTGTGGACCACCACTAAGATTCTTGAAGACAAGAAGAGTAAAGGAATTGAGCCTGAAGATTACAGCCTCCCCAAGGAACTAGTTGTAGAAAGCAGTCAAAATGATGGCTTACCCAATAGAGCCAAGATGGAAACTGCACCATTGTTGGAGCAAACCAAGAGTCGATTCACAATGGAACCTGAGCCGGTAGTGGCAGAGCTCCCGAGTGATATATTTGAACTGGAACCTGAAGATGTTATGGTTCTGCTGGAGGATCCTATGCTTAACGTTGAACTGGAAGCTGAAGGAAATGCTACGGAACCGGAAGCGGAAGTACGGTCGGTGGAACCGGAAATGCAAAATGAAGAAAACGCTCCAACAAGGAGGCCGGAGTTCCCGGGTTTTCACCTAGACGATCAAAACATAATCTACCAAAGTAAGTAATCCATTCTAAGTACCCAACGAAGCAGGTCGTCCCAAATGAGCGTCCCATGGTACCTCCTAGGACGATATTTATGATTGTCCCATGGTACCTCCTGTCAATATCGTCCCAAAAATTAAAATTGATGAATTTTGACATGAAAAATTTTGGTACCTCAGGCTGATATTGTCCTAAAAGGTACCAAGTAAAAACGTGTTTGTGACGTCATTTCCTGTTTGGGACGAGTTATGGTACCTTTTAGTTCAGTATGGGACGATCTATGGTACCTTTTGGGTCAATATCAGTAGTTTTGTTTGTTTTTATATTTTCTCATTTGTTTTTCAAGCAAGAAATCGTTTTTTAAAGAAATCTGTTTCTTCTCTGCATTTGTGGAGTAATAAGGATTTCAAGGCCTTCATATGTGTTCAATCAACATGCCTGAAGATCCAACCACATTGAGGAGTCCTAAGAAGCCTTTACAACGCAGAGCAAGGCCTGAATAGAGTCTAAGAGGAGATTGCAAGAAAATTGTAAGTTTTGGAATTGTTTGCAGATCTTTCGTGCTTTCAATATCTTGGTTTTCTCAATGTTTTAGGATTGTCAGCATACAGGTCCATCTTCAGTTTGATGATACTACACAGCACTTCAAGGATTAGTTCAAGCATGAGGATCTTGAAGACTATGACAAGCGCGTACACAGCAGCACCAGACAGGTGTTCAGGAAGATCTTGAAAACAAGCACCAAATCAGCAGCACCACCAGACAAATGTGCATGAGAAGAATGAAGCGAGAGAGGATTCAAATTCTAAGACAATATTCAATTTCAATCTTAAAATAGAAACAAAACTGCATTGAAATACAAATCCAAGAGCAATCCAAGTGCAAGTTTTGAGCCTGTATTCCATGGAGCGCCCCCGGGCTATCCAGGGGGCCAGCACGGCGCGGAGGGGGCCGGCGGGGGGCGGCAGGGGCCGGGGGGCTGGATGGGACGTTCTTTGGGACGATCTTATGTTCATCCCATTGGAGGTACCAAAAGCAGTTTTCAGCAATTTGTGTCAGCTGACGTACTTCCTTTTGGGACGGGACAATGATCGTCCCTTTCGGCCCTTTTGTAACGCATTAATTTAACGTTTTGAGGTACGAAATGGGAGGTACCATGCATAGTCCCAAGGACGATATTTGGGACGATCGCTATGCTTCGGTGGGTATTTAGCTTTATCCATGACTATTGACTTGACAAAATCTTTTTTCAGACAATCAGTACGAGATCAAGGCTAGGAAGCCGGTGACGCTCAACCTGTTCGATCCAAATGCGATGGTTCCACTAGGTTGGAACTCAAACGGACACTACATGGTCGCTGTCCTTCACACGAATCAAAATTGTCGTCGGAAACTGATCGAAGCTTTGGATGTGTCAAAAAGAAGACATCCTTTCGTTGTCAAGGAGCAAATGAATCAAACGATTTATCGAACAGTCAACTTACCCACGGTCGGGAGGGCCCACGTTGCCTTGGTGAAAGTCCAGGGCGAATCCAAACTTGGAATGGAGTTCACCAAGCTTTCCGGCAAAGAAAAATCCAAGACTCAACAGTCAAAGGAATCGGGTTCGAAACGTAATGATGTTTGTTTTGTTTTATTTTGATTCCGGAAATCAACTGAGATTCATTGTTATTATGCAGGAAAAGGAGTCAAAAAGGAGGAGAAGGAGTGGTGCGTATTGATAGTGGCCAACATGGACACTGACATTGTCAAGAAGTTGGAACAATCACAAGAGGACGAGGTCATTGACATTCCGGAACATTGTCTGGTCGAGGAGAATTACCGGCAGATACCAATCCAGGTGACCAAGGAGAAGCGTCCCGGAGAATGCAAGCTGAAAAAGAGATCGCCGATGACAACGTTCCCCACTTTTCACAAGAAAATACCGGACGAGATCGAAGAAAAGCAATCATTGGCAAGAGAATACTTTGAAGCCAAGCTGACAGAAATTACCTCAAAAGAAGACCTTGATCGATTTACTCGACAAATACAAGCATTCTGTAACGAAGCTTGATATGAAATTCAAATCTTCTCGTCTCTAAGAAATAAACCCGATTCATTCTAACAAAAATTAACATGGCAAATAAGCATTTAGTCTAGAATTTAGTCATAAATCCAATTTATGGCTTGCGATTGATTTTAAAATCGCAAGAAAACTGTCGTGTAGTCTGGTAACGCTGTCGACAGAAGCAAAACAAAAACAAAAGTCAAAAGTCCAAAAATAAAAAAAATCCAGCTTTAATGGCATAAAAATTAATTATCGAGATATGGCCGACTCTCAAGGAGAGGAATTCTGTTTCCTCTGCCAAGAGGAAGTCGCCAAGGTTGGCCACACTTCGGCCTGGTGTCCTCGAGCTGTTTGCCGCAAGTGCTCAGAAGTCGGGCATGTCTCAAAAGTTTGTCCCTTGCGAAAACGAAAGATTCGGGATTCCTCAGGTTAGTTTGTGTTTGACACTTGTCTTTACATCTCTAGAATCAAACTATTTCTTCTTGCGTAACAGAGTCCGGCCAGCCAAAGACGGTCAAAATAGAAGATGACATTGCTGAGCATGAGCCAAATCCATTCCTTCGGCCAACACCGTCAACGTCAAGAGTCGAAAATACTCTCCCGTCAGAACCGGCTTTCTCGGATGACTTGTTCAATCCTTTTGTCAGAAGACTTGACTCGCATTCCACAGAAGAAGAGCTTGAAACCAAAGATGGCAAAGTCGATCTCAACCGGAGGATCGTAGATTTGACTTGTGTCACGGAAAATGACGGCTCCGTTGTTTGTAAAATCGAGGCGCAATTTTCGGATGGTCGTCCAGCCGTCAAATATTGCCCGTTCCCTTACGATCTCCACAAAGACAAGGCTGTGCTGGCAAGACTCGGTTACTCGTTCAAAAATCGCCAGGAACCCAGTGAGATTCTGGGTGACATTATCAAACGCGTCGAAGAATTGGAATTGAATCCTGAACACGCATTCGATACCATCACGCTTTCATTTTCAACCGCCAGAGATTGCAAGAGCATCTTGACATCGCTGTTTTCCAAAGCTAAACCATCAACAACAGATCCGAGCTGGTTCAACATTCAAATCGGCAATCAAGATGGGCTGTTTAGCTTAACCGACTACATGATGGACAAGCTGGCCGTAACTAAAGCTGTGAAGTTTAACATTGAAGCTGTCATGCAATCAACTCAAGGATCTTTGACCGAGGACAATGTCAACCATGTCCAACTTGAAGAGCTTGCCATGCAAACGTACGATGGAAAGGAGGGCTTCTATTGGGAGAAGAAGGACGGAACTGAGCTTAGCGGACTCCAGGATTGCCTCCGATTTCTCAAACGGATGCAAGACCTTGTCAATGCCAAAGTCTGTCTTGTCAGTGCCAGTGATATTCTCCAGAAGATCCTCTTCTTCAAGCTTGAAATGGCGGACCGCAATCTGAAGTTGGTCAGCAAGTTCAACGACATTGTCTGTGGCTACCAGGCTCGAAACCGGAAATTGCTGGACTGTGATAATCTCGTGGAAGCAATCCAGGCTGAATCAGAAGCCCAGGCTCCTTCAGATCTGATTTGTGTCAAGTACGAATCGCCTCTTGTTGGCGCATCGAGGACAAGGTCGGAAGACGAAACAAGATGGAGATTCCAATCCTGGAACATTGATGATCCAATCCTGATTCTGGATCAGCCTACTGAAATGAGAGCATTGTCCCAAAGTCCAAGCAGACTTGACGAAGCCTTTCTGCGGTTCATGAACCAGCAAGAGCTTGAGGAAGCTTGGCCGATGCCTTTGCAAGAATCTGAGACTCCTTCAACAAGTTTGGACCTCCTGCAAAAACCTGTCTCCACATTGAAACCAGCTCCAAAACAGTACGACGTCATACTCAGCAAGCATCAGATTCTGGACAACTGTCAGTACTCTAAGACCAAAGCCTCTGGTCCTTGGATCGGTGAGATTGTCGTACCAAAAGGGTTCAAAGGATTGGACGACAATTCCAGAGTCCGGATTGACATTGACCAGATTGTCTGCAACATTGTCTACCCCTGCCAAGATGTCTACGCCAAAAAGTATGTCCTGTTCCATGCTATCTTCTTCACTGAAGAGCAGTGTCTTCATTCTCTGAGAGGCTCTCTGAAACTTGGTACCTGCAGTCCAGTTGAGCACACTGACGTCCAAACTCCAGCCTCCATGTGTGAAAAAGAGCACATTTTGGCTCCGGTAGCGTACAAGATTGCCAGCAAGGACAAGAGTGAATCGATCCTTTGCCAAATCCAAGATTATCCCTCCTCCCGTCGATGCATCCTGGAAAAGCATTGTGTCGGGATTGAAGCCCTTCCAGATTCTGGACTTGCAGCGATATCGCCAAGTCTGAAGACTGAGCTAAATGAAAGTCTGGAGGTGACTGTCAAGCCCAAAGCCAACATGCTCATCCAAAGATCAGTGCCATTGATCAGAGCTTCATGTTCGCCATCTTGGCCACAGGTGAGGAGTGGCATCGTGTCAAAGGCTGTTAGAATTGTCCTGGTCGAAAATGCAAAAGTGAGTCAAGATCATCCAAGCGGTCCGTGGCAAATTGAACTGATCAATGCCAATGGCAAAGACGTTGAAATCTTTCAAAACGAAGAGGAGAAGATAGTGGCTGAAATCAGCCAATCATTCTTGCCGGCTAAATCCTTCAAAACTTGCCAGAAATCTGGAAGCGCAATCAGCTATGTGACGTTCAAGCCCATGGTCAAAATTGATGAATCCAGAGATTTTACAGTCATCAAAGCTGGCACAGTCTTGAGCAAAATCTCCGGGATCCGGCCTACTTGCAAAACCGTGGATTTCGAGAACCAAGCAGAGCCTCCGCCTCCTGAAGGGACTGAATCAAGTGCCAAAACTTCCAATCCCGTTGCAAACCCAAAGGAAAGTCGGACTTATGATGTCAAGTTCCATTGGAAACAGCTAACCAACGATTGCAAAATGATGTCGGATTTGGAGGATCCCGTGACATTTATTGGTGAGATTGCTCTGAACGCTTCTGAAGGAAAACTGGCTGCTGGAACAAGAGTGAAGCTATGTTTTGATTCGGATGTCTTTGACCTGGTTGATCCTATCCAAGAAGTCCATGATGGCAAATACGTCCTTTTCATGGGAAGTCTTCGCAACCAAAGGTGTATCCACGATCAGGCCGACACTCTGATCCTTGGACAATGTTCCATCCTTGAAGAGAATCACCATGATCGACCCAAAGCCTGCAGTCAGCATTTGCAATCGTTTAAGTGTCTGAAACCGGCCGTGCTGAAGAAAGAGGAGAAATCTACAATTCGGTGCTATGCTGTCGCTAATGAAAAACAATCGCACTGCTTGAAAGGTCGCCATGAGCTTAAGGTGGCTCGTGGAACTCTAAACCGTGGATTGACTATTGCAGACGGTTCTTGGCTGGTAAGTAAATAGAAGAGACAACTCTGACAACTAAACTTTATTTGTTTTAGATTACCAACAAAAAGATTGCCGACATCAAAGTTAAGGCCTTGGTCGATGTGATGTTTAAGAAGCACGATTTGGTTGCTCAAGGCACCTGCACTTTCAATTGGAACTATGTCTCTAATGCTCTTGAACGTGGCCAGACAGAGGCAAAGATCATACTGGACGAAAATGCAACAATGTCAACTCTCAACCCGACCGGTCCTTGGCGAGTTAAAATCCAGAGTAACGGCGATCCAAAAAGCTGCCTGTTTGTTTATCAAACACCAGAGGAGCACTCTCACACTCCAATCGCTCAGAAGTCCCTGGCAATCGTCACCGTTGGAAAGGGAAGTCAAGCCAGCTTTGTCACCTTGCTGCCACTCCCATATCCTGTCGTTCAGAGCATCAAAGCTGGGACTTGTATAAGCTCGATCTCTCTTCAGAGACTTGGGTGTTCTCAAATGCCAGATCCGTTTTGCTGTAACGATTCAGTCATGACGTACCTGTTAGTCGAGCCAATCACGATCCCTAGACATGCCAAGGCTGAAATCAAACTGCGACTGGAGACTCCCGCCAACTGCACAACTGTCTCCAATTCATGCTGGAACAACCACCACGGAATCGTGCTTACATCATGCATCTCTAATCTGAAAGTCGAATATGAGGATCAGAATTTTCAAGTTTGCAGCGAGGAGATCATTGTTAAGTGTAGAAACAACAGTGTCAACAACATGGTGTTGCCAAGAAATCGGCAAGTCTTTCAGGCGCTGTGCCTCCACACCAATAAGTTACATGACAAATTCGTCAAGAAGGAACTCAGTGACAGTGACGTGAGATTGGCAAGAGGAGTGCCTGAAACAATGACGAAGTCTGAAAAAGAGCCAGTGCCAGTGAATCCGGAAAATCCAGAGTTCCATGTCAAGTTCCATCATCGGCAAGTCAATGACAGCTGTCGGAACCTTCAAGATTGCCCAATGCTTTGGGTGGGCGAAATCATTCTGGATGAGCCTTTGCCATTCGAAGCTACTGTCCAACTTAGCCTAAACAGTAGCATTATCAGCAATCTCACTCCCAGGCAGAGAGTCTATGATGGCAAGTATGTCATTTTCCAAGGCAAGCTTGCTTCGCCAAGACAAAATTGCATTCACCAAAGAGACAGCATCATTGGGAAGTGTTCTGTTCTACAGCAAGAGCATCCAAAACGATTGACCTTTACGGGCTGTTTCAATGTCCAAGACTTCAGATCATCCACCAAAGACAACCTGGACCTTACCGAAGGTGAGTCTGGTGTTGCAATCAAGTGTTACGCTGCAAATTCCGAGTCCAGTAAAAAGTGTATCGCGCAAAGACACACGTTGAGGATTCAAAATTCCCATCCAATGCTGGCCATTCCAAATGCCTCAAATACCTTGGCCAACTGGCCGATGGTTGACATCACTGTCAAGCCTCTTGGTGATGCTGTCATCAAATTTAGCGACATTGTGGCGAAAGGCAAGTGCAACTTCAATTGGACCTTTGTCTCCCCAGTTCTGGAGCAAAAGAATGTCATGATTGCGCTGGCCGAAGACGCCAATGTGTCCAGAACTCGTGTGACAGGCCCTTGGAAAGTCCGTGTGACCAACGTGACTAAGAATGGACCGATCCAACGTTCCATCGAGATCCATCAAGACTCAGAGGAGAAAGGAAACGCTCGAATAGCACAGAAAATTCTTATCACTGACACCAACAAGAATTGCTATGTTACTCTCCTTCCAGGCGATATCGACGGTTGCATCAATGCTGGAACAGTATTGAGCAAAGCCTCCATCGTCACGCCGGACTGTGTCAAATCCAAGGATCGGTATTGTAGCAATTCTTCCGCCATGAAGTTCAAATTAGCGGATCAAGTTACCATTGCCAAAAATTCTG
>JAAUYL010069700.1_pt1 | contig 10213 bp, 17 predicted proteins | sample 7278011 | NCBI WGS metagenome assembly JAAUYL01 (sample SAMN14350225, study PRJNA611818) | marine sediment metagenome | isolation source: surface marine sediment (1.8m) | place: French Polynesia: Moorea | collected 2018-08 | reverse complement strand
CGAGGAAGAGTTCCAGCGCTATGAACAGAAGGAGAAGCAGGATTGGGATTACCAAGATGCCCAATACCAACGGGGCATCGATGAGGGGAAGGAAAAGGGAAGAAAAGAAGGTATCAAAGAGGGAAAGCGAGAGATGGCGAAGCAGATGCTGCTAGAAAAAGAGCCTTTGGAAAAGATTAAAAAATATACAGGACTCACCGCCCAAGCGCTCGAGGACATGAAAAAAGAAATGGAAGAAACGGCATGACGTGCCCCAAAAAATCTCACCTTAGCCATCCAATCACTTACCAACTCCTATGCTACAAAGATACCTAGACCCCCAAAACCCCATCGCTTTCAAGCGCCTCTTTGGAGAAGAAAGAAACAAAGAAATGCTCCTTGCCTTGCTTTGTGAAGTCCTCAAAAAACGGATCAAAGCCCCCCTCAAAGAAGGGTACTTTCTCACTCCCCTCCAAGAGCTTGAAGCCCACACCCAAAAGCAGAGCATCGTAGACCTGCACTGCCGCGATGAAGAGGGCGCCCAATACATCATAGAAATGCATCTAGCCCAAAAAGAAGAATTCCAGCAAGGGGCCCGATACTATACACAGAAAACCCTTTGCAATCGAATGGAGAAAGGGGAGTCCTATGAACATGTAGAACGTGTAATTTTTTTGACCTTTTGCAATGCTTCTGTCTCTTTCCGCAAGAGAAAAAACTACGCAGCCCTACGCACCATTTTAGCGAAAAGGATAAAAGAGTATGACCCGCAAAAGTTTTGTTTTGTCTTTATCGACCTCCCTAAATTTGAACAGGGCAATAAAAAGATAAACAAGCTCTCCCAAGAAGGAAAATTCTGCTACTTCTTGCTCCATGCGCCCGACACCACTCCTGAGGAGCTTGCAGTTCTTACCTGGGGAGATAAAGTGATGGAAAAAGCCTACCAAGAGATCGACCGCGCGCACTGGAGCGCCGAGGAGATGCAGCGCTATGAAGCTGCGCAGCAACCTATCGCAGATAATGGGTCAATGGGCGGCTATGCACGCGAAGAAGGCGAAGAGAGAGGAAGAAAAAAAGGTAAAGAAGAAGGTATCAAAGAGGGAAAGCAAGAGATGACCAAGCAGATGCTGGTAGAAAAAGAGCCTTTGGAAAAGATTAAAAAATATACAGAACTTCCCAGTCAGTGGCTCGCGCGTATCAAAAGTGGACTAAAAGGATGGCTGCACTAAACGCGGCGTGTACACTGCACTCTCTGTCCGCATCATTATTCACATGAAGAGGAGGAGACGGCGCCCTCTTCCTCAGACTGGGACTCCATGTCGGGCGGGGCTTTCTTCTTCATGGGCGGTGCCTCTTTTTTCCCTTCTTTTCCTTTTTGGGAAGCTTTGGGTTTTTCGATTTCTTCTTCAGTTTCTTGCTCCTCTTCTTCTTTTTTGTGCTTCACTTTTTGGAAACTTTCCAAAAGACAAAGAATCAACTGCATTCCGAATACCCAATGCCTTAGAAAAAACGAAACGAGGGGATGATCCCTCGGAGCGGAGCGTGCATGGCCCCAGAGAAGTAAGTTATTTTTTCTGATTTTTATAACCTTCAAATAAATCTTTGATGGATCCGTTTCTTCTGTGCTGAGCTCTCTGATGGGAAGGCACTCATAATATTTCCCATAGTATCCCTTACAAGATTCCTTATACAATTTCTTTGCAGGTTCTTTCAAGCTTTCACAAAATTTCTTGTCATATTTATTATAATTTTCATTCCTCAAAAGGAATTTTTTCAATGAGATATCAAGTTTTTCCCAAAACTCAAACGATTCCCTTTTTTCTCCTCTACCTATCTGTACATCAAGATCAGAAGATTCAGCATCCCGCTGGATAGATATTTTCTTTGTTATGATGAGAGCCTTTTCTAGAGGATAGAAAATGTTTTCATCCGCTGAACTTCTTGCTATTTTCTTTTCGTATACAAAAAAGAAGAAATAAGGCTGGGAAGAGTCGTTTGCTTTTTCTTTCAGTCTATTGGTGTACACATTGATCGCCTCCGATACTGACTTTGGGGGGATTATAAAATTGTTGGGGTCTTTTTTTGACCTGCAAAAGCCTAAGACTACGTCTGCGAGTCCTTTTTCTGTAGAGTTTTCTTCTCCATCATGTTTTTGAAAGGTTTGAATGATTTGTTCTCTGATTCCTTGCTCCATCTGAGCAGGCAGATGGAGGGCTGCTTGCTGCGATTGACGGGGATGCCAGCCCTAGGATGAAAAGAAGATGGGCGATCTTGCAGCGGTGGGGAGAGATATTCATTGCGTTCGTGCTGCTTGAAAGTGATTGGGAGAACTAGAAAGGCGCTTGCGCGATTCAGAAAGTGGGCAAGATAGGGAAATTTTTTGCTTGGGTGGGCAAGTTTTTTCCTTGCCATCAAGACGAGCAGCTCTTCTAGCGGAAGAGTTCCCAGAGCACTATGGCGATGCAGGTGGAGACATTGAGAGATTTTTTGATTCCATGCTGGGGAATCATGAAGGTATGATCGGCCATGTGGAGGGCGTCGGCACTTACGCCGAAAAGTTCATGCCCAAAGATGAAGATGCACCTGCCCTGGAGGAGGTGCTTGGGTTTTTCATGGAGGGGGCGTGCCGCGGGCGTTTGCTCTATGGCGATTAGGGTATGGTGTTCTTGTTTCTTTTCCTCCAGGAAGGGGGGCGTCTGGGGGATGTGGCTCCAGGGGACTGCTTCTTCGGCGCCTAGGGCGGTCTTTCGAATCTGGGGATGGGGGGGATGGGGGGTGATGCCGGCGCAGTAGATGTGTGCGAGGCGGAAGGCATCGGCGAGGCGGAAGGCGGCGCCTACATTGTGGGCACTGCGGATTTGGTCTAGGAATAGGGAGACTTGGGGTCTTTCAGCCTTTGGGGACGAGGGCGGCGAAGGCATGGGGGTAGTTCATGGCCAGGTCGGCGAGTACTTTTCGATTGAGGAGGATGTCGGCCTGGGTGAGGGAGTGCATGAGGCGGCTGTAGGTGAGTCCATGCTGATGGGCGGCGGCATTGATGCGGTGGATCCATAGGCGGCGGAAGTTGCGCTTCTTCACGCGGCGATCTCTGTAGGCGTAGGTGAGGGCTTTTTCTACGGCGTTTTTGGCTATGGTATAGACGTTTTTGCGGCGTCCCCAGAAGCCTTTGGCTTGCTTGAGTATTTTTTTGCGGCGTTTTCTGGCAGCGGGTGCATTGGTGGAGCGGGGCATGGGTTTGGGGCTATGGGCAAATCAGGAGGCGAGGAGGATTTTCATGTTGCGGGCTTCTTTGGGATGAAGGGGAACAAAGTAGCCTAGGTGGCGCTTTTGTTTCTTTGTTTTTTTGTGATCATTGAGATTGTGGCGCTTGCCTACGCCTTTGCGGAGGAGTTTTCCTGAGGCGGTGACTTTGAGGCGCTTTTTGGCGCCGGAGTGGGATTTCATTTTGGGCATGGGAGTTATTTTCTCTTTTTGTCTAGCTCGAGCATCATGATGCAGCGCCGCCCTACGATGGTGGGCGGGCTTTTTTGGAGGGCGCCGTGGGGCGCAAGTTGTTCAAAAAATTTTTGCAAAGCAATTTTTCCTTGGTCTTTGTCTTGGAGTTCGCGCCCTTTGAACTGAAGGAGGACTTGTACAGTGGCACCTTCTTGCAGAAACTTGATGGCGTGCTTTTTTTTGAAGCTGAGGTCGTGCTGGTCGGTGCGCAGGGTCAGTTTGATTTCTTTTTTGAGGTTTTTGGAGGCTTTGGCTTTGATTTCTTTGGCTTTCTTTTTCTTTTCGTATTTGAACTTGGCGTAGTCGATGATGCGGCAGACGGGGGGGAAGGTATTGGGGGCTACCTCTACGAGGTCAAGTCCTTGCTGGGATGCCATGTCTAGCGCTGTGGACAGGGGATAGATGTCGGATTCTTTGTTGGTGCCTACGAGGCGAATTTCGGGGGCTGTGATTTTTCTATTGACGCGGTAGGGCTCTTCGGGTTTTCTATAGCGTGGGTATCTCTTTTTGGGGGAGGGTTTCATTGTTTGGAGGAATGGGGGCTCTTGGAGCGTTTGGGCGAGAAATATATTGGAAAAAATTGAACTGGGTACTTTTCTTTTTGCAAGGATGGGATGTGGAGAATGAGGGATTTGAACCCTCGACCTTTTCAATGCCATCGAAATGCTCTACCAGCTGAGCTAATTCCCCGGAGCGTTCATGCTAGGAACTGCTTGAATGACTATAGTGTGTGTACATGGTGTGCGAGGCGGGACTGTGCACGGGCAAGTTTGTTTTTGTGGATGATGTGTTTTTGGGCTAGCTTGGCAAGGGCACTGCTGACCTTTGGGAGAAGGGTTTGGGCTTTTGAGGGTTCCTTGGTGTGCCGGAGGGCTTTGACAAGGGTGCGTGCGCTTTTGTGTTGGTAGCGATTTTGGAGACGTTTTTTTGCATCTGAGCGAACTCTTTTGCGGGAGGAGGGATGATTGGCCATGGGTTTGTTGGACAGGGTTAAAGGGAAGGGGTCTTGTAATGATGGAGCGAGTGAGGCGGGGGATGGACTAGACAAGGTCGTGGAGTGTGCGGTAGCGTTGTGTGTAGATTGCGCGGGCTTTTTCTTTTTTTCTTATTTGCGAGGGTTTTTTGAAAAACATTTGATTTTTGACCCGGGCCGCCAGTTTGGTTTCATCTACTTTTTGCTTGTAGGCACGGAGGAGCTGATCGACGTGCTGCTTGGAACGGGGCGATATGATGAGCATGTGGGTCTATTGGATTGCGGGCAAAGATATTGATTTCTCTTTTCTATTCAAGCAAGGTGGGGCTTGGGCAATGATTTTGTGGAATATCTTGCGGTATTTTTATTTGTGCCCTTTTGTAAGGTATAAGAGTCGAGCACGAGCCTGCTATGATAGCCTATGGTATATGTTTAGAACCCGTCCTCCACTTTTTTGTGGGGGATGTGGGCGAGGAGGTAAGGGATTTTTTCCTATCGGGAAAGGTATTTTCTGATCTTCTATTATGGTGAAAGAAAGTCCCAAGTTCAGTCATAAAGTACGCCAGAAAAGGCTTTCTAGAGTGACGTATACCTTATTTGACTTCTTTCGTGAAGATCGCTATTTTTTCTTAGCTACGGCAGTCTGTTTGGTGGTTGCCTTTTTTTTTCATTCCTGCAGATATGTGGCGATGGCTTTTGGATTTGTGCTGAGCAGCTATGGGGTCATTGCCAATGACAGCATACAGACTTTGGGACTTTTCATTACTGCGAATATACATAAGCGATCTGCGCTGATCATGTGGGGCTTTATCAGCTTGGTCTTTGCAGCTACTATGCTGTGGAGCTGGTTCTGCTATGATGGAGACATCAGCTATGGGCGCTTGGCGGTGCGGGGACTGGGGGAAGCGCCGGAAAATATCTCTTTCCTGCAGCTGGCAGGTCCTATTTTGCTTCCTTTATTGACGCGGTTTAGAATACCTGTGTCGACTACTTTTTTTCTGCTCAATAGCTTCACGCATGCCCCTGAGATGATGGAACAAATGGTGTACAAGAGTGTACTTGGCTACACGGTAGGCTTTGGGCTTACTTTTCTCGTCTCGGCGCCTTTGGTGCTCTGGGGACATACGTATGGGAAAGGGAAACCTCATAGACTCTGGGTCCCTTTGCAATGGATTTCTACCGGCTTGCTCTGGGCTGCTTGGCTGATGCAGGACGCGGGTAACTTGGGGGTCTTTCTCCCTAGAAAGCTGGATATACTTCTGCTGCTTGGCTTCATTGGCTTTATTTGCTTTTTGTTGGGCATACTCTTCTATACGCGTGGGGGGGATATGCAAGTGATCGTCACGGAAAAGACGGGCGTTACAGATATTCGCGCCGCGACGATGATTACTTTCTTCTATATGGCCATTCTTTTTGGCTTCACCTGGATGAGCCGCATCCCCATGAGCACTACCTTTGTCTTTATTGGTGTCTTGGGAGGGCGGGAGCTTGCCCGCGGCCTTGGCCATTCCAACTGGCGCCGAAGTTTCAATAAGAGTTATTTTCTCATCCAGAGAGACCTGAAATACAGCTGCATCGGACTGGTGATGGCGATAGGGCTCGCCTACCTAGTAAACCCTGTCATCCAGGAAGCATGCCGCTCCTTCGTCTCCAAGTGGCGGGCATGAATGGTGCTTTTGCATCTTTATAAAAATATACAATAGCTTTGAGCCCGGGTTCTTAGCTCAGCTGGTTTAGAGCATTTGTCCTACAAACAAAAGGTCACAGGTTCGAACCCTGTAGAACCCACATACCTAATCTATATCTACCATGGCTGTAACTACCCTTAAGAGAAAAATCAAAAAACGCAAGATCACCAGCGCCCATCGCAAAAGCCGCCTCAAATATTTGACTAAAAAAATTGTCAAAAAGGAGAAACGCGAAACCATTGCAGACTGAACCAGTCCTCCCCATCCTTTGGGCAATTGCTCTCTTTCTGCGGCGTCCAAAACAAGTGTCCCTCCATTTGCGTAACCTCGCACAACCCATTACATTGGCGCCTTTTTCTTGAAAATCCTGAATAAGATTCAAAAGAGCCTAGCATGCTGCCAAAAAAGCTTCCTATGAAATCTCTCAAAACACTAAGATACACTACCCCCGCCGCCAACGAACGCACCCTCGCCCGACAATGGTATACGGTAGATGCCCAAAATCATCCCGTCGGGCGACTCGCCAGTATCATAGCCAATCTCCTTTCAGGGAAAAAACATAACCCCAGCTACACGCCCCATGTAGCTTGTGGCGACTACGTAATAGTCCTCAATGCGGCTAAAGCCACTTTTACCGGAAAAAAGGAAAAAAAGAAAACCTACATCCGCCACACAGGCTATCCCGGGGGACAAAAAACCTCCACGCCCGCACAGCTTAGGGCCAAAGACCCCACCCAGATACTCAGACGCAGCGTACAAGGAATGCTCATGAAAAACAAACTGGGCAGAAAGCTCCGACACCACCTTTTCATCTATGCAGGAAGCCAACATCCTCACCAGGCACAGGAGCCACAAGAGATAACCATTACTCCCTAATCAATCATGAACTCCCCCATTACCTATGCCACAGGACGCCGCAAGTCATCGGTCGCCCGCATATTTCTCTCTCCCGGCAAAGGAAAAATAACAGTCAACAAAAAACCTTTAGAAGAATACTTTCAAGACTCCCGCGATCGCGAAGTCATCCTCAAAGTCCTCCAAGTCACCCAAAAAGAAAAAGACTATGACCTCTACATCACCGTCGCCGGCGGGGGACGCACCGGACAGAAAGAAGCCATCCGCCATGGCATCAGCCACGCCATCGTAAGGAAAACCCCGGAAAGCCGCCCCGCCCTCAAAAAGCTCAGCTACCTTACCCGCGATGATCGCGTCGTCCTTCCCAAGCGCTATGGAAGAAAAAAACACAAAAAGAAACCCCAATTCAGCAAACGTTAACCTTCATCCCCACTCCTAGATGGCACAAAAACTCAATCGCGAAACCCTCCTGAAAGCCCGCGTACAGCATGGGCACCTCTCCCGAAAATGGCATCCAGAGTGCGCCCCCTTCATCTTCATGAAAAAAAATAAAACCCACGTCATCAACCTAGACAAAACCCTAGACCACCTCCAGCGCGCTGCCCAGGAACTCAAGAAAATCACCGAACAAGGAGGAAAAATACTCTTCGTCGCAAGAAAAAAACAAGCCCGCGACATCATCCAAAAGGTCGCCCAGCGCCTGGAGCAACCCTATGTCATCCTCCGCTGGCTGGGAGGCTTCCTCACGAACTTCAATACAAATAGAAAACTTCTCAAAAACCTGGCTTTCCCAAAAGAAGAAGACGAAACCTACGAATACCTTACCAAAAGAGAAAAACTCATGAAGGCCCGCAAAAGAGCCAAACAGAAAGAAATCCTTGGGGGACTCCTCCTCTTGAACAGGCTCCCCGCCGCACTCTTCGTGGTAGATGTAAACAAAGAAATCACAGCCATCAAAGAAGCCCGCAAGCTGGACATCCCCGTCTTCGGTCTCCTCGATACCAATGCCTCCCCCAAGTGGCTGGATTTCCCCATCCCTGCCAATGATGATGCCCGCAACTCCATCCACGTCATCACCGACTACCTCGCCACCGAAATGGAACAGGGAATCCAGCTCTGGAAAAAAAACAAAGAAACCGAAGACGCCCAAGAAGAATAAAGCCTGGGCAATAACCAAATAGGCTCCTTTTCCAAACCCATCCAACAAAATGATTGATAAAAAACTCATTCTAAAACTCAAAAAAAAGACAGGCCTGGGCATCCTCAACTGCAAGAAAGCCCTCCAAGAAGCCAAGGGCGACTTTCAAAAGGCCATCACCCTCCTAGTCCAGAAAAGCAAGCACCTAGCCCACAAGAAGCTAGAAAAAAGCATCGACCAAGGCATGGTCTTCACCAAAATCAATCCACAAAAAGATACAGGAATCCTGATGGCCCTGGGCTGTGAAACCGACTTTGGCACATCCAGTGAAATATTCCTTCAGCTCGCCCATGAAATCTTAGATACCGCCCTGACCCACAAAATCCCCCACAAATCATCACTCCTGGCTACAAAAATGCCCAATGGCAATACTGTACAAGAGCAAATCATACAGCAAATAGCCGCCCTGGGAGAAAACATATCCATAGAAGAATTCCATCTGCTAGAAGCCCCACTGGTGGCCAGCTACATCCACACAGGCAACAAACTAGGTGCCATCGCCGCACTCAACCAAGCCGCCACCACCGCTTCCATCCAGGAAGCGGCAAAAGACATCGCCCTCCACATAGTCGCCATGAACCCACTCGCCATTGACCAAAAAGGCATAGCCCCAGAGCTACTCGCCCAGCAGCAAGCCTCCATCCGCGAAGACTTAGAAAAAGAAAACAAACCCCCCCATATCAAAGAACGCATTGCAGAAGGCAAACTCAAAAAGTTCATCACCGCCCACACACTCCTCCACCAGCCTTTCGTCAAAGACGAAACAATGACCTGCCAGACCTATCTACATCAAGCATCCCCCGGACTCTCCCCCATCCACTTCAAAAGAATAGCCATAGACGGCTAAGACCTTGTCAAGGTACTTTTTGACTAAAAAAACTGTTTTGCCCCATTTTTACTCACTTTTTAACCATGAAAGACCGCCACACAAAGACACTAGAATATTTGAATGAAATGCTACAATCCTCCAAAAACGCTTATGAAATAAGCGTCGTCATTGGAAAGCGCGCCCGGCAGATTCAAGAGACTCAGCAGCAAGCCTTCTATGCGGAACTTGACAGCATTGGCATCACCAATGCGGAAGATCATCCTACCTTAGGGACAGAAACCTGGCGGGAATCTGTATACAACAAATACGAAAAAACCCCCAAGCCACTCCTCAAAGCGATAGAAGATCTGCACCAAGAAAAAATAACGTACCACTATCTTGACAACGACAACCATCCCAATTCCTTGCTGCAATAAGTCCGAACAAGCCCCAAGGGGCAATCCATTTACCGCTGGTCTGAGCAAAATCATCAAAAGCACTTCTGTGCAGACACCATGGATATAGAAACCTACAGAACCCATTGCTTAAAAAAACCCGGCGTTTCAGAATCATTTCCATTTGATCCATACACCCTAGTCTATAAAGTAGGGGGCAAGATTTTCACCCTCGCCAATATTGAAAACTTTGAACGCATCAATGTCAAATGTGCGCCGGAGAAAGCCATCGCACTTCGCAATAAATATCCTGGGATCATCCCTGCTTGGCATATGAATAAGAAGCACTGGAATACGATATACCTAGAGGGCTTTGGTCAAGAAGTGCTGAAAGGGTGGATTGATCACGCGTATGAGCGGGTGGTGGCGCAGATGCCGCTGAAAAAAAGGGAAGCATTGGGGTTCGTTAGCGGGTAGCTAATGGAGATGTACCAATTTTTTATGCGAGAAGTATGCCTCTGAAAAGTAATCTGCCATGGCATATACAGAGGAGGCACAGGGAGTCGCTGCCCGTTCTGCTTCGATATCGCCCCCTTTTAGGGCGAGTAGCCCTCCTGTGGGTTTTCCATTTTTTGATCTTTTGAGGAGGTGCCGTGTCCATGCATGAAGTACATGTAGGCGGGTGACGCCCCGTGTCAGGACGAAATCATAGGGGAACGTCTTTTTTAAGTGTGTAAACGGGGCCAATATTTAAAGTTAGTAACTGTGTATCGTTGCCAATTTTGGGCTTCAAAATCTTTTATGATCATAAAGGTCAAATCT
>JAAUYL010045886.1_pt1 | contig 10216 bp, 7 predicted proteins | sample 7278011 | NCBI WGS metagenome assembly JAAUYL01 (sample SAMN14350225, study PRJNA611818) | marine sediment metagenome | isolation source: surface marine sediment (1.8m) | place: French Polynesia: Moorea | collected 2018-08 | reverse complement strand
TAAATGGCGTCCGTATATAGTTCTTACCATATGAGCGTTTCGTTCCATTCGGGAAGCGGGCGAATTAGCATTGACGGCATAATGGATTATTTTCTCAGACGCTTTGTCGTCGTCAGAATCAGAGGAGATGAGGTCTCGCTCGTTGTTCACGGTCTAGGTCTGGATATGGATATGTAGGATTCACAATCACAACTACGCACCACGACGTCCGCGACGGCGATGGTCACCAACAATTCCTACACACATATTTAGCAAAAAGAAAATATTTAGACAAGTTTTTCATGTGGGTTGTATAGTCCATAAAGCGCTCTCTGGAGGTAAAAAATGCTCACAATTTGCCTGTTATATTTTTCAGCCTGATTCAGAAAAGCAAAAGGCCTCATTTTTGAAGTGTGCACTAGAGACGGCAAAGTTTTCTCCTTCCTATTGAAAACTTTTTCCGCCAGCTTTGTCGACCTACTGTAAAATACAAAATACTACAGCCTTCAATCCCTGACCCCTCTGAGTCTTCTTTTAAAGGCCAATTCGGGCACAATTGTACAGCGAACAAATAGCGTAGTTTTTGTGCTATACTCTACTCTATACGACTACGACCGTCTATTCAGGTGTGACTGTTTCTCTTTGTATTTACCTAGCCTTTGGGAGTTGGAGAAGAATAACTTCAGACGACAATTTGCAAGCAATATGTAGAGAATGTTATGTTGCAACAAGAATTTTTGCAATTGGAACCTTCAAACGATTTAAATGTCACGAGGAAAACGAGAACATATACATACTTCATTTTTAGATGGGTAAAATCGTTTCACTACTTATCTTCATTGTGATTCATACACCCAATGTACTATTTAGATATCTAGATGTGTATGTAGATAGCATCCGTCAAGAGCCTCTAAAAATATCCGTGTATCCTTATATACCCTAACTTCCTATCTACGAAGATAGATTCAGCCGAATGAGATTTATTTAGTTGCACTTACCAAATTTGCCAACGAGGGAGCCAGAAGTTACGGGCTTATCTCCAGCAAATACTAGGAGATCTCAGAAGAACATGCACGTGGTGAGTCTGTAACACACCAAAATACCAATGTGGTATATGCTCTTGTTCGTCTTGGTGGTCAGGCTGACGTTCGTTTTCCCCGTGGACGATTTGCAATTTTCTTGATGCTTCACTTTTATAAATACAATGCTGGTGGCAAAAGACAAGGTCAAACAACACGTCAGTGTTCTACGCAAATCAAATTACAGATGCGCCCAATTCATTTTATTAGGTGTTCAGTAGATATGGTCAGCTCAGTTGTGGTGAAAGAGGCTCTGTTCCTCAATCGCCAATTCAATTTCGGGTTAATGCGTGTCGACAAAAACTAACCCCGAAAGAGTTCGAGATGCTTGGATGTCTTGTCTTAATCTTATTTGTTTAACTCTCGGCCCTCCTCCCGCTCTTATCGTTGATTCGTATGCACCGCACAATAGTTTCGTAGTGTCCAAAGAAGGCGATCGAAGTCACGACAGACAGCCTCGTGGCCATTTGCCAAGAAGTAGGCAGTCGCGATCAGAAACCCGATATAGCCGTTGCCCGTTGCGATGGCGGCGGACAATGATGTTATATTCTATTTTAGCTACGCATACACCCAGATAGATACACAAGCACTACAACAATGCTTTGGAGTGGAGCTCTAGATCTTTTCTCCGTCGCGACCTTTTTACTCTGAGCGAGACGGAGTTGCGAGCAACAGGATGATGGCGTAGCCGAGGACGTGGCCGCGATAAGAGGCCAAAACATGGAGGAGATCGACGCCGAGAAGTCGAGACTCCACGGTTTCTTCCATTGGTTTCTGGCCTCGCAAAAGACGGATGGAGGGAATTCATGCCGATCTTCGAGCGTAGGCAGATCGACGAGGGCAGCTACAGATGTCAACGACAATATACTCGTACATACATGATACTATGGACGGCTGAGAGCATAACATTACTCGTACGTCGAAGCACACGCTGACGACGACGAGGCCCAGCTATGGTGGCGAGGTTCAGAGCTGAGGCCAGGAGAGAGGCAGCCTTCAGCAGAATGGCAAATAAGAAGACAGCCTCAGCGCACCGAGGGCTGAGAAACAACCACTTGCTCATGGTAGAGGGGAAACATCTATCCATCTATACCTACATTCTACGATAGATATCGACCTAGGTATTTACGACTACTAAAATAGTACATTGGGTTATAATGCAGAATTTAATACTCGTACTATCAAATAGATGGTCATTTCACAGCTCAGCCAAAGGATTAAGATGGCAAGTACGACTTACTTTTGCAGTCTGTTCATGGCCTTCCCTGTGGTAGAAATTATTGTCCATAATTGTATTCTGCAATTAAGTCCATGCAGCTTAGCACTGTCAACTGATTTGAAAAAAATGTTTACCTGCATGTCTATGATGTCATTGCCTTTAAATATAATCTTATTAAGAATTTAACATGGAAACCTACAGATAAAATAAACGGCATGAAACACTTAGATAAGGAGCATAGTTGAAGCTATGTGATTTCATTGAAAGCGGACAATTTTACCTTCAGTCTCTTCATAGATTTTAAGAAGTACTCACAGTTGTTTTTTTGCCACATCTTCAAAATCTTTAGGCAAATTAACTAAGCTGACCTCGTTTCTTTTGAAAAAACGTAAGCGAATAAAAAATTTAAGAAATTCTCATGATCTTGTTTATTCGGACAATTTAATCAATGGATTTTAGAATATTGAATCGATATCTTTTTGCTTGAAAAACTGAATTGATCGTGGTGTACTTAAGGATACGTAAATTGATCAACTTAATTTAATACCAGTTTCATCATAGATATTGTGGCCATTAGAAGATTTATAGACATTTACTTTAAACTGACGGGTTTAGCCGTTTTCTTTGAAAATTGAATGAATCTTTGATTTTTCTCTTCCGTTCCGCAATAATTATCTTGCATACATCAAAATATGGCACAGCCTTAAAAGGGAATTTACGACGACAAAATCAAGTAATCTTACGCGGCGTCAGGATCGATCATCCGCATTGTCTGCATTCTGTTAAAAATTTGTGAATCTATTTTGGAAATGTTTTGCGTTTTATTTTTCACCATGCCCATTTTCTCCACGCTCTTCTGTCGTGGTGTTTGTGTTGGCTGCAGCATAGTCCATGGTCTTGATAAATTCGACCGCCGCCACGAATTGCATCCACCAGTACTGATCCTCCCCGCTCAGCCGATTCCCGTAGAAGCTATCGACGTACTGGACGGTCGACAAAAGACTGGGTGGGTTAGCCTTCAAGATCACATAGACGAGGACGGGCACGAAGTCGTCCGCGGCGGGCACCGAGTTCCTGGCGCTCAACGAAAGGAGGTTCATGATGGTCTGGGAGCAACGAACGACGCAGGCCACCTTGTCTTTGGGGGTCTTGTAGGCGGCGAGAATGCGAAGCTCGGCTTGAGCAGAAGGCCAAGGGGCCTCGTAGTGGTACTGCCGTCCAATTCTGAGGTCTCTATGATTGGGAGTGATTTCTTGCGACAGCCGACCGATGTGCTCTGACAAAACAAGATCTCTGGAGATGTCGGCATCGCCGTTCGGGTACATGGCGTGGAGATAAATGTGTGAGACGACGGAGCGCTCGACGGCCACCCGGCAGCGCTCGAGTTGTCCCGGGGTCGAGCTCAACAAAACCAGCGAGGTCTCGCCTTCAAGTTGGCTCCACAGTGTTGCCAGGAATCTCTCCATGAGGGCAATCTTCTCGTCCGACGCCTGACAAGAATCCCGGAAGTTGGCGACAAAGTTGCCCAGTTGCTTCTCGCGTCTTTCCAAGAACAGTCGAATGCACACGTTGACCTGGTGCGAAGAGCAGAGGATTCGATCCGCGTCCATCCGGGAAAGCAGCTTCTTCTGATGTGCCAGTGTCGCAAGGAGTCCTTGTCGGCAACGTACAAGGTAGGAGACATATGGAGATCTCCTCCTGAAATCTTCCCTCAGGCTACGAACCAGTCGGCGACAGCCATCGTTGTCGAACAAGGAGACGCACCTCAGAGTCTCGTGGAGCTGGGCAATCATGTTGCGGTCCTGGAGGTTGTGCGCCTCAGCAAGTTGCACTCGGAGAATGGAGACGAGTTCGTTGGTTCGCTCTGGTGACGACGATGGATTTGGCGCGATCATTGTTGTCAGTGCTGGCGTGAGGAGAGACAGGTCGACCTCGGACAGCATCAGCCGTAGCTTTCGCTTGGCATCCTGGAATGCGTACGACGCCTCCACGTTGTTGGGATCGATGATCATGCGATCGTCGAATTCGTCCACAGTTTGGTTGTCCGGCTCATCGCCGGCGGCTCGTCTCCCTCCCCGGTTGTTTGAGAGGCCAGAAGCCAAGATGACCTCGTTCGAGTTGCTAAGCTCAGCCTCGGTGGACGGAGTCTTTGTTGACTTGGTCCGATATTTGGCGAGAATATCATCGGCGGACTGATCGTCCGCTTCCCCTGAATTGCCCATAGCAGAGCCACTGAGACGGTTGGTTGGTATCAGAATACCGTCATCAGGTAGTTGAAGCTGTTCGTCTTGGAGGGAAGACAAGTAGTCCTCTTTCAACTTGCCCGTGCCCATGTTATGATGTCCACCTCGATGACGGCCCAATTTCGGCAGCTTCCACGACTTGAAAAAGCTCTTGTCTCTCGCCTTGCTTCGATCGCAGCTCTCGTTCGAAAACATGTCAGAAGATGATGACATTGGCGACGTCTCGTCTCGTGAGTGGAGTTGCTGCTTGCTTCCGCCGCTTTGGCCTCCTCCATGTTTTATCACAACGGCCTTGTCGAAACTGATGCTCTTTGGAATTGCGCCAGTGCTTGCATTTGGTTTCTTGACTTGCTCGTCCTCGGTTTTGTTCCCCGCGATCGGACCCACTGAGCTAGAGGACGACAAGGCGGGGGCGGCAGCAGCTACACGCCTGCCTTCCACGACGACCTCAACTTCGCCATCTATCTCGACACTGGAGCTGCCTCCCACACCGCTTCCCGAGTCCACGCTACCGCCGCCCTCGGGCTTGTTGTGACCAATCTTGGCAGGGAAATTCTGCTGGCCGCTTGCACTCTCGCCAGCCGAGCTCTCCGTGCTCGAGGCTATGCTGGCAGCACTGGGATGTGAGGTCAATGGCGGGACACCGCTGGATCCCGAGCTTGCGTTCGCATTGACACTCTGGCTCGATTGAGTGGAGTCATTGTTTCCCTGGGGCAAGCCTCCTAACGCTGGCTTTTTCAAAATGCTCCCCTCGATGGGGTTCGGTTTGCCACCTAAAATACCAGGAATTTCCATACTCTTCGTCCAAAGCTAAACAAATACAACTTTTGAATCTCACCAGACGAGTCGCTGCCTCGGCGTTGAACCGAATTGGACCCCACGGGAAGCCTCGGAGCATGGCCACTCGACTGCCTCGCCCACTGTTCGACGGCGGCTGCTCGCGACGGCCTCAAGTGGTTGGATCCCATTCCAACGGGATCTCCTCTTCTCAGCTCTTCATCTTTCATGCCTCTTATGGCCCCTCGTATAGCTCCTTGGCCAGGTGTAAAGGGTAGAGATGCATGGCCTCCTCCTGCGCTGCCAGTTTCAAGCAATAGTGGCTCGGGATCACTGAAAGTAAGAAAAATTAATCACCCTTCTCATATCAGACAAACTGTCAACACACACTAACCTTCTCGTCGTATCGTCGGTAAATCGAGTGTCGTCAGACCGAGCCACACTGGCGTTGTCCTCGTTGTCCAACTCGGCCAGCCGGAGACTTTCCGTGTCCGATGCGAGCACGTCCATCGACCAGGCCTCTGACGCGGTCTCGGCAACATCCAACAGGTTTGCCGCCGAACTCGAGGCCACACTGCTGCTAGCACCGCCCCCGCCCACACTTGAAGAAGCGAGGGCCGAGGGTTGCATCACGTTAAGCTGACGATCGCCGCCAACACCGAGCGCCATGGGAGCAAGTTCGTCGGGCAGCCTGACTCTGGCAGCTCGCCGATGCACTCGATCGGCTATTGTGGAATCGGACTCGCCCAACGTCTCTGTGTCGCTGGCCAGCACGTCCGTCGACCACGTGTCAGAGACCATTGACATCGTCTCTTGCTCCATACGACCAATGCTGCCGGGATGGCCTTGTCGCGGTGGTTTTATCTCGAATCGACCAAACTTTTCCTCGAGGTCGGGCTCGCCTGATTTCCTTCCTGGCTCAGAGGCAGGGCCTCCTGGTACGACGATATCAACGGCGCCACCTCCGCCGTCCCCTTGTCGGTTGCTTCCTTGTCTGACGGGGTCCCGATTGGGCCCCTGTCCATCCAATCTGTCAGCTCCTGGTTGAACAGGCTGATCCTAAGTAATGCAGATCCGAATTAAAAATTTGATAAAAATCAAATTGTTACAAATAGAGCAGCTTACCCTGCTGTTGCTTGGCGGGGCCGCATCATTGCTGCGGTTTCTGTTGTTTTGTCCATCACTGGGTCCTCCCTCATCACCTCCGTCTTCCGTCACTTGACTGGATGGAGTGTCCCGCCCACTAACATTGGGCGTTCCTCGTCCGCTCACATTTGCTGACACCATGTCGCTGAGGTTGTCATTGATCGGGTCCTCCGCATCGGGATCAACCGGTTCGTCCTCGAGGCTTGAAGCGACCGAGTGGTTCGAGGCGGCCTCGGAAATGGCCTCAAGGTTATCAGAAGTGTTGCCGATGCTACCGTCGTCGTGGCTCAGGCTAAATCGCGTGCGCTTCTCTCCAGTAGGGCCCACACTCACCAAGCTGGAATTCTCCTCGGAGTTGACCGTGTTGTTGCCATGGCTGTTCCTTCGACCGGCTCCACGGTCTCCCTAAAGCAAGCATAAAACATTATGGGGTGACTATGACATATCTCAAGGTGCTTACATCAATATCATCCTCGACGTCCTCGTCATCAGCACCGGGGAGGTTGGCAAGGTTCATTCTCACGACTCTGGAAGCTTGGCGGCTTCTCGAGACCACGTGATCTTCTGAAAGGAATCCCGGCGGCTCGCCATCATTCCGATCGGGTAATGGAACGACCATGACAGTGTATGGCTCGCACTGCTGGAAGAGTGCAGCATCGTCGGTTGCCAAATCAGCAGTCCCGTTACTGTTCGCGGCAGCAATGCCGCCATTGTTGTGAGAATGAACTGGGCTTGGACCGGAAGTAGCGTCAGGGGCACCAGACGGCATGTCATCGGAGCCTGGTGTGCTGGGTGTGGACGTGGTCGACGAGGAGCGTTTGGCCGTGAGTGCCGTTGACAACTTGCTTGAAAGCATGTGCTTCTTTGCCATCATTGTTGAAATTGCAGAAGTGGCAGCAGCTCCCGATTCGTCCGAGCACGACTTACTGTTATTCCCGGCCAAGGGCGTGGAGTGTTTGAAGTTGGAAGACCTGTTGCTGTTGGCATGCTGGGCTGGCAGTTTATCCGGGAGTGGCTCCAAGAGTGAGGCCAGCTCCACCAAATCGACTGCAGATAGGTCCGCATGACCCTGTAGTGATCGGAGGAATGATATCAACTGGTCGAGCTCCTCCCTGGTGAGAAGTATCGCGAGCCGTGTTAGTTTTGTCGAATGGCTGCTGGCTCCAATACTCGAGGAGGACGTGCCGTTGTGAACGCCTGGATCGACGATGGCCTCGTCCAGGTAGGCGAGGTCGAGATCTATGTCGTCTTCAGACGTGATTGACGATCCTCCCGCAGTTCCAGCGCCCGCTCCGGGAGGAGGCCCACTTGGCATGAATGGATCGGCCGCTTGGTCCAGCATGTTCTCAATCACGTGAGACAAGGCGTCCTTGTCGAAGCGGCTGTACAAGTCCATCAGCCTCGGGTCGATTTCTTCCCACTTCCAAAGAGCGAGAACCTGCAAGATCTGCGCAACTTGCATGAGATTGGATCTGGCAACGTATGATATCGGCGTCTCGATGATTCCAGCGGGGTGTGGGTCCACAATGGCGGGGCATATGAAGAGCGAGAAGAGGACGTCGACGCACATGGCGTTGACGGTCCTAGGCTCCAAGCCTCCGCGAGCTGTCAGCATGCCATACATGGCGCGCAACAAGCGGGTTAAGCTGGGCGGAAAGCAGTGCAGGTTCTGGCGAATTCCGGCAATAAACTTGTTCGTGAGCGCCTCCAGCTTGGAACAAATGACACTTCGGTGCTGCTTCACTTTCTTCGCATAGTCGGGACTGCCCTCCTTGCCGAACTTCTTCAATCTCTCGGAAGCAGTAAAGCGTACAACAGTTTTGGAAGGATCGATATCGAGAAACACCTCGTCGTCGCACAACAAATCGAGGATTGCTTCGTGCAAAGCCGATGTCAGGAATAGTTTGGCCGAAAACAGCTCTTCGCTAACAGACTGAAAGGAAAGAGAAAAAGGTGAATTTTAGAGGTCAGCTTTCTGGTACAGGATCGAATCGAACTAACCTTATACAGCCTTGTGAAGGCACAATTTCCCTGCCTCAATAGCTTGCGAGGGTTAGAAGACGTGCTCAGCTGGAAACGCATCAAGTGGTACAACAGCCTCAGGATGAGCCTCTCATCTTCGGGAAGCATGCAGGAGCCATAGAGGCCGCTGAACACCGTCGAGACGACGTCGCTCATTTGATCGTATCCAATTTTGTCACCCAAGGCCAGAAATGTGGCCAGAAGTTTCGGTTTCTTTCGTATCGTGCTGAGGAGCTCGGCGTAGAGCATCTCCTGGTGGCTCAAGTGCTTGTAAGCGTCCTGGAAGGCCGTTTGGTCAAGAAGGTTCGCTTTCAAGCAAGCTTGGATCTCGCTCGAAGAGCCTCGTGCGGAAAATATCAAGGTGTCCACGTTCATCCTTTGCTGGTGGGCCATCCATGCTGTGTGACTCAGCTTTTCCGCGGTGACTTTAACTTTCTCGTTCAAATCTTGTAGCTGTAAAGATAATATGACAGAGAGGAGACAGTTGTCGATTTTCACAGACAAGCCATGTTGTTCAACTTACCTGAGCCTTCTCTTGCTGGACGTACAACTTCTCTTGCCTAAGATGATTGGCCAAGTCCAGTAGGTCATGTTTCAAGGCAGATGACGAACCTCTCGATCCGCCTGGCCTTTGGGAAGCCATCGTGTCTTCTTGTTTGACTTTGTTGTGAGCACTTGTCATCAGAGAACTCCCACCATTTGAAATGCAATTCGTTCAACGATTGGGAAATGCAGACAGCAACCAATCACAACCCGAGAGCAAAGATCAATTGTCCGTGTGTGTTAAGTTGCTCTTCTTTCGTCGTGATTTTTGTTCTTATTCAATCCTGGTCTCCATGACAGGGACATTGAAGAAGATTTTTCGATGTTGTGGTGTTGAAAGTCGAAATTAGAAAGTAAACTTCAGACATTTTCATGACGCGTATAAACAAAGTCTAGCTTGGAAAATTGCAACTAAGTTTTAAAAAGTCGTTGAATGAAATCCATCAGTTGAAGAAAAACAATGGTAGAAATAAAAAAATATAACATATTTGCCAATTAAAATATGATGCCAAACAATATTTCTTGTTTCTGGCGGTTGATAATGGTTAAAAACTGTCAAAAGTAAGCCTAAGAAAGCGTGCTTCAACTCATCTGTAATAAATGACGCAGTAGCAGGCATATAGAAGGATCGGAAAACAAAACTTTCGAGGAAATATGGAAAGACCGAGGTCGAATAAGTACTCAAAATATTTGATGAAAAAATGCTTTTAATGTTCAGTTTATACCTGATTCGTAGCATAGAAAATTACAGCTTCAGTGTTACGTAGCCTAGTTCGTTTTCCGAGCTTACAAAAACGAAAAATTTGACTGTAGGCGCTCTCAGCAAAAAAGTCTTCCGTCAGGCGTCAGCTGGACGTTGCGACTGCACCTTACTTCATTGTTATTTCTCCTCTAATTTTTTAAAGGTTTGATAAGCAGGCTGATGGAAATTGCTCTCGGTCTTGTTTCAAAAATAAGCCCCCAAAAAACAAAAATTCAAAATTGCGTCTGCCTGAAACCGTCCCGGTCCCAGGCACACACAACAAGAAAAGAAAATTAAAACGATAAAATCTTGACCTGGAATGCAAACTTCAAAAACGGTTACTGGTCTGGTCAATGGTCCAGTCCAATATTTCTGAATTCTTGGAAAAGACGGCCAAGAACAATGTCCGGAAGCACAGACCGTTTGCCCTACTGCGACATTGACGCCATTCTAAATGTTTGGTTCG
>JAAUYL010044177.1_pt1 | contig 10217 bp, 16 predicted proteins | sample 7278011 | NCBI WGS metagenome assembly JAAUYL01 (sample SAMN14350225, study PRJNA611818) | marine sediment metagenome | isolation source: surface marine sediment (1.8m) | place: French Polynesia: Moorea | collected 2018-08 | reverse complement strand
TGGTTTCTGTAAGGTACAACCATAAAAATCAAAGTGTGACAAAAATTTGAAAAATTGGAGTACAATGACTGTATATCCAATTTTTCAAATTTTTGTCACACTTTGATTTTCGTGGTTGAACCTTACAGAAACCAACCCTTAGTTTTTAAACAAAATTTGCAAAGTAATGTAATGCAAGTTACCCCGCTTTGCCATTTCAGCGTCGTTCTTCTGCTTTCTAACGTAGTTGAGGTAAGTATGTAGGAGGACTTCCAGAAACGGAATGGATATCGCGATGACTGACCAAATATCGATCATTTTAATGTATGCGGTTCTTGGTAAGCTGCCATGAAATATTGGTACGGAAAACTATTTGAATTCATGCATTCTATATCAATTATTTACCTCCTCATGTCGTTGACAAACAAGGTTACAATCACCAGCATTGCCGTAATATTTACCGTCACTATCGCCTTGAACAGATCCGGATTGATAAAATTGGTACTAAGGGAGACCTGAAAAAGATCAATTTGAAACAAGTCGAGACAAGCTCAAGTCTTTACTGAGTGTTTACCAAAACCAGACTTATTGTCGGAACAAATGAAGTCAAGACCACGCTCAGCATTTTCCGCCCGAGAACCAGGACTAGTGACACGCTGGTTGGGGGTGTTATAATGGGGTCGGCGTTGGGCTGCAAAGTGCAGGCTGCATGATTAAGAGGAAGGGTTTGAGTAGGCGTTGAACTCACCAGGTTCTCAGTGATGTAGATTTCCTTTATGATGTACTGGGATATGACGCTGGGGCCCAGGAATTTCAACGTGCCGTTTCTCAGATTGACCAGGTTTCGGTCTGTTCCTTTGATGATAATATCCACCCGACAGCGTTGCGTATCAAAAGGGTACAACCGCATATCAAACTCGCAAATGAACTCCGGAGCGAAAAAGTTGACAATACTGATTCCACTGAAACATCACAATTAGAAAGCAGACAGTTGCAGCATGCAAACTTAATGACAGACACTAAAGACAGAACCAACGAAGAGATTTTTTTATTTACCAATCTTCGCCTTTGAAAACTGCTGAATTGAGATGATTGCTGAGTGGACTTTTAATTGGCTGAGCTACCTCATCTGTAATAGGAGGAATCGTGCTGTAGAAGTAGTATCTGGGTGCTGTAACAGAAAAACATAAACAGGGGTTGGCCGGGAGTCATAAGAAAAATCGTTGCACTATTTTAGTACATTTCTTCACCTTATCTAGCTCCACCTACCTGTGTATCTGGTCAGGGTTCCAATCGATCTCTCGTAGTTGTACCTAACATGGTACCTGCCGGCGGTATTGGTAAAGATCAAGGATGGCACCCAAATCTTTTTCTTATCCTCCGTTGTCATCTGGTTTTTGCTGTCGTCCACGTTCAAATCATGGAATTTCAGCCTGTGATCCTTCCAAGTTATCCAGAGTGCCATCTAAGGGGAAACCAGAAATGAATCCCTCTAACTATAGAGCGTTGTCATAATGTCTGGGTTTAATGTTTATTAACCTGAAGTTGGAAGATGTTGGACAGCTCGTCGACCTTGATGATCTGGGCAATTCTTGTGGACACATAAACATTGGTTTTGCCTATTCAAATACCCAAAGCAATGTAGATCAGCATCCAAAAGTACTTTTATGGTTACCTTGATCTGTGGGTGGAGGCGGAAAGGACTTGAAGTATCCGGAACCAAATGAAATCCTTTCACAGCCGATTTCGTCGCTGGCATCCAAACATTGGATCAGACCGTCACACCTGTCTTCCAAATTGATGCTGAAAATAAAATAAATTATATAGAATACACACAATACACCCAAGGGACCAACCGGAAATCTTACCAAGTTCCATCTTTGCAATTGAACTGAGTCTCGTTGCAGGTTGTAAAACTCAGATAGGCTTTCTTCACTGTCCTTCCTTTGAAGCAGTTGTCATTTTCAAATGACCATTCATAAGTACCGAAAGGGTACTCCACGTCCTCTCCATTCAAAATTGCCACGGTATTATTGTTCCTGTGAATTCACTGGTACAACATTACGTAATAATGTTTTCATGTTTCACTTACTTTTCTGTTTGCAACTTCCATTTGGCAATGGATTCATCCCAGTATATCAAGGAGCTGGTGTACCCAATGAAGCTCTTTTTAAGCCCGTTGATGCTGTCATTTTCATTCCAACCATAGTGGACGTCAAACTCTGAGTCATCGCACAATCCTGGAACAAAGTCATGGAATAAGGTAGATATTGGATCGAGATTAACTTTTTAATTATTTACTTACCTCTAAGGGTGAAAGATTGTGATTGGGGCAAGTCGCAAAACGAAGTGCATGACTTGTCACTGCAAGACTTGTCAGTCCATTTTGACTGGAGGCCATCATTTTTAACCTCAAGAGCTGCGCAGTTTTCTAGGGTTCCACCATTAGGTTCTCCCAATGCCCAAGGTTGGAACAGTCCATCACCTAAAATCTCATTGTCATTGTTGACATTTTGAAAAACTCCCTCATTGGCGATTTCTCTCCAGCCACCCCAAAACCAGTGCTCTATAGGTGGTTACAGTGACATTAGAGAAGCAGCTTGTCTTTTTGGTCAAGGTATACTTACCTCTGCTACACGTTGGACTTTGTTGAATACTTTGGGCCAGTGAAGTTTGTTGATCCTCGTCCTTGATCACAGTGACATTGCCGCCAACTTGCAGGCACAGCAATTTTGACTCGTCCATATTCCGATAGCCAGGTAACATGACAGATTTAATGGCATTGTTGTTGCAAATCAAGTCCTTATGTATCTCATGTTCAATCATATTTGTCAGAAGCCACTCATCATTTTCCCAATCAACAAGGTCACCTCTCAGGTTAGTTCTACGAGTACCATATTTAGATATGTACGTTGTATTTTACAAGTTACCATTTGTCCAGTTATTGACTTACAGGCAAGTTGTCCAGTCTATCATGTCCAATTTGTCCAGAGGCTTGGACCAGACATTGATGTCAGCAAATTGGCCGCCGTGTCTAGGACAAATCTCCCCTGCATCAGAGTAGTCGCAGGGGAACAGACCAATTTTAAACTCCCGCAAGAAATCAGGTCTGATCCCAGCGAGGGATATTTTGTCCGCAGTGAAGTCGATGTTTGTTTCTTGTCCGTCCTATAAAATTTTGCAGTACAGATGTACAAGTATTATGCAAGTCTTGTTTCCATTGACATTTGCGTTGTTTCAAATATTATTAAAAATCAGTTTAAACGTTAATTTCTTTGAATTAACATACGTTTTCACAGAGCAAGGTGCGTAGATACTCTTACCATAATGAAAACAAGACGATTGTCTCTGGCACGGTATGAGAAGCAGAAGTGATGCCACCTGTTGATGTACCAAAGCCTGTATTCCTCGGACTCTTTTAGCCGGATGACCCACGAGGGCACATGGCCAAAGGTGTCATTGTTTCCAAAAGCAAACAGTGAGGATTTGTATCCCGCCCGGAATCGCATCAATCTCCAATCACCGGTTTTGTCCGTCCAGTCGATCAGCAAGCCCAAGTTGGCCGATCCGGCCGATCCAGCCAAACGTTGTAGGTTGAATCGAAGGCAGACGGACAGTCCGGAAAGTTGTTCCGGATCAATTCTGGTCGTCGTGTCCAAGGTGAGTCCGGATTCTTCGGTTCCGGGCCCGGTGACCGGAATGGTGCTGGCATAATATTTGGAAGTTTGGGCCGATGTCGGCCATGTTTGGACAGTAAAAAATATGGACAAAAGGATTGTAATTTTTTCGTCCATGTTGCTCATTGTCAAGCCAACCGATGACTGTGGGACGTGAAGGAGGAGCTCTTGAAGAGTCAATTTTTGGACTAAATTGAAGAGTTGATGGCTTTCGAAAAACCTACGCGCTCTCTACCTCTCAGTCTCCTGAAAGTGTATCAGTATTCTATTTACTCTATGGTAAATGACACGGCATTTTGTAACCAGCATATAATCGACTTACCTCTCGAGAACCATGCTTCATGGCTCGTACATATTTTAGTCTTGCCCTGACTATTCAAAACTTGTGAACTTTAAGCACTTTTAAAAAAACAATTCTTGATAGATAGGGCAAATTGAATCTCAAGTGGTTTATTTTTGAAGAAAATGGCCTTCAAAAAATATTGTACTTAAATTATTAGGGGGTATTAATGAGGCAAGTCATTGACTCTAATTCCTTTTGATGCTGTTATGAAAACAGTTTTAAAGAGTCAATTTAATTGTTTTTTTTTGTTGTTGCTCACAATATGCGTTCCCTAAATGAGGTCAACTAACAAGGTAAATAAGCATCTTGAAATCATCTTGACGGATTCGTAAATAAATAATAATATTCTTAGCTTTCCAAGGTTAAAAGAAAAATGCTAAAACATGCTATCCTCAGATCGAAACATCCATCATTCAGCAAACTAAATATCAAAATATTAATGTTCGTCCGACATATTTTGCGTATTTATTTACGTTCGGTACAAAAATTGAAAAAGAGTTAAATTACGAAAAATAATCTAAATTTTTCTAAAAATTTAAGAGTTGTAACCGATTATCTTAACAAAATAATCCAAAAAATATTTAGTTGTCACTACTTAGCATTTGTCGAGATGAAGTCGAAGCTAAATGACAAAGCATGAAAAGAAAGCAAAATAGAATTATGATTTTTCTCAAGACAATGAAAGATGTGATTAGACATTTTTGTGTCTATATATAAGCAATTCTGAATGATTAATGGTCTCAAGATAGAGACGATACACAACTTCAACCATTTGGGACTACAAATTAATATTTTGCACTTAGCCTATGTACATACAGTAGAGTAGACCATTACCTGAATACGATTAAAAAGAAACAGGTGTTTTGATGTTTCAACTTGATAAAACAAACCTACATTGTTTGACATGTGGAAAAACCTCTTGCTTTCAAAGGCAAGGCCTTACTTGAAGCTTAAAAACAAAGTCTGTTTTTGTGATTGTTTTGATTCTCATTGAAGTTGAACAGTCATGACTGCATTCAAAGCCTTCAAAATCGGTCGATGACAGAGGTGAGTAGAAATCCCGCTTGTGCCAAAAGAAGTAGAAAAAAATCGTTGGACATTTTTCAGGACGAGCCGGAAGTGATGCCAAGCCCCCGACTGAGCAAGGCGACAAAATTCTGTACTGGAATCGTTAAAGCAATGCGGGGAGTGATTGCTGATCCAATTTTCTACCGACTATGCGTTGGTTTAATTGCTTTCGCATCGTTTTATCTCGTCTTCTACGTGAGGCTTCCGAACCGAGTGGGTTCGAGGTACGGACTCAGTTCAACCAAACGTAGCGAAATGAAATCAAAGCGAAAGTTCTACCGACATATTTTTGTTTTTCCGCTACGAAAGGCTCTTTTTTTCTTATAATAACAAAATAGGCTAATGGGTAATTATTTTTGAGAGCTTAATTTTTTTGAGTCGAGTGCACAATCCTTGATTCTGAAATATCTTCTTTCGTGTTTTAATTTTTTTCAATGTGTAAAACAGTAAAACTAACCGACAAAGTTTTAATTACAACTAGTGAAGTTAATGTTATTACGCATTGTGATTTACGTAAATGCAATAAGGGGTAATCATGCATGCATCAACATTAAACATTCAAAACTTGTATCCAACTCACAAAAGAAGCTGTTACGAGTATGATTTCGAGATTTCGAGCGTATCTGTTTTGCACGAATGCATTACTGAAATGCTACGTCGTACTCGTACCAAAGTCTTTTTCTGCTGAAATTCCCAGGCTTAACAATCAGGACTACTTTTTCGGTGGCAACGGGATTAACATCGAAATTTCCAACAACTTCGAGTGGGCGAAATCTAGCGAAGACGTCCTGACACGTGTTTTGAAACTCGTTGGAGACAATTCGAAGCTTTTTGACAAAGTAACTTCGCCAGATAATGAGGTTTGCTTCGCCGTTAATAATTCACCCACATTTAATTGCTTTGTGAGATGGTACATTTTCTGACCTTTCAAATTATTTTAGGACCTTCATGAAGTCGAACCTACACTTGCCAACCGGGGCAAAAGAGACAAAAACAATGGGGAGCCAATTAACAGCGACACCCATGAGTCGGGGTCGGATGATAAGATCGAATATCGTATTAATTTTGAGGAAAACAAGGTCGACGACTTTAATGACGAACCCTCAAGCTCCAGTCGACCTCCGGGGAGCGAGGCTAAGCTCGACTCACTTTTGGATTTCAGGGATATTTTGTTCAATTTCAATTGCACCGCAGACGAAGATTTGCCCAGGGAAGAGAAGCGGTTGATGAAAATTCAGCATCATGTTTCTAAAGAGCTGTTTTCAATAACCCATGTCGGGGAGCGATTTCGGTCTTGTGAAAATTACTTCGAAGCAATGGGACCTTTTTTGGAGGTGAGATTTTTGAAGTGGATTGTCAATATTCGAAATAAAGCAATATTTTTCACGGATATTCAGCGATCAAAGAAGCCCAAAATTCCGCTGGCATTTGTCCACAATATCACTTGGCACGTTGACGTGGGCTTGTTCGAAATGTTCCTCCTCACATACGGATTCACAACGGATTTTCACTGCATTGATTTGAATCCGGAATTGTCAGGAGAAACATTGACCGTTCTGAAGCGGATGGTTCGCTGCTACGAGGATTTTGCCGGATTTAAAGTGTTTTTGGCCAAACAAAATACCCCGGTCTATTGGAAATCTTTGTCTGCCCAACAAAATTCCGGATTGAATTGCATGCGGGAGCTTCTCGAAAAGGTAATGGCAGTAACAATTACCATAACATATCTAACCTATTGCAACTTTTAATAGCGTAACGGAAATGACGGTTGGAAGTACATGGTGGCTCAGAGTCGGCACAGTTTACCGCTGTATTCCCGGTTTGATTTAGAACGGTTGATCGTTGACCGCATCACCGGATTTTCTTATGAAACTCACAAATTCAACTTATTTCATCATATCGGAGTTCCCTTTAAGCCGCCGGCAAAGGACGGGAATATTTACATGTAACGGAAACGCAAAATATGAGCGTCGTTACGTGACAAAATCAACAGATTTCATTTATAGATTGCCCGACGATCATGTGATTGACATCGATGATAGTTACGGTAACGGTTACATCGAATGGCCTCTGGAGGACGCGTTCATCAGCTGGGATCTGGCGAACTACATTGTCAACGATTTGACTTATACCGCGATGCGAAAATGGTTGAAACAGTCGAACTCGCAACAAAATGAGTCGACCTTTGTCGAGACGCTTGTTCCGTCAACGGAAATTCAAATATCCGCCATGGTCGAAAGCAGTATGGAAACAAGCAAACGTTTTATCCTGCAACGTTATTTGGCCCCGGGTGAGTCGAACTTAATACAAAACTTGGTGGTCGATCTTACTTGCATCCCCCGCATAGATTACAAGCCAGAGATAAAAAGAAACGACTACATGAGGGTCTGTGCATTTAGATCGAACACTCTCTGGTGGAATTCGGCTTTTGGCGGATGTCCGCCGGATTCGGACAAAAAGTGGTGCTTTTTACGCCAGACGGATTTATATCGCGCCTACGATTTGCAGTTCAAAGGACAGGACGATTGTTTGTTTTCGAATCGCTTCTCGGTGGGGTCGCATCCTACGACCGCCATTTGTCATGCCCTAAAAATGTGGTATTATTCTCGATAAAAAAGTCGATCTTGTTTTATGTTTAGTAATAGAATCCGGATCTTGCATGCTATTCATGTTTCTGCAATATTATTCGTCTGGGCAAGATTTGACAGGTGAACCTGAGTACATCATTTTGTCTGTGATTCATTAATAAAAAATATGGTTGTCTGTATATTTTGTTATTTTTTTAAAGTCAAAAATCAATGTTCAACTTTTAAGATTTGTTTTGCATCTCGGATATAAAAATATTGAATATTTTGAATACAATAAAAATTTAGGTAAGATGCACGGATTTTTATTGGCCTGTTTGTAAATTCCAGTCACACAAGGCAATTCGCAGCACTTGGTGCCCCAAAAATGCCATATCTTGTCTGCACATATGTGGTTTTTTGGTTTAAGTTTAGACTCCTTTCTCCTTTCTAGCTCTTGGAAAAACTGTTTGAATTGCTCTGCATTTGCTGAAGACGAATATACTATCTAGTTTATTCCTGACTGAGCTAAAGACTATTAATTTTGTTTGCTTGAAATGAAGTACGACCAGCGAAGGACAGCTTTGTTTACTCTGGATTTTTCTCGTCCATATGTAGGTCTTTAGCAACAGTTATCTTGTAACAAGGTCTCGCCCGAAACCCAATTTTTTATGCGCAGTTGAAAAAATGAAGCTGAAACTTCTAGTTGTCGTCTTCGCCACTCTTGTAACTCTTTCAAGGCCTGCAGGTAAGAACCAATTGTCATCAGATATTGCCATGGTCGTTACCAAATAATTTCCATTCAGAGTCCAATGAAAATAAGCTTGGGGAATGTGATGAGGATGCCTGCACCGGCTACTGCTGTCACGGGACAGAAGGAAGCATGTGCTGCAGTGGCAGCCTTTTAATCTGCTGTCCAGATGGACATTGTCAATCTTGTCCAGGAGGACACTGTAGACTTCCATGGATCAGGGCAAAAATTTGCTGAATTTCTAACATAATAAAATCTAGTGCTTGAAATACACGAGAGCATCATAACGTTCAAAACTTTTGTGACGGAATTTCTTATGTTTTTACAACGGACGAAGTTGTTTGCTTACTGTCCTTTTTGACCTGTTTGTAATGGAAAAAGATAATGAGAAATTTTAATCCAGTTTAAAAATAATTATTTATTATCAACGACATTCTGATACTATTTACGTACTACGTAGGTAGATAGGTATCTTTTAATAAGGCAACAAGGTTCAAGAGCTCGACAGATATATCTTTACGATGGACTTGAAACTTTTTCTTGTCTTTTCAATTGTTCTTTCCCTTTCTGGAGGTGGTAAGTAGAAAACTTTTAAAAGCCATGACCTACGAAGAAACTGTCATTTTGCCTATAGCATCAATTCTAAATGACAATCAATCAGAGGAATGTGACGAAGACACTTGTCAGGGCTTCTGTTGTGAAGGAAAGAGTTGCTGCTCTGGTCAACAAATTGTCTGTTGTCCTGGTGGACACTGTCAAACTCCATGGGCTGGCAATTGTCCAACCTTGAATGACAAGCTGCCGGCAGGTATAAGTAGGACTTTTTTCATAATTTTCAATGTTTAATGATTGATTTGTTAAAGGAAAGTGCGAGGGAAATGAGGATTGTCCAGGGCAAATTTGCTGCCACGGCAACTGCCAGTCTCTTTGGAATGCTTGCAATGAAGAGAATTAATTTAATTAAATTCAAAATGCGTAGTAATTGGGTGTGACCTTGATGTCAATAAAAATCTTAGCTTGCTTGTGTTTGCTGTGCCTTGTTTAAAGAAAAGATAAAATTCGGCAGTAACTCAACTGAAAGTCAGCAAGCATCATGGACGTCAAAATTGTGATTTTTGTGGTTTGTACGAGTACCTTAGCTGTTGCTCTTGGCGGTGGGTAACTTTCACAGCAATGATCCAGTCATTTTGCTCAAAATAAAAACATTGGTTATCATTTAGCTTCACTTCCGGACGGAGAGTGTGACAGTTGTCAGAGCCTTTGCTGTGAAGGGAACTGCTGCGGATCAGGCGTTTATTACTGTTGTCCAGGAGGAATTTGCCAGCATCCATGGGCAGGAAATTGTCCGGACGTGCCTGATAAGTCTTCCCAGAGCGAACCGGAAATGGACAAGTTGTCCGAAGAGAAGGAAGGACAATGCGTGAATTGTCCAGGAGTTTGCTGCCAAGGGGTTTGTTGTGGCATTGGACCGTTCCTCTGTTGTCCGGGCGGTCGCTGCGCAGCAGCAGACGAAGATTGTGTAGGACTAGACGGTCAAGGGAAGGACAACGTTGCAGGTATCCAGTAACTGCCATGACTAAGTTTTTTTTAATAAAATTTAATATTTAATAATTTTTAATAAATGTCTTTATCCTCTCTTTTTAGTATCCAAAGAGATGTGCTCCATTGACTCAGATTGCATGACTGGAAGATACTGCTGCCATGGAACCTGCGTGCCATACTGGGCTGCGTGCAATTAAAATTGACATTTTGTCCCTTGTAAAGTGTGATTGTAAAGGTCCTCTTGACCTAAGCTAAGATATCTTGATAAGCAAGCAAGACTTTTGATTTATGCA
>JAAUYL010022992.1_pt1 | contig 10217 bp, 9 predicted proteins | sample 7278011 | NCBI WGS metagenome assembly JAAUYL01 (sample SAMN14350225, study PRJNA611818) | marine sediment metagenome | isolation source: surface marine sediment (1.8m) | place: French Polynesia: Moorea | collected 2018-08 | reverse complement strand
TCATTTCCTGACAGCAAGACTAATTGGCTTTACTAACTACCGTTAAATTTGATCGCGAGATATCTTGAAATTACAAAATTCAAATTTTAGATTTAAACTATACCAACTTTTTATAGCATGAAAATTTAAGTTATTTTGTTTTAATTTAAATATTATTAGGGTGATTATTTCCTTAAGAGTAAAATCATTGTTTATAATATGATTTTTAATGGAGGTAAATTTTTTAACTTTTATTGGTCTGATGAATTTTAATTTATCTAAACTTCAATCTAGAATCAGAATAAAATATTTTATTATTCAATCTGCTTTATCCGGGTTGATAATTTTGTGCTTAATCTTAATAAAATTTAGACTAATAAATTATTTTTTAATACTTGTTTTAATATTAAAAATAGGAGCAGCTCCGTTTCATTCGTGATTTGTTAGAATTGCTATTAAACTTAACTGAAATATATTTTTAATATTATGCACTATTCAAAAAGTTATTATTTTATATATAATATCTTTATTAATCAATTTAAACATATTATTATTTTTAGTAATTTCAATAATTACAATTATTGCCGTTTCTATTGTTCAAATAAGAATTAAATCTATTTTAACTTATTCTTCTATTTTTAGTGTAAATTGAATTATAAGTTCCATGTTAGCCAGGGCCAGATTTTGAATGAAATTTTTTTTCGTATATATAATTTCTTTAATGATATTAGTAATTCTTTTATATTTTAATAGTTTAGATTTAAATAAAATAAATAATTTATACATATCTAAAGAAGTAGAGCTTAGAATCATTATTAGGTTTTTTAGAGTTATAGGACTACCTCCGTTTCCGATATTTTTTTTTAAATTAACATTAGTAATTATGCTTTTCAACATTTCTCTGATGATGAGAGGGCTATTACTAGTATCTTCTAGAATTTTTATATATATGTACTCTAGCTATGTGTTTAAATTATTATCAATGAATAATCAGAAATATTTTATTTCTGTCTATATTTATAAAAATATTTTAAGATTAACTCCAGGGCTATTTATTATTTTTCTTTCATGAGCTGTGCTAATATTTATTTAATTTTATAAGTAAAATTAAATTTTGATAATTATTTTTTTTTCCGTCAGTTTAAGAGTGATGTTTATACTTCAATATGAATTTATGATAATGATATATTTAATTATGACTATTTTTTTTAGACTGGCAGATTTTAACACTATAAATTATTGTAGAAGATTTATCAGGTTTAATTTAGATATTATAAATTTTTGGATGAGAATTATAATTCTTGTAAGGATAAGATTGAGATTAAGGGCAAGTATAAATGTAAATTCTTTATCTTTAAGCTTAATAATTAACATTATTACTTTCGTAAGACTATTAATAATTTTGACAAAATCAATTTTGTTAATATATCTTTTTTTTGAAGTGTCTATTATCCCTATTCTAATAATCATTTTAGGGTGAGGAGGTCAACCTGAGCGCAACTCCGCAGGAATAGCCCTATTATTTTATACAGCTTTTTGTTCTATTCCTTTGATGGTTATTTTGATAAATACTATCTACTTATTTGGCAGCTTAGACTGGTGATGGTTGTGCATATACCCGAGTAGAATAAAAAATAATTTTTATATTATTACTCTAGTTCTAATAGTCGCTTTTTTAGTAAAATTACCGATTTTTACAGGACACATATGATTACCTAAAGCCCATGTTGAGGCTCCCGTTTTTGGTTCTATAATTTTAGCAGCTGTTATGTTAAAACTAGGAGGGTTTGGCCTGATTCGTCTTTTACCTTTAAGACAAGGGATAACACTAAACTTGTTTATTAGTATTAGGTTAATAGGGATATTGTTTACAGGGTTAATTTGTGTATCTTTGATAGATCTAAAAATAATTGTAGCCTATTCTTCTGTGGGGCATATAGCACTTGTCATTATCACTTTATTAACCGTTTCTTTAATAGGGTTAAAATCTTCTAATCTAATAATAGCAAGGCACGCTTTTTGTTCTTCCATAATATTTTTTGGTGTCACAAAAATTTACACTTCTTCTAGCTCGCGTAGCATGCTTATAAATCAAGGTAATTTATTTTTAATACCTAAGTTCAGGATATTATGAATATTTACTATTATAGCAAGTATAGCCACTCCTCCCTTAGTGAGATTTTTTAGAGAAGTGTTAAATTTAATTTTAATCGGAAATGTTTACACTTGTGGATACATTTTTATTGCTTTTTCTGTTTTTATTGCTGGAGTATATTCTTTGTTAATTTACACAAGGTCTCAGCATTCTCATCCTAATTATTTTTTTTTAAAATTTAATAATTATAGAAGTTTAGACTATTTTATTTCTATTAATCATGTTATAACATTTTTATTGTTTATTTTTTTATTCGTTATAATTATGTAGTTTTTCTTAGCAAAAAAGTGCGTTAAATTTAGAATTTAAAGATAGGAAAACCCTAGAAGAAATTTAGTTTAATAAAAATATAAAATTGTCAATTTTAAGATGTCTAATTTCTAAGTTTTATAGTATAAATTTAATACTTAGTTTTTTCAAAACTAAAATTCTTTGATAAAACTTATTAAATTAGCTTATACAGAGCATTGTGTTGAAGCCACAAAGGAGTTATATTTAATAAGAAAAATAGGTTATTTAAACTTAAAAATTTCAAATTTTTAGAAGAGATGTCTCTTTTTCTGAAATAAGCTATTCTCTAACTGATATGAGGCCAGGTGTTTGTTACTCAAGTAACAAACACCTGGCCTCATATCAGTTAGAGAATAGCTTAGGGGTGATTAATTCTACGCAAATTGGTATTCTAGAGTGTTGAGCCCCGCAAATCTCTGAACATTGTCCAAATAAAACTCCAGTTATTAACCCAAAAAAATTTACCTGATTAAGACGTCCCGGAATTGCATCAGCTTTTACCCCTAAGCAAGGGACAGTTCACGAATGCAGGACATCTCTCGAAGAAATCAAAATTCGAATATGTCTTAGTGAAGGCAAAATAAGTCGATTATTGACCTCTAACTGACGATATATGCCATCTTCTAATGAGTTTCCTGGCACTATATAAGAATCAAAGCTTAAACCTCTAGAGTTGTTAAAGTGCCAATGGTCAGAATATTCGTATTCTCAGTACCACTGATGGCCAACTGTTTTTACTGTTATAGAAGCTTCAGGCCTATCGTCTAATAAATATAGTAGTCTAAGAGAAGGGAGAGCAATTTGAAGTAAAACTAAAGCAGGTAGTATTGTCCAAACACACTCAATCAGTTGCCCAGATAATAAAGTTTTATTAATATGCCTATTAAATAACATACTTACTATTATAAACGCTACAAACCCCAAAATAAAAGCTAAAATAGAGTTAGAGAAATCATGAAAATAATGAAATTCTTCTATGACCGGAGAGAAAGCATCTTGAAATCCTAATTGGCTTCACATTATAATAAATTAATGTAACCTTTAACTTTGCAAGTTAATATACTTATTATACTAATTAATCTAGTTTTTAATATAAATAATAGGATTAGAGTTATATCTATGGTCTATAGGGGGATATGAATGTATTAATTCAATTGACCTCCTTCTTCTGATCCTAAACGTAGCTGGGCGTGATCTAATAATAGACTCCCATAAAATAAACAAGAATATAAGCACAGAAACTAATGAAACCATTGAACCTATTCTAGCAACCACATTTCATACTATGTATATATCTGGGTAATCAGAATAACGTCGAGGCATTCCTGCCAACCCTAAAAAATGTATAGGGAAGAAAGTTAGATTAACTCCTAAAAATATAACTAAGAATTGAGCTTTTAATCAATTAGGATTTATAGTAACTCCCGTTATTAAGGGGTATCAATGCACAAATGCCCCTATAAGAGCAAACACCGCGCCTATCCTAAGCACATAATGGAAATGAGCAACAACATAATAAGTATCGTGCATAGCAACATCAATTCTGGAATTAGCTAAGATTACTCCTGTTAATCCCCCTACAGTAAACAAAAAGACAAAACCTATAGACCATATTATTGAAGGTCTTATTTTAACTCAAGCCCCGTGGATTGTTCTAACTCAACTAAAAATTTTAATCCCTGTAGGCACAGCAATAATTATTGTAGCAGTAGTAAAATAAGCACGTGTATCTGTATCTATACCCACGGTAAATATATGATGGGCTCAAACTACAAACCCTAAAATACCAATAGAAGATATAGCATAAATTATACCTAAAGCACCAAAAGGCTCTTTTTTTCCTCTTTCTTGTCTAATAATATGAGAGATAAGACCAAAGCCAGGCAAAATTAAAATATATACTTCAGGATGCCCAAAAAATCAAAATAGATGCTGATAAAGAATAGGATCTCCTCCTCCTCTAGGGTCGTAAAATGAAGTATTTAGGTTTCGATCGGTCAATAATATCGTAATAGCTCCTGCTAATACTGGTAAGGATAAAAGTAATAAGATTGCTGTGATTAACACTGACCACGGAAACATTGGTATGCAATCTAATATTATTCCTAATGTTCGTAAATTTCTTAAGGTAGAAATAAAATTAATAGCTCCTAGGATAGAAGAAATACCCGCCAAGTGTAAAGAAAAAATAGCGAAATCTACTGATCTCCCTGAGTGGGCAATATTATCTCTTAAAGGCGGATAAACAGTTCAACCGGTACCGGCTCCCGCTTCGACTAAAGATCTTATTCTTAAAAGCAATAAAGCCGGAAGCAAAAATCAAAATCTTATATTATTCAATCGAGGAAAAGCTATATCTGGGGATCCTAATATTAGGGGCACTAGTCAATTGCCAAACCCTCCAATTAAAATCGGTATTACTATAAAAAAAATTATAATAAAAGCATGGGCAGTCACAATCACATTATAAATTTGGTCATTGCCAATTAATGATCCGGGTTGGCCTAGCTCTAATCGAATAATCATACTTAGACCAGTTCCTACTATACCCCTTCAAGCCCCTGCAATTAAATACAAAGTACCAATATCTTTATGATTACACGAGCAAAGTCATTTTATACTTAACATATATTAGAGTTGTTTTTTAGATTAATAATTATAACTATAATTAGACTATTTTACACGGAAAGATCTTTGTTGTTTGCTTTACTATTAGTTTTATTTGCAATATTTGCAAGGTTTATAATAGCTTTTTTAAATATGGGATGAATTTTTATCGCGATTGTTCTAATATTTTTAGGGGGGATAATAGTTGTTTTCATTTATGCTTCAAGTTTAAGTATTACAAAAAAACATATTTGGAGGTTTGATATCAAAAAATATGTAACCAGGTTTATCTTTTTGTTTTTGATGATAATATGTTATATAGTTTTTTTTATGAAAAGAATTAATACAAGACCAAGAAGCTTATATGCAAATAGGGCAGTTATTAATATAATATTTATTGCAAGCTACTTACTGTTGGCCTTACTACTATTAGTTAAAATTATTCGGATTACTGAAGGGCCTTTAAAACTATAGCTTTATTTCTATGTTTTATATTGATCTTGAAAAATATTTTCATTTCCATAATTATGTTGGCTTTAGCGAAATTTTGAATTAATTTTTCTAAAATTAAAAATCATTTAATACTAATATTACTAACACTGGAATTTATTTATTTATTTACTTTAACAATAACAACTTTAACACTTAATAGTTTAGCTATTAGTTTAAGAGTTGTTTTTGTACTAATAGTTTTTATAGTTAGTGAAGCTTGTGTAGGTCTTAGATTAATAGTTTTTTTAAGGCGGGTAAAATCACAAGAGTTAGAAATTCATGGAGTGTAAAGTATTTTGATACTGATTATCATATAATAACAAGTGTTAATAGTATAACTAATAATTTGATAATTTTGCCGTAGCTTTTTATAGATAAGCCCGCTATAGAACTATAATTAAAATTTAAAAACCTAAAATGTTTGTAAGTCTCAGTAATCCATAAATTTTCGTAGAGTTTATATCGATTAAAATTATATTTTCTAATTTTATTTGGAACTAAAGCAGTGACTCAAGGAAGAGATCACATTCTCAAAAAAGCTAATATTACATACTTAATGAAAAAATTTTTTATTCTTACCTTAATTCCCATATACCCCCCCAAAATAAGTAAGATAATAGGAGTTAGTTTGATAAAAACCGTGTTAAAAAAAAATAATCTAAAAAAAATGCACCATTTTCTAATGATTTTACCCCCAAACAAAGCGCCAGGATATAACATTATCATTCCTATATTGGTGTTATTAAAATTCTCTCTAACATGTTTAAGAGCAGAACCAAAAGACAGCAAAACAGAAATATTTATTACTAAACGTAGGCTATATATGATAGTTAGTCTAATCCCTAATATTATAATTCAGTAAATAAAGTTCCCAACTCACCTTTCATTGGCAATCTCAATAATTGGTTCTTTTGAAAAGAAAGCAGATATAAATGGAATTCCTGCTAATCTTAATCTGCATATAATATTACTACTATAAGATAAAGGCATATATAATCTAGTACTTCCTCTCATTTTCATATTTTGATACCTGTTATTACTGTGAATAATATTGCCGGCTCTAATAAAAAGTAATGCTTTAAAAAAAGCATGGGTTAATAAGTGGATAAATCTTATTAATCAATTTCCTACGCCTAATGCTAAGACTATAATCCCTAATTGTCTTAAAGTAGATAAAGCAATAATTTTTTTTATATCTATTTCCCTTAAAGCAGACAATCTAGCTATTAGCATAGTTATACTTCCGACAAAAGCTAAAAATACGTTAATTATTTTAAAATATAATTCACCATGGCGAATAATCAGATAGACCCCGGCTGTAACAAGTGTAGATGAATGAACTAAAGATGACACGGGAGTAGGAGCAGCCATAGCTGCGGGAAGTCAAGCAGAAAACGGAATTTGGGCCCTTTTAGTGATTCTAGCTACAATAATTAATAGTACTAAATAAAAATTATCTCATATTTTAGTATACCAAAAAAAAGAATAGTCTAAATACTTAATTAAAATTACTAGCCTTAGAATTAATAGTCTGTCGCCCAACCGGTTTACTAGCGCAGTAATAAGCCCCGCGTTTAAAGATTTTGTATTAAAATAGTAAATAACTAAAATAAAAGACCTTACCCCTAATCCGTCTCATCCAATTAATGCAGATAATATTCTAGGACTAAAAATTAAAATTACCATTGAAATTACAAATATTAATAAAATTAGATGAAAACGATTATTAAATTTATCTGAAATTATGTAATCTGCACTAAAATTAAATACTGAAAAAGAAATTAATATAACTGTAAAAACAAATCTATTACTGTAAATATCTATTATTAACATTAAATCAAAGTTAGTAGAGTTAACATTTATTAAAACTCATCTAAAATAAATCTTAGTGTCATGGTGCATAAAAATTAAAAATAATAAAATAAATATAAGTCTGATTATACTTAAATATATAATATAAATTTTTACATATTTATTTCAATTAATTATTATAACAGCTACCCTAATAGCTTATTAAAATGTAGAAAATTTTTCTTAGCATTAATTTCAAATTAATAAAAACATTTTTTTAAAGAATAAGCTAATTCAAGCTAAAAGGCTCATAACCTTTTGATAATATAAATTTTCTTTTTCAATTTAGTTTATCGAAAATATTAATTTTGGAGATTAAAGAATAAAAATTGAAATAGTCTTAGAAACATAATTTCTCAATTAAATTAAAAGTTTAATTTTATATAAGACTTTAATTGAGAATACAAGATATTCATTTTTAAATTTACAGTTTAACACTTTAAGTTTTCAATTAAATTTTGACTATTAATATTTTAGAATACTTAATGCTAATTATTTTAATCTTGATTAATGTTGCTTTTATTACCTTACTTGAGCGTAAAATTTTAGGGTACTCTCAACTTCGTTTAGGCCCCAATAAAGCTTCATTGATAGGATTGACGCAGCCTTTTAGTGACGCAATTAAACTTTTTATTAAACAAAACTTTTCTCCCGTCAATAGCAATTTTTATATTTACATAATTTCTCCAGTTTTAAGAATATTTGTAACTTTATTAATCTGGTCGGTATCTCCTTTTAGCCTAGAAATCGTGTTTTCTAATTTTTCAATATTACTATTTATTATAATTTTAAGGCTTGGTGTTTATCCTTTACTTATGGCTGGGTGGGCTTCTAATAATAAATACAGAATAATTGGAGGTTTACGAGGTGTGGCTCAGACAATCTCCTACGAAATTAGATTAAGATTACTATTTATCGTATTAATAGTAGTAATAAGAAGATTAAATTTTTTTATATTGATCAAAAATAGAACAATAGTTATAATTATTTTAATAATACTACCTGCTATATTAATTTGAATCTTGTCTATAATAGCAGAAAGTAATCGAACCCCCTTTGATTTCGCAGAAGGAGAATCGGAGCTTGTATCTGGATTTAATATTGAGTATATGGCGAGAGGATTTGCTTTAATTTTCATAGCAGAATATGGTATAATTTATATACTAGCAAGAATTACAGTTGCTATTTTTTTAAGATTAAAAGTATTTACTTTAGTTCACACGGCTGTTACAACAGGGTTAGTTTTCTTTTGGGTATGAACCCGGGCTACATACCCTCGTTATCGTTATGATTTATTGATAAATTTAGCTTGAAAATCTTTGTTACCTGTAGTTTTAATATTTTTAACAATTTACCCTTGTGTGAGAATAATAGGATAAATTCTAATAACGATGTAAATTAAAACCTATTATGTCAATAACTTATTAAGTAAAATCACACAACGAAATAACTAAAATAAGCTAAGGTTAATAGCTGCCCAATCAGAATATACGGACTTTCTACAGGTCGTGCCCCAATCCAGGTTAGTAAAATGACAATTACGCTTAAAGTTCACAGAAATAACTTATTTATAGGATAAAATGTAAACCTTTTACTTAATTTAGAATTTATGAACGGCAATGTGTACAAAATTAAAATAGCAGCAAACAATGCGAGTACTCCTCCTAACTTATTTGGAATAGACCGTAAAATAGCGTAAGCAAATAAAAAATACCATTCTGGCTGAATATGAATAGGGGTTACTAAAGGATTAGCTTCAATAAAATTTTCAGGGTCTCCTAACAATCAAGGGTTCAAAAGTCTTAGACTGACTAAAAACCATAATATAAAAATTATTCCCATTAAATCTTTATACAGAAAATAAGGAGAAAAAAAAATTTTATCCGAATTTCTATTCACACCTAAAGGATTAGAAGAACCTGTTTTGTGTAAAAATATTAAATGAACAATTACCATGCCTAACACTAAAAAAGGCAATATAAAATGTAAGGAAAAAAATCGTGTTAAAGTGGCGTTGTCCACTGCAAATCCTCCCCATATCCAATAAACCAGCTCTGTGCCAATATAGGGAATAGCGGAAAATAAATTAGTAATTACTGTAGCTCCTCAAAAAGACATTTGCCCCCAGGGAAGAACATACCCTAAAAATGCAGTAGCTATTACTAAAATTAAGATTGTTACTCCAATTATTCAAGTTTCTTCTAATCAAAATGACCCATAGTAAAGACCTCGACTTACATGCAAATAAAGGCAAATAAAAAATATTCTAGCACCATTAGCATGGATAGCTCGCAAAATTCACCCAAGATTAACATCTCGTATTATATGACTTACAGAATAAAAAGCAATCTCTATATTGTTCCTGTAATGCATTCTTAGAAACAATCCTGTTAAAATTTGAACCATTAAACATACTCCTAATAAAGATCCAAAATTTCACATTAAACTAATATTAGCTGGGCATGGTAAACCCACTGCAGAACCATAAACAATTTTTATTAGCGTATTAGTTTTTATTAAAGATTTCATTTAATTAAGATTTAATGCCTGATTAAAGGATTACTATGATAAAGTAAATAATACATTTATGTTTAAATCTTTAAGTATAGTATAAAATATTATTTTTCTTTTACACAGAAAAGATTATTACTTAAATTATTGACATTTTGTAGACGTTGTTTGACTTTTCCTATATTTAGTAGTATACTGGTGAGGAGGCGCTTAGTCCTAAGCGCCTCCTCACCCGTATACTACTAAATATAGGAAAAGTCAAACAACGTCTACAAAATGTCAATAATTTAAGTAATAATCTTTTCTGTGTAAAAGAAAAATAATATTTTAT
>JAAUYL010087954.1_pt1 | contig 10221 bp, 1 predicted proteins | sample 7278011 | NCBI WGS metagenome assembly JAAUYL01 (sample SAMN14350225, study PRJNA611818) | marine sediment metagenome | isolation source: surface marine sediment (1.8m) | place: French Polynesia: Moorea | collected 2018-08 | reverse complement strand
TTTTGAATAATCTCCCTCGGTTAATGTTTTTGCAATGTTTACAATGCAGCACATTTTTCCCTGAAGACTTTCCAAGAGGGTTCGAACTTAATTTGGCGACCCTCCTCAACAGCTCAACAATGCGACGCTTTTCCCTTTAAAACATGGGGCACACGATTACGACCGAAAGTCAGTTCACCGAATCATATTTAGACGTGTAACTTTTCTAAGTGGAGCGCGAAATATGTCAGGGTTAAGCCGGGGGAATGTTATTTCATAAACACCTAACTGCTTTCACTTTTTCACGCTTCGGTGGCGAAAATGCTTTATTTTTTTGACCTCTTAAAATTACGCACACATAAGGCGAATTTTAAGAACAGCCTCGCAGCCTCGAAGTCTTGGCGGGCTTTTCATATCAAGGAGCTCTGCTGTGTCACAGTAGGTAGCCACTTTCATTATCATACGTTACATGCCTTTTTGAGTGCACGCAGTCTATTGTATTCCCACACATTTCTCTACTAACCCTATCCGTTAAGATTACCTATACCAAACTCAAGTTTCTTGGAGCTGAAGGTGTCAAGAAGGTCCATCTTAAAATGTGAGGTCAGTAGCCTCTAAAGAGTAGGCTGAGGTTACAATGTTGTAACGCTCTCTGCCAGAATCAATTAGTCGAGGAGACCTCTCTCCACATGAGTGGGTCCTCAATATGTGGAGGCTGAATTGCTACTGGCCTCGAACATTATGAAGGCCTTCACAGCCTCGGAGGACCACCTGGCTCAAATCTGTGCATTAATCAGTGTCGCCAGTATTTAGTGGCAAAAAGAGCAGCAACCTCGTTTTTGTCGAGGTTAAAAAACCAGCCTCGACAGGGTCGCTTTTTTACAAGTCCTCTGGATAAGGTTACCTGGTCCCTTTTTGGCTAGAAAGTGGAGAAGTTTTGACAAGTAAGTAAGTAGGACGCGTCTTAATTTTCAGGCCTTTTTTCCGTGTGTCCAAAATGTGTGCGTAAACTTTCAGTTTATCCATACTTCGTTGCATTAGATTCCCCAAGAGCCTTATATTCTGGCAGAGCCAGCGCGACCTACTATTAATCGAGTCTTGAGTCTTCAGGCATTGTCAGATGGGGCTGATTTCGTTAAAGAAAGCTATTTAGCGAAGTGCTTTCTTATTCTGCTTCGACGGAGTTTCCCCATGAGAAATCAAGTTAATTGTCAAACGCCTGATGCTTGAGGATGCTCGCTGGCTTAATAGATATTTTATGCCTTGCGTAAAGAGAGTCTCGTCTGTCGTCTATCTTTTTTGACATGTTAATCAAACGGAAAATAATTCCCTGTAGGGGGAAAATGGGTTATATCCATGTATGGGTTGTGAGACAAAATGACTATGGTGGTAACTTTTTGCAAGGACTGCAAATCTCTTGCCTTAATCTCTTTGATTGGAAAAGTCCTGTTCTAGAGCCAGATTTTTGCATTGCACAAGCTAGATAGCCTAAAGATAGCTCAAGTCAGAAAAAATGGACTCTAATGTTAGTGGGGCTATAGAACAAAGTATCCATCAAATCAACGTAGTTTTACCCCATGAATGCGATTTCCTGTAGGGTTATGTCGGTTTTTATTGCGCAGAAACAAACTTCTCGATGCTGATATCAGAGAATCTTTTGACAGAAGAGCAGTTTTTGCCCAATGAGTATGGACGTCACTGTTTCCTCTATCTGTCGTGAGAGGAAGATTTATTTGACCATGATCTGGATTACCACTACAATGGTAATGGGTCCTCTCAAGCTATCCATGCAAAAAACTGTGGGAAAGGATAATTTTTCAGGGACCTCAAGAAAACTCGAGAGTCACAAAAATGAGTCGGTTATTTTTTGCAAAATTGCACTTTGTGTTTGGGGAACGAGGAAAAAGTTCGACGCCAGCAATCGTATTAAGATCGACGATTCGGCGATAACCTGCCAATTTTCCCGCCAATTCTGTCCATTTTTTTGGTGGGGGAGGCCATTTTGACCGACCAAGATGCGCACAAATTGATATGGCGGAACGAGATCGATCGCCAGTCGATCCAATCAGGCAAAAAATGGCGCGCATTTTTCATTGGAAACGAAAAGTTTTTGATCCTCTGAATTCATACATAGATGAAACAAACATAGTTGAACAACTTCAGAGGAGAATTATGAATTGTCACCGCAGGAAAGTTCTTGAAAACTAAGCGGATTTACAAGTTGAGACATGTATATGTTAATAGAATGAACATGTCATAGAATCACACTTTATAGTTGGTGCATATGCCACCAATTTAATAGTGAGGTTGATGTAACTATTCTTACTAGAACTCTGGGGCTTGGAGCAACTTCAAAACTTTTATGCTTTTTTCCAGGACGAACTTTTTTTTATAGGAGGAGCTTTTGGGGGATGAAAAAATCTGATATTACGGTTGGACTTTTGCAAGTCTTTCTCGCCGTTTTCATATACTAAAACTGCTTGAAAATCGTTCAAATTTAAAAAAATACTGCATTTTTGTTTGATCTATTTTCTTCACGCTCGGCTGTCTCAGTTCCTTCCATCTTTTATGAGAAGAAAGCTTTTGAAAGTGAAACTTCAAAAGCAATCTCGTGTTTGGCGGCCTTTGTTCTTCTTTGTTGTTTTTCCAAACTTTGACCAAGAAAATAATCCTGGGTTTAGTGGATAAATATTTCAATATTTTATCTATAAATAGAAGTCCCAAGGCTGTCGTTGGGAAGCGAGGAGCGGAATAAAAAAGGCCGTAAAGGCTGTAAAAAAGGTCAAACCATTCCTCAAATTGCCAGCCTTTGCGGAACATTCCATTGCCTAGAGTGAGTTGAGGGTCCATTTTAAAGGCCAATTTCCTACTACCCTTATCAGTCACAATCGGCACAACATGACCACATTGACGATAACGATCAGTAATAACAATTCAAGTACCCATTTTAATTTGGACCTTGTACTTTAAGGTAAAATATCAACAGGCTCCTCTCTAAATGATAATGGTCAGTAGAGAGTATACTAATGTAACAAGGTTTTTACCCCCATTGCTCTTTTTACTGCCAGAATGATGAAAATAGTTCAGCCACAAGTAAGTCTAGAATTTCTGATATTAACAAACGCTTTCGCTCATGATTCTAAGAACAAGGCTGCAGCAGAGTTGCTGAATAAATTTGGAACAAGCCGATGCATTGGAAATTTTGCGCAACCGAAAGCTAAAAAACCCCGCCCTTGTAACGAATTTAGAAAGCACACCCTTGTACAACTGATACAACCAGGCTTTTGCTTTAATCAGGGTTAGTGTTTCAAACCAAGAAGACTTTCAGTGAAAAGTACATAAAAACGGGTTGAACTAAACTGAGCTATTGGCCAGCGCGACTGGCTAGCGCGACTGGCTAGCGCGTTTGGGAGCGCGTTTCAAAACGCGTTCCAAAACGAGCGTCATTTTTTCTACACCATAAACTTTGCAGATAAAAATGAGTTACTTTTATAGGATGTCCGACTAAAATTTCATTAAAATCAAGGGCTGCCTATAACAGGTGAAAAAAATGCCTGTAAAAGCTAGGAATCAACTCTTTATGGTCCCTTTCAGGCAGCGGGTTTGCTTTTTAACATTACAAGCCCCAACGTGCTGCAAGTATCATGACTCTTTATGGTCCCTTGATTGATCTGGTTGCCATTTCAGTCAGCGCGTTTGCCTTTTAACACTAAAAAACCCAGCGCGCTGCAAGTATCATGACTCTATATGCTCCCTCGATCGTTAAGGTTGCCATTTCCTTCAGCGCGTTTGTCTTTTAACACTAAAAACCCCAGCGCGCTGCCCGTATCATGACTCTATATGCTCCCTCGATCATTCTGGTTGCTATTTCAGGCAGCGCGTTTGTCTTTTAACATTGAAAAACCCCAGCGCGCTGCCAGTATCATGACTCTATATGCTCCCTCGATCATTCTGGTTGCCATTTCAAGCAGCGCATTTGCCTTTTAACACTAAAATAAAAAGGGAGGGGGTCAAATTTTTTTCAGGGGGGAGGGGCAGGGGGTGGACGAACCTTTTTTTTTGGAGGGGGGTGTCAAAAATTTTGGTCAGGGATTATTATATAATTATCAATACAAATGCGCAATTTTTTTTTAATTTTTCTTAAAAAAATTTCAATTTCTGCCCATTAAAAATGAAGAGGGGGGTCATCCCACCCTGAAGTAAATAAGGCCTTTTTGGGGTAGGGGGGTTGTCCCCCCCGGAAAAAAATTTGACCCCCTCCCCCCGAGCACCTACCCCGTGCACATGTATGTCGAGGGAGCATTTAAAGTCATGATACGGGCATCTCGCTGGGGTTTTTAGTGTTAAAAGACAAACGCGCTGCCTGAAATAGCAACCAGAATGATCGAGGGAGCATATAGAGTCATGATACAGGCAGCGCGCTGGTTATTTTAGTGTTAAAAGGCAAAAGCGCTGCTTGAAATGGCAACCAGATCGATTGAGGGAGCATTTAAAGTCATGATATGGGCAGCGCGCTGGGGTTTTCAATGTTAAAAGACAAACGCGCTGCCTGAAATAGCAACCAGAATGATCGAGGGAGCATGTAATCGGAAACGCCGTTTCCATTATGGTGGTTAAAAAAGAAGCACAGAAAATATCTACTAAAGTACAGTGTCATGCTTATGATTCCACATATACTGATATGAACTACAAAACTATGCTGACTTTGTACTTAAAAGAAAAATACACATCTAGCGCTAGTATAACCATAAAAATTCTCGCGATCGGTCCTCTCGATTTTGCTCCTCTCGTCGAAGTGAATTATGTGATCGGTAGCGCGAACATGGTCCTTCTCCCCGAAAGACCAGCACCTTCTTAGTTTTGTGCATCAATTCGTTCATAGTGAAGTGCCTTAAGATCATTAGATGCGCCTAAATTGGGAACACCACTATCGCATATGTGAGTTGGTCGCCATTTTGTGAAAGTGCAGGTGATTTTTTGCAGGCGGGAGGGAGCAGGCCCTCCTGCCATGCAGTTGCTCAGCCCCTTCATGCATGGCATAGCTTCCGCCATGCATACTAAAAAAGTAAGAAGGGTGCCAAGGTTAGGTAAATTCACGAATGATGTCGGGCAATAAAAATTTGACAGAAGGGCTTAAAGAACTTTTCAGGCAAAAATCTCCGAAAAAAGATGTCAATCCATTCGGACGAAGCACGAAAATCCAGCGGACTCCACCCCCTACTCCCCGGCAAGAATTGGAACATGAGTCCCTTCAATGGGACCCCGAATTTCACGAAGATCCAGAAGAACAGGGAATAATTGACAGGGCAATAACTATGGCAGAACAAATCGGTCAAGCTCAAGTCCAGCGTCAGTTGGAAGGGCTTCTTAAGCAATCACGGGACATTGTTGATAAGGATCAGTTCGTACCTGAGGATATGGCAGTATCAAAGGACGAATTTGCTGGCCTTACAGCTGAAGGTCGATGGAACATTTTCAAAGAAAGGAACAGGGCCACCGCCCCTCGCAGGCGGAAGTTCAATTCGGCACTCGATGAACTCAAAGGAGCAGCGGACGCCCAAGAAAATATGGAGGTGATCCAGCTAATCTACGAGACCAAGTCGACATTGTTGGCCGAGCTCCTGAAAACTCGCGACTGGGCAGAGGCTCCATTGTTGGACGAACAAATCTATATCGACGGTCCTGTCAGACGGTGGCTAACAGAATTAGAGGAACAACACTCAAAAGTTCGAGATGAAGTCCTTGATCTGTACCCTTCAATTCATTCCCCCGTCTTCTCCTTTGAGCAAAACATGGCTGATAGATTTCAGGAAATACTTCACCCAAAATTGCCTCCGTCTCAGGTTCAGAGAGGCCATGAGGCCGCCGGGCAACGACTGTCCCACCAGGCCTCCGGCGGCAAAGAGACCGGCGACGATCATGATCCAACTCGTACGCCTACCCCGCCAATCGTAAGTACCACGGCGACCTCGACCCCGGCAGTCGTTCCTCTAACCGACACGGGCGCGAGGCCGAAACAGCCTCCGGTAGCCTCGACACCACCCCCATTTATACCCCCTTCAATTCCGACCACGGGAACCACCCCTCTGACCACGAGTGTGATCACGACAAGTGCTCCAGGGCACCCCGGACTTCCTCTCCAACCAGACCCAACGATGTTCAACTTTCTTGCCAATGTTCAAGGACAGCAGCAACAATTTGAACAGCATGTTCACACAAAAATGCATGGGCTGGAAGGAAGATTGGGGATTCAATCAAACCAGTTGCAAGGGTTCCGCACCCAACTTGACCAAATACAAGATGCCATCGGGCGTCTTGCCGGCCAACATATTCGTCAACAAGGATGGCAATCTGGCCAAGCCTCCGGACACTTGACGGGGACGCCTGTCGTACCCCAACCAAAAGGAGGCCACCTTCATGGCGGTCCTGCCGCATTCGGGTACGGAGGTCATCTCGGCGGTGGACCACCTGGACCTTCTGGCGGCGGCGGACCACCAGGGCCACCTGGCGGCGGCGGACCGCCGGGACCACCTGGCGGCGGCGGACCACCGGGACCACCTGGCGGCGGCGGACCACCTGGACCACCTGGCGGCGGCGGACCACCTGGCCCACCTGGCGGCGGCGGACCACCTGGCCCACCTGGCGGCGGCGGACCACCTGGCCCACCTGGCGGCGGAGGGCCACCAGGCCCACCTGGCGGAGGAACAAATCAGTCCCCTACAATCAATCCGCTAGGACAACAAATGCCAATGAACGTCATTGTCCAACCTGATCCCAATGTTGGTCAAATCCTGCAAAAGCTTGTCGATTTTCAGCAAGACAACCTTGACAGAATGGACCGAAGTCAAAGACTGCAAGTCGAGCAGATGAACAAGGCCATGCTGTCCAAGCCTTTAGAGTCCTACAAAGAGGTCGGCAAGTTTAAAGGCGACAAGAAAAAGTGGCCATTTTGGAAAGCTCTTTGGAAAGGCAAACATGATCAGCTCGTAGCGGTGAACACGTCTCCGGAGCTCATGTTTACTATTCTCAAAAACTGTCTTGACGGTAAAGCTCTCGAAAAAGTCGAGAATTTACCAGCCCGTCCGGACTCGTACGAAACGGCGATGAAAATCCTTCAAGATTGGTATGGATCTGTGCGTAGCCAAGCGCAAGAAATCCTGAATGATATTTTTGTCATCAAGGGATCAAAGGTGGCGAACAACTTTGACTCGGCCAAGTCGGCCGAGTTGCACCAGAAGTTGACCAACACCTGGGAGTATCTGAACATGATCGCCCCCGACCCTGACGACGCGTTGCAGCTCATCTTCATTGCACTTGCCGAATCAACAATGAATGCTCAAAGTTTCGACGAGTGGGAACGGACGCGAAAGGCCAAGGAGGACAAAAAACATCCACTTGGCAGCTCAGCGACATTCAAGGATCTGCTCCAGACTCTCAAAGATAGCATTGATGCTATGGAGGCTCGAAAGCAGGCCTTAGATGTAAACAAACGACCAATGGAGACCGCAGGTAAGAAAACCAATCATGGCGGCAAGGCCGGCCAAGGTTCTACCGAGCCTTCCGCCAAGGGACTGTCGACCAAAGATCAGGAAAAGCCTGCCAAAAAGATCCAATATGCTCAAGGACCTTGTCCATTTTGTCCTGCGAACATTCCTGATCACCGTTATTGGTACAGATGTCCGAAGCTCAAGTCCATGACCAACGAGGAGAAGGTGAAGATCATTCTCAACTCAGCTAGGTGCCTAAATTGTCTAGGACAAGGCCACCGTGCTGATTCATGCACGATGCTGCCTTGCGGATTTGAAGGTTGCCAGAAAAAACACGCTCGTCCCCTCCATGGCATCGACATTCGCAAATACTACAGAAATCTTGCCGAGAAAGGAAAAAAGAAGGTCCTCGCCGAGAAGGACGACAACATGGACGACGACTCGAAAAAGGCCGCCCGCAAAACAAAGGTCAGCGCCGGCCCCGTGATCTGTAAGAGCGTTATGTGTTATGTCGTCGGCCCTGATGGCGAAAAAATCAAGGCCCGCGCGCTCCTCGATGGAGGCGCTGAGCTCTCCCTACTTCGAAGGAAAATTGCTGATGTCCTGGGTCTCCAAGGACGAAAAAAAACCGTGAAAATGGAGCTAGTTGGAAAAGAGGAGGACTTTAAAAATCAAATCTCCACCGACATACAGCTACAAAGTATAGACGGAAAGTACACAACGCCGATGTTCAAAGTGTCCACTATTCCGTACATCACAAATACTCCAATGCAAATTCCAACCTGCCCGGCCGACTATGATCACCTCAAAAATCTCAAGTTCACTGAGGAGCTCCCTATGACGAACGACATTGACGGTATCATTGACATTCTGGTTGGTGAACCGGTCTACTCTCACTTGATCCAGGATGCTCCTATTCATGGACGAAATTGGAACGAACCATCGGCAACCTTGACAAAGCTTGGTTATTGCCTTTCAGGCTCAGATGCAAATGCTGAGAGGAGTCACGTTGCAGCATGCTTCACAGTCCTGCGTGCTAAAGCTATCGAAGATGATCTGAGCCAATTCTGGAAAATCGAGCAAACTGTCATTGACAAGAGTCTCAATGACCTCGACGCCGGAGAAGTCAAGGCGGTCAAGTTCATGGAAAGCAACTCTTATCATACAAAACTCGGTCCGTACCAAGGATTTTGGACGACTGGACTGCCATGGAATCCCAAGAAGCCGGAGCTGAAGGACACCAACTTGCGAAAGGCGATCGGCGTCGCCAGGTCCTTCGACTCCAAGCTGGCCAAGGATCCTGACAAACAGAAACAGGTACAAAATGCATACCAAGCATTCATTGACAACGGTTTTGCTGAAGAAATATCCCCTCTGGATGATCGGCGAGGAGGGAAAAGGCGGTACTGTGAGTCATTCGGAGTAGACGAACCTTCCCGAAACACAAAAATGCGAATAGTCATCAATCCCTCCGGATTTGACTCGGACAAGCTGTCCCTGAATGACAGCTTGTACCAAGGTCCCCTCTTGCTTCCGAACATGGTTGCAATGCTGTTGAGATTCCGCACAAGCCCAGTCGCAATTGGGAGCGACATGACCAAAATGTATCTTCAGGTCAGGATCCATCCTAAAGATCAAGACTTCCTCCGCTTTGTTTTCATCAGGGACGGCGAGGTTGTCCATGCCCGATTTAAGCGTCTGGCTTTCGGGATCAGAAGTGCACCGTTTCAAGCGGTCTATCTTTGCCAGGAGTCTGCCAGGATGCTTCAGGATCAGCTCCCATTGGGAGCCGACGCCCTGCTTTCATCGTTGTACGTGGACGACGCTCTGTGCGGCTGCGAGACCGTTGCCGAGGCTGCTGAGACGGCCTCGCAAATGGTTAAAATCATGAGTCATGGCGGGTTCAGCTCGCACAAGTGGGTATCCTCGCACAAGGAGGCCCTCACGCCGATTCCTCCGGACCTTCGGTCCAAGGAGAACATTGTCAGTGTTCTAGGTGTGAAATGGGACCTCATGAGGGACGCACTCAAAATTATGCCAAAATTTGAATTCACAAAAATGGAAAAAGTAACCAAGAGAGCGCTGCTCTCCACTGTAGCTAGAATTTTTGACGTTACAGGTATTCTGACACCAGCGTGGACGAAACCGAAGATCTGGATCCAGGATATGTGGAAGCAAGGTTTGGATTGGGACACGGAAGTGACCGGCCAATTACGTGACGACATCCTGGAATGGAATGACAGCCTCAAGATGCTTGAGAATTTCGAGATCGACAGGTGTGTAGTTCCTCCAGGATTCAAACCAAAGAGAATCGCTGGCTTCGCCGATGCCAGTTCGTTGGCGTACGCGACCGCCTTGTACTTGATTAGCGAGGACGACAACGACAACCTGCACAGCGCCCTGTGCTTCTCGAAGGCCAGGGTCAAACCCTTGACAATGGAGGACGACGGCGAAGTGACAATTGTCCGATTGGAGTTGCTGGCAGCATTGATAACTGCAAGAGCCACTTCCTTCGTGGCGGAAGAACTGGGAATCACTGATTTCTTGCTTTTCAGTGACTCACAGATAAACTTGTACAGGCTCCTCCAGGACCCCGACGACTACAAACAGTGGACGGCCTCGAGGCTCGAACAGATTTTGAAAATAGCTCCGGCCTCGAAGTGGTACTACGTAGCAACAAATGAGAACCCTGCCGACATCCCGTCAAGGGGAATGTCAATTGAAAAACTCCTTGAGGAATCTCTATGGTGGGACG
>JAAUYL010016287.1_pt1 | contig 10234 bp, 5 predicted proteins | sample 7278011 | NCBI WGS metagenome assembly JAAUYL01 (sample SAMN14350225, study PRJNA611818) | marine sediment metagenome | isolation source: surface marine sediment (1.8m) | place: French Polynesia: Moorea | collected 2018-08 | reverse complement strand
CACGTTTCCTTTGTCGAATTGAAACTGAATTTGGATCTCGCAATAATCCACGTGAGCAAAAGTTTTCAAGGACCAAGACCAACCTAGATCTGCTTTCCATGAATGTTTTCGTCAAAAAAAGCAAAGCAAAGGAAAGGACCTAGAAAAAGCAATTTCCACCCTGAGATTCTTTGAATTTTTGAAGAGGCTCCTAAATCAGATTTTGCACCCGTCTTCTCACTTGACGTTCTCGGTATGACATTGAGGAATTTGTAACCTGACATGGTTCCTTTCTTACCTGGAAAATTTGTGAATGCAGAAAAAGATTTAAAGGTTGGACCATAGACAAAGTACAAGTACAAAACAAAACCACAGAAAACCCAAAAGTACTCTCTTTTTCTGCGCAGATTCCAACCTCTTACAGGGGCATCCAACCATAAGAGCATGAAAGAATCCCCGAGTTCTGGGATGCGAAAGCTTTAAAAATAGTCTCCTTTTTTGGGAAATTTATTGGGGAAAATGCCTACTCAATTGCCTGATGTCGTCCTTGATTTTTGATAGCCTTCTCTATATATGAGCGTGTTTTTTATTGTTTCACAAGGGAAATGACTTAGCATTGCTCCGAACAAAAGCTCAAGCTAGCTTGTTTTGTTGTTCATATCCATATTACATTATTCTCAGCAATTGCGGTTGCGGAATTGCTGTTCGCTTTGTTTGCTTTGTGTTTTCCTAAAGCTCCTGGGGTATCTCTGCTCTGACATTGCAAGGGACTGAATAATATTCAATAATGCTCGCGTATATTCGACGTGTAGAATCGAATAAAAACGAGCCATAATTGGTCCAATTTCCTGCTATTTCTTAGCGGTAAAAACAACAGCGTCCGTACTTTTACCCGTGAACCGGAAGTCAAGGAACAGCAATAGCAATGTCTTGCAATGGATTAGAGATAGTATAGGTGACCATGACCATGAGACTGGCAGTGGCAGGAGAAGAAGAATCATGATGTTAGGCGAGGGCCTTTAAGGGGGGACAAAATAGGGTTATGCACTTTGTTGTTGTTTTGCTAGCCTCTTTGTTTTGTTTTTACACCAAGGCATGTTTTTAGTGGCTGCACTCAGTGTGACAGCCCGATAGACAGATGGTCTATGCATGCTCTGTAGACAGACACAAACAAATAAACAAGGAACTGCTACTGCTACTATTACTAGCTTGGGTCCCATGTGGTGGTATATTCTCTAGCTGTATCTTAGCCCTTAACCTAAGAGTATAGAAGGTTGGTCTTGCTGTTGTCTTTTTGGGTGTGGTACACCACTCAGGATAAGAGGGGCCCCATTTGCTATTGATTTCCTACCTACCTATCTAGATACACAAGAGCATGAAGACTATTACGCTAATTAAAAGCAATCTCCAACACTTGCTATGACAACAACTACCTTGTACATTGTAAGTTATTAGGGGTATCACGGTGAATGGAATGGACCAATTGGGCCACATAATAGTTGTGCCTTTAGAAAGGGCTGCAATATAAACCGCTAGCAAAAGGGAAAATAAATTGGCCAATCTCAATGGCCTTGTTGCAACCTAATCACCCATGCCAGATCTACTAAAGTATACCTAGCTGGCTAGCAAAATCAGCAGAAATGTTACGAACTCTGTGCCAAAAACACTTCCCCTTTGAGAAGGTTTAAGTAAGTAAAAACAGACCACCACCAAGCTGATTGTATTATTGACAGGTACAGTGTAAAACCAGGTCTTATTCTATGAAATTGACCTCCAAAAAACACAGCCCCGAGAAACCGAGAGGGAACGTGTAGAAGCCAAGTTTGCCAAAGTCCTTTTATACGAACAGTACCATACCATTCTCTACCGACGTCGTTGTTATGTAAGTGCGGAGAGCTCGCCGCTTTTATTCCTTTACTTTCTTTTCTTTTGTCTGGACTATCTCGCAAATTCAGCCTGCGTGCGTAAGAGTGGGGAACCAACCAAAGTAAGGGTAGTGCTTTTCATGTTGTCTACAAAGTGGACCCTCAGCTTTTGAAATTCCTGTGAAAAGGACTTGGTTTTTGCTTGGTTTGAGAACAGATATGCAAAGTGACATTGTGGGGCTCCCGGGGGCATTAGCCCGTCCCAGGATGTTTGCAAAAAAACGGAGGAACAAAGCGAATAAAAGATTTACCTGCCATTTTTTCTACCAGGAAAAAAAATCCCAAGTGTTTAGGTCGAACCTCAATTTGAGTGACAGATGGTAGACTATCTTCAGAAATATGCTTAGGTGTGTGTAGCATCCAAATATATCATATGCTGGATGAGAGTTATTACCATATGAAGAGCACGGTAATTTAGCGTGTTCCGCCCTCGTACCCTCCTTCCTTTCCTTCTCTTTTTTGTTGTTTTCTGACATATAAGCCAAGGATCTGAATCGGAATTTTCAGTGAAATCGTACATGTATTTTCATTTTATCCTATGGAAGGAAAAAGCATGGCAACACGTGAAACTGAACGTGTCGGGAATTTATAATTCATAGCCAACCGAGAATTTTCCACCACCACCACCGCTCGGGATCAAGAATTCAGTGAGTGAAGCTAAGCTGAAGCGGACCCAATGTTGTGTCTGGAAATATTTGAAAAGCAAACATATTCCTAGTTCGTATGTAACTAATGTAAACAGCAGCGTTTTGGCAAGAATAAATTGACATTAAAAGTAAAACCTGCACCTTACTTTTTGGCGCTTTCATGATAAAAAATCTGGTGGCATTAGTAATTAAACCAAGTTTAACCTTGAACCAATTGGAACCACAATCCTTTTTCTTGAAACTCTGCAGGCTTTCTTTTCATCTAGCTTACAAAAAGTTATACTTTTGTAAGGAAAGAAGGTGGCAAAATATGCACCCTGCTGAGCTGGTTCATTGATTAAAAGTCAGTCAGTGACACTGACACTCGATCCTCTAGCTTCTCATTAATTTCTGCTTGGATAGACCTATTTTATTGTCCCATCATCACGTAGCCAAAAAATAATTTAGTATGTAACACGATCAAGTGTACTTTTTATGGGGAAACTGCGAAAAAAATGTTGTCAATGAACAGCCAAATGGGCAGGGACAAGAGAATTAGCATGAACCAGAGCATTACTGATCAATTGCGACATGCTCAAATGACTCGGCGAAATTCCTTTTTTCCTAGCTAGCATGATTCTGCAAAAAATTCTGGAAACTGGAAGTGTTTTGAATTAACCGAAATTAGTGTTTCCGTAATGATGAAACTTTTTAAATGGCCCAAGTACCCAAGCAAGCAAAGTTTTACACACTTGCTGCTATGCTCTCAAAATACAATAGGCCCCTCTTCATTCATACCTTATAGTCTTGAGATTGAATGTACCTTGATAATGGGACTTTGGGGTGATAATACTTAGTCTAGTTATTAAGTGCAAACGTCGGACTTCATTATGCAAGCAAAACCCGAACTAATCTAATCAACTGGATTTTGGACTTGCCACAAAACGCAGAGCTAAGTATTTAATGTCCCCAGTTCATATAGAATCTTAACATTAAGAGAAAGAAGCCAAGCTGGCTTCTGGTAGATAGGACATGTATCTTCCTTAAACTGTTAGCAAAGTCCTTGGCCACCAAGCAAGCACTGATGCTCGCGCGAATCTCTCTCCTCACAAGCTTAAGCAAACATGCTTCCTGTGCTCCACTAGATACTATAGTAGTCACTCTCTGAGAATACCAAAATATCTAGCAGTAACAGTGGTAGGGAAGGGAAGGGAGAGATGATGCTAAATAGTTCCTAGTAAGTTGTAAAGCTGGCCTGTAAGGCATTTCAGGGGGGACCTTTTGCTTGCCCTAGTCACTTCAAGAGACTGTCACTTAATAAATCTTTGCTTCTGCAGGGAACATTGCCAGGCCATATTTTGGGGGGCACTGGCTGCTATGCTATTTAGGCAGGAGCAGAGCTAGAGGCCTTTAAATTCAAGCCCAGGGAGTCCAATAATGCCATACATAAAGTATACACACACCCCCTCCTCCCTGCTATCCTTGGGCCATCTCAGAGTTAGTTTACAACAGGAGATGTATCCTAGTTCATATATAGTAGGATGTTCATGCAATCTCCTAATAGCCTGACACTCTCTGCCGAGGATATTTTGGAAGCCTGAGTCAAACTGTGAGTTATGGCTTCAGTTTCGTCCTGCGTTGCAAATTCTTCCCCCCTTCCTCTCTGCACCTAAATATCTTACATATTGTCGAATGTTTGCTTTAGGTTTGGAACTTAACTCCCTATGCATTTTTCAAATAACCTTGTCAAGGTAATAGTTAGGTAATTAATGCACTCAGCAGGACATTTTAATCAAAAGAGAGGGGTTCATTTTCATTGACGGTAGGTAGGCAGTTACTTTCATTATTCACCCATTCTGTATTATAGAGAGAGAACGAAGTGTCAGCCCCCCGGAAATTAATAATAATATCAGGCCAGGCATGAAGCCATGAATCCTGGCTAAAAGGTTAGTGTCACAGGCTTGGTGTATCTACATACATGCTCTATTTCAGGGCCCATTTATTTTAGCATCCCCTCAGCTAACACCATGCTCCATAAACTGCATACTTTGACGGTATCCACTATACAGTGCCTACATTCTACGATATAAGGGATGTGCCTATGACCAATTAAAAAGATAGCATCATGGACACTTCTTGACTGACTATATGTATACTTATGGCAGGTCCTTTAATTCCAAGTTCCAGTTTGCTCTTAACACATCTAAACTCGAGAAACTTGCTCAGTAGGAAGAGGAAGGCCGTGGCGGCTTCTGGGCATGCCTTCTACCGACATTTTGGCTTTGTACAGAACATCCAAGTCTGCATGAATAATACAATCATTAGAGGTTGGGTAGGGGGTGTCAACACAGTGCAAGAATGGAGTTATTTATGATCCATTCCTTATCTGACCTCAGCCAAGGTTAATGTACTTGGTTCGATTTGATCTATGTACAAGTAAGTATGTGGACTACATTGCAAACTTATTCGACTGGTAACTCAACGGCAAGTCTTAACTCAATTAGCCAACACACCTCCTATGGTGAGGAGGACTTCTTCTAACTACATATGAAAGACCATGTCTGTGTTAAGTATTTCATATCTACTCCTATGAGGAAATGCGAAGAAAAGCAGGCAGGCAGTACATGAAAGCGTGCGTGAGTCGAATCTAGCTCACGTCGTCCCATATTTTACTAAGTAGCTAGATAGATAGACAGAGGAAAAAGAGGCATGTTTGAAGACTATGTTTGCCCACGAAAAATTGGATATAAGCTTAGGTAAGAAAGGAACCATGTCTATTTTTAATCGTGACCTAATACACTTATGCTTTTTGAAGCGATAGCTGCACTTTTTTGTGACACAAATAAATTGGCAATGTATTGTTGAAACCTGTAATATGTGTAGCATATGAAGACTTTGGACTGGAGAGAGAGGCTCGAGAGTTTTGACGTTTCATTTGTTGGCGATAACTAATGACTTTTGTTTTGCGAAACTTTTTGCAACACCCTTCTCTTTGGTGATTCTCGGGGTATTAGGAGGACTTTGTTCTTGTTCCTGGACTGCAAGAAGGCAGGCTTCCTTCATCTTGTTTGCTTTTACATGAAGGCCAAAAAGGCCAAGCAAGGGTCGACCTTTGATCAAAGGCTGTTCATTGAGAGAGGCTAGGTGTGAGAGTCTGTAAGGTTTCAAGCTTGTAAGTCCCTTGTAAGCCTGCATGGTACCCATTATGAAGCCAAAGGAAAGGGGCATGATAAAACGGAAATATAGGTGAGAAATATCCACCTTCTTTTATGAAACATAAGGGTCATTTGGGGACCCAAAAATAGCAGCAGTACGCGTTTTACTAATTTCTTCCACCTTCTTTATACCACTTTCCTTCCTCCAGGGGGTCTCTTTAATCTTGAAACCCTTCGTAAACTTGGCTTTTTTGAAGTACATCTAAGACAGTCTCAAAGACTTTACTGGGTGTCTTCTATGCTGCTGCTCAAAAAGTGGGCATCATTTTGCTGGGTGTTACGTAGCTTTGAGTGGGCAGCAACCCGTTAGTTTTCATTAGCCTTGTGACTTCTGACTCATGAGATAATTTCTTTGTAGCTACAGGGGCTCCAAAATGGAAATGATGTGCTAGTGTTTATTCATTTTGTTGTGTTTAAAAACAAGGCGGTGGCAAAGTTTTGTTTTTCTTCCATTGTACCTCCATCTTCTGTCTTTTGATCCGTTTCCCTTTCATCTCTTGAAGAAACTCTGGGGCTAGCCAGACCTTATGCACTACCCACAAGGTATACCAAAAGTTCAATGTCACCACAGTCTTTAACGGAAGGACGTAGTAGCGACAACTCTGGTGACTGTGTCCCCCTCCCTGCTATAGTGGCTAGTGATACAAGCAAGTTCATTCTTGTTTACTTAGCATTATGGTCTGGGGGCTTTGGACTCCACCAAGGATGTTGGAAAGAGTGGAGAAAGTGTGAACTGACTCTTGGGAGTATGTTTCCAAAGGGCTTTCTAATGTATAAATGTACGGAGAGAAAGAAAGCAGGCTGACCTCGACGGTGTCTTTTTTTGGCGGCCAGATGGTCAGAGAGGAGGCGGTAGAATCTGTGTTTGAGGTCGACTCTATATGCTTTTATACCAATACTTGACTTGGCAAGGAACCCTCTGTACTTTCAAAAACCTTTCTAACCTCTGTCCCAATATCTCCTAGCTAGGCCCGATCTACTTAAAATGGTGGACCCCTTGCAGTGTAAAATAGGCCTGCTAGATATCTACATACCTAGGTAAGTATATGAAAATGACAATGCCATAGCCAAAGGAAGAGAAGGGGGAAAACAATTAATAATCTCACCAACACGTCAAGTGAAAAGTTAATGACCTGGGCCATCATTGATCAAACCTCAAAAATGGACAGCAATACAAAAGGCAAAAATGTCAATGCTCAATGCTTGCTGCCCCTTCAAAGTCTTCAATCTTGTTTGTAGATCCTACTAGGAGGGCCACTTAATATCTGTCTTTGACGTACATTTTTGAGCACACCTGCTTCAAGTTGATTAACCATTTCAGGCAAGCTTCCAAGTAACTAAGTTGGAAGCAGTTCCAGGCGCTCATAATGCTCGTTTAATGGGTGATTTAAATCCTGCCCCATCATGACTCAGCAGAGGATTCATTATTAGTCCGGAAATGAGCAGAGCTCGCCAAGCTAATCTTGATTTCAAAATGTACCATAAACCAGGAGTCATTTAGTTTTTCCAAGGTCAATCCCCTGTAAGTTCCAGTTCTATTCTACTTATCAAGAGTCTTTTTTCCAATACAGTGCAATTAGGAATAACAAAAGCCTTTACAACATGTCTGCGGTGCACTGTACTCATTTACTTTTAATTGGAACATAGCATTTACATATAGATTGACCTCAAGATAAAAAGATTGATTTAATTGCAATGCACTCATGCATGGTTGGTCAATGTCATTAGATATCCACTTTTGACAGCACTACTGACAGTTTAATTGTCATTTCTTGACACTTTTTGACAAGAAATGCCTTCTCTGCTAGCAATCACTGAAACAGGAAACTTGAAAGTCAATCCTTGATGAATATGTTTGTGCAGTCCTAAGAGGAAACTGTTAATGAGATGATAATATTCGCCAACCAAAACAAAATCTGAGCAAGGAAGGGGGAACATTGATGTACTTCTGTTGTAGGATATATAATCCTTCAGAACTAACGGTGGCGGCCATGGTAAGCAATAATAACCAAGAACAAACAAACTTTGCAAACTTTCGTCTTATTGCCTGGCTGCTGTGTCTGAAAGCTAGCTCGCTGGAGATTCTCTGGCTGAGAAACCCAAGAACTGCGCGAATTGGCAGGGGTATTAACTGAATTAAGTATTAACCAACCAACCGAACGAAAGCTTTTGCCATTTATTTACGCATTGGATATGCCCAAAGAAGAGACTTTTTAGCACCTGGGACGCCATTGAAGCAAGCTTTGCCAATTGGCAATGTAATGTGTTTACGATAGATTAGGAAGGGGGTGGGGGAAAATTCATTTCCCCAACAATGCCAGCCTATAATGTACCATCAAGTTTGAGTTGAAAATATTCGGTTTTTCCACAAGCCCAAAGCACTTGAGATTCGCGGAAGCGAAGGAGGAAGTGGATGAAGAGCAAACACTTGAATGATATGGGGACTTTTCCCGCGCAAAACTCCCCAGATATTGGTATGGTACCATCTTAATGGTAGTGTCTACTCTACATATATTTGGATATAGGCAGACAAAACCGTGGCTAATTGGTAAATAATTAATGAGGGGAGACAATTACTTAGCGCCGACGACAGTCGGACATGGACATTTAAAGAAACATAGGAGAGAGTGCTGTTGGTCTACAATACATTAGAGGTTCCATTGTGAAGGGCCATAGTTCTTTCTATGCCACGATGTCTTCTTCCTTCTTTTCAGTTCTAGCCTTGCAAAAGCCGATAAAAAGTATTGGACTAAGAGGTGAGCTTAGGTAACCAAACTTGAAATGTATTCGATAGTTACCAATGGACCATGGATACCAGATAGTTTAGTACATACCTGGAACAAAGAGAGACGGGAATTATCATATTATAGTCCACTCATAGACCTGCAGGTTAATGTCATTCGATGTCAATTAAAGCAAACATGGAGAAAAATAAGAGCTAATTTTGGCTTGCTTTGTATTTTGGATATTTACATAAGAAACTGGGAGCCAATTTTAACGGTAGAGAAAGGGTACAAATAACTCTTATGCTTATGGTTATTCATGTGGTTGGTAACAGCATTGATTGGACTATGTAGAAAACCACGCACGCAATTTGGCAAAAAACCGTACAATAATTGATTGAACTCTTTCCTGCCTGACTTGAGCTTCAACATGCAAAAGCATAGGAAAAAAATCCAGGCATACATGAAAACCAAACAGAAATTCGAGATACGAGCTTAAGAATTGAGATAGGCTAGGCCCTCTTGAAATCTGCATCTAGCCAAAAAAAGTAGGGGGAAGGAGAGCTGCTCCTCGTCTTCTTATAGCCTGTAGATTTATGGACTCTAGACTCTGCTATCCCTAGTGTTTTTCGGCAAATTAGTTTGCTCACATACTACCATAGAAGAAGGCTGCATATAAAGTTCGGTGTGGCGAGGCTAGCTTCCAGACTTTTTATCTGTGTAAAGCCTGGGGAATTTCAGACTTTGAATGGAGCTTTAGGGTATTATGCATTGTTTTGCAGCATGATAGTCAAATTACTCAATGGATGTTTTAAAATGAGTTAATACTTGGTCAAGTAATCAATGTAAGGGCATAATGCTGTTGTTGAATATAACGTGTAGTAGCCTTCTACTTTTTCCCAGATAGGCTTGAATTTTTAATGGTTTCATGTTCTCCTAAGCTAGGATTCCTTCATTTACTAAATATATGATATGATAGGCCAGATGTACGTGTATAAGTGTTTGAATAATCCATTTGTTGGCCAGAATTAGTCAGCATTTTCTTGGAATAATATCTAGATAGAAAAGGAATGACTTTGGCGCGTTTTATAGGGGTAAATTGCAGATTTTCAAGATAATCTCCTTATAAATTAAATGACTACGAGGGGGAGGAGGAGGAGGGTGTTTAATGAAACACAGACAGAGAAGTTAGGGGTGTGATAGTCTAATGATTCTGGCAAGAGAATGTTTACTCTGGAATTAAGTAGATGTATCTCAAGTAGTTTAGGACCCTCTTAATTTCATCCTCTGTTTATGGGTGTTTTTGTTTTCTCCAAGAGGAATTTCTTGCCTCTAGTCTCATCTTCATAAATTCAATTAAACTGAAGGAGAAGGAGGGGATCTCTTGTGATTCAAAAATATGGTAATTTCTAACCTCAGCTCACATGCATTCATTTTTTCCTGCCTACCAGATTTGACCTTGGAATGAACCTACTTTTTTACTGTTTGGGTATTAAGACCAAAAAACCAAAGAGAAAGCAGCTCTCTATAAGATCCTGTGTTGTGGTTTTGTTCAAGTTCTTCATAATAATAATAATAATAGCAATATAGAGGTTATGGTTATGCATGAGAAGTGTAAGGAGGGCAATTTTTGGGTAGAAAATTACTATACTTACTTGGTATAGCACCAAAGAAAATTGGGTCATGAGTGAATTTTCTATATACGACATGATTGAAGTGAACAAGTATGTAATTGCATATTTTCCATGGCAGCTATGCTATGCTAT
>JAAUYL010012653.1_pt1 | contig 10237 bp, 7 predicted proteins | sample 7278011 | NCBI WGS metagenome assembly JAAUYL01 (sample SAMN14350225, study PRJNA611818) | marine sediment metagenome | isolation source: surface marine sediment (1.8m) | place: French Polynesia: Moorea | collected 2018-08 | reverse complement strand
GGGAAATAGGAAATTCACCATTTTCTACAGTTTCTCAAATTGCGGAAGTAAACAAGTTTTGGATTTTAGGGAATAGGGAATAAGGAAGAGAAAAAAATACTGTACTTCATTAATTATGATAACCACTATATAAATTTTTTGTACAGGAAAAAATATCAGTAGTTTTCAAGATAAAAACTATCTACTTATTATGAATTTGGCAAAAAATGTTCATTAATAGATAATTACCTGTGGTTAAAACCGTAAGGGAATTGAATATAAGGAAATATTATTTCTTGTCTTGGTCGTTTTCAGCTGTCGCCGACATGAAACGCGGAGCAACTTGAATTGCGGAGCTTTCCGTAGGGTGGGATGGCGAAGTTTCTTCGCTATATCCAATCGACCAAGAGAAGAAAAAAATTCCTTTTAGGCAATCCTTCTATTACAGAAGAGGTAATAATTAATTATTAATTATTAATTATTAATTGTTGAACATGTTTATAATTTTGCTATAGAAGGTAACTAGCTGATAATAATCATGCTAAATCTGGCCGATAGAGTATTATGAGTGTATGGAGGAGGAGATGGTTTAACCTAATTTAGAATAAAATATCTTTAGTCACTAGATTTGATATTATTGCTTTTAGAGTAGATTGGGGAAATCCTTGACTAATAATGTAGTAATATTTAAAGTCTGACAACTGACAACTGATAACTGAAATGACATCCCCTGATTAAATTTTACTGCTGAACCTTGCAAAAAATGTGGTATTTTTTTCCTATAAAGTAAAGTTAAACAGGAGTAATTTATGGCTTTAACAGAGTCCACAATGTTGACATTGGCAACTCTAGCGCCAAATTTTAAGTTACCAGATGTAGTTTCCGGCGAGATAATTTCTCTATCAACATTTGAAGGAAAAAAAGCATTATTAGTAATGTTTATTTGTCGTCATTGCCCATTTGTGAAACATGTTCAATTAGAACTTGCTCAAATTGGCAAAGATTATGTTCCAAAAGATGTGGGAATTGTCGCTATTAGTGCCAATAATATTGAAACTAACCCTGATGATTCTCCAGATAAACTAAAGGAAATGGCGTTAGAATTAGGATTTAATTTTCCCTATTGTTTTGATGCAACTCAGGAAGTAGCAAAATCTTATACTGCTGCTTGTACTCCTGATTTTTTCTTATTTGATGCCGACTTTAAATTAGTATATAGAGGGCAATTAGATGATAGTCGTCCTAGTAATGAAAAACCAGTAACGGGAAGTGATTTACGAGCAGCTTTAGATGCCGTTTTAGCAGGAAAAAATATAGGGGAAGAACAAAAGCCAAGTATAGGTTGTAATATTAAATGGAAACCAGGAAATGAGCCTTCTTATTTTGGTTAGACGTAATTTTAAAAATGGTTGAAATAAAGTCTAATATTGACAGGAGATCATATAACAACTTAATCGTAACTATTGACTTATTAGGTATCAGCAATTAGTGGATTTTATAAAATCAGAAACTTTTGCTGAAATAGTAGTAGATAAACTTGTTTGTCACTTCATCAGGTAGAAAATTTATGAAATTTGAGCTGAAATTTTCACAGAATCAGGATTTATGGATAAACCATATATATAGCGTTCAAAACTAGAACGTTCTAGTTTTTAAACTCTATATATAGTAATTTTGCCTAAGTCCTGAGCATAACTACTATTTCTGTTACGATAATAGCCTTAACAAACAGAATCAGGATTTATGGATAAACCATATATATAGCGTTCAAAACTCAAACTTTATAGTTTATAAACTCTATATATAGTAATTTTGCCTAAGTCCTGAGCATAACTACTATTTCTGTTACTATAATACCCTTAACAATTAGCTCCCTTATTACAATGGCTAGAATTAAGTATGGTCTTGCTAAACGAGAAGTAAACCTTGTTGGTGCGGGGGCTTGTAACTGTTGGCTAAAATCTGGTATTATCTCTTAAAATCTGGGATTATCTGTTTATACTACTTGGATTCAAAACTGAACTACATCCAAATAACCAGCAAAAAACATTGCTGACTAAACACGCTGGTGTAGCTCGCCATGCCTGGAATTGGGGATTATGGCTAACTAGAAACATCCTTAATCACAATTCTAATAATCCTGAGAGTAAGCTGAAATTTCCTACTGCTATTGATTTGCATAAACTATTAGTAGCAATGGTTAAACCTAACAACTGTTGGTATTATGAAGTATCTAAAACAGCACCTCAATATGCTTTGAGATATTTATCTCAAGCCTGGAAGCGAAGATTCAGCAAAGTGTCGGGAATACCTAAATTCAAGAAGAAAGGTAGAGATGATAGTTTCACTCTAGATGGGTCAATATCAGTAGGTTTTAATCATATAAAACTGCCCCGAATTGGATGGATTAAAACTTATGAAATACTTCCAGATCATGTCACTCCTAAATCTGTAACTATTAGCAAAAAAGCCGATAGATGGTTTGTCAGTTTCAAAGTAGAAACCACACCTAAAATTACTGATAAATCAGTAGATGTAGTTGGTGTAGATTTAGGTATAAAATCTCTAGCTACGTTATCTACTGGTGAAATTTTTGTTGGTGCTAAATCTTTAAGAAGGTTAGAAGCTAAACTCTCTCGGTTGCAATACCTCAACAGACATAAAACTAAATTCTCTAAGAACTGGAAAAAGGCTCAACTTAAGATAGCTCAGTTACACAAAAGGATAGCTAACATCAGAAAAGATACATTGCACAAGCTAACTACTTACTTGGCTAAAAACCACAGCCAGATAGTAATAGAAGACTTAAATGTATCAGGCATGATGGCTAACCATAAGCTAGCTAAGGCTGCCCTAGTCCATGGGTTTTTATGAATTCAGAAGACAGTTAGAGTACAAGTGTGAGTTATACGGTTCTGAGTTAATCGTTGTTGATAGATGGTTTCCTAGCTCTAAGACTTGCTCTCACTGTGGTGAGGTGAAACAGTCTCTGTCTTTATCGGAGCGTGTATTCAATTGTGAACACTGCAATTTCAGTTGTGATCGAGACTTGATAAGAGCGTTAAATTTAGCTATGGCGGTCAGTTCGACCGTGACAGCTTGCGGACTGGATAACGCCGGCGTTGCCAGATTGAAGCAGGAATAGAACAGATAATCATAGATTTATATAGATTATCGTAGGTTTCTAAGAACGGCAAAAAGTAAGTGCTGATTTAGGTTATATTCCACTACCTGATAATGTGCGTCAAAAAGTTGCAGAAACGGCAGATAAAATTGGTCCTAACTATAACATCAAGCTTCAATAGGCTTCAAGAATTTATAATTTATAATTACCTCTTTTTATAAAAAAGATGATTGGCTAAATGGAAAGGCTTTATAGCTTAATTTTTCGGTAAGACTAGAAAAGCAAAAAACAAAAGTTAATTTGAGACGTGAAAGTTTTGATGAGATAGGGAAAGAGTTGGAACTTAATTTAGCATAAAGTTTCTCAAGTCATCAGATTCAGTACCACTTGAGGAAAAATCAGAAATTTTTCACTCAGAGATTGTATTTATTTAATAAGAAAGATGATTTAACCTTGTAGTAGTTATCCTATAGGGTTAAATTCTGTTGAAATTAACTAAATAGAAAAACATCCATCCAAATTTATGAGGATTTTATTATGTCAAAAAAAGATTCCGACTCCTCTCGTCTTTTTGATGCAGGTTGCCTTGTAGAACTGCTAATTTTAACGATGATTTTAGGAGGAAGTTATTGGTGGTTTATTGAGAGAAAGAATATTGATTTATCTCAAGTCATATCTAATACTTCTGTAGTTTCTTGGTTCCATGACAAGTTTCCTAATCTACCTATTCCTTTTTTAAACTCTCAAGAAAAATCAACTGAATTAACTTCAAAAAAACCATCTCCAGCAGAACTAACTAAAAATCAAACAGACTCTTCCACAATAGAAACACCATTACCAACTCCTTATTCAGAAAAAAAGGATCAAGAATTAACCCCAAGTCAACCATCTCCAGCAGAACTAACCAAAAATCAACCAGACTCGTCTAAAACAAAAACACCATTACCAACTCCTTCTTCAGAAAAAAAGGAGCAAGAATTAACCCCAAGTCAACCATCTCCAGCAGAACTAACTAAAAATCAAACAGACTCGTCTAAAACAAAAACACCATTACCAATTCCTTCTCAAAAACCAACTATTAATTCAACTAAACCTCAGAATAATTTCTTAGATGCAAAAACTTTAACCCCTTGGGAGAAAAAACAAATTAGAGGCATATATTTAAGTCGTTATTATATAACCAATAATGCCAATGAAAAAACAATTCGTGAAAGAGTTCGTTATTACAAAAAACAAGGATTTAATACCATAATTCATGGGGTGTGGGGAAATGGCTGCACTATGTACAAAAGCGAAGTAATGGAACAAATACTAGGAGCAAAAAGTTGCCCAAATAAATTTAACGAACAATGGTTAGTCTGGTTAATTGATGAAGCACATAAACAAGGAATGGAAGTTCATGCTTACTTTGAAAAAGGCATTAAAATAGATGAAAATAGTCCGATTTTTGACTTAGCAATTAGGAAAAAATGGATAGTTCCTGGAGTAGATAAAACCTACGATAAAATTGAGCATTATGTCTTAGATGTAGAAATGGAAGAAGTAGCTAATTTCTTTACCAATATTTTAGTTGAATTTGTCAAAAAATATCCAAATATAGATGCAGTTCAATGGGATGATTATCTGGGATATCATGCAGAATTACCAGGAAAAGTAGACCGCACAGCTAACTTAACAAAATTTACCCAGCGAATGATAAAAGAGATGAAAGAAGCTAACAATTCAGTTAGTTTTGATATTTGTCATCACAACCCCTATTGGGCAAAAAAATATTTTGCAGCGGACTGGGAAAAATGGTCGGTAGATCGAGTCTTTATTCAAGTTTATAATGACGATAATTTCCAGGAAGAATTAAATTATGTGAGAAAATATGATGGTATTGCAATTAGCGATAAACAATTACATCGTCTTCAGGAATTAGTTAATGATTCTAATATTAATAGTGTGTTAGTTTTTCCAGTTCTTGAAAAACCAGAATCAGCAGCTTCCCGCGTAAAATCAGCTTTATAGTTTCTGATTTATATAGCAATTCTTCAAGCTAATAAGTCTGGTTTATTTGCTGAAAATGTCAGATTGATGATATTTACCAATTAATAATTGAAAGTTGACAATTGATAATTACTTAATTTCAGGTTGAAAGCCTCTTCCTTTAAGAATAAAAAGTCAAAATTTTCTTCCCTTGTCTGAATCCAATCCGTTTTAGGGAGAAGTAATTATCAATTATGCATTATCAATTATCAATTATTGAAGGTAGTGCCTGTGCGAAAGTGTGGGAATGATAAGATGAATATTATCCCTAAATAGTCGAAACTATCGTGGAATGTCCTATGTGTGTTCAGCAATTAACAATGAACAATTAATAATTAATAATTACCAAAAAATGAGGTTCAAAGCCGATCCTTTTAAGGGGATGAAAAAGAATTTAACTCAGTATTTCAAGCCTCCGACTAAACTCGGAGGTTCACTGATAACTGATAACTGAAATGACCCCTTCTTAAAACGGATAGGATTGAATAAAAGGATAAATTTTGATTTATCCCCTTAAAAGGATATGCTTTATAAACATCTTTCTTAACATAAAACTTGACAAGTTCAGTCAGTTATGGTTAGTTCTTGAATCAGCTTTTTTCTGAGAAATAGTGTATTGAATTAGACATAAAGAAGTGAGAAATGCACACCAAGATTCTTACTGCCCCCTCTTCCCCCTCTCCCCATCCTCCGACAAGGTTTTCAGGAGTTCCTTATAAGGGATAGCTTAAAAGGGAAGGCTTTAAACCTGAATTGTTGAATGAATAATTGACTATCAACTCTTAATTATTAATTATTAACTATTAATTATTAATTATTAATTATTAATTATTAACTATTAATTATATCATGTCCGGATAATTAGTGATAAAAAAACTTTCTTCTTTTTATACTTTCAGAATCCTCTCTTTCCTCCTGACTCCTGACTCCTGACTCCTGACTCCTCCCTCGTTTATTTATAACTATTCAACCGGACATGATATTATTCGGTAATCACGAGCCAGTAAAACAACGAGGAATGATGTTATTTGGGTTGCCATAGTAATCAAGAATCTCGTGAGTCCGCAGCACCATCGACTCCATTAAAATTCCCATGTTCTTCTTCACCGTCAATTGTTCTTCCGGTGACACATAGGACACCTCTGCCAGCAGAACTTCTGTGATTTGTTCGTGTCCCCCCTCATCATTGATGGAAGCATGCAGCAGGATAGGTTTATAGAATTCAGACGGTAGATCCTCCGCTTGACAATGCTCTTTAAACAACTCGTGGAACTTCTTGTCGTCTTCTTCAAATAGCATCAGTGCCGCTTTAAAACTCAGAGGATGCCGCGAAGCAAAAACTCCTAGGGTAGCGCAGAGTGCAAAGGTCATGGGGAGTGGCTGCATCTGTTTGAGTTGCTCCCCCTCAATTCCCACACTCTTTAAAGAATTTTCAATCAAACGGTCGTGGTGCAACTCACAGACAAAGAATTCCTGGAGAAGTTTTTGCGTCCTCGGTGATTCGTAATTCCCTAAGGAGGGAGCCAACAGTCTTGGGCAGAGATGAGTGACGTGGTAGGATTCCAAAGCATAGCCAATCAACTGATTTCTGGAGAGCGTTCCCTCAGCCATCTTCTCCAAGAACGGAGAAGGGGGAAATCGCCTCTTGAGGCGCCCCAGGAATCGGGATAGTTCTCGGTAGAACTGGCGTCCAGTCACCCCAGGGGATTCCACTTCCCTCTGGTTTTCGGTTAGCATACCACGGCGGTGGAACTCGGCAAGCAGTTCTGGGATCTGCTCTCGAATTCCCGGACAAGCTTGAGCTAATTGCTCTGACGACATTCCACCAAGCTGCAACAGTCTTAACAGTTGAGCTGTCTCCTGTTGGTCTTCAGGTGGAAAATTGATGGAGCACCCTTGGTCGCGATAGCGAATTTCAACGCCAGTATCCTTAAATTTAAAAAGTACCCCATCTTTGAATAGTGGCTGTTGGCATAAAACCTTGGTCAATGACATAATTTTCTGCTCTATAAAACTGATACAAAGCGTCACATAACGTGACATTTTACTGTTTACTTCCTGTTTCTACTGAGGCCGTCGGCGGTTACTCATCCACAAGCATTCACGGGTCTTGCCCGACCGCATTTCTTAAATTTATACTTGCGTTTAAATCTCTATCTATTGACAAGCCACACTCTGGGCAATCATAAGTTCTCAGATTTAATGGCATATCTTGGATGTGACCACAGTTAGAACAAGTCTTAGAAGATGGAAAGAATCTATCAACTACTACTGGCTCACAACCGTACCATTGGCACTTATATTCAAGCTGTCGCCTGAATTCATAAAATCACTATCTGCTAACTGATTTTCGCCAGCTTACGATTGGCTTTTCATGTCGCGCAGCGAAACATACCGCTGACATTCAAATCTTCAATGACAACAGTGCCGTGGTTCTTGGCTAAGTAAGTTGTCAATTTATGAAGTGCGTATTTACGGATATTAGCTACTTTTCCATGCAACGCTGCTATCTTCAGTTGCGTCTTTTTCCAGTTAGCAGAACCCACCTTTTTCTGACGATTTAGGTATTGCAGCCTAGACAACTTAGCTTCAAATATCTGATAAGATTTCACACTTTCAAATACTTTTCCATCACTTAAAGTAGCTAAGGTTTTTACACCTAAATCTACACCTATAACATCAGTTGTTTTGGGTGTACTGTGAGGATGAAATTCATAACTACAGCTAAGATACCAATCCGAAGCTTGTCTACTAATAGTTATTTTTTGAGTTGTTGCCTCAATGGCTTCATAAGTTCTGACAACATCAATAAAAGGTAATTTATGATTCCATCCGTTTAATTCTATTGGTTTTCCACAATTATCTATTGTGTTTGCGAAGCATTCCGAAGGAAAGGAATCATGTTTACCTTTCTTCTTAAACCGTGGGCGTTTACCCAATCCTTGAAAGAACCTCTTAAATGCTTCACCCAAGTTAATAAAAGCATATTGATAAACTTTAGATGACAAGTTTTTCATCCAAGGATAAAGTGGTTTTGTGTGATTGGTAAAAACCTCTCTAAGCTTACGGGCGTTTGGCTTATAACCATCAATATACGCAGCATTCCACAAACTTAAACCCCAGTTATAACACCAGCGTGAATAGCCAGCGTGTTGAGCCATCAGAGTTTTCTGCTTATTATTTAATTTAAGTTTGGTTCTAATGGATTTCATGTACGGGTGAGGGCAGCCTGTCTAAAAGTATGCTTTTTAACGTATTATATCTTTATTCTTTGATTAAGTAAATGCTCTGTTAAATTGCCGAAACTCGTCGCAGTAAATGAGTAGTGGACGAGTAGTACTGACCTATAGCTCTATGGAAATTATCATACATTTCAATAAATAGGTAAGTTTGCCCCCTGAACCGCTGTCTCGTTTCTCGGTCGATGTGGGGAATTTCTTGAAAGATGCGACGGGTTAAGTTTTCCTGTTCCCGTTTGAGCTTAGTGTTGACCAGTTGTCTCATCGGGTCGATAAAGCCAGAATCTAGTTCAAGCTCCTCACAGACTCTAAGATAGAGCTGGAAATTTTTGAAAGTTCTATCTGCCAACACTCCCAGGGTACTAAGAAAAAAAAGTGGCTCAAAGTTTGCCCAAAATGCCAAACCATTACACATCGCCATGGTTTCTGGGAGTGGCATTGTTTCTGTGAGTTCCTCATGGCTAATGCCAATGACATTAAGTGCTTCCATGACCAGCTCATCTTGCCCATATTCTTGAGAGTAGAATTCATTGAGCAAATATCGAATTTTTGTAGAGCTTTGGAATCCCAGCACAGGAGACTGAAAACAGCCCTTTAGGGAGAAAAAGTGATAATTCTCGATCGCAAAGCCATACAAAACATTGATTGGCAGTTCAGGTGCTGTTGAGTTGATTAATTTCCAAAACGGATTTTCCTCAACGCTCTTGTCGAGAAATTCATTAGTTAAATCCTCTAATTCCAGCAGGGTATCGATCCCTGAATGAACTCTCAACTGGGCAACGTCATCGAGCAATCCCTGCTCGTCTAAGTTACGCACGATAGTATTAATAACTTCAGGGCAATCGGGAGATAACTTCTGTTGGAGTTCGCTCAGAGTTTTGGTTCCGTCCATCATGGAGAAAAGTTTCTGCAAGGCTTCTCCTGATTGACCGTTAATCTGGAACTCAAAATCTCGACCATCCTGAGAAAGAATAATCCGATCGCTATAGATATTCACCTTACAGGCTAATCGAGGACGCAGCACTGGTTGGCTTTGCGTATCTTTTCCCTGAAAGCCTTGATTATGCAGTTGCATATCTAAATTTGAGGCAACGCTTCCCATAACATTTTCCTTAATATCGGGGGTAAAAACAGAAACTGAAATCTTAACTAAATATACTTAAACTTACCAGGACTTACGCATAACCGCCAGCTCTAGTAAGGGCGAATGCCATTCGCCCCTACATATGGCGTATAATTCCATATTTTGCGTAAGTCCTGCTTACTTTTCTCTTAGTCTCATGGATATGGCGTTTAGCGTTCCGCACAACGCGCGTTTTTCATGTCGCGTTTGCGTTAGCATTCCGTAGGAAAGCGAAACGCGGAGCGACTTGAATTGCGGAGCGGCTCTGCACTCTTCGGGGGACCTCGCCATCCCATCCTAGGTCATGCTCCACTTTCCGACCCCTTTTTCAAATTTTTTAGTAGTAAATGGCAAAGCTTATGTTATACTTAAATCAGTAGGTGGAGTTCCCGCCGATTTGAAGCCTGCTCTTGAAGATAAGTTACAGCCCATGAGGCAGTGGTATATGCCTGAAGCACTGAAGCTTGTCTCCAGAGCTGCTAACCTTGGCGCAGGCTAAGTTTGGGTAAGTTCATCAGAACGGATTATAGGTTTACACACCCAGTGAATTACTGCCGATCATCTCTGCCCGATAGATAAGCAGTTTCCTGATTCAACCAAACCTGACGTATTCTGCTTGGCGCCCTCAGTTCCACGCGCCTACGGCTACCGCAAGTTAGTCTTAGGAGCCATGTAAAAATAATTAGATAAATTGTGAAATTTAGCTTCCATAAAAAAAACTGTTCAGGTTATTTTTACACGAGT
>JAAUYL010092055.1_pt1 | contig 10240 bp, 19 predicted proteins | sample 7278011 | NCBI WGS metagenome assembly JAAUYL01 (sample SAMN14350225, study PRJNA611818) | marine sediment metagenome | isolation source: surface marine sediment (1.8m) | place: French Polynesia: Moorea | collected 2018-08 | reverse complement strand
CTCAGTGCACACACTACAGCGGGACTTTTACTAGGAAGCCAAGCATACATATTCCCCACCCGCCGGTTGAGGAGGGGGTTTGGGGGAGCTTAACTTGGGGGGCTATTATGAAGGTGGTGGCTGAGCAGGTCTTTAAGAGGAGGAGAGCTAGTAATAGGGGGAGTCTAGCAGAGATTGTATATATTATTATATAGAATCTTGCTTGTAGTCGGTCCGGTTGGTACCCTCAGAGGAGGATTATAAGAAGAGTCGGGATTAATGAGCTCTCAAAGGCTACATAGAATATTAAGAGGTTATTGAGTGAAAAGGCTGTCATTAAGATAAGAATGAGGGTCATATTAAGTAGGGGCAGGGACGTTGGGTGGGGGGACTTTAGTAGGCTGGTTATACTGATCGGGATGGTTAGTGCACAGATTCAGAGTGTAAGAATTATTAGGGGGGCGGACAGGCGGTCTAGGGTAATGTTTGGTGAGGGGGATAGTATAGCCGTCGCGGGGGGGGTTAGATAGGATGTTACTGGAAGGAGGCAAAGGGATAGGACGGGGAGATGGCGTCAGTTGTACTTAAGTAAAATAAGGGGTGTTAGGGCGATGGGAAGTAGAAGTTTTAGCATTTGTTATTACATAGTGATGACAGGAGGTCTGAGCCGAATGAGCGGGATATGGCTACGAGAATTGCTAGGCCCAGGGCGGCCTCGCAGGCGCCCAGTCTTAGGAGTAGAAAGATTAGGAAGGGGCTATTTAGGTGGGCTTGACAGTGTATTAAGGTGGTTAGGGCAGTTAAGGTAAGAAGGATTCTCTCGGTGGCGAGCAGAACTATAAGAAGATGGGTTCGTTGACTAATAAATAGTAAAAGGCAGGCAATTATTGGGACTGGCAGTATTGCGATGGTGGGGGATAGCATTGCCCTCGGGCTGTGGCCTATTTCCGGCTTACAAGGCCGGCGCTGAATTATTAGCTTCGTGGGCGTGTCAGAGGACAGCTGGGCCGGTTGTTAACTTCCAAAGTTAATATTTTATTTTAAATTATCCTCTGAGGTAAAATGGCGAGGGTGATTGATTTGGGTAATTTTTTTAGCGTGAAAAGCTAATGTGTTAGTCATACACTACAGTCACGTTGAGATAAGAGAGGTATCATCTTGCCGGCTTCAGCGGCCTACTTTGGGGTTTAAGCTATTATCTCAGATTAGTAAAAGGGGGGCTAGGAGTAGACAGGTAGTGGTAAGGTGTGAATTTATTGATGAAGACTGGGGGAGTTGTCTGTGCGAAGTTAATCGGGTGATTACACTTGGCCATCCGGTACTAATAAGATATTCTAATCATGAGTGATCAAGTGCGTGTGTTGAATATAGAGATGTTTTTAACGGGTGCGGTAGGGTGTTTTGGGATGTCAGGGGGGCGAGAAACCATATTGTGGATAATATAAGGGGGGAAAGGTCATTATTAGGGGCTGATGCGGGTAGGAGTGTGATTGCTCAAGATGTTCATGCGCCGTATACGGTAACTATTGCTGGGAGGAGTTTTATTAATACTGGGAGGTTTGGGTGGGGGAGTGGGGGTAAAAGTCAATTTAGTGTGGCCCCGGCGGTGATTGCGGTGAGAGATAGGGCTATTATTGGTTGGATGAGGTTTGGGTCTTCGTCGTGCGTGTTATGTAAAGGCGGGGAAGCGGCAGGTGATCAGAGGAGTGAAATGGTTAGCCGCATGGAGTATGATGCTGTGAGAATTGTTGCTAGCATGAACACACTAAAGATTATTAAATTTATTGGGTTAAATATTAATATTTCGATAATTAAGTCTTTTGAGTAGAATCCTGAGAGAAATGGTGCCCCGCATAGGGCGAGACTTGCAATAATAATACAGGTGGATGATGCGGGAGCTTGCTGTAGTCTGTTAGTTATTGTTCGTAGGTCTTGTGTGTGGGAGAAATGGTGGATTAAGGATCCTGCACAAATAAATAATAAGGCCTTGAAGAGAGCGTGCGCGATCAGGTGGAAAAAGGCTAGGTTTGGAAGTCCCAGGCCCAAGGTTGATAGTATAACGCCCAGTTGGCTGAGGGTGGATAGAGCAATAATTTTTTTAAGGTCACATTCAACTAGGGCTGACAGGCCGGCTATTAATATGGTGAGTGAGGCTACGAGGAGAATGGAGGGCTGAAATAGCGGGGCAGTGGTTAGGTACGGGTAAAATCGGAGAAGAAGAAATACTCCGGCGGTTACTAGTGTTGATGAGTGCACAAGGGCGGAGACTGGGGTTGGAGCGGCTATAGCTGCTGGCAGCCAACTTGAGAATGGAATTTGGGCACTTTTTGTTATAGCTGCGAGGGTTAAACATAAAACTGCCATGGAACTGACGGATGAAGAGGAGTTAATATTTATTCAATGATTTTGATTAATAAATAGAGCAATTCTAATTAATAAAAATGCGTCTCCGAGACGGTTTATTAAAGCTGTAATTATGCCGGCTCCAAGGGCTGTGGGGGTTTGAAAGTATACTACTAGGAGGAATGAGGTGACACCGAGCCCGTCTCAGCCCAGGAGTAGAAAAATTAAGTTGGGGATAAAAATTAGAAAGAATATAGATATAATAAATAATATAACGAGAACAGTAAATCGTTGAAGGAACAAATCTGAATATATATAAGAGGTGGAGAATTTTAGCACATTTGCGGAGATTAGGAGAACTGTTGAGGCAAAAATTAGGGCGTTGGTGTCTATTATTAATGAAAATTTAAGATGATGGGATGTTAGCGAAATAATATCTCACTCTATAATTAGTAAGTCTGTGGTTTGAATTAAATATATGGCAATTAAGGTAGTTGGGATAGTTGTGAGGTATAGAATTTTTGTAGCTAAGGCAGAGGGGGTAAACATGGCCTGGAGTGGGGCACATCTTCAAGGCCACAGCGTGATGTTTTAGATTAAACTATCCGGGCAGCAGAGAAATAATTCATCTGTGTAGGCCGAAACTACAGGGCGGGGCTGTCTGCTTGTTTAAGGGTGGTCATTAGCATATAAGGATAGTAGTAAGCAGAAAATGAAGGCTTGGATTAGGCAGATTCCTACTTCAAATATAATGTAGGCTATATGCGCAGGGATGAGGATTAGGGAGGCGGTAATTACAGATGAAAATAGGGCATTGGCAGAGAATAGGGCGATTAGGACAATTACAATGTGGCCTGCTCTTATATTGGCAGCTAGTCGGAACGAGAGTGTGATAGGTCGTACGGAGAATCTGGATGATTCTACTAGTACCAAAAATGGGTTTAGTCATGCTGGTGCGCCGCCGGGGAGTAACCTGGCAACAAATTTTATGGGTTGTGAGGTAATGGAGGAGAAAATAATTCTTAGTCAGAGTGTGAGGCCAAATGAGAATGTAAATAGGAGGTGGCTGGATAAACTGAATACATATGGTGCTAATCTAACAAGGTTGAATATAATTAGAAATATAAATAGGGTTGAAATGATCGCGTTTCATCCTATAAATTTTTGTGCCTGGGAGCGAGTTAATTGGTTAAAGATTGTGTCTAGTAATATAAGTCTAGTTCAAGTTATTTGGGATGGGCCGATTCAGATCGGGGTTATGATTGGTAGTAGGATTATAAGGTTTAATAATCAAAGTCTCTCTGGGCCCATAGGTAGGGCGGCGGAGTTTATGGTTGGGTCAAAAGATGAAAAGATGTCTGGGAACATAGGGGTATGTGGTTGGGTATTAGTAACCCCACGGACTAATAGTTTTATCTCAGAGTATTGCTGGGAGCGGAAATATGAGGAAAAATATAAAGTAGGAGACAGTTAGTAATTGGCCAATAGATTCGTACGGGGCTTCTACTGGTTTCCCCCCGATTCAGGTGAGTAAAAGGCAGCAGGCAAGAAATGCTCAGAACATGATCTGGGAGGGGGGGTAGAAAGCTAGCCCGGATCGTGCTGGGGTGGGTATGGCGGGGAGGAGGGCAAGGATTAGCACGGCGGAAAATATGGCTACTACGCCGCCGAGTTTATTGGGGATTGAGCGTAGGATGGTGTATGCTCAAAGGAAATATCACTCTGGCTTAATGTGTAGAGGAGTCGATAGGGGGTTTGCCAGGATAAAATTTTCTGGTTCGAGGAATGTATAGGGGAACCATAAAATAATACAAGTTAATCCTATAAAAATTGATGAGAATCCTAGTAAGTCTTTAATTGTAAAGTATGGATGGAACGGGACTTTGGAGGGGTTTCTGTTGAGACCTAGGGGGTTAGAGGAGCCGGTTTCGTGTAGAAATAGAAGGTGGAGGAGTGCAAGGACTACTAGGGTGAATGGAAGAAGAAAGTGGAGAGTAAAAAATCGGGTAAGGGTTACAGATGTAACAGCAAATCCCCCTCAAACTCACTCTACAAGTGTTTTACCTCAAATGGGCAGGGCGGATAAGAAGTTTGTAATTACTGTTGCGGCTCAGAAACTTATTTGTCCTCAGGGTAATACATAACCTAGAAAAGCAGTTCCTATAGTTAGAGCAAATATTAGAACACCCGAGTATCATGTGGTTTTTAGGGTGTAAGAGCCATAATAGATTCCACGGCCCATATGAATGTATATGGCAAAGAAAAACAGGGAGGCGCCGTTAGCGTGGATGGCGCGGAGGAGTCATCCGTTGTTTACGTCACGACAAATGTGGATTACTGATGCGAAAGCGTGGTCCGCGCTTGGTAGGTAGTGTATGGCAAGAAAAATGCCCGTGATAAGTTGGACGGTCAAACAAAGTCCGAGGAGAGAGCCAAAATTTCATCATACGGAAATATTGATAGGTGCGGGGAGATTTATAAGATTGTCTTTGATAGTGAAAAAAAGTGGGTGTGGCGTTTTAAGGGAATTAGGCATAGGGGAGAGGGGAGAAGGGGCGGAGCGGGCCGGATGTGCGCGAGCTAATTTTTACTACTAGAATTAGGGCGAAAAAAAGGGCTGTGGCAAGGAATAAGAGGAGTGGAAGGTTGGGGGGGAGTAGTATCGCGGGGATTTGTGGTGAAGCAGTGGGTTTTAGTGGTCATAGGGTCAGGGGGATGGGGCTATGAATTAAGTATATTAAGAGGAGGGTTAGGAAAAAGATTATTAAAGAGGATTTTATTTGAATGGGGAGGTTGGGGCAGATAGCAATAAAGTAAGAAAATATAACTAATAGGCCGCCTACATAAATTAGGAAGAGAAGTAAACCAAATCAAGATGCAGCTGTGAGGCTTAAAATTAAACTGAGTTGTAGTGCAAGGAGTAAGATTAATACCCCGAGGGCTATGGGGGAGGGGGCGAATAGTAAAATAACGGAAGTGGCGTGGAATAGGTTTATCAGTGATAAAAGTAACATACCTCTTGCTGGATTGGGGTGGGGCAGGTAGAGGGGTGTGTTAGAGGTGTGTGGGGTGGGGAGGAGCCAGATAAGTTAGGAGCCTCATCAGTAAATACATAAATATAAGAAGATTCAGACTACGTCTACAAAATGTCAGTATCAAGCGGCGGCTTCGAAGCCAAAATGACGGTCCGAAGAGAAGTGGAAATTTATTGTTCGGGCGAGGCATGTTAGCAAGAATGTTGTGCCGATTATTACATGAAGGCCATGAAAGCCAGTGGCCACAAAAAATGTTGTACCGTATACACTATCGGCAATAGTAAAGGGGGCGTCATAATACTCATTAAGCTGAAGGAAGGTGAAATAGATGCCGAGACCCCTGGTTCATGCAAGTGCGTAGGTGGCGTTGATATTGTCATTTGAGGTTAGTCTGTGATGTGCTCAAGTTACTGTTACACCTGAAGCTAGTAAGACTGCTGTGTTAAGTAGTGGGACAGAAAATGGGTTTAGTGGTGTAATGCCGGGCGGGGGTCATGTGCAGGAGATTTGTGGTGTGGGGGCAAGGCTTCTGTGGAAGAATCCCCAAAAAAATGCAAAAAAGAATATAATTTCAGATAGAATAAAAAGAATTATTCCAAATTTTAGGCCGCGGAGAACTAGGGATGAGTGGTGCCCTTGGAGAGTGGATTCTCGAGTAACATCACGCCATCATTGGATTATTGTAAGCAGGATTAAGGTGATACCTAGCAGGGTGAGTTTTACCCCGTATCCGTGAAATCATGCGGCTAGGCCAGTTGTTAGGTTGAAAGCACCAAGGGCGCCAATAAGGGGTCAGGGGCTGTATTCTACTAAATGGAATGGTTGACGTAGCATTGGTATTTTCTTTGGTTCAATCTTTTTACTTGGAAGGTAAATGTACAAATGTGTATACTTAGAAAATTAGTGACGGGTTGATCCATGGGAAGAGCTACAATCTTCTGCCTAAACTTCGGCCACGTTACTTTATTTTCATTGTCAGGAGGAGGCGGGGAGAGGTTGAGAGGGGAATGAGATTGGGGCGAATTTTGGTAATTGGAGTCATCAGACTATAGAGTATAGAATAGTGAGGGTAAGTCAGAATAAAATAAGTGCGGCGGACCAGTTTATAGGGCATAGGTGGGGCATGGGCCAGATTTTGTGTTTTGGTAGAGATGATTTTGGCGGGTTATAATTAGGGTTTCAATCATGAGATGAAGTCATTAAATGTAATTGCTTCTACAACAATAGGTATAAATGAGTGGTCGGTGCCGCAAATTTCGGAGCATTGGCCATAGTATACTCCAGGCCGAGTGATGTAGAATCCGATTTGGTTTTGGCGTCCAGGTACTGCGTCTACTTTGACTCCTATTCTGGGGATGGTTCATGAGTGAATTACATCAGAAGAAGTAGTTAGTAGTTGGATTTCTGTGAGCATGGGGAGTACGGCGCGTTGGTCTACTTCTAGGAGTCGAAAGTCGCCCTCGGTAAGATTTAATTGGTCGGATTTTTTTATAATAGAGTCAAATGATTTAATTCTGTCGTTATCAAGGTATTCGTATGATCAATATCATTGTCGACCAATAGCTTTAATGGAGGTTTGGGGGTTTGGGATTTCGTCAATTAGATACAGGAGACGTAGTGATGGGAGGGCGAGGAATACTAGGATCAGTGCGGGCAGAATTGTTCATACTGTTTCGAGGGTATTTGCTTCTAGGAGTTGGCGAGAGGTTAATTTAGAGACTATGAGTCTCATTAGTATATAAGTTACAAATGTAATAACTATGGTGACGATAAGTATGGCGTGGTCGTGAAGGGTCGTGAGTTGGAATATAATTGGTGAGGCGGCGTCTTGTAGTATGAGTTGACCTCAGGTTGACATAAGAGCTGGTTTGTCTTTAATTTTTTTTTGGTTAATGAAGTTTATTTTTATTTTATATTAATTCGTTGGGAGAAAAATTATTTTACTTGCTCAGGATCCTTTCGTACGGCTGAGAGTGTGCCGTGTTATAGCAGATAGAAACTGACCTAGCTTACGCCGGTCTGAACTCAGCTCATGTAGGGGGTTATCGGTTGAACAAACCGCCCAGCCTGGCTGCTGCACCGGGCCGGGTTCCCTAAGCCAACATCGAGGTGCCAAGCTTCCCTGTAGATTTGGGCTCGTAAGGGAATATTAGCCTGTTATCCCTGAGGTAGCTGGTGCTTTTTGAACAAGGTGTCTAATGAGTCAGGTTCGAGACGTAGGGTCTAAGGTATGAAGGGACGTTTTAGGTGGTCCCTTGTCGCCCCAACAAAACTTTATATACTTTATTAATAAAATAGTCAATATTTATTATAGAAGTAATTTAGAGTGAAGCTCTACAGGGTCTTTTTGTCTTGCTAAGTATTCAGGTCTCTTCACCTGAGGGCTAATTTCTATTAAGCCTATTGAGACAGTGGCGCTCTCGTGTGTCCATTCATTCTAGCCCCGAATTAAGGGGCAATCTATTATGCTACCTTAGCACGGTCAGAGTACCGCGGCCGTTGAACTAATTCACTGGGCAGGATGTACCTTCTATAAATTTGCAAAAGGCAATGTTTTTGTTAAACAGTCGGAGCGGGGATTTGCCGAGTTCCTTTATAGGGGTTAGGGGCGGGGGTTTGGGGGTAGGGGTCTGGAAGGTAGATAATTTGAGGAAGATAAATACTAATTTTTACATTATATTTGTAATTTTGTCGGTTACATTAGGGTCTTTATTGTTTGTAATATTTTTAGGTGGTTAATGTTTATAGGGGAGACTATAACGAACTTTAAGGTGGCTGGTTGCGGGCCTACTTGTGGTGTATGACGCGGGTAAATAATAAGGGTAGTCGGGCTTGTCCTCGGCTACGTAGGAGGGGAAATAATGTGAGGCTGAATTTTATAGGATATGTCCCTGTGCCGCTGATACGGCAGTTATAAAGAACCAGGTATCGTCCGGTGCGGCAGGTATGTGGCCGCTGCTATAAATTTCTTTCTAACTTTTTGCAACAAGTAGTGCGGGGTTCATAACAGAATCTTGGCAGCTCACGCGGACTTCGGGGCGGGCAGGTTTGGCGTGGGGCTTGTAAAACCATAATGCACAAGGTACGGGGGACGACTTTTGAATACTTTGGGCGGGTCTTTGCAGGTGGGAGAGGAAAGTAAGTATATATATAGTTTGGTTGGATGGGCGGGCCTTTGTGGCATGGGACTAAGTAACAGTTAGTTGCGTCTAACGCTTCCGCCCACAAGGTTGTGAAGTGAGGTTGTCCTGAACTTTAAAAGTCAAAGTTTTACGTGCATCTTACACTGCTTCACAAGTTGGCAAAATCTGAGGACCTCATTTTTGGCTTTGAAGGCCAATAGTTTAATTAACTTAAGATTTTATAATTAGGTGAGACTGCGGGATGGGGTGAAAAGTTTAATTATTTCGTTTTGGGCGTGGAGTGCGTGGGGGAGGGAGTCTTGTCACTCGCGTCTTGTTGGGGCGTTTAGGGTAAAAATTGTGGGCCGTTGGGCAAAAAAGGCCTCTCAAATTAAGAAAATAAATATGAGGAGGGCAATAAATGAAATAAGTGATCCGATGGAGGAAATTGCATTTCAGCAAGTGTAGGCGTCTGGGTAGTCAGAGTATCGGCGGGGCATGCCGCTGAGGCCTAAGAAATGTTGTGGGAAGAATGTGAGATTTACGCCGATAAATATTAGGAAGAATTGTGCTTTAGATCAGCGATTATGAATAGTTAGCCCAGTAAGAAGTGGGAATCAGTGTGTGAAGGCTGCAAATATTGCGAATACAGCTCCCATTCTTAGGACGTAGTGAAAGTGCGCGGTCACATAATATGTATCATGGAGTATAATATCTAAGGAGGAGTTAGATAGGATCACGCCAGTGACACCTCCTGTAGTGAACAGGCAAATAAATCCGAGTGCTCATAAGAGTGGGGTTTCAAATTTATTAATATGGGTTCCGTGGATTGTAGCAAGTCATCTAAATACTTTAATCCCTGTTGGGATGGCAATAATTATTGTGGCGGCGGTGAAGTAGGCGCGGGTATCTACGTCTATCCCAACCGTGAATATGTGGTGCGCTCAAACAATAAATCCAAGTGCACCAATCCCCAGTATTGCGTAAATTATTCCAAGTGTGCCAAATGGTTCTGGTTTAGCAGAAGCGTGGGTTACAATATGAGAGATTGCGCCAAACCCCGGGAGAATGAGAATGTAAACTTCTGGGTGACCAAAAAACCAAAATAAGTGTTGGTATAAGATTGGGTCCCCCCCTCCGGCGGGGTCAAAGAATGAGGTGTTTAGATTTCGATCAGTAAGAAGTATAGTAATCGCACCGGCCAACACTGGGAGAGAGAGTAAGAGGAGAATGGTGGTTACAATTAGTGATCAGACGAATAACGGGATTCGTTCTGCCGAGCACCCTTTAGGGCGTATATTTCGGGCGGTAGTAATAAAGTTAATGGACCCTAAGATTGAGGAGACTCCTGCTAGATGCAGAGAAAAAATAGCTAGGTCTACTGATGGGCCTCTGTGGGACGTTGCGCCAGCAAGGGGAGGGTAAACGGTTCAGCCGGTTCCTGCGCCTCGTTCTACTGCAGCAGAGGATACTAGAAGAAGTAATGAGGGGGGAAGTAATCAAAACCTGAGATTATTTATTCGTGGGAAAGCTATATCCGGGCATGAGAGCATTAGTGGGATTAGTCAGTTTCCGAACCCCCCGAGTAACACGGGTATCACGAGAAAGAAAATTATAAGGAACGCGTGGGCAGTGACTAGAACATTATAAATTTGGTCGTTTCCTAAAAATGTTCCGGGCTGTGCGAGTTCGATACGAATAATAAGGCTTATAGAGGTACCCGTTAGGCCAGATCAGATCCCCAGAAGAAAGTATAGTGTG
>JAAUYL010042957.1_pt1 | contig 10242 bp, 16 predicted proteins | sample 7278011 | NCBI WGS metagenome assembly JAAUYL01 (sample SAMN14350225, study PRJNA611818) | marine sediment metagenome | isolation source: surface marine sediment (1.8m) | place: French Polynesia: Moorea | collected 2018-08 | reverse complement strand
TGCATTCCTTTTTACACAATCATGATGGCCTTGGGCAATCCAACAGTTGACTATTTCAGCCTTGACATTGAAGGTGCAGAGCTTCCGGTTCTGAAAACCATTCCATTTGACCAGTTGGACATCAGGTAAGCCATTTTACAAGAGAGACGTTTGCCTGTCATTGCCAGATGCTCTATTTGCCCATAGAGTGATAGATCTTGAAGTGGCTCATATTGGTCAGGTTTTTGAAGGAAGTAAAAATGATCTAGAAGAGTTAATGGAGGCCAATGGATATGTTCTTCATCAACACAAAGGCATTGATGACATTTACGTTAAACGAGATTTGTTTAAAGCGTAGATTCGTATATTTATTTTTGGCTAAAATCCAGTTTCTTGATCATTTTTCATGAATTTTTTCGCGAAACATTTTTTCCTACTCTACTCATTAATTGAAGATGAGCTCGACGCACCTGGTGATCGCCATTTCAATTGGCATTTTGGCATTGTTTCAATGGTTTAATTTTGCTCAAGCAGCCTCTTGCATTAATACTTTAGAGTGCAAATTCGGCGATTTCACCCTCAATGATGGTGACAAGGTTGAAAACAACTGCACTGTTTACAGGTAATTAATTACAAGAATTACAGTCACATCAGTCATAACATTTTTGTCAGTTGTCACGGATTCTACATGTCGATCTGCAGCAAGCTGATGGTCTTCAAGTCCTACAATCACAAGTTTTGCGCTCAGGTTTGATTAACTGATTTCATTTGATTACAGTAATTTTTATGTCGTAATTAAACATTCAGGTTCATTACTTGGCAAAGTGTACCTCCCATCTCTTGCTGACGAGAGAAGACAACTGGGATTTCGACTGTGAAGCAAATTTGATTCCGGAACGGAGCGATTTGATTTGCGACGATAAGAACATTTGTTCTCCTCCGGAATTTATTGGCGGTGAAAAAATTGCGCTATTTGGGATTTATTATAAAAAGTAATATTGAACCTGATTCTCTGCTAAATTTTTTCAACGAGTCCGGAGCCTATCTTATGACGTAAGATTTGACTGAAAAAAAATGTAGAACTTGTTTTGAAAGAACAAATATCATTTTTTTCGCTTTGGAAATGGTTCAGCAAGTATTAGTTGCATTCGATAACTTGTTAATAATGGCACGATTTTCAACCATTTTGATTTTTGTGGTTTTGTCTCATTGTCGAGTTGATTCGGCTTGCGTTAATTTTGAGGATTGCAATTATAATGGTGTCACCATCCCGGATGGAAATACCTTTAAAAAGGACTGTCTGAAATACAGGTCAGTATTTATCAAACCTCATCCGTGTTTACTTCATAATTATATGATTTGTTTTGTGCATTGTAGTTGTAGCAATGGAAACATGCAGGTATGCAGCGACTATCAGGTTTTCTCGTCTCCTGCAATAGACCTCGGCAACTGTCTTCAAGTAAGATCCTTACATATACAAAATATTTGTAATCATATTGTAATTTAGGTTTTCAATCAAAATACATGCGAACCGACTCTGATCTCGGTGCAAGATGATGCCAACTGTTATGATGGAGCAACGGCAAAACCTGGTCCATTTCGTTGCGTTGACAACGACAACAAAATCTGCTTTCAAACTGAGTTTTGAAGAGCAAAAAGAAGATTGGATTTATTTTGTTTCACCACTAAAATATGCCATAAATTCTTGACAAGATATTGGATTGATAATTGTCGAGGATAAATTTTAGAACCTGTCAGGAAAAAATTTAAAAAAAAATATTTTTTGTGGCATGCATTTTTTCTCTTTAATAATGGTTAGGCAAGTAGTTACATTTGATAACTTGTTAATAATGGTACGATTTTCAACCATTCCTATTTTTGTGATATTGTCTCATTTTCGCACAGTCGAATTGACATGTCTCAATTTTTCGGATTGCATTTTTAATGAAAACATCACCATTGATGATGGGTACAGCTTCAGGTTTGATTGCTTGAAATACAGGTACAGCATTTTGAAATAAGAGTAGTAAATTCATCGACAGGTATTTTACAAGTGCATAATTTTGTTTTGTTTTAGTTGCAATAATGGAATTATGCAGGTTTGCAGTGATTTCAAGGTTTTTTCCTCTCCTGCTCTCGACCAGGGTAACTGTCGTCAAGTAAGCTTAAACTTTGTAATTTGGCAAAATGAGTAATTTACGCATTTAATTAGATTTTCAGTTTAACAACCTGTGAGCCAAAACTGATTCAACTTCAAGACGATGTCGACTGCTACGACGTAGCTACCGTCACACCTGGAGGTTTTCAGTGTTTGGAAAACGGCAGCAAATTGTGTTTTCAAACTGAGTTTGATGAGGAACAGCTCGTAAATTGAAATTATTGGTTTTATTGAATAATACATTTCATCAGTTCTTGCAAGGGTCGGTGGTTAGAACTCTGGTATCATTCGCTCCTTTGATGTCATGAGGAGAGATCGCCCAGACTGTAAACTGGAACTTCGTATTACATTTCAACTTTGTCTGTTCGACTGTCTGACATCCATCATCTCGTTTGTGAATTTTAACTGAAAACAGACAGTTAGATTAATAACTTCATAACTTCCGGTTTTATAAATCAAATCAGCTTACTTCCGGTTCCTTGACCCTTGACAATGTTGGTGTTCCAGTCCCAGGTCTCTGCGCATTGGGGATAATCGAGTGGCTCACACCAGGAAGCATTGAATCCATCCGAGGTTGTCGAGTCAATGTTCAGATTGACAGGCTTGTCAGGAGCTAGAATATAAAGAAGTCATTGTCACTTGTCAGCTGACAACTGACATGTTTCTTGTTCAAGTTATGGTACCTGTATCTTCAGTTGGAATCTCCTTGGTTTGACTGGTCGCAGTTACATCCTGGGCCCAGGCAGTCACTGACACCTGGTAATGGGAGCAGGGTTTCAGTCCACCTGGGAAGTATACAGGTGGATTAAATAATATTTATTGCTGATAAGATTTTATAGCTTACTTATTTCAGCCTGGAGAGTCAGCACACCGACACCGACAGAGCCAGTCTCCGAGGTGTCGGCAAGATTGAAGTAGTCGACAGTGTAATTGGTGACACAACTGACATCCTTTTCAGGGGGAAACCAGGATATCCTGGCAGATGTCTGATTAACATTTACGTCAACCTCAGTTGGAACGCCCAAGTCTTGAGTGTTCCTGGTGGATCCAAAGGTGTACATTGACTCTGAGCTGCCAATGTCATTAAAACCATTTGAGTAAACGGAAAAGTTGTAGTAGGAACAGGCATCCAATCCGGAAATGACTTCAGAGAAGTCATAGTCCTTCAGTGTCAGAGGTTTGTTTTTGTTGACAGGCTTGACAGGCATCTTGACAGTATTGGACTTTGGCTGGACTTTATCCACCTCATCCTCAAAGTAATCCATAATGACTGGACCAGGATCTTCTCCGGAAAAGTCCAGAAATTCCAGCATGTTTATCACTGGAACTGCCTCAGTAGTTGTGGTGGTTGTCAAGTCTTTGTAGTTGTCAATTTCGTCATAGTCGTATTTGCTGAAGGCAGTGTCATATTCCCTAACACACAGTGGATTGATTTCTGGTTTGTTCCAGACAATGGTGATGCTGTAGGGTTCTCTTTGGAAGACTGCAAAGGATGTTGGTGGCCCAGGAACTGGAATATTATTAAAATTGATAATGAATGACATCTATATCAGAAACTGTGACTGTTAATTACCAGCCAGGTCTGCCTGATCCTCGTGGTAGACAGTGTTACTCTCATATTCTTCGATCAAGGTGACAGCCGTAATGCCAAACCTGTACCTGCCACAAGGTTTCAAGTTTGGGACAACATACTCCAACGTGGCTGTGTAGTCAGTCACAACTGGAGTATAATCACATTCTTCCTCAGATTCAGTCTTTGATTGGAGGCTGTCAGGCAAGAGGCGATGGCAGACCTTGTATTTGTGGACACATTCTTTGTTGAAAGAATTGGGCTGCCATTGCAACGTCAGCGATGTCGTGGTTTTTCCCACTGTCCTGACATTGACAGGATCGGAAGGTGCTAGAGGAAGTAAGATTGTCATTGCTGACATGGTCCACTGGAATGCTGGCAATGGTTACTTACGCTGTTCCAATGTCGTGACAAATGCTGGCACGTAATCCTCTGTTTCAGTTCCGGGCACGCACTCTTTGGCTGTCAGTGTCATGTTGTAGGTGACACAAGCCCGCAATCCGTCAATCCTGTCCTCGCATTGACAGTCTGCTCAGGATCGGACACTGTCAATGGACATCAACTTGTCAGTAATATCAGACTCACCTGGGCAGAACAGTTCTCCGGCATCGGCTTGGGTGCCATCCTGTGCCACCAGCAAGAAGTTGTACTTGTCAACACATACCCAATCTGAGCACGGACAGGACCATTCTGCTTGAAGATAGCTAGCTTCCACCTCTTTCACTGCCAGTCGTCCGCAATCTAATGTCAAGGAATATGTCAGTTGTCAAGGGCTTGTCAATTGTCAACAAAACTATTGATTTTACCTGTCAGTGGACCTTGGTCAAATGAGACCTGGTTGCCATTGCCAGCCACATCCATGAGCCTCAGCAAGGCCTTCCTGACACAACAGGATGCTTCAAACCTAACGTTGATGGTTTCGTTGGTTCCCGCGTTGAAATCATCAATGACCACTTCATACTGATCCTCATCTGCCTGGACGTCCACTTTCACCAATCGCATACCTTTTTGACGAAGAAATGTCAAGCATGATAGGCATTGTCAGTTAAGTCTTACCAGTCTCCAAGTCCTCTGCTTCCGCTTCAAAGAGCCACCATTCACGATGGCAATTGCTGTGGCCACTGCTGTCTGAGGTGCAAAAAGATTCATCAATGATCTCATAACTGGGTGGAGTTAGGTCCTCTTCCTACAAATAAAATAATATTTTTAGCAATCCTTGGAAAACAAATTGACATTATAATTACATCTGAGATGACACTGATCACGGCAAAGGCAGAGTTTTGGGTGAAATCCAGTGAACTTGTGGCTGTCACAACAATGTCACTGGAATCCCCAACCGCTGCATCGCAATCCACTGTAAACTCAGTTATCAAGGAGGCTCTCTCGTCCTTGCCTAAGAAAAAGCTGAAAGGCAAAACGGAGTGCTTGCAAGTTTAAGTTAATTCCTTTGTCATTGTCAACCTGGTATCAGGACTTCCGGTATAGAATCCAAGCTCATCCGTGACGTCAGTTTCTATGGTGGCAGGTTCACCATGATTGATGACAATGAATTCAGCGTCGGTGGACTCACAAGGAGCAGCACTTATTTGAGCTGAAGAGGCGGTAATTTCTATAGATGTAGAGGCTGGAGTTACCAGCAGAGTGCTCAACCTTTTAAAGGTGTTTCCTCCTAAGAAAAAGCATATGTTTGTCATGGTTTTTTGCATATTAAGTGTGCTAACCTGAGTCCTTGCCGCTCAATTCCAGAAAGAACGAGTCCCCTGGCAAGTGGAAGTCTTCTGTGTCAATGATAAAGTTCTCTCTTAAACCATCTGGAAACTCGATGGAATAGCTGTGCAAAACCACTCCCTGTGGAGTGACCAAAGTGATCTTGTCAATGCTTTCCAACCTCTGGAGGTTGACGGCTGTCATTTGAACAGAGATGTACGGAGCTGAGTCTGAAATCAAGTCATCAATGCATTTTTAGGATATCATGAAATGTTTCTTTCGTATTTACTTGTGACTGGCTGTCCCTTGATTTTCTTCATACTAGGATGGGTTGAGTTTAGGAATAGAACCTCAAAGCTTGGCAGGAAGTTGAATGTGCAAGATGCAGTGACCTAAAAAAATGTCAACCATAAAAAAGCGCGAATCAAATCCTCAATGATGTTTTACCTCAATGTTATAAGATTGGCCAGAGGATGGATTGGTCTCCAGCATCCACTCCCCAACTTTGTCTGGTTTAAAGGTGAACTCCAGGAGGCCGTTGCCTCGGAAAATGATGTCAATTTTGAGATCAGAATTGGCGGCAATTTCGCTGTCGTCAAACATGTCCACTCTTCTGTCGCCTAATCCAAACAAAGACAATCAATTTGGCCTCCTTGATACATTGAATTTTACCTTTTGGTGAGACCAAGCTGGCTTCTCCAAGGGCTCCCGACACTCTGACACCGGTCCTGTACTCAGAGTTGTCAAGAGAGTTGTCCACATAAATGGACGTATCCTTTGATCCTGTCATTTCTTGGGTCAGAGAGATTGTCGCTCTGGTGGACTTGATGGATTCAGACAGCAGCTTGACAATGTCATTGGCATCTGAATTGGACGAGAGCACACAAGCTCCACCTGTTTGCTCAGCCGTCGTTAGAAGATCGATTGGACATGTTGACCTGAAAGAGGCAATTGAGCAAAAATCAGGCTGGAATCAATGCACTCTGTACTAACCCTTCAGCTGTCCAGATGACATTGATCTTGATCTGCTTTTCTTTTGCCAAGGCAATCACGTAGTCCACAAGCTCGGGGTCATCGCCTTCTTCATCTGTGAATGTCAGGACGTCCGTAAATGATGGCGCATTGGACAAGACAGCCTGAAACATTTTGTTTGTCAAACCACCAAGTTGATCAGAGATTGTCACAGATGGAGTACCTGAAAAGCTGAGAAGGTGTACTCTGTGCCACCGGAAGGGTAGAGCTGCTCCAAGACATCTTGAACCTCATCAGTGTCCTGGGTGACTGTCAAGTTTACAGTGCTTTCATACGGAGCCAGGATATATTCTGAAGGCGTGATTCCACCGGCAAGGGCAATGTCAATGATGTCAAGGATCTCCTGCTTGACAGCCTCGATTTCGTCGCCCATGGATTTGGAAGTGTCCAGGACGACAGCAAGTGCTGAGCTGCTGCCAAGAGCAAAGATCCCCTTGAAGGCGTCGTTGCCGACATTCTTCCTAATGGTTTCCAAGTATTCAAAGGTTGCCTGGAAAATTAAAGTATCTAACAAAAGAATGAAGAAGGAATGACATGGTTAGGACTTACCTGTTCTGCCAAGGTTGATGCAGTTTTGTGATGATCATGGTGCGGGGAGAAGCATTGAGAGGGTGTATCTTTGTTGATTCCGCCAACTTTGTTGTTGTCCAATGAACTGCCATGTCCACATTTTTTCACTCCTTCAGGCAACTCCTGCAAAGGCATTGATATCAAAAAAGACAATCATGGATTGATCTTTACTTACGTTGAAGTGGAAGTAGCCTGATGTAAGACCATTTGTGATGATATTATTGCTACAGTCACCCTCTGTACAGTCATCAGGATTGCAGGTATTGGCCTGCTCATCTGCAATGTTACCTAGCTCACCGAAGATCAGGTCAATGGTTTCTTGATTGCCCAACTCGATCCAGTTTGAGTGTGCGTAAAACTTTTGGATCGCATGGAGACTCTGGCCGATCAGGCTCCTGGCAGTGGCATACTTGCCATCGTCAGCCACCGAATTGATTTGCTGATCTCGCAGAAACAGGATCCGTTGAGCATCCAGGAATGACTCTGCGTCAAAGTGAAGACTTGGCTCTTTTTGCAATCCTGGCTGAATGTCTTGCTCGACATTGGCAGTGACGATGTCATTGACTGCCTCAAGGAAACGGTCTGGAGAGGAGCATTCTCCGTAGTAGGATCTGCAGATCATATCAAATAACAACAATGAACAAAATTATTCCAACAATTGACATACTGAAACAGTTGCGACAAGGTTGGATAGTCTGGTGGAACAAAGTCGGGAGTCTGTTCCAGCATAAGCTGGATCAACGAGGATGCGATTCCATTCTCTGTCAGGGTTTTGTGGGTGGAAGTTTTTTGCCCGAGCTCCTGAAGTTGTTCTGCCGACTTGACACAAAACAAATCCAGGAGCCTGTCGTCTCCAGTCTGGAAGATGTCATTACCAATGAAGCCATTGACAAGACCAAAGTCAAAGTAGGAAAATAGGAACAGGGATGCAACAATTGACGTCCGCATTGTGAGAAGTCCCAATGCGAATTGAGCAAGTTGTAATAATTGTCAAAGTACGATCACCACCCAGAAAAGCCAACAAAAAGCTCTTGTTTGTTAACAACCTGACAAGAAGATCAAAAGCTTAAAAAAGATTGAAATAGTAAAGAAGTCAATTAATTCAGCAAATAAAGATTGGCGGCATGATCAAAATCAAAGCCCTGTTGTAAACATGAATTTGCTTTTATTGCTCTTGTTTATGACATGTAAACAGGGTATTTTTATCGAATTTATCCTCCTTTGATGAACGTGACCTCAATTTTATTAACATGGTTTTGTTTCAGCCACTCTCAATGTTTCCTCTCCTTTAATTCCTCTTGGTGAATATGCCCAGACTTTAAATTGGAACCTCTTCCCGCAAGACAATTGTCTTTCTTCTACCATCTGGCATCCATCCTCCTGCTTGAAAACTACACTTGGCCCATATAAATCTCCACCTGGAATAAGGGCATGTCAAAGTTGCATTCACGGAAAACGACAGCCCTTCTTACCAGAAGCAATCTTGGAAGAGGAGTCTGGCAGAACATCTGTAATCCAAGACCAGGTTTCAGCACATTGTGGATCATCCAGGGGCGGACACCACCTGGCAGTGAATCCATCCTGGAAGGTTTCAGTGATGTCCAGATTGAGAGCAGCTCCGGGTGCTTTAAAAACAAGATTCTTATTGGCTTTGAAAAAGCATTAAATAAAGAGTCAAACCTTCATCCAGGGTAGAAATGACCTTGGCCGGACTTGTGTTTGTAATGTCATCAGCTATTGCCTTGACACTGATGCTGTATTGTGAGCAGGGGGACAACGCATCTGAAATCAAAATACTTATTGATTATGTACTTAAGTCTAAGTCTGGATTCATACCTAAGTCCACTGAGTAGATCAAGTCGTCCACAGAAACTGAGTCCGTGTCTGAGTCCACCTCCGGATTGACATACGTGACCTCATAAGTGTCAACGCACATGAAGTCCTTGTCAGGCTTGTACCAAGTGACATGAGCTGTCCGTTCAGTGACTGAAGAAACATCGACTTGAGTTGGTTCACCAACGTCCGGAGTGTTAAGAGTTGTTCCAAAAGTGAACTCGAAACTGGAAGCTCCGGAATCTTCAAAGCCCTCGGCATGAACGGAGAAATTGTAGTACGAGCATGGATTCAGTCCATGGATCACTTCGTACTTGTCAAAGTCAGCAAATGGATCCTTGGTGGTGGTCTTTTTAGTTGTGGTTGTGGTTTCCGGAGGTGGATCAGTGACAGTCGTTGTCAACAAGGTTGTGGTTGTTGTGATTGCTTCTGTTGTTGTTGTGGTCTTTTCTTCAGTTGTTGTGGTTGGTTTGGGAGTTGTTTTTGTAAATGCTGGAGTTGTTGTGGTCATGACATCTTCAGTGGTGGTCTCAGCTTCATCATACTCTTCCAAATCTGAGTAATCTTCTCTGATTCTGTCAACGCCATCAAAGTAATCATCCTGGTTATCATCATTTTGCATAGGTGTTCCGGGAGTTGTTAAATCCAGCTCATCCTCCCTCATTTCATAGAAGGAGGTGACATACCTGAAAACCAGCTTGAACATTATCCAAGGTTCAATGGTTTTGTCAATGTTCTTACTCTTTGACACAATGCAAGTTGTACTCGGGTTTGTTCCAGCCAATGGTTATGCTATATGGCTCACTGTCCAAGAGAGTAAAGTCGGTAGGTTCACCAGGAGCTGAAAAACAGTCTCTGTTATTCAAGTCACTAACAAGTACCCGATAGCAAGCATACCTTCAAGCTCAGCAGAGTCTTCATGGAAAACAGTGTCACTCTCGATGCCTCCTCCAGTGATTGCTGTGACAGAGATCCGATATTTGGCACAGGGTTCCAGGTCGGTAAGATTGTATTCCAGTGGTTCGTCAAAGTCAAGGACTGGAGGGGTTTGAGCGCAAACCTCATCGTTTTTCTCAACGAATTGATCGGAAGGAAGGAGAAGGTAACAAACTCGGTAATGGTGGACACACTCCTTGTTGGCAATGGGAGGGTTCCAGCCAATTGTCATTGTCGTGGATGTCTTGTCCAGAGTCTCAATATCTTTGGGCTCAGATGTTTCTAAAAAGTTTCTGTTAGAATTTGATGACATTGTCAAAAATGGAAGTTGTACCTCTTTCAGTAGTTGTCACTTTTGAAGGTGTATATGATTCCACGTTTCCATTGCCAGTCACGCCTTCAAAAGCAATCAGCTCCATCGAATAGGTAAGACAAGATCTCAGTCCATCAATCGTAT
>JAAUYL010060636.1_pt1 | contig 10254 bp, 7 predicted proteins | sample 7278011 | NCBI WGS metagenome assembly JAAUYL01 (sample SAMN14350225, study PRJNA611818) | marine sediment metagenome | isolation source: surface marine sediment (1.8m) | place: French Polynesia: Moorea | collected 2018-08 | reverse complement strand
GGCATGACTCAAAATGTATAGTTTCCTGTGGTGGCGCACCCTTGGAAATAGTCAATAGATAAATCAAAAATCAGTCGGGAGGTAGACAAACATCTTGATCGAAGCAGATCAACATTTATTTATGTAAGGGGGTGCTTTCCGCCCCACCCTGTGGAGGAGTGGGGAAACCAGCACCCCCGATGCCTTCCCCCTTATGGTTATACTGATGAACTTATTAAATTTATGTGCATTTTTCAACATACTTAACTACCTATGGAATACTACTGTTCATATAATCTCCCAATAATCCTGTAGCGATCGCTCATTTTTCTGTTCACCTATCCGTTCAGTTACCTATTCAATCTGTTCAGTTACCTATTCAAATTGTTAAATTTGTTTACAATTACCCTGTACAACTGAGCAAAACCGTAAACTTAAAGTAGTATAGACAACATAATCATCTCGCAAAGTTCAAGTCTTGAAGGACCCTGGGGCACTACCAAATAACTAGGCATGAGCAGAATCTTGCCATATCAACCCAGTCGGAAGTAAAAATTATGGGCTTCAGAGCATCTCCACAAGGACTAAAAATAGTGGATCGGGCTAGAATCAGGAAAAACTGGACAAAGGCCGCTCCCCAATGGTTACAAATTGCTTATACCTCCGAAGCAACCTTGAGGAGGTTTTGGCGCAGAGAACCAATTAAAAAACAAACTTTTCAAGATATTTGTGAAGCTGTCAATGTTAATTGGCAAGAAGTAGTCGAACAAAGCAGACCTATAGTTCCAGACTCCAATTTTGTCGGACGAGAAGAGGCTATTAATGACCTTAGCCAACTCATTGCCCAAGGGGCTAAATTGATTCTCATTCAAGGGGAAGGGGGTATAGGTAAAACTACTTTAGCCCGCTACTATTTTGATACTCAAGGGTTTGATTTGGTAATCAAATTGCATATCGCGATGGATAGAGAAAACATCATCTCGGTGGAGCATTGACTTAATCAAAGAATTACGATTTAATACGTTACAAAGCATACTATTAGACTGGTTGCCAATACGCATACATGAAATCTATCATAACAAAGCTGAAACTTAACAATAAACAGAAAACTCTGATGGCTCAACACGTGGGCTACTCTCGATGGTGTTATAACTGGGGTTTGAGTTTGTGGAATGCTGCTTACAAGGATGGTTTCAAGCCAAATGCCCGTAAGCTTAGAGAGGTTTTTACCAATCACACAAAACCACTTTATCCTTGGATGAAAAACTTGTCATCTAAAGTTTATCAATATGCTTTCATCAACTTGGGTGAAGCATTTAAGAGGTTTTTTCAAGGATTGGGTAAACGCCCACGGTTTAAGAAGAAGAGTAAGTCTGATTCTTTCACAATTGATAATTGTGGAAAACCAATAGAATTAAATGGATGGAATCATAAATTACCTTTTATTGGATGGGTAAAAACCTATGAACCAATTGAAGCAACTACTCAAAAAATAACTATTAGTAGACAGGCAGGTGATTGGTACTTAAGTTTGGGTTATGAATTTACTTCGACTTCAACTCCAAAAACTACTGAAGTTGTAGGTGTAGATTTAGGCATTAAAACATTAGCAACTTTAAGTGATGGGAAAGTTTTTGAAAGCGTAAAGTCATATCGCAAGTTTGAAGCCAAGCTTTCCCAGCTACAATATCTAAACCGGAATAAAAATATTGGTTCAGCTAATTGGCGAAAAGCACAACTTAAAATTGCCAAGGTACACAGAAAGATAGCTAACATCCGCAAAGATGCACTTCATAAATTGACAACTTACCTAGCCAAGAACCACGGCACTGTTGTCATAGAAAATTTAAACGTTAGTGGAATGTTAGCTAACCGTAAACTAGCTAAATCTATAGCAGACCAAGGCTTTTATGAGTTCAAGCGTCAACTAGAATATAAAACACAGTGGTACGGTTCTGAGTTAGCAATAGTTGATAGGTTTTTTCCATCATCAAAAACCTGCTCGAATTGTGGTCATATTCAGGATATGCCATTAAATGTAAGGACTTATGACTGCCCTCAATGTGGCTTGTCAATAGATAGAGATTTAAACGCAAGTATAAATTTGAGAGATGCGGTCGGCTCGACCGTGAATGCCTGTGGATGAGTAACCGCCGACGGCCTCAGTGGAAGCAGGAAGTAAACATCAATTTGTCACGTTATGTGACGTTTTGTATCAGTTTTATAGAGCAGTTGGTAATAGAGGAATGGTTGCAATGTTATTTTGGAGAAGAGCCGGGAAGAGAATTTTGCATTACTTTGGATCGGTTACGACGCAAGCTCCAAAATAGCACACAAAAGATTGGCATACTTATCGATCGTTTGGAAACAGCGTTGCAAAGAGGTAGTTTTATTCCTCAGCATCGCTGTTACGCAGAATTATTGAGGATGCTAGCAAACCCCAGTTTAAAATCTGTCACTCTGCTCACCAGTCGCGAACAATTATTTGAATCTAGTTTTCTGGTAGAAATTTATCGTTTGGCAGGGTTGAGTGAGGTCGCTTGGGAAGAGTTTTTTTGCAGTCACCAGGTGGAGATAGATACTGCTGCTTTAAAGGAAATGCACCACGGTTATGCTGGTAATGCTGAAGCAATGTGTATTCTTGCTAATGCTATTCGCCTCGACTTTGAGGGAAATTTACAAACTTATTGGCAAGAAAATCGCCATGACTTGCTCCTCGATCCTACCTTGGAAAACCTGATTGAAGGGCAGTTTGAAAAACTCAAGGGTGATTATCGCCAAGCTTATCAACTCCTTTGTCGCTTAGGATGTTACCGCTATCAAGAAATTCCTACTTTACCGAAAGCAGCACTTTTATCTTTGTTGTGGGATGTACCAGCACCGCGTCGAGAAAGGGTCATCAAAGCTTTACGCGATCGCGCGTTAATTGGGTGGGATGACGGTGGTTATTACCTTCACCCGGTAATGCAAGCTAAAGCTAAGGAGAGGTTGAAGGAGGAAATTAGCAATGAAAAGCAGCAGTCTCAGGAATGGTTGTTAGCTAACCGTGCTGCTGCCCAATTTTATCTCGAACTTTATGAAGCTGAAAAAGTTGACTCGGAAAAATCTCTGAAATATGTTTTTGAAGCTTTTGAACATTTGGCAGTTATTGGAGATTTTGAGGAGTGTTGTAATGTTTTATTGTTTCAGGTTTTAGGCGCAGATAAAATTGAAAATCTTCGGGGTACAACTAACCTCTGGAATAATATGTCGCGGTTTATTTCTAGCAGCGAAAAAATTATAAATCAGTTATCAGGAATAAAAAAAGCTCTTCTTTTTATCCCTCTAGGAACAATTTATTCAGAAGTTGGTAAGAATAGCCAAGCACTGAAAATTAGCGAGCAAATTATTGCCATTACTAGCCAAAAATCTGAGTCAGAGGAACAAGTTAATTTTGCTCGGATGTCTGCTTATTCAATCGCCGGTAAAGCTTATCGTTATTTAGGGAATTTACACAAGGCTGAAGTAGCTTGTCAACAAGCTAATAAAATTGCCTCAAATTCAGGTAAAAATTATTGGCAAGCTCTGGCAGTTTATGGTTTAGGAGCAGTTTATTTGGAAAAAAATAGACCTAGAAAAGCTTTACGTTATTTCCTGGCAGCAGCAGCTTATGCCAAACTCGGTGGCATTACTCAAGAGTTGAAAAGAGAGTTCAAAAAACTATTTCGATTACTATTTAATCCCCAAATTGAGCAAATAGCTGAAGTTCAAACATTCTTTCAAAAATATAATCAGAATCAGCCAGAAGACCGGATTAAAAAGTTTAATATTCTTTGGAATATTGCTAGATGTTTTAATGCAATGAAATCTTTTGAAGTAGCTAAGAAGGTTTTAGATTTAGCTCAAAGATTGCTCAAGCCAGAAGATAATAATCAACAATGTTTATTAGCTTTAGAATTAGCAACTTATTACTCTGGCAAAAAGCAAATACAACTAGCACAAGAATCGTATCAAAAAGCCTTAGATTTATCTGTAAATCAAGGCGAAAAATGGTCAATAGCTTATCCTCTACAATGTTATGCTAATTGGCTTTACTCTCAAAATCAATATTCAGAAGCTCTAGCAAAATATAGACAGTTAGAAGAGTTACTGCGAGAAACTGAATTTTTCTCTATGCAAGCCGATAATTACTATTATCTGGGTCTAATTATTTTACAAGTTAATCCTGAACAACAGCAACAAGCTAACAAGTATCTGAAAAAAGCAAAAAAGATTGCTAAAGAGATAGGATTAGTATTTTATAAAAGCGTAGAAGATGAAGCAGATATCCATTATCCATTAATGAACAAGAGTTCTAGCCATTTTTAGGGCTTTGACGTAATTCCCTTGCCTAGAATGACTTTCAATCATTTTTATGCCCAGAAAATATATTATACCATTTTGAAAAAAGAATGTTACGAATAATAAGAACCAGAAAAAGACTTCATAAGAAAGTCTATTTGACGAAAAGGATAATTTACAACATCAAAAATGGTATTAAATCTATTCCCATACGACTCCTGAATTCTGAATTATTACGAAATACCCTAACTATTTGTAGCAAACATTTATCAATTTGGTATTAACTCCCACTATGCAGGTTTTCAGAAGTTAAGTTATAATTAACAACTTTACCATCACTAAAACAAATTATCTGCTTAGTTTGTTTGGCTACTCCTGGTTTGTGAGTCACCCTCCAAAAGTCTAAGTAAAATTTGTGCAAGTCCCACTACTTTCTTCAGCAATTAACAGGGATATTATGGAGTTGCAAGTTTAAAAAAAACGAAAAAATCAAGTATTTTCTCTATAGTAAGTTCAAAAGTTTTCAGGCATAATTTAAAACAAATTTAAGTTGCTGAGACTGACTTATACAAGTCAAAAATTGGCAATGCTCTAATAAACATTTCTATAAAAGGTTCGCAAACCCTTATGCTGATTTTCCTAAATCAGTATTTTTGGAGAAATGAGAAGCGGAACCCAACAAGCCAAATTTAGGAACTCTAGTTTAAAAATTGGGTTTATCTATCAGTATCTGTTAGAGCGATCGCTGAAATGCTAGAAATATTGACAAATCTATAACTCTTTGACACTCCACAGACTAAAGTCCCGTGGATTCTTCAGAGGAGCTGTAAATCGGGTTAAAACCACGATTTCCACATTGCTCGAAACAACCACATTGCCAGTATCGTACCGTAGTACGTATACAGCAGCAGTCCACTAGGCGGTGTCAATTGCCACTACTCTCTCCGGCCAAAAGGCCATTGAGGCTACTTTTTAAGTTTCTAGTTAATTATAACACATTTTTTTGACCACGGATTAAAATCCGTCGAGTCGTTTCCATCCACCGCTTAAAAGACGGTGGTTTCCCACTTACCGAATTTTGATGATGAAAAAATTACTATCGTGTTTACTGCTAAGTGTCGCAGCTACATCTACACTGACAACCTCTGCTCAAGCTGGGACTTTCTATGTGTCAACGAACCGTAATCAAATCGGCGCGATCGATGACTCAACTGGGTCTTACACTCAGATTGCATCAACCCCAACTTTTACTGATATTGCTCTTGACCCTCTGGACGAACTCTGGGGTATTACCTTGAGCAAACTATATTCTGTAAATTTAGATACAGGAACATATAACTACGTTGGTAATTTAGGAGCAACTCTTAATGCCCTAGGTTTTACCGATGATGGCGCTCTCTACGGTTCAGGTGGTTCAGGTTTCTACTCTATTAACACCAGTTCTGGAAAAGCATCGCTTATATCTTCTATCTCAGGTTTCTCAAGTAGTGGGGATATTGTATTTGATGCAGCTCGCAATTTGTTTTGGGCAACTTCTAGCGGAGACTCGCTCTGGAGTATTACACAAGATGGTATAGCCACAAAGGTTGGTAATATTGGTTATAGAACAGTTTATCTCAACGTTGGTTGAAGACCCGCGCTCTCGGTCAGGGGAGCGTCGCATGGGAAAACCAATCAATCTTGCGGTTCTTACAATAGTATGCTATTCTCAATAATATAAGGCTGCTGGGCTAGCAGTGTCAGTCTGTGGAGCGACCGTAAGACCGAAAAGAGTTTCAGCCTCGGAGGCAGGTGCTATGTTAGCGCAGCTCCTCTGCAAGAGGCAGCAGAAAGCCCCTATCAGTGATGTTAGGGAATCCCGCGCTGTCACGCAAGTGCAGCGTCGGGAGGATGTCAAGGTCTTGCTTTTGGTGATGATGGAACCCTATTTGGCTATACTGCAAATGGAAATCAACTTGCACTCAATATAGAAACTGGTGCTGGAACTTTCGTGAGGAAAATCTCAGGCTTGAATTCAGAGAATATTTGGGGAGTTGCCTCTGAACCAGATGCAACAGCTCCAACAGGACCAATGTCAACTCCAGAACCTTCTATTATAGGAGGTCTTGCGGTCATCGCATTAATGCTTGGTCGCAAGACAAGCTAGCAGTGAAAGTTAGTCAGGATTTACGCATTTTTGAGTTGTAAACACTACATATCTATAACGTTATAGTTTTTGAACGCTGTATATAGTGTCTCTGTGTAAATCCTGTTAGTGTTACTTAGACATTTTTATTTTTTGATAAACTAAATGTCCATATCAATAAACTTCTGTACTACTTCCAAAGGTAAGGAAAGAGCGTTTGAAACTTGTTCGGCAGTTAAACCCATACTCAATAAACGAGGAATAGCTTCTTGCTGCTGTTGAATAATTAAATCTCTTTCTCGTTCAACTTGTTGACGTGCAGTTGCTTCACGTTCGGCATTTTGTCTTTCCTGTTCTTTCTGCTCCAGAATTTCTACATAAGTCCCAAAACGTTCCCCATCTGGTCGATAAATTTCTAATTCCTTACCTTCCTTTTCAAAACGAATTCCGATTCTCGGACTTACCCAACCCTCCATTTCTTCTATCTCAATCATCTCTTCTCCTTGACGCCACCATCCTTTTAATCTCCCGGTTTCTGGATAGTACACATAATATTCTTCGACTCCATATTCGCTATAAAACTCTAATTTTGTCACTTCCAACTCATTAATAGTATTGCTAGGAGAGGCAATTTCAAATACTACTTGGGGAGGAATATTTTCTTCTTCCCACTGTTTGTAAGAACGCCTATCTCCTTGAGGGCGACCAAAAACTACCATAGCATCGGGAGCTTGTTTTACCCAAGGTTGTCTTTCTTTGGGATACCAAAATAAGTCTCCGGCAATAAAAACATTAGGGTTATCTTTATAGATACCAGCAATACCTCCCACAATAGTAGTAATAAAACGGAATTGAATGGTGTTGTCTGCCAAGGGTAAACCGTCACTTTCTGGATAAATAATTTCTGTTTCTTTTATGAATGTCATTTCAGTTACCTGATTTTTTTGTCTTTGTAAGTAACCGTTACTGGATTTTAATATACTTTAGGACTTACACAGAAACCATATATATAGCGTTAAAAACTATAACGTTATAGTTTTTAAACTCTATATATAGTAAATTTGCGTAATACCAATTTGAAAAAAGAATGCTACAAAAAAGTGGCTCTCGATCGGATGTGCTGGAAAATAGCGGCTCCAATTGATTTTATATAGTTATATCTATTTTTTTCCTCTTTTTTTCATTGTTTATCCCTTCTTCCTTCTTGTTTCTTCCTTCTGACCTACGGACGTTGCATAACAAAAATGCGTTTCATGTCGCATAGCGAAACGTCCCTACCATTTGTAACAAACATTTATAAAATTGGTATAAGTCCTGATACTTAATAGTAGCATAAATAGAATTTTACGAGGGACAGAAAATTACGAACGAAAGTTGGATTTTTTTTCAGAATAGACTACATTTTTTTAACCAATAACTTATAACTAATAATTGATTCTCATCCTAATTTCCAAAGTTTAATACTTTGGTCGAAACTAGCACTAGCTAAAATTTTTCCATTAGGACTAAATGCAACGGAACTAACCCACCGAGAATGTCCTCTAATAGTGCGTAAAAGTTTCCCTGTTTCTAGATGCCAAATTTTGATAGTATGGTCGTTACTTGCACTAACTAAGGTTTGATTATCCGGACTAATAACTACAGAATTAACCTCATTAGCATGACCGCGTAAAGTGCGTAAAAGTTTTCCTGTTTCTAACTGCCAAATTTTAATAGTTTTATCGCTACTACCACTAGCTATTTTGTTTCTATCAGGACTAACAGTAACAGATAAAATTCTGCCGTGATGACCGACTAATGTGTCAATTTCTATTCCTGTTTCGAGATTCCAAATTTTAATATTATTGTGGCTACCTGTAACTAAAATTTTTCCATCCGGACTAATAGTAACTGCATAAATACTGTCAGAATGCCCACGGAAAGTATGTAGCATTTTCCCTGTAGGTATATGCCAAATTTTAATCGAATCATCGCTACTGCCACTCACTAATTTTTCTCCATCAGGACTAATAGCAATAGAAGTAACTCGCATAAAATGACTTTGTAAAGTTAGTTCTGTTTCTGTTTCTAAATGCCAAATTTTAATAGTGCCGTCATAACTACCACTAGCTAATATATTTCCATCTTTGCTAATGGCGATCGCTACTACATCATTAGTATGACCTTCAATTATGCCTAATTCTTCTATGTCTAATTCTTCTCCTATTTCCAGATGCCAAATTTGAATAGTACCATCACCATTACCACAAGCTAAAATTTCTCCATCTTGACTAATAACTACAGAATAAACTCTTTCTGAATCTGTACTCAAAGTTCCTTCTAAGGAAACTCCGTTCGGCAAACTTAACCTTAAATATTTGGGATGAATCCGAAAATAACCAATAAAATGACTGCCTCCTATCGCTAGGATTAAAGTTATTCCTCCTACTAGAAATTTTCCTTTATTTTGAGAAAAAAGTTTCTCTAGTTTGTCATATTGAATTTGTCTTTTCTGATTTTCTGGAGAAATTCGTTCAGGATTTAATCTCTGTTGGAAATGACTAAAAATTTGAATTGCACCTAATCCCAGTAATAAAATCGCAGTGCCTAAGAATAACTTTCTCTTAACTGGATAAGATTTTTGGGAAATTAATGGTTGAGATGAATCATCTTTTAACCTTGCTAATCTTTGTAAGAGTATCTGAGTATTTTTTTCCTGTTTTTGTGAGATTAAATAATCAATAAAATCTGCTAATTTTGGTGAAATATTAGGAAGTTGGCTTCGCCAGTTTAATGTATTAGTATCAGAATTTAAGAATGTCGATGGCAGTTGACCAGTCAACAAGTAAATCAAGGTATATCCTAGGGCAACAAAATCTGATTCTGCTGACTGTGGTTCTAGAGAAAAATTAGTTAATGTTAATTGCCCATTGGGGCGCAGAATAATATTACTCGGTTGAATATTTTGATAAAAAAATTGTTTTTTGTGTAATAAGTCTAATATTTCTATGAGTTGAGTTAACCATTCGAGAGCTAATTCTTGACTGAGAGGTGAATTGTTTTTTGCTAACCAAGTTTGTAGGTTTTCTCCAGGAATTTTTTCTATAACTAAACAGTGTAATTTTTGATTACTATTTCTCGGCAAAAATGTAAAATATGCACCTGGTTTTACTTGGGGAACTCCAGAATGATTAAGCTCTGCTAATACCTTCGCTTGTTGTTGAAATTGAGAAATAAATTCTTGACGATCTATATGTAATACTTTGAGAATTTCAGTAGTTTCTTCTCCTTTTACCTCTACTTCATAGATAGCTACCCCACGATCTTCGCTAAGTTTTTTGACAACTTGATATTTCCCTTCTATTAATAATTTTGAGCCACAAGCTGTACAATATAAAGGATTATTATGATTTTCTGGGTGAGAGCAATTAGGATTAATACAGTAGCTCATAATCACTGCCAATTGTTTTTCATAATTATAGCTAATTCTGCGTTTCGGCTGTCGTCAATATCAAATACTCTATTGGTGGAGTTTACTATTACTATAGCAATCAGGAATTAGATGTCATAATTTGACTATTCCTTAAAAGTCTAGAAATAATACCAAATTCATGCATAGGCAGTTACATCTTAATTTATGATTTATTCCTACAATAAAAAATTATAAATTCCATAAATTGTAAAAATTAAACCTTTTTTCTTCTTTTTTTCTTCTTTTTTTCTTTCACTCCATACCTGTTATATGTTCCCTGTTCCCTGTGTCGTGACTGTAGCAATATTTTATGAAATTGGTATAATATACAGTTTTTTCTTTCTTACCTATTCCCTAAAAATATCCAATATCTCACAAT
>JAAUYL010015903.1_pt1 | contig 10264 bp, 13 predicted proteins | sample 7278011 | NCBI WGS metagenome assembly JAAUYL01 (sample SAMN14350225, study PRJNA611818) | marine sediment metagenome | isolation source: surface marine sediment (1.8m) | place: French Polynesia: Moorea | collected 2018-08 | reverse complement strand
TCCAGCGGTGTCGGTACTGGAGAGTCTTTTAGGACCGCTTGGGAGAACAAATCTCCCTGTAGCGTGTATTGATCACAAATCTCTAGCATTATCTCCTCGATTTCACCGCCATGCTGATACCAAATCTTGCACGTTTGCGCGGGCGACGGATTGAAGGGTATTTCGATTTCGACTCTTCCTTCGGTGCCAAATATATTTACGCGCTGATAGGGGGCTAACTGGGTTGAACAGGTGAATGTGGCGCTGCCATTATCAAAATCTAGTATTCCCGAGGTGAGTCGATCGGTTTGAAACTGCGGATCGTAGGTCATCATACCAATGACTCGGCGCGGCTCGGCGCTAAAGAGAAAGCGTGCCAAAGAAATGCAATAGCAGCCAATATCCATTAACCCACCGCCCCCAGCTTCCGGGATATTACGAATATTTTCCGGATCGGTGTTGGTGTAGGCAAAAAAGCTTTGTATCGTTTCCAAATTGCCGATTTTACCTTGGGAAACAATCTGCAAGGCCCGTTGCCACTGGGGGTGGTGGCGATACATGAAAGCTTCCATTATTTTCAGATGCGAATGCGTATGAGCGGCATGCAGCAGCTTTTCAGCTTCAGCAACATTCATTCCAATCGGTTTCTCACAAAGCACATGCTTGCCGGCTTTCAATGCTTTGATCGACCACGAAACATGTAAGTGATTTGGCAGCGGATTGTAGACGGCATCAATGTCAGGATCTGCAAGAAGTTCTTCGTATGATACGAAAGCTTTGTCGATTCCCAATTGCTTGGCAGCATCTTGCGCGGTTGCCAGGTTACGCGATGCTATGGCGGCGACATCACAATAGCTTCCTGCTTGCATGGCCGGAATTACTTTTTCAAGGCCTATCTTGGCGGTACTTAAAACACCCCAACGCACGGTATCCATTTTTCGGCTCCTTTCTTTCTAATGTTCTGCAAGGTTTTACCGCTTGAGCCCAATCGGCTGATTTTTGAAATGGCTGCCAACCGTTGATGCCGGCTTAGCCGGCCGCGTAAATACGTTTGGTTTGCCGGTAGGCCCTGCACAAGGTTTCGGCTGGCGTCAAAATGACCAGATTACCGGCTAAAACAATGGTGATGCCGATGCCGGCGTTTAGCGTCCATTGGTAGTTTTCGAATAATGTCGAGATAATCAGCGCAATCAACGGCATTAAAAGGGTGACATAGGCGGCATACTCGGCACCAATACGACCGATTAAAAGCATGTAACAACCAAACGCCACAACCGAGCCGAAAATGGTTAAATACAACATCGGACCGAGATAGCCGATGGACCAATCCATGGTAAGCGCGCCGCCGCTACCAAAGTGAATCGCAAGGGTGAGCAGACCACCATAGGCCATGCCGTAAGCGTTAGCCTGGGTGACGGGCACACCCGCCCTGGCATTGCGCGACCCAACTATATTGCCCAACGAGGCCAGATACGATCCGACAAGCCCCATGCCCAACCCAATTAAGCCGCGGGTCGCGGTAAATGCAGACAGATCATGCCAGAAAACCATACATATGCCGGATAGCCCCAGGATGCCACCCCCAAATGCCCGCCAGGCAACCGGCTGGCCCATGAACAATCGTAAATTAAGGATATTCCACATAAGGATCGTGCAATAGATCACCGCTACCAAACCGCTGGTTAGATAGGAAGTGGCCAGATAGCTCATAATATAGCTTAGGCCAAATAGCGTGAAACCCTGGATCATCATAAATCGATGATCATACAAGGTAAATTTCAGCCGCCGCTTGGTAAAGTAACAATAAACAAGCAATATCATTGATGCCAAGCAAAACCGATATCCGACGGAAAGAATGGGGGGCACTTGCGTCAACTGCAGTTTAATGCCAAACCAGGTTGACCCCCAAATTAACGCCGCGGCGGCATATAAGATAAAATTAAACATAATGAAACAAACGGATGCGAAAACAGGCACCCGCACTCGATTCTTAACGATTGATGTATAAAAAATTCATATCTTACTGCAACAAGGCTTCAATTGCATCGCAGTATAAGACACTAGCTTCATTGACGGCAATCAAATCGATATCTTCGGCCGACCGAACGCCGATGCCCAATTGGACCGCCCGGGCAATCTGCTTCTGCTCGAAAACTTTTGGCTGCATAATCGCAGCATTACTACCAATGTGTTTTAATATGGCCACCCCGACCGCATCAATGGCAACTCGATCGGTGCCTGCTATAAACACATTGGCACTGGCACGCGTGCCGGTCGCCGGGCCACCGTCAACAAACGCTTCAACGCCATCGAGCAAAACAATGTCCGGTGCAAAGGGCGCGTTAATTTCGGCAATCATTTCCTGCTGATAAACCGATTGGTGCAGTTCGCTCATGTATTGGAAACCGTTTCGAAAGGTCGGCACAGCACCCACGTGCAATTTCAATGACATTGTGAACACACCACCGAATTGATGGGTTTTCAGGCAGCATGTTGAAATCAAACATTCAGCTTCTAGTATCGGCCTGGCAATTCTAAATCCGTTGGACCAATGCGAATTGTCAGGTTTAAATTTGATCCAATCCTTTTCGTCCAGTTCATCAAAATCAATTAAGATGACATTTTTTTCTTGAAGAATTGGCAGCACCCCTTTTTGTTGGATTACCTCGCGCGTAACCGCATAACTTCTTTCGCCCAAAGCAATGGATTTAGCACCCATTTCCCAAAGCTGATCGATCAGCGCGGCAAGGGTGTCATTATGGGAAGAGCCGGGCACACGATCCGCTGTATTGAAATTTGGTTTAATGAGGACGTCCTTGTTTTTTACGGGGTTAATGTTAAGCGCTTGGATTGATTGCGTAACACCCTGCTTACGATCCTGTGTTTCGATAACGGTAACTTCGCTCATTTCAAGTCCTTTCCCAACAGTTGCCACCTATACTTTCGCAGCCTTTGCCCGTGCCTTCTTCTCAACCACGCAATATATGCCGCCCTCTTTTAGGCCGGGACCGAAACAACTATTGCATGAAATGCACTGCGCAGGCTTGCGGTCGCCCTGAAACCATCGCTTGGGTAAATCCGGTTCGCGAATGAACGGACGTGACATGGCAATATAGTCCATACCATCTTCCTGGATCGTTTTGGCCGCCACTTCATATGATCTAAAGCCGCCCACCGTCATTACCGGACAATCTACTACCGCCTTAACCCTGAGGGCCAAATCCAAATTATAAGCTTCTTTTTCAGGCACATTTATTTTCCGGCGTGCAGGGTTCATGGCGCCAGATGCGGGTGTCCCGGCCGAAACTTCAATGGCATCAATGCCTTCTTCTGAAAGCTTTTCAGCGGCATACATCGCATCATCAGTTTCCAGTCCGCCTTTTAAGTTATCTGATGCGTTCAGCTTAATCAGCACCGGATAATCAGAACCGACATTTGTGCGTACATTTCGGTATACTTCAAGCAAAAACCGGCTGCGGTTTGCAGTGCTGCCGCCATATTCGTCTGTGCGGCGATTGATTAAGGGAGATAAAAATTGATTTATCAAATACCCGTGGGCGCCATGAATTTGTACGGCATCAAAGCCCCAGGCCTTGGCCCGGTGCGCCCCTTTGCCGAAAGCAGTGATTATCGTGTTGATATCACCCTTGCTTAGTTCCACTGGTGTTTCCGGAAATTGGTCTACCTTCACCGCCGATGGCGCTAACGGTTGCTGTCCGATGATTTTCGATTCGGTTTGGCCGCCGGCATGCACCAATTGAATGCAGATTTTCCCACCGACATCATGGACCGCTCGAGTGAGCTTTTCCATTTCCAAAGCAAAATCATCGGTATGAATGCCCATTTTACCGGGCATCGCTTGTCCCTCTGGGCGCACAAACGCAAAGCCGGTTACGATCAAACCCACACCCCCTTTGGCCAAGTTTCGATAACAATTTATTAATTTGTCTGTTGGGCGACCGTCACTTTCACACATGCCTTCCCAGGTGGCCGATCGTATCATTCGGTTGCGAAGCGTCATGCCGTTAATATCGGTTTCTTCAAACAACATTGCCATAATTTTATTTCTCCTTTGAAATTAATCACCTTCGATCTATTTGACGCGACTGCTCAGATAAGTAGAAATTTGATCCCCAAAGCTGTGCCTAACCAACATCCTGAAATAACAGCTGCGACCCAAGCGATTCGCGACCAAAACCGCGATAACCGTTTGCGTTGCAGAATCAAGCCGACCGAAATAATGTGTAAGGGAATGGGGAGGCTTAAACCGAGCACCAAAAAGATTTCACTAAACGAACCCTGCGGTTGGGTGAAAAGTTGTTCTGCCAAATGGCCGTTAGCCGTATTATACAAGATTCTGGCAAAAACGAATAAACCTATTAAAATGACGATATTGGCTACCATTCTCATCATCAATTTTCTACAACTGCATGCTGAAACGCATCCAACCCAAAGCATATATAAAATTTTTGTTGAAAGTAAATCATACAATTCGATGAGTTTGTTTTTCTGCACCCGTGATTTAAATTACTGCCGAGCATAGATCCGACGGCCTCTTGGTGTTGCGTCGTGATGTTGTTGATGTTTGACATATAATTCACCCGCCATCATATAATTCCCCAGCATTTGGGCGGGGCCGGTAACGATATCTAACACAAGGGTTATTGGCAGCAATCCGTACGCAATCGGATTGGTATCTTCATAGATGTCCTTTAATTTCACCTCCACCAAGTCATGGCCGTATGCATCTTGAATGATCAATTGTCTTCTAGTCGCGCCAGAAATTAATACAAAATGATCAGGCGATGAATGATAATCCGAAATATTACAACCCCAATGGATGTCTTGTTTGCGAATGTGAATAACTGGAACCATATAACTCTTGCAAACCCTTTTCCTGTTGCGCACCACAAACTGCTCATTGCGGCATTTAAGCTTCGCTTTGGCAAAATGCTTCGGATTTATATCTACTTTATATTCACCGGGACCTTCTTTTTTCAAATCGCCGGTAACACACAATTGATACCGCTCTTTTTCAACACCGTTTATGGAATTGACATTTTCAACGGGACCGTCAGAAACAGTGGACATAAAGCGAAGAAGATTGCGACTGAAACAGCCCGTGGATGTTAGCAGAACTAGCATTAAAAGCAGGAACGCTTTTACTATCAGGGCAGATTGATTATACATGGCACAAAAAAGTGTTTTAAGCCCGGTCATTTTCAATTGAATGCTTGAGTTTAAAGCTGAGGAAATTTTTAAGTGATTCAGGTGTGTCGCAAATCAGGTCCGCACCGGATTCCATCAGTTCTTTACGGCTGCCATATCCCCATGATACACCAATGCAATAAAAATTAGCCAAATTCCCAGCGCGCATATCATAACTTCGGTCACCGATCATTACGCCGTGGTTAGATGCTTCCCTGGACTTGATTACATTCAGCAGTTCAATCTTTTGGCGTTTTAAACCGCATCCGAGGATATCTTTAAAATAGGGCGTTATTTGAAAATAATCTGCGACCGATTTGGCAATGGACGTTTTTTTGTTGGTCGCAATATAAAGTGTCTGCCGTGCTGACGCTAACCGTTGAAGCATCTCGGTGATTCCGGGATATATTGTATTTTCTCTGTATCCTACTTGGATATATCTTTCGCGAAAGAAGGCAATCGCAGCTTGAACCTGGTCGGCATCATCTTTCCCCAACAATTGTGCAAAACTCTCATGCAAGGGAGGTCCAATATAGATTGCCAGATCCTCCTGGTTTTTGGGTGCAACGCCTAACTTTGCAAGGGCGTAATTGATAGACTTGGCAACACCAATTAGTGGATCACTGATGGTTCCATCCAAATCGAATACAATAATCATGGTCTACCAGATGATGCAAGGCTGGCTTGAACGATGGCTAGGCATGGGTTCCAAACTGATCATCTGCCAGGTGATGTGTTTCGCAAGCCGAGTTGAAGACTGGCTTTGCCATAACTAATCAGATTGAATGCCTGCCCTCCGAGGCGGATCCCTTTTTTAGCTTCTTTAATGGGAATCCGATGATGATAGGCGACCTCAGGGTCCAACTCAAGAATATAGACGGCTATGTGAAGTTTTTCGTTTTCAATACCATGGTAGAGAAGCTTATTCTTTCCGATTTTCAAAGGCTGACCACGGGTAAGTGTGGCTTTATCGTTTACGATGGGTGGTGGGGGCGGTGGCTTTTTATCGTATATACGTCTGGTTTCTTCCATGCGACGCCGAAAGCGCGGATCCCAAGGACCATGATAGGCACCATAAAAAATAGCAAATCCGAGTGCAATCAAAGTGGAAAAAAACAAGATTGCCTGAATTCGACGCCTGAACACACCTTCCATATTCATACCCTCAATGAATTAAAATGATAACATTATGGTGCATTTAAAGCTTCATGTTCAAACAGATTGTCACGGTAAGGATGTTTCCCGCGACAGGAGGCCGCCAGGCTTGCCGCCAAGCAGAAAATGATGGAAAATGGGCCCCAGTGTTTATATTGCCGGATGTGGTCAAGTTCATGTTGGCGACTTCGATTAAGACATTGAGAATCACAACCCCAAATGACGTGACCCAGCGAAAAGGATAATTTGCATATAAAAATACCTGCGTGCATTCGGAAAAATCAAGTAAAAACATAGTATCAGCAATTTTATGTCTGTATGCAGGCATACAATTATTGAAGAAAGGGGAACAGGCAATGGCTATTGAACCGATACAAAACCATTATCCCGAAGACATTGCCGTCTGTTATGGCTGCGGCAGAAACAATCCGGGTGGTTTACACATTCAAACCTTCTGGCAAAACAACGAAGGAATTTTTCGCTACACACCTTTGCCGAACCAGACGGCTTTTCCCGGTGTGGCCTATGGCGGTCTGATCGCCAACCTGATCGATTGTCACAGCATAGGGACCGCCATTGCCGCTACTTATGAGGCCGAAGGCCGGGCACCTGGCACCGAACCGGGTATTATGTATGTAACGGCCAACTTGAATATCGATTATCTGAAACCGACGCCGATTAATAGTGAACTGCTTTTACGCGCTAAAGTTACTAAATTAACGAGAAAAAAAGCCATCGTGGCCTGTTCGCTTTTTGCCCGGGAAATTGAACGTGCCCGGAGTCAAGTGGTGGCTGTGCGTGTTTCGTTGCCATTAAATCTGGACATGGTATAATGATTGAAGTTTATGGGATCTTCGGTCTGCTTAAATAAACATTGTATTCAGGCGTGCCGGGTGTATTTATCTGCACTCATTCTGGCCGTACTGCTCAGTGCCTGCACTTCCTCACCGGACAACTTGAAACCGGGCGCTTCCACTTCACGCACCAAAATTAGAAACCAGGGTATCGAAAACCAGTTACGCAACAAAGTAAGTGAATGGTATGGTACGCCCCATCGCATGGGTGGCACCGGCAAAAGTGGTATCGACTGCTCTGGCTTTGTCATGCGTATCTACAGGGATACCTTTGGCATGCGCCTGCCGCGCACCACTACAGCTCAACGTCAAATTGGCCGTTCCATTGATCCGCAGCACCTGCGCGCCGGCGATCTGGTATTTTTCCAGATATCCAGCAACAAAGGACACGTCGGCATTTATCTTTCCAAAGGTGAATTTGCACACACATCGTATCGCCAAGGGGTCACCATCTCAAGGCTTGACAACACCTATTGGCGAAAAGTTTTCCGCAACGCCCGTCGAATTTTATAATCGTTCTCCAAACCCTGCATCCAATAGTGTGTATTCCTTCTTTAAATATGCTTATAATTGTGTCAAACGGTTTTAAATAATCATGGCATTCATATATAGACAGAAAATAGTTGTGGGATGGTTGCTGCTATCGGTCATGCTGACGCTAGGTTGCCAGGAATCAAAATCCATCGCCGACCATCCTTTTTTCAAAGATGATCAACTGCTGATATTCGCACATCGCGGCGGTCGCGGCATAGGTCCTGAACACACCATGCCCACCTATCATCAGGCCGTGCACGCCGGTGTCGATGTATTAGAATTGGATTTACGAACCACCCGGGATGATCAGTTGGTCATTATCCATGACAATACGGTCGATCGATGCACCAACGGCAGCGGAATGGTCGTGGCTCACACCCTTGCCGATTTAAAAAAACTGGATGCCGGTTATCGCTGGAGATCGGACGCTGACCGACACTATCCATTCCGGAATCAAGGATTGACCATTCCAACCCTGCTAGAAGTTTTTGAGACCTTTCCACACATACGCTTTAATATTGAAATCAAATCTGCTGCCATGCCAGCGGTGGCTTCATTATGCCAATTGATTCGAACCCATGGCAAAACGGATCAAGTTTTAGTTGCTTCATTTGGCTGCAAGCCACTCGACGAATTTCGCCGATTATGTCCGGAAGTGGCTACCTCGGCCTGCGCATCTGAGGCGCGCACCTTTTACTGGCTCAATAAACTATATCTGGCATCTTTATACCAACCGCCCTTTGAAGCCTTGCAGGTTCCTGAAACATTCGGCAAACTTCGAATCATCTCAAAAAGGTTTGTAACGGCAGCCCATGGTAAGCGTATAAAAGTACATGTCTGGACGGTGAACGATAGCAAACAGTTTGAAAGGTTGTTGGCCTTGAACGTAGATGGTATTATAACTGACTATCCCAAGCGGTTCACGGGCCAAAAGTACAGAAATTCTGCTTTAAATAGACCCTAAGAGGGGCTACAAACATATTTAAGAGACTGAAAATTTGCCTGTTTTAATGGCCATTCACACAATGTAAGAGGGAAAAATATTTAACAATGTCAAACAGACCACTGGTCGGTGTTGCGGTAATTGTCCGCAGAGAAAACCATATTTTGCTTGGCAAGCGTAAAAACAGTCATGGCAAAGGCACATGGGCGTTTCCTGGCGGGCATCTGGAGTATGGTGAAAATATCAAGCAATGCGCTGTACGCGAAGTTTTGGAAGAAACCGGTTTACATATTTCTAATTTGCAAACCGGACCTTATACCAATGATATTTTTACCGCCGAGCAAAAGCATTATATAACCCTTTTTGTAATCGCCGATTATCGCTCAGGAGGCCTGGAGGTGAAAGAACCACACAAATGTGAGCGGTGGGATTGGTTTGACTGGAATCATCTTCCAGATAACGTCTTTTTACCGATTGATAACTTGCGCCAACAACATTTCAACCCATTTACCTGCGAATTTTCCACCTCTGATTAATCAGGTTCATTGGAACCCGTCTCAATCGTACATCTATACCGCTTTGCATTATAATGTTACGAAATACGAAGTGGCGGCATAAGTGGTTATAGAAAAAAATGTTTCAAAAACGGAACTTTTTTTGACAACCACTATAAAAACCCGTTGCCGGGTCAACGCTAAATGAAATGTTAAAAACCAATTCGCGTGCAAATATCTTAAGCCTCAAAAATCGGCTTAAAGGCGCGCACGGCTTTTTCACTGATAATACCCATTTTCTGAATCATCCGCGAATCGAGCAGGGCAAAAGTTCCCCGGGAGCGTGCGCATATTTTATTACCATTTTTAAGCAATTTCCCTTCCATCAGGGCTTCGCGCTTATCACTCATTTTTAACACCCGACCGACCGCTTGAACCTCATCCCCGACATATACAGGATGTAGGAAATCGACCGTAATCGATTTGGTTAAAATAAATTTTTTCAGCAAGTAAATCGCAGACCAACTCATAATTTCATCCAAAATGGTCGAGAGCACACCACCGTGCACAAGATTATCCCAGCCGCAAAGATGAGAAGGTATGATGATTCGAGAAAAAACTGAATTATCATCCGTAAAAAATTTCATCTTCAGCCCATTGGGATTGCCAGGACCACAACCAAAACAGTTATGATTGCTGCGATTGGGCAGTTCTTTTACTTTCAATTTGCTATTCATCTCCATTATCCTTCTTGGCGAGCAACGTCCGTTATTCAAGATTAAAGTTCAATTTCATGTTTTCGTAAAAACTGCTGGAGCATTTGATCCGTAACGGGCTGACTGATGCGGCGGATGCCGCTTTATGAAATGATGGTACCATTTTTTAAAAAACAGCCGCATCCCTCCATATCAAATTATATGGTAAACAATCCCAGCTTAGCCTGTAAACGGTTTGGTAAAAATCTCGTCAAATAGATTATCGGCAAGATCGCATTAACCAAAAATTGACAAGCAGATCCATCGCGGATAACATGGCATAATCCAAACCGGAACAACCACAGGAAAAGCTCAGCGTGTCCCCTTATCGCACAACACTCT
>JAAUYL010104628.1_pt1 | contig 10268 bp, 7 predicted proteins | sample 7278011 | NCBI WGS metagenome assembly JAAUYL01 (sample SAMN14350225, study PRJNA611818) | marine sediment metagenome | isolation source: surface marine sediment (1.8m) | place: French Polynesia: Moorea | collected 2018-08 | reverse complement strand
ACTCCGAGGTTGCCGACGCCTTCAGGCTCTTTGACAAGGTGCTGATCATTTCAAGATCACTGATCAGAGATCATATTTTTTGTGAAATAGGACAAGGATGGAAAGGTGACCCGGAAAGAAATCGAGGATCTCGTCACCGATCTCGGCGGAGAGCTCGACTGCCCTCACATTCAGGTATGATTTCACGGAAAAAAGTCAATCCGGATCCGTAAAAATATGCTCTTTGACAGGAGCTGCTAAAAGCCTCCGATAAGAATGGGAACGGTAGTGTTGACCTCGGGCAATTCATGAAACTGTGGCAGGCTTTCAAAGCGTCTGTCAATGCAGACGGCGAGGATGGCGAGGACGAGATCAAAACTGCTTTTAGAGGGTATGATGTCAATGGCGATGGCTACATAACCAGAGATGAAATGATGCAGGTAAAAAAAGAAGAAACAATAGCTATCCATGTGATTGGAATTCTCACTTGGCTTTTTAAGGTTATTACCAAGATGGGCTTCGTGGCAAACAAGTCAGAAGAGGCTGCAAAATGTCTAGCAGAAATGGACCTCGATGGCGACGGCCGCGTTTCCTATGCAGAGTTCATGGTCAAATGGAAAATCACGTGAAAATGCAAATGAACGAATCCGGATTGATTTGAATGCAAGTTGTACTTTTAAAATTATTTTTCAATGTGATAATGTGAGACCATGCAAGAACGTACACAATTGTATCATGCAACTATTTATATGAATCATGACTTGACGACCAAAGATTTTTGTACCGTAAAAAACTGCTGGAGCTGGACTTACCGTGAATGTCGAGACGAACTTCTCTTTCAACTCCTTGAAAATATCCTCCCGTCCCTCCATCAGACTCATGCCTGAACATTTTGCGGAATTTTATGCAAAAATAAATTAAATACTGAAATAAATTAAAGCACACACACCAGTGTAAAACAGGACTAAAATGATAGGCGCTGAGACCATTTGGTCGATCAGAACTTTAGACACCACGATCTTAGATGTCGTCCCCACAAGCCTCCCGTCGAGTAATTTGTACCTGAGCAATTTTACAATTTTGTTAGAGGAAAAAAATGTTTTAAATATTAAATATTTTCAATTTACCAGTAGTACAAAAATGTCGGGAAAATCGTCGAACCCAAAGCTGCATAGCGTCCGACCAGAGGCAAATCATACGGCTCCTTTTTCTCGGCCTAAGCAATGCCAATTTCACATATTTTTCGAGTCCAAAAATAATTGTAACGTAGACTTACAGTGACTTTTCTGAGTATGGTCTGTTGTGAAAACTCGGCTCCGGCGTAAAGCGTTCCATAAGTAATGCAATTGGCAAGTAGAGGCCTAGATTTCAACGCTCGCATAAATGCCGCCATTTTAAACTTTAATGTTACAAAGAGATCACAGTCGAAAATAAGCCTTTCAAGCACTTTTGTCGCTAGAAAAAAATAGAAAATATAACTGGATTGACCAAATTGGAAGCTCAAGCTCCTACACTCACTTTGTATCTAATATCTGAGAGGACACCAACACAATTCGTGGTGAAAACAGGCTTTGGAAACTTGCTTCATGCAGTCGATCTCTCTTTTTTCTTACTACAATATTTGCTGTATGTTAACTTGTACTCATAGACTGACACTCAGATTTGAAGAGCAAGCCGATACGCAATATGTAACTATAGTTAAGCCCAGTTTTTTTAAAATAATCCCCAGATACAATTAAAACCAATAGCACATCCATGAACAAGATAAGAATTGATTTTTTAGCAAAGTATCCTATTTATTTCAATTGAAACATTGATTATTGTACACACAACAATAATTTCACTCAGATATATTTATGTAGCATTTCTGAACATTAGTCATTTCATTTTTTGATGTGGATTTTTGCCGGCTGTTTTTGTTTGGGGAATTACCTTTTTTCAATAATTTTAATGTTTAGTAAGAGTATAAATTATTAATTGTTGTTGTATTTCGGTCAATCATTCAATGTCAATGTTTTTTATTCAAATATGGTTGTTGTTGTCTAGACACACTTTTTAAATACGTTGTTGGTGGAATTTTCTTTTCGACTTCAGTTGTTGCTGTTACAGTAGCTAAGAAAGTGATTGGGCTCATATGGCGAATTTCGGGGATAGCTTTAGTTACTGGTTCTGGTTTTCGGTTAATTTCATTGAATCTTGGATGTGATTTCTTGTTTGACAAAGAGTTTGTGCAAATTTTTCAGATAGAAGTGATGCTTTTTGTTGTAGTGTAGTCATTGTTTTGTTTCTCATGCTCAGACACATTCTTTATTTTTGAATTTAAATATAACATTGTTTTTGTTGTTGATTTGACATTTTGAGAGGAAGATTTTTTTTGTTCTAATTTTTGAATTATTTGAGAAAGCATTTCAGGGGTACATCTTATTTCGACATTAAGTTATTCGTTTTGTTTGTTTGTTTGCAGAAGTGTGTTGCAATTCATCTGACCGGTTACAATCTGGGGGTTCCTAAAATGGCTCATTTGTGTGTTCCTCCTGGTTCCAAACTGAATAATATTTGACATGTTCCATTCATTATCAGTTGTGGAAGAAAGACAACTACAGGCCAATTGTGGATATGATCGTCTAGGTGATGATGCTATGAGATTTTGTATTTTCTTGCGTTAAGGCACTCAAACCTTGATTTTGATTAAAATTGTGTGATTCATTCCAGAGTTTGCATTTTAGTTAGGATATCTTAGTTACACAAAACACATTGAAACTAGATTATAGTATGTAGTGGGCCAAAAAGGTAGTTAGGAGCAATTGGAATCTTTTTCTTCAAAAATGCACAAAGTTTATTTTTGACACAAAGCCTGGATTTTTTTCTTAAATTTCAGTAACAACCAAAGAAAGAGCAACCAAAGGTATTTTTTTTCTCTGTATAAACTGGCCATGATGGTTATTGACTTTTGAGCTGTCATCACCTGATTTGAAAGAGGGCATATTGGAGGGAGCAAAAAGGCATTTTTGAACCAATGAGGAAATACTGGGGATTAAGTGTCTGTTTTCGAGCAGCATTTCTCTGAATTTTAACAATCTGTAAACAATTGTGGGTTTGACTATGGGCATGTGTTTTGGCATTAGAGCAAGTTAAAAAAGACGGTAACAAAGTTCCTTGCTGCAATTCATGTCGAAGCTCAGGGGTAGGATTTAGAAATCATTTTTTTCATATGTGGTGTGTAACTTTACAAGTAATTGTTTACTTTGCTCTGTACTGTTTTTTCAGCCATCCATAATTGCTTACATTGATTATCTAAACTACAAATTTTATCTATCACTCGAGAATTTTTTTTGCTTTTTTTGTTTTTTTTTAGTTATAAGTGTTTCGATTGAGTTCGGGTGAAAAGCATTTTTGTCATGATTCCATCACAAATTATTGGTCTTTAATGTAAGAACAAACTTGAGAGAGGCACCATGTTGTGATTTTCTTTTGAAAATGTTACAAAAAAGTTCACCTGGTAGAGATGGTTATGTTTTCCAATTACCATTGTATTGCAAGTGTTTGACCTTGCGAAAATGCTTTTTCTTCAGTGGACTTTGCTTTTTACAGCTTTGTTCCTCGTAGCAGGTAATTTGAATTGAACAAATTGCTATGTTCATTTTAAAATTTTGGCACATCTATCTCTCATTCAAATTGGAAGGATTACTTGACCTCAGCAATAACATGAAAGCGACTACTACAGTTATTAATTATTTCAGGGAAATTGTTGTTTCTGAAAACAGTGTTTTTTGTTTGTTGTTGTTCATTATTTTTACCTTGTTTCTTTGGTTTTGAATATTCTTTTCGTCATTTTATGGCATTGCATTCAATCAGTTTTCATATTGAGGAGGGCCGCTGGTAATAACAATTTCTTTTGTTTGTTTACTTTTAAATTTCAGTTTTAACAAAACACAATTTTTTGAAGATCTTTCAGATGTGAGAATTAACTCCATCACAGTTTAATTTACACATTGTTGTGGGTGAAAATGGCATATTTGTTCATGTTCTTGTTTTAATATTATTAATAGTTGACTCAGCCAGTTCTTTATATTACACAATTTATAAGTTTGCTTTGTAATGAAATGTATCATTGGCAACTTCTTTGAAATGACGAAAGATGCAGGAAGCAATTTTTCACTGTTGATTAGGTAATAATTGTTGATAAGATCGCAAAGACATTTTTGATTTGTAGGTGGTGGGTGGGCAATGTTTTGTTTTTAGTAAGAAAAGCCAATGCTTTTAACCCTCACTTTAGTTTCTTGAGTGGGCACATTTGATTGTTGTTTGATCATTAAAGTTTTGATTTTGATTATACTTGATGGCTAAAAACTAGAAGATTTTTTATGGTTCAACAAAGTTTTTGGAAATTGCACTGTTTTGTTTTGAATAATCACACAGCTGTTCAGACACGCGCATCATGTTGGTAATGTGTGGAGAGAGGATGGTGGTATTACTTTTATCTTATATACTCTGCACTAAGTTGACATATAGTTTTTTTTGGATTGAGATATTTCTTCTTGTTATCATCAGCATTGTTTTGGACTAATTTTTGTAAGGAAGATGGTTCGGAAAACTTGCGGATAATTTTTTGCTATAATTCTATTTATACCAGTTTTGGTTTGCTCACAACTGCCAATGGCTTTCAGTATCTTTTCAACAAGAATTTTGATACCATCTGACAGGAAGAAAAGACACTTATTTGAGTTTTCTCATTTGTTGTTGCCACAATGTTGCCAAATACAGGAAAGATAGGCTCACTTGAATTAGTGGCTACTAGTTGATAAGCTTCGACAGTCGGTGGGGGGTTCTAAAAGCTGGGATTCAAATGATATGCATGTGGCTCTTTGACCCCTTGAATTAGAGTTCTTGTAGTATGCTGAGAACATGGTGTTAAAATTGTCATCATATTATTGATGTGTGTTAATGCACAAAAGCTCTTCCCTGCAAGTGAACACAATTCATCTTATTGTTGGTTGACCTTTTAATAGGTAGCATGGCATGTCTTTGTCTAAGGTTTAAATTGATATTATATCACAAATTGCATTTCTCCATTTTGATAAAAACAAGTCCCACAGGTAAGGTGGCTCCAAAGCTTGAATGCCTGATTTGAGGAAATGAGTTTCTTTGTTTTCCTTACATTCCAAGTATGGGGGAAGAAAAAAGGTACAATATGCCATTTCTTGTTTGCTTTTCACAAAATGCCAATGAGTTATGGAGTATGGCAACTTGTCAGAATAATGGAGCTTTCCTTTTGATGAGGGGCAACTTGGAAAAAATCAGAACCTTTACAACTCATGTCCAAAGCAACAATCTTATTGAATAGTCAGACATTGAAGTGAAGGCTTTGTGGTTGACAGTATCAGCTTACAAAGTATGATCAAACTTATTCAGTTTTTTTTATCTCAGTGCTAATTTTGTTTTAAGCTTTTTCTTTGAAATGTGTTGGGGAGTTGCTGGTGTCTCACAAATTGGTTTAAGCGATTTTCTAGTGTTGTTGGGCAAAGATTTACTTGCTTATTAGGTAGGTTATGAGTGAAAGGCAAAAGTTCAGTAGTTTCGCTTGATGAAAATGTGTCATTCTGGTAGGTTGCAGAAAAATGTGGCATCTCAGAATATCAATCAGCTGTTTTTCCTCATGATTATTGTTATTTCGGCTTGCACCATGAAATTTCAAGGAGAGAAAGATTACTTTTACATCAGATTTCTGTACTAATATTTAGCAGGTCCCATTATTATCTTTACTTGATGACTTGTAGTTTTAGCAAATTGTGCAATCGTAAGAAAATGAAGTGGCTCCATTTAAATTGGACAAGAGTTGGTTCAATTTTTTCACAATTGGATTTTGTTAATCGTAATTGCATTTTGAGTAGTTTATTTAATGGGGAAACTGGTCTAGCTTTTAGTTTCTTGTTTCTCGACCAAATGTCATCCTCTGGAACACATTGTGCCACCACCTTACTGTTTCAATTCATTACTTGACCATTACATAATAGTACTTAATATATATCAATCATTTTCACAGCTAAAGCAGTCATGCTTATTTTTAGTTTTTTTGAGCGCCCGCTAATGTTACAGTATTGATTCATTTTAATTAAAGTATTTTTCTTATAATATAATATATAGTGATTTTATAGATTATCGTAGTATACAAAGAAGATATCAATGGTTGTTTTTTTGCAGTTCAAGCCACACTAGCTACAAGATGATGCAATTTTTGTGTTGTTTGGTGGCAAAGAATTAGATAATTTCAAAAAGAGCCCACTGTCTTCATCTTCAAAATTCAGCCAAATGACTTTTCAATTCATGGTAATGTAGTCACCAGCTTTTGTGTTTTGCCTTTAAAATCAATGCTTTCTCTTTTAAAAATCGTGTGAAAGAGTCAATGGTTTTGGTGGTGGTTGTTGTTGTTGTTTTACTCTTGTGGTCCTATTCTTTTCAATTTTGATTAATCTTTCTTTTCCATTTTTGAAGGTGGATTCATTTTGGGGTTTCTCTGCAGTTCGTTCATGTTAGCTACCTGGTCCAGTTCTCTCCAGGATTGAGAATCATTGGTGTTTGCTCTCTAAGTGGTGGATTTCTTACTAGAATAATGAAGCTATTGGTTGAGGAATTTGATGTTAGTTGCAATTCACAAAAGGAATGGTTCGCATTGTCTACTACAATTGAATATGTATCAGGCCAACTGTTGCTTCACATCAGTTGAAGTCATTTAAGCAAGAGTTCTCAAAATTTGTAGGTTTGTTTGGGCACTTAGTTCAATATACAGGCGTTATTATTCGAAAGTTTACATTTAGCATTGTCGTACGGGGTTTGATTTGAGTGAAAGTTATGTTCTGCTGCCTGGTGGCCAACTTTGCATGGTAATGAAGGAGGGAGATTGTGGGAAAAAGATCCTGCAGCAGCCAAAGTCAATGTCCTCAAGCCTTGGAAGAGGCCCCTTGGGAACTCAATCAAGGCAGGTTTGCAGCCGAGGTCACTGACAAAGGCTGGCTCTGTCCTCCACCACCAAAACGCTGGTTGTTGTAATTGCTTTTTTTCTAGTTGGTTAAAGTGGCGCATCATCATTTTTTGTGGGCGAATGTCTTTGATTTGGTATTTCACTAGCATCCTTGGTGCTACTTTTTTCCTTTTCTTAAGAGACATCGTGTACATCCATGTAGGCATAGCGTTGTTGTTGTAATTGTAATTTGTTGCAATTCTAGCAAAGGGGAGGGTATGTTGTTTCAATTTTCTTTTTAGAGGATATATCTCGGGAGATCACAGAAGAACAATGGCATACGTAGCGAAGTTGGATGTGGATGTTTCGATCAGTTATTTTCTTGTAAGCTGGGTTGTTTTAATAAAGCATATGGGTCCAAATTGCGAGGCTGGACACGCATATTTTGATTTGATACAAAGAGATAAAGAGGGGAGCTATTTACTAGATAGTTTCGCTTTTCTTAATGTCATCCATCACATGAAGCGCATTAATTTAAACTGAATCTGATAATAATAATTATAATTGAATTGTATTAAAATGAATTATTTTTATCGTATTAAAGACAAGTGTTTTGACTTTGCAGCAATAGCAGCGTATTTGTTGTTGTCGATCCAACAAGGAAAGATTTAAGATTGCGTAGCGTAGTGCCTTTTCGTGAAATGTTTTCATAGGTAGTCACTGGATTTATTAACAGCAATTGTCGTAATTTTCGCAAGGAAAAGCTTTTTCTTTTACTTATCGTCATTGATTTCCATAATATTTTGCTTTGCTTGGTCACATTCGTTTTGTCAATTTCATCTCGTAAGCTATAGCTAAATAGGGAATATGCAATTTCTAAAAAATGGTACTTCGGATTAAAGATCAATCAGCAAAAGAACAAAAAATATAATGACAAATTAGGTGATATTGATTTGGAATTAATATGTAGCAGCGATATTTCGTCGTTTCCTTTGGAATAATGGCAATCGGTTGTCGTAGTATCTATGATTTTTAAGCATTGTCCTTCTTTACAAGGGGGAGCAAAATGAATTAAAAAATCATTCTCTAGCCTTATGCGTCCATTCATGAAAAGATTTCTTTGAAGCTCAGTTTCGTTTCATGCTTGAAATAATTGTCTCTCACGATATCGACAGACTCTTTTTTATGTGTTGTACTTGTTGCACACCGCCAATATTTGAAATCTGGCGACGGCCGACTTGATAATTTTTGTTGTTTTGACAAAAAGCCACTGTTTTACTATTTGATTGCTTGTTGGTTTTATGTACGTGGTTCGAGTTCACCTTGTTGATGATAATTTCCGACGATAGCGTTTTCTTCGATTCTTCTTGCTCTCTGAGTACTTTGTTTACTTCTTCACATGTTGGACTCGCCGAGGAGGTCTCCGGGAAGGTATGGCTGGAGCTGGGGAGTGGAATTGCGTGCGTCCTCGCTCGAAACACTAGGTGCTCCCCAGACGGAGCTGCCGCTCAACATCGAGGTCGGGACGTTGCCGCCCACGCTCCACATGTCGTTGCTGTTGCTCGACTTGGGCAATTGGAGGCCGCCCGAGGTCGTGGAGGTCGACGGGGTGGTGGCGTTGGTGGCACTCTGCTGGCCTCCACCTAGCTGCTGGAGGATGTTGGCAGCCTCCGCGTCGCTCGTCAGGGTGGCGTTGATAGTGGTGTTGCCGAGCAGGCAGTTGTTGAGGGCTTTCTGAGCCTTGTTGGCCTCGCGGCCAGTGGCGTACATGACGAGGGCGATGGAGTTGTTCAGGAACAAGTGGAAGGCCTTTAAGGGTCCATGCTGGAGGCAGAGGGTTTTGAGCGTTGACCCGTCAATTTGGGGAGTGAGATTCTTGAGGAGCAACCAGGCTGGTCTGTCCTCTCCGCTGGCGCTCGAGGCCGCACCATTTTGGCCGGTCGACCAGCCGTTGGAGGACGAGGTTGCCGCCGAGGTCACGGGCCAACCCGAGCCTCCACTGCCAGCAGAGCCGCCGTTGTTGTTGCCTGAGGCTCCCAAGCCAGGAGGAGTGCGACTAGACGACTTGGCGCCCCAGAGGTCCTGGCCCATTTGGGTGAGGCCGGTATTTCCGCTTCCGCCGGCTCCATTTCCACCTGCGCCAGTATTGGCATTGTTACCCCAGGAGTCCTTGGGCTTGTTGTCCATGGAGGTCGTGTTGCTAAAGCTCCAAGTGGGCGAGGTCAGACCGAGGGTGTTGTTCTCTCCGCCGACGAGCGAGGTCGTCGAGGCCGCATTGTTCACGAGACTGCTCTTGGTCATGAGGTCGATGGCAGTGTTGGCAACGGACCCCGGGGTGAGGTTGGGGTCCTCGTCTGGGTTCTTGAGGCTGTTGCCCTTCCATGGCTTGCCGGGCTCGAACTCGGGAATGCCGAAGCTATCGCCGATGCCGTTCAAAGCCTGCATTGCGGCCGCCGATGTGGCTGCGCTGTTGCTGTCGCTGTTCTTGCTGTCCGGCCACCCGGAGGAGGTCGAGGAGGAGGGCACACCCCAGGTGTCGTCGACGCCGAAGCCCACCTTGGACGTGCTCGACTTGGTCGAGAAGGCGTCACCGGCACTCTCGGGAAGCTTCCATTGCGAGAGGCGGGAGCCCCCGGGCGTCTCGGTGCCGCTGCTGCTGCTGCTCATGCTCAACGCGTTGAACAGGTCGGGCATCGTCTGCTCGGCCGTGTTCGAAGGCGCCAAGGAGGAGCCTGTGCCGCCACTTCCGCCTCCAATAGCACTTCCGCCGCCCACGGGTGGGATGGGACCGCCCCCGGCAAGGGAGTGGCCGCCCGAACCTGGCCCGCCTCCCATCTGGCCCTTGAGGTAGGTGGCTTGCTGGGCCGAGATCTGGTTCTGCAGGTTCGTGATGTGCTGCTTGGTCTTGGTGATGTTGACCGAGATGGCGAGGAGGTTGTTGCTGTTACCCATCCCCTTTTGCGTTTGCGCCATGCCGTGTTGCTGTTGGAGTGCCTGCAGATTCTTGATTTGCTGAAGCAACTGGTTAAGCAGGATTAGCGTCTGAGGTGCCAAGGGCTGGTTGAGGATCTGCGGGTTGAGGTGGCCGGCCTGGACTGCCATCTGGATTTGCTGTACGAGCATGCGCAGCTGTTGCGCGGACGGCTGACTGTTTTGCTGCTGTTGAGTAGGTCGGGTCGACGAGACTGACGGTGGCATGCCAGGTGAAGTGAGGCCACCAGATCCTGAGCCAGGTCCAGGCGCGAGGTTGATCCCCTTCTGCAGCATCGGGTTGGTGGGGAAGTTGCCGGCGAGGCCGGGGTTGCTGCCAAGGCCAGATGGATCCTGAGGT
>JAAUYL010106528.1_pt1 | contig 10272 bp, 3 predicted proteins | sample 7278011 | NCBI WGS metagenome assembly JAAUYL01 (sample SAMN14350225, study PRJNA611818) | marine sediment metagenome | isolation source: surface marine sediment (1.8m) | place: French Polynesia: Moorea | collected 2018-08 | reverse complement strand
CGAACCTCCATCCTTCCAGCGATTACCCAATGGGTTTCTCGGAGAGTTGCTAGGGTCTGCTGCACACTGGCATGACCAACTTTTGTGTGAGCATAGCGAATCAGTAGGTCAGTGTACTGACTACGTTTGGGCAACAAGATTGGCGCTTTGGCCGACTCTGGAAGTTCGGCGTGAAGCATCCTTCCAGTCACACGAATGAGGCCGATTTCGTCACGTGAAAGCATCAATTCCTTTATCATCTTTGTCGTTTTGCCAGCGTCTAGCGACTTGATGATTTCTGCGAAATGAATGCGCTGAATGTCCAAGTCCAGATATTGTTGAGCGTAAAGAATCTCAGTCCTTGTGAATGGGTCTGGATTTTTGCCCAACTTAGGAGCCCAGTTTTTCACGGACCGGTAAAGCTCCTTTTGTGTGCGACAGCCTTGATAAAACGAAGGACATATCCAGCGATTCGTTGCTTTTTCGACAGTTGACTAACACGTGATCCAATCGTGTTTTCTTCTGACCCAATGTCCACAGAATTGATTTCGATTTTCTGATTGCCTCGCACTTCTACGTCAACTTCATGTTGAATCTCGGGTGTGATTTGTGGCATAAAGTCTTCCGGCCATTCCGAAGCGTCATTTTGGAGAAACAATGGACCATTCCACCAGATGTGGTTTGGGTTCAATAAGTCTGAGGTTGGAATTCCTCTGCTAGCGCAATCGGCTGGATTTTCAGCACTTCGAATGTAGTGGAGCACAGCAGGGCTATTCCGGATTTCGGTCACTCTGTTCTCCACGAAGACGTTGTGGGTGGTTGTTTGGTTTTCAATCCAAGACAACACCACTTGAGAGTCTGACCACAAATGCTCTTCCGAGATGGACAATTTCAATTGAGTGCGGACGTATTTCAACAATCGACAACCGATTAGTACGGCGAGAAGCTCCAAGCGGGGTATTGTGATAACCTTGCCAGATCGCTCGAGTGGGGCGAGGCGTGTGCGTGACATCACCATGAACACTTTGTGTGTGGTTTTCGTCAATTCCCGAAGGTAGATCACAGCTGCATACCCCTTGATGCTGGCGTCCACAAAACAATGTAGCTGAAAGCTATTTGTTGTGTCAATTTGCCACCATCGAGGTAACTCGATTTGAACGACTTGAGCTAAGTTGCTCTCGATTTCTCGCCATGTGTCGATCAAAGACTCAGGAATTGGATCGTCGAATGCGAGTTTCTGTCTCCAAAGTTCCTGAACGAAAAGTCGGCCCGAAAAGACGGCGGGAGCGAGCCATTGAAGTGGGTCATATGCAGACGCCACTGTGCTCATGACTGTGCGTTTAGTGGGCCATCCTTTGTGTTTGTCTATTTTGGGTGCGGACAGCCGAAGTGTGTCCGTTTCAACGTCCCAAATGATGCCTAAAATCTTTGGCCGGAGATTCTGGGCTTGGTCCTTCGACGGAATGAATGATTTCGCGTCAGCACAGTTTGTCGTGTACTCGCGAAGATTCATCGATGCGCTATTGAACAGCTCTTTGGAGGCTGTGTAAAACGCTTGAACCTCTTCAATCGTGTCCAGGGTCGTAATGACATTGTCTACATACATTCGACCTGCTAGCTTCTGCACAACCGGGTTAGTTGAATCTTTGAACAACCTTTCGATTGTCGCCTGCAACAGGAATGGGCTAGACACTGTGCCAAACGGCACCCGAGCAAAGCGATACACGACTAGATTTTCTTGCGTCGGGGGTTTGGTCAGGTCCTTGACCCAAATGAAGCGAGTGAGGTCCCTTTGATCGGGACGCAAGCTAACTTGCAAAAATGCACGTTCCAAATCTGCAGCGATTCCGAAACGACCGAGACGAAAATTCAATAGAATTGCAGGGACATCCGGTAAGTGTACAGAACCACGAAGAAGTGTTTGGTTCAACGAAAGTTCACCTCTCTGGCACGAGGAGCCGTCATACACAAGGCGATACTTTGTTGTGTCCTTGGAGGGAGTCTGGACGCAATGGTGTGGAAGATAAAAGACTGGGCCTTCCGGGTCGGAAGGTGCTACTTCGATAATACCCAGCTTTAGTTGCTCTTCCAGTATTCCTGCGTATTTTTCTTTCGTGAGGGGGTCCTGTGCTAGATGTCGCAAGACACTCTCCAGTCGACGATGTGCCAGGTTGTAATTTGAGGCTAATTGACGGGGTTGATCCCGTAATGGCCAACAAACTTCATAACGACCGTTTATGAATTGCACTGTTTCATCGAACTGCCGTTGGGCAAGTGCATCATCATCTTTAGTGTACGGGTCGTCAGTAATTCCGATGAGTTCGAGCGAGTACGATGTCATAAGGTCGTGATCTCCTTGCGCTTCCGAGTCCACGGCAGATATGACATTCAGAGCACAAGTGACTGCCTTGTCATGATCCTTCCCAAGTGGACTGGTGCTGCTGGTTAAGATCAAGCCAAACACCGTATTGATCAAAAGCAAGCCGGAAGGAAGTTCAACCGGTTGCTGCCAAAGGACAAGTGACCAGAAGTTGTCGGCTCCGATGAGCACGTCAGGACTAAATTGCGAATTTTCGATGGGTTCTGCCAAAGAGTCTTCATTAAGTGTGCGTATGAACGCCTGATCCTCAAGTGACAGAACGGGTTTGGTCATTTTGTCCGTGATGCGAGGTGCTGCGTAGCAACGGAGTCGCTTTGTGCTGCCATCCTTTGCCAAGAGTTGCAAGGAAACTTGGTCGGCATGGAGCGTCGATTTGCGACCCATAAACGAATTGCAGGCTAAGGTTTCTTGACCCTCGGATTCGAGTTTCAATTTCGATTTCAATTTGTTTGTGACGAAGGACACACTAGATCCAGGGTCAAAAAACACGTTGGCCCGAATAGCGTTGCCAGCATTTTCGATTTTCGACACAGGGATTTGTGCCGTCATGAGCACAGAGTACGTGTGTGTAGCTCTGGTCATGCGAACAGGCATAATAGACTGGACTTCGTTCGACGCTGTCGAAGTCTCCGTCGTCTGATTAGCACTGCCTTGCGAATTTGCTTCTGTGGGCTTCGGCTGTGAAGAGGATTCGCCTTTATTTGTCGATTGTGGATTCGAACTGCCCTTGAATTTTTGATTCGGCCCAGAGGACGATTTTCGTTGTGGATATGGCCGTTGAGATTTCTGCTCTTGGCCACCGAATTGCTTGATGCACAGCTCTGCAGCGTGTGTTGTCTTTTGACAAAATTTGCACTTTTTGACTGGTGCCCGACAACCTTTTGTGAAGTGCTGGTCACTAAAGCAACGAAAGCACAAATTGAGCTCGCGACATTTGTCCGAACGAGCTGTGAAAGTTGGGACGGTTCGACACTCGATGCCACAATGCCCCTTTCGGCCACAAAAAACACAGGAATTCGCCGATGGGCCTTTAGACTTTCCAACGGCAAACACATCGGTGCGGGTTGCCGAATTGTCTTGTTTCCCTGAATCCTGTTTGGCCGATTTCGACGATTCATTGGGCTTTGGGCGGGTCAATTCAACGTCCTCGCGAATACGAATTGTTGTCATGAGAGCTGCGCGCAGCGTTTCTACGGTCCACTCCTGCTCAAGTTGTTTGAGAGGTTGAATTGCTAGTAGAATATCTCTCGGGATTTTGTCTAGGATTTTTCTGATGATCATGGTTTGATTGCCCGTGACGTTCTCATTGAGAAGTCGTAGTTGACGTAAGACCTTATCCATTTCGAGCACGGTAGATCGCAACGAACCTGGCTTGTTGGTGGCCCTGGGAATATTGTCTAGTTCGGCGTACAGGTGATGTTTGATAATCGCCTTATTGCCAAATTGTTCTTGTAACAGTGCAATGGCTTCATCATAGCTGTCATTTGTAGCTAACATGCCGCTGAGAACAGCTAGGGCATTGCCAGTCAACATCCGTTTTAGATATTGAAACTTTTGCACCTTTGGCATCGGCTTGCAATGTACGGTCTCATTGAACATATCCCAGAATTCAAGCCATTTCATAGGATCACCGGAAAATGTTGTGAGGGGAAGTGCCGGAAGGTTGCGGAACGCTGATACTAACGAATGCATATTGTTGTCCACTGCTTCCGCCGGGGCAGCAAGAACAGGTGGTCCAGCATTCACACCGGGCACACTCACATTATATGGCTGTGACAATCCAATTCCGCTCGCCTGCGGAGTGCCGATTGACATGCGTGGTTGTGATGCAGTGACGGTGACAACCGATGTCGTTGTAGTAGCGATGGGCTCAGGGGCCGCGGTCAACGGCAGACCAAGGTCAGTCTGGACTGTCACAGGTTGTGTAACCTGGTCAGTACCAGCCGGCTCATGGGCCGTCGTCACACTGCCACGAGGCTCAGTTTCTGGAGGGGGTGACGCTACTACGGACTGTGAGGGTGAGCGCATTTCTTTCAAACAGTCCTCAACTTCTCTGAGTTTCGCTCGCAGAGTGTGGATTTTCTCCTCTGCCGAAAGAACAACAGGTAAGTAACCTTTAACTGCGTGTTCTTCATAGAATGCAAGCTCGTCCTCTATCCCTTCAGGGGCCACAGTGTTCACATAACCAGTCCAATTCGAGTCGATCAGTTTAATTTGCTCAATTGACGAATTGATTCGATCGATGTCATGTTGAAGGGCGTATTTGTTCGTATTCAGCGACTGTTCAATTTGCGGTTGTGAGTCATTCACATTGTAGAGTGAGTCATAGATTGATAAGGAAGCAAGTTGTCGCTCCAAATGACTACGTCGCAGGGCGACATTTCGACGGTATACTCCACTCGACATTGTAATTAATTGTGGGCACAATTTCGAACAAAAGGCTACAGCGCGCGTCCACAGAAAGCCTAAATGCTCGAGGCGCAACCAACAACAATATTGTTTGTGTGTAGTTAGCGGGTCCGATGGGATGCCATGTGAAATAGACGAAATGTTTCTCAAGTATATTGTTGTTGTTTATGCCTCAAGTATATATGGGTTAAAACATTAATAAAATCCAATAATAAAACAATAAACTATTAGATTTCCTAATAAAACAAAAAAATCTCACTTAGCTTAAAACATGGCTTACAAGCTACAAGAGAAAATAACTATTCATATTACAACATACAGCTAGCTAAGCTGATAAAACTTTCATGCATCGACCTAGCTCTAGACAAAATATATGATCGTTTACAATACGTAACGCTTATTACAGGGTTTCTTTAAATTAGATTTTCTAATCTAGACAATTCTTCACACTCCGCGACAACAAAAGTGTAGAATCATTTGCGGTTCATAATGGATTTAACAAATCGATGACGCCGTTTGGCACTTTGTGAGTGTGGTTGCACAGTCGGTTGATTACCATATGACGCAACGATCTCATATTGAGGAATTGCCTGAGGGACTGGGAGCGCCAGTTGAGGGGCTTGGGGTGTTGTTTGAGGGACATGCACCATGGGAACAACCGTTTGAATCGATTGAGCCGATTGAATTTGGGGGTTACCGTTAATTCCTTGTGGCTGTGCCTGCATCATATTGGTATGTGGATATGGTTGGGTCCCAGGAGGCAGAAAGGGTTGGGCATATGGTGGGGGCATCACAGAGGGCTGAAAGGGTTGGGTCGCCATTATCCCCGACATCGGTGGTGGTTGCGGTTGAAACGATTGAAGTTGTGGTTGAAACGATTGAACTGGGTATGGCGGCGCCAATTGTGACTGTGATTGAAACGAATAAACCGGATATGACGAAACCAATTGCGACTGTGGTTGAAAGGATTGCATTGGTTGCGACACAAGTTGCGGCTGTGGTTGAATCGATTGCACTGGTAGCACTGCATAGCAGTATGGCATTTGTTGTTGTTGGGTGTTGGATTTGGATTTCCGATTCAACTGCTTGGGGAAATCGATTTGGCTTCGATTCCGTCTTTTTTCCCGTTGTTGTTGATCATATAGGAGCTGACGATAAGGGATCCTAGAACCTCGATTACGATAACGATACGACGGCGGAGGTGTCATTGTCGTTGATTCCGAAAATCTTTGCTGAAATGCGTATAATGATGATTACATAATGGCATTATTGGCTATATAAAAGGGGTGTATGAAGCTATAGTGTGCACGCGATTGCGGTATACGATTAATAAGCAAACAGGTAGATGCATATGCGATATAGGAAGCGATGAGATTATGATAGGTGAGAAATTAGAGACGATATCAGTGCATGCGGGGAAAAGCGGATATGACAAATTGCAGCAGCTGCATCAGGAGGGGACAGATAATGAGAAACACAATGATCCCTCCGATGGTTAATGCAACAGAGCCTATCCACTGTTGAGCGTGCGTGAACATACTCCAAATTCCCAATGACCAATCCCCGGATGGCTTAATCTTCTGGGACACGCTAAGCCTATTGGCGATGTTGCCTAGACGGGAGTATGACACTGAGGAAAGGGTTGTTGATAGGACGAATTCAGTGGTTTGCTTCCCACATGCAACTGTACACGTTGTCTCGATATCCTTAGAGGCGGCGTGGACTCTTTCGACTGCCGTGTGCCCGGCAGGAGTACACTTCGCTGCCCATTTGGTTTTGTCCGAACATGTGACGGTAGCAAGTGTGTCGGATGCGTCGGAGACACATGTGTAGGTGATTTCCATACCAGTCAAACAAGAAAAACATCCTTCGGCATGCTGTAGTATGATTCGGCACATGTTTTCCTCATGAAGTGCTTTCAGCGTAACGCTTTCCATTTCAATTTGCACTTCAAGGGACACCAACTGGTGAAAGCTAGCCTGTACTGTATTGTCGACTGGGACGATTGACATTCCCGCGATTTCTAGGGGAAGCACGTCGGGGCCTTGGAAGAGTTTCTCAATCTCCATTTCCTCGCAAAGACAGCTTGCTTTGTCGTCGCTTGGTTCGCACTGACATGAGTCTATGGCGAGTTGACAGGATACCATTTTCTCTGCTGTTTCGGGGTCGGAACACTGCAGTTGTCCCGTGGTTCCTTTTGTTGGTTGACCTGCTGGACTGGCATTTGTTATGGCCACTCGACGGCCATCACCAACAAATTCTGCTCCGATTTGTGGCAATTCAGGAGTCGTTATTGAGTTCAGCGTAAGGCGAACGCTATTCCACTCAAGAGTTGATGCCGGTGTAAGTTTCAGTTCAGTTGACTGTGAGTTGGAACCTTGTACCATTTCGATATGAACGATGATTTCGTAAGTCCACATCGGACATCGGAACACTTCAAACACCGTACGGGATGTGGGGACTGCGTAGGTGCGATAAAATAAGCAGCCCACGTCACAGATAAAACACCCGCATCCCCAGCATCCGCAGGAGTCGCTACAATGTGTGAAGCCCGGGTAATTGTACGCCTTGCCATCTAGTTCGTCGATGACTGTGGTGTATTCGATGTCACTGCATATGTTGTTTTCACACGAGCCTCTATTCGAACATCTTTTGCACGATGTGACATCCATGCGGAACGATCGGGTGTAGTACAGTGTCTGTTTCTGACAGTTCAATCGAATGTCTTTCACTTCGAGTTTCAGGAGCCCCATTGTTTGGTGGTCCTCAGTCTCGATGGATAGACAAGCGAGTTGTCCAGATGGGACGAGTTGCAGCCTAGTAGCTTGACTAACGGTGCATTGTCGAATGCCGTTTTGAACTAAGCAAGACATGTCCAATGCCTGAAGTGATACGAGCTCCGAGCAAGCATGTGCATAGGAGGCCAGACAAATCATCATAATGGCGATCGTTGTGCAAGCCACTGAAAGCTTTCCCTTACGTCTGAGGCTAAGACTATGTCGAGGTGAGAACGGTACGTATCCGGATGGAGAGGCTGATTGAGAGTCCGTGTGGGATACAGCCAAGTTGGATTCGACGACCGGCTCATTATGTGTAATGCTAACCTCACTAGATGGGAAGTCAGACATTTCAATGGATTGAGGAGGAGCGGTCTGGGTTTCCGGTGTACGAGAAATGGTTCTCCGAAATGAACGAATAAGTTTCAGATAGGCTCGAAAGCCTTTCCAAGCTCCGAATAGTAATAATGGCACCATCGTCAGGAGAATCAGGCATAATACGACAAAAAGGATCGACGATGTGACGGGTGCGCATTGTGGATTGATCAAAATGTCAAGGCATACTCGGCAAGTTAACTGGGAGCAAAAGTCAACTTTGTGACATGTAGCCTTCAAAGTGACGATCAGAACGCCATGACGCCAAATGCGAGCTGTGACGTTATGAGGATGCATCGTGATTTCAAGTGGCAGTGGAATGGTCACTCGAGTTTTCGGTCGAAAGTGGTGGTAACAGATTGAAGCACTGCACACTTCGACCAATGACACTTTGTTCGAGATTGTCAAGGACACTTGCGAATGTCCGCAATCCACAGTGCAGTTGACACATTCACTTGTTTGACGAGTGTTTTCCCAGTGATCAATCATGATTGAGACATGTCCCCATGCCTTGATCGGAATGAACTGAGCATGGTCAATGTAGTAAGCTTCTTCTTCGCTTTTCGAGTAGCACAGTTGTGTTCCAGTGTCCATGCAACTGTGTTCACTACAAAATTCAGGCGTGCCTGTTTTTTGTCCGATGCCATGGCAAGTGTACTGTCCTATTTTGGAGTCCGTCATCTTCACTTGGAGTTGTTTAACGAAAACGAGAGTGCCATTGTATAGTTGAATTTGACCAACAGTTTTGTTGAGACAGTTACTACTATGACGACACAGAGTGAGATGAAGTTGGTTGTCAAGATGAACGGGTGTCGATATCTTTTGATCGAAGGAGTGTACACAGCCCGATGCCCAAGAGGGACAAGTGCAACTTTCATTGAACTGACAAACACCTTGTCTACTGAGTGTCCAGTTGAATTTGCATAGATGCTTCTTCCAGCATAAATGACCTTCATCGTCAACCCGATAAATTGTCAGGCCATGTCTGACACAGACTTCGGAATCGACGACGGGCAACGATTTGGCTGGACACTGACCAGGTTGAAGGGCAGCACACAAGGGAATCAAGAGAGCTAAACACACCCATATTGCTGCAGTAGTTAACCTGGCTGCGATTCGTGGTGATCGACGTGGGAGTTGGCGACTAGGAGCGTTTGTACCCGATGTTGAGTTGTCGGGTTGTTCGGTTCCATCCACTGGGGAATCATCTGGATTGGCGTGGTCGTTGTTGGGTTCGTCATCTTCACACTCAAGGGGGTAAAGATGTTTCAGTGAACGCTCTACCTTAGACCGATCGCTGAACTGTACTTCAGCTGAGCGTACAAGCAAGTCGTTTGATCGGACTAATCGTGTCACGCGTGCCATCTTCCAGAGACCGCGCTTTAGGGAGGGTTCTTCGACCAGAACGATGTCTCCCACTCGTGGACGCGAAGCAATCGTATCACGACGTTGAGAGTGACGTTGATATCCTCGCTCTCGTAGAGCTGCGAGGTATTCTTTGTGCCACATATCCCAAAATTGAGACAGGATATGTTGTGTTTTGTGCCAAGAGCTTCGCAGTTTGTCGACTGGGGTAGTTTGAAGCCGATAATCTGGGTCCGATTCGTCAACATTCAAGTCTGATGACGGCAAAACGTTGGTCGAACGTCCGGGTTGGAGAAAATCCTGAGGACGTAACGCTATGAACGATTGTGGGTCGCCGTAGACGTAAGTGATCGGGCGGCAGTTGACAAACAAGGTCACTTCTGCTGCCACTGTGAGCAATTCGTCTAGCTTTAAACTACGACGGCCAATTGCCCGTTTAAGCGATCGTTTGGCTAATTGGACCATGCGTTCGAACACGCCTCCTTGCCAAGGAGCGTGGGGTGTGGTGAATTTCCACTCGATGTGACGGTCACTTGCAAACTGCTTGATTGCTTGTTCGGCTAACTTGAACGTAGAGGCCGAATCACTAATGACCATTTTTGGCACGTCTCTAACCGCAGCCATGCGTCGGAACGCGTTCAGAAATTCTTCAGTGCTCATGGACTGAACCACTTCTAAGTGAATGGCGCGGATAGTGAGGTCCGTGAAAAGTGCGATCCACGTTTTCTGACCATTTTTCAGGTGTAGGGGACCTAGAAAGTCTACCCCAACATGAGAAAAGGGCGCTGTAGACGACACTCGGGAAACAGGAAAGGAGGGCATATCAGGCAAACGAAATGGTGGTCCTTCTAGTCGGCGGCAAGGAATGCATCGACTGAGGACTCTACGAACCTCCATCCTTCCTGCGATTACCCAATGGGTTTCTCGGAGAGTTGCTAGGGTCTGCTGCACACCGGCATGACCAACCTTTGTGTGAGCGAACCTGAT
>JAAUYL010069222.1_pt1 | contig 10276 bp, 6 predicted proteins | sample 7278011 | NCBI WGS metagenome assembly JAAUYL01 (sample SAMN14350225, study PRJNA611818) | marine sediment metagenome | isolation source: surface marine sediment (1.8m) | place: French Polynesia: Moorea | collected 2018-08 | reverse complement strand
GCCTTTTTTGTCGCAGCATCACTCGCTTTTACTGCTTGTAGTCCCGCACAAGTAAAAATATTTACTGTTGCCGCAACTGCAATCTCAAGTGGTTTAGGAATCGTGGTGGCCGCTCAGGAAGTTCAGGCAGCATCTTTAGACGTTGAAGCCAAAAAGCTCGAACTGCAAGCCATTCAAAATAATGAGTCAATCAAGGTAACTAAATATTTGACTGACGAACAATTGGAGCGAATTATTCAGACAGGGGGAAAAATCCCGATAAAATTAAGTAACGGCAAGGAGGTAGTTTTACAAGTAGTATATCAACAATCTTCCAACTTAAACCCAAAACTTGACAATATTATCAAACATTTAAACAAAGGAAAATCTGTTAGTTCATCTGGTCAAAGTGGTCGGTTTCATGGGAACGTTATCAGAGCCTGGGTTCAGGAAAAGCCAGAAGTAAGAGACAGTGGGGTAGCTGCTAAAATTCTTTGGCATGATGATGTTTACTCATCTATTCTATTCCTGGACAATTATAGGGTTCGCGTTTGGATAGGAGGAAATGAATACGAAGGAGGATGGTATTGGGATTCGGGTCATTTAAGCGTCAAAATGGATCGCGGAGCTAGGTATCGCTTTTGAGCAAGGTGATTTTATCGGAGTTTGAATCTGATACTGTTGATGAATTTAACATTAAATTAGGGCTTACGCAGTACAAAGTATTTTCGTCATTGCGACCGACAGGGAAGCAATCTCAAATCCTATTTTTCCCTAGCTCGTGCGTAAGTCTTGATTAACAGTATCAATTTCCATGATTTCCATCACATCGAATAAAGATTTAACATTGAATTTAGATGGAGTCTTTTTATGCTTTGGAGAGTCAGCTACGGTTTTTTTGGGCGAATTATTAAAATTGGTGAGATGCGAGTAAAATATGATTCTTGGGGTCATATCACCTCTATTGGCGAGCTGAACATCACCTACGACGTTTGGGGATAAATGATGAAAATTGGTGATATGTCTGTCAATTATGATTCTTGCGATCATATCTCCTCTATTGGCGAGCTGAACATCACCTACAACTTTTGGGGACAAATCATAAAAGTTGGTGAAATGTCTGTCAGGTATGGTTTTTTTTGTCGTGTCTCTTCTATTAGTTATCTAAAGATCCATTACGGCTTTTTTGGGCGAATGACTAATATTAGTATTCCACAAGTTTCAGCACCAATAAATGGTAGGTTGAATCATCAACAAATTGCTGCTTTAGTGGCTATATTTGTTCAGAATGAAGAATTGGAGGTTAGTTTTAACTATTTTTAGACCTATCTGATCATATCTCTTTATCAACCATATTAGGTTTAAATTTGCCAAATATCTTAACTAAATATTCTTTCAACTCCAGATTAAATTCTGAATAGCCAATTAGCAAAATATGCAGAAATTGGCATACAAAATTATGTTTTTGTTCTGAGTATGCAAAAAAATACATATTGAGTAGCCTGGAATGATTTTTGAGAGTATTTTAAGATAAAATATGCCATTAAATACATATTTATCAATATCAAAAAAACCTTTGTTAATCTGTATTTGTAACTAAACAAGGTTGAGATACAAATTATTTTAATCAACTTGTTTCAGTTATCAATCTACCTACTATATACGGCAAATATCATCAACTGTTAGGAATACGGAGTTACGAAACAAGATCGCCGAACTAAGTCAAAAAATTAAACCTATAGGACTAACAAAGGAGTAAAAATATTATGGACAATAAGCCTATTGGTATTTTTATCATATTTCTAGGAATTTCAATACTTTTCCCCCAGCTACAAATAGCTCTTCCAATTGGTGAATACTTTATCCATAAAATCTTTGATTGTATAATCTTTAACGAATGTCCGGAAACGATAAATTCTCAACCTAGACCTGTCATTCAGCGACCTCCAGCAGAACAAGCGCTGAGAGATTACTATCGCAATATTAACAACAACAACTACCAAAAAGGTTGGAATTCTTTATCTCCCCATTTACAACAAAATAGAAAACCTCATCCCCAAGGATACAACTCTTATACAAATTGGTGGACTAAGGTAAAAAGAGTAGACGTGCTAAGTACCAATAGGATATCAGGAAATCCCTATTATTCTACTGTAGACGCAAGATTACGATACTTGATGTTACAATCTGGTCAAGAAATATATCAAACTCTTCGCTTCAATTTGATTTGGGATACAAATACTAATTGTTGGTTAATTAATAATGTTGAACATTTGTAACTAATATAAATGCTCAAACTCAGTCAGGAATTACTTCTGATATCAAATCTGGATAATTACGATACCCAAGTCCGCAGCGACTGGAATGGGAAGAATAGTTATTCTAAGCTGTCCGGAACTAATGCTAATATTGCTTCAGCTTCTTGATAACTGATAACTGAAATGACGGTTTTCTTCTTCTAACTGCTGACTTCACATTCCCCGCCAATCTCCCGAAGGAACAAATGATGCCCAATAATAGGGATGTTTATATATCCAATTTTCTAACATCCCTAACTGCACCTGTCGTAACGCCTCCGATCGCCCCTCCGGCTCCTGCTTATTTAACACCCGCTCATAATAGTCAATCATCAAATCTTTCGTAGTAGAATCATCTACTTTCCATAAACTAATTACTTGACTTTCACTACCTGCAATACTTAACGCTCGACGCAACCCATATACTCCTTCTCCTACATTCACTTCTCCTACTCCTGTGTCACAAGCAGACAATACTACTAATTTAGTACCTGCTAAGTTCAAATTGGCAATTTCCAAGGCTGTCATTATCCCATCTTCTGTACCACTTTTCCGAATATTTGCACCTGCTAAAGCAATACCGGAACGTAGTAGTGGGTTTTCTACTGGCACAAATGGTAGTGCTTGAATACCAAAATCAGACTCAAGTATCAAACCACCTCTACCAAAATCTGAAGGAGGGGGAGTTTCTAAATCTTCTAGAAAGAAACCGTGGGTAGCAATATGCACTATTTCTGGAGATTTTACTTGTTTGATAGCGTTTTCCGTAGCTTCTGAACCCATTAATGCCTTTACATTTAACATTGGTTCAATAGCTTCTGCCTCTACTTTGGTGTTAAATAAGAGGCCAAACTTCAGGTTTTCTGCATCTGGAGAGCGTTGGTTGCTGCTACGGCTATTATTGGTGGCAAGTGGCTCTAAAGTTGTTTTCCCTGGTTCGTTGTAATTGGGAGCTGCAACTAATATAGGTGCTTGTTTAGTGGGGAAGTCTAGGTCAATACGGATCAGGTCTCGTCCACTGGTAAGGTAGGTGATGGTATAGTTTTCAACTAGGTATTGGTTGTTTTCATCTACTAGAGCAGCAAAGGGTATGAGGTTGAGTTGGGAGTCTGGGGAGAGGAGGATATGTTTGGCGTTGCCGAGTTTTTGGCGGATGGGTTCCATTACCAGTTTATCTAAGGTGCGGGCGGTTGCTTTGGTTTCGGCAATTGCTTTTTTAAGCTCTTCTTCTTTTCTGTTTGGTTCATTTGATAAGGTATTGCGAAATTCGGTTACTGCTTGATGGATGGGTTCTGCTGCTCCCAAGTCTAACCATTGGGGTGCGCCTGTGGAGTGGAGGATGTAGGCTGCATAATGAGGTTGTCCCCATTTTTCACCTCGTTTAGCTTTCGGATTGAAAGGTTTATACTGCATTATTTCTACTAATGCTGCATCAGTAGGAATTAACGGTTGTACTATTTCAATAGTTACTGGTTGAGAAATTTTTCTGAATTCTACACTGGCGAGGGAGAGGTCTTCTTCTAATTTTTCTGCTTTGGCGTTGAGAGTAGCTAATTGTTGACGGTATTGTTCGAGCGGGGGGCGATTTTCATATTTTCTGTAATACAGATTGGCTAGTTGAGTGCTAGTGCTAGTGAGGTCGTCGAGGAGTTTTTGGTTTTCTGGGGTGAGGTTTTGTCGGATGCTTTGGAGGGAGTCGGTGATGGAGTCGAGAATGCGACCTTTGCGCCGGAGGATGGTGGTAAGGGCGAGATTGGCTGCGTCTGGGTTTGTGGGTGCGTCTTGGAGGTGCAGGGATATTGTTGTGTAAGTTGAACCTACAAGGGTATTCATTGAAGATTGTTTTTGGCTTTCTGAACCTGTGGCCAGGAAAGTAGTAAGGGTAGTTTCTTGCACTTCCATTGCTCGAGTCATAATTTCAATGGCATGGCTTGTATTACCTTGAGTTTGGTATAGAAGTGCTAGGTAGTATAAGCTAATAGCGACGTTTGGATGGTTTGGTCCTAATACTTTCTCTACAATTGCCAGTGACCTTTTGTAGAAGCGTTCTGCTTCTGTGTAGTTACCCTGGTTATAGTAAAGAAATGCCTGGTGGTTGAGGCTAATAGCGACGTTTGGATGGTTTGGTCCTAATACTTTCTCTACAATTGCCAGTGACCTTTTGTAGAGGCGTTCTGCTTCTGTGTACTTTCCTTGGGTATTGTAGAGATACGCCAGGTTGTTAAGAGTACCGGCCATGTTTGAATGGTCTGGTCCTAATACTTTCTCTAATATTGCCAGTGACTGTTGGAGTAAGAGATCAGCTTCGGTGTAGTTGCCTTGGATAAAGTAGACTAATGCCAAGTTATTGAGACTGGTTGCGACATCCGGATGGTCTGCTCCTAATGCTTTCTCTCTAATTGTCAGTGACCTTTTGTAGAGGCGTTCTGCTTCTGTGTAGTTGCCTTGGTCAGAGTACAGTAATGCCAGGTTGTTGAGGCTAAGAGCGACGTTTAGATGGTCTGCTCCTAATACTTTCTCTAATATTGCCAGTGACCTTTTGTAGAGGCGTTCTGCTTCTGTATAGTTGCCTTGGTCACGGTACAGTAATGCCAGGTTGTTGAGGCTAAGAGCGACGTTTGGATGGTCTGCTCCTAATACTTTCTCTCTAATTGTCAGTGACCTTTTGTAGAGGCATTCTGCTTCTGTATAGTTGCCTTGAGCATAGTACAGTAATGCCAGATTGTTGAGGCTGCTGGCAACGTTTGGATGGTCTGGTCCTAATACTTTCTTCCAGATTGCCAGAGACCTTTGGTATAGAGGTTCAGCTTCTGTGTACTTTCCTTGGGTATTGTAGAGATACGCCAAATTGTTGAGGTTGGTAGCGACATCTGGATGATCTGGTCCTAATTTTTTCTCTAATATTGCCAGAGACTTTTGGAAGAGGGATTCTGCCTCTGTGTAGTTACCTCGGATAAAGTACAATGATGCCAAATTATTGAGGCTTTGGGCAACATCTGGATGGTCTGGTCCTAATACTTTCTCCCAGATTCCCAGAGACCGTTGGTATAAAGATTCAGCTTTGGTATACCTTCCTTGGTCTTGGTACAGTGATGCCAAGTTGTTGAGACTTTGAGCAACATCTGGATGGTCTGGTCCTAATGATTTTTCTCTGATTACCAGAGACTGTTGGTAGAAGGATTCTGCCTCTGTGTACTGTCCTTTGTCTTGGTATAGTGATGCTAGGTTGTAGAGGCTTTGGGCAACGTTTGGATGGTCTGGTCCTAATACTTTCTTCCAGATTGCTAGAGATCGTTGGTATAAAGTTTCAGCTTTGGTGTATTCTCCTTGGTAATAGTGTTGCAGACCTAAAAAATTAAGAACTCCGGCAGCATCAAGGGTTTCAGAAGCACCTGCATTTTCCAAAATGACTAAAGCACGTTCTAATAGTGGAATAGCCTCACTATATTTCCCCTGTTCCGATAACTGCTCTGCTTGTTGATCAAGTTTCTCCCATTCCTCCACTGCCTGAGACTGTTGTGCTACCACAGCTAGTTTAATTTCCCCAACTACTGGCTTAACCACCCCTACCAATAACCCAACAACACCAACAATAACAACGACAAAATACTTACTTTTCATAATTTTCTCCCTGAAAAAAACTTTAATTCTACCAAGTAGGTAGGCATAAACAATTAGTAAAATCGAAATTACTTTGAAATTAATGAAACAATCAAGATTGCTTTCCTCCACTCCCTTCCAGTCACAATGACATAGTTAGGTTTAATTAAAGCCACCTACTTACTTATCGCCAACATTACAACAATCTTGAATCCGCTCTGAAGTCAAATCATAGTCAGGGAAACGGATATAATCTTGCTGCAACAAACTATTCCATCTAGCCTTAATTGCTACATCATCAGGATTACTCCGACGTAAGTTTCCTAACTCCGTAATAGTCTCATACCACAAACCCAAAGCGGCATAAATATCTATCTTTTCCATCACAGTTGCAGCTGAATTTAACCGACTGGTCAAACTATCGGTAGCTGCCACCCGTTCAACTACTCCATCAACTGGCAAATTATCTGCCCCACTTCCACAGTCAAAAACAAATCGCCAACGATATTGTTTACCGACTTTTAAAGGCGGTGCAGCAGAAGGTAACTTTAAACTTATTATTCCCCGTTCAAACTCAAAATTAAACTTAGTCTGATAGATTTCCTTCCCAGTAGCTTCATCTATCAAAGTGAAATTAATAGACTTACTATAACCAGGAATATACAACCAAAAAGTCGGATGACTCGCTAAAGTATATCCCAAGTTGCTTTGAGGAATAAGAGCTAAAAGAGGCTTTTCCATTTGAGGACATAATTTAGGAGGATTATTAGGATCTTTAGGATCGCGACCGCCTCCATCTCCTCTATCCCCTGGTCTGCTTGTTGTTGGGATTTTAAATTCCCCCAAAACTGGTTGAGTTATCCCTACCAATAACCCCAAGGCACAAGCAATAACTTGTTTATATTTCATAATTTCCTCCCTGAAAAAAATATAAGACCTCTCCCCCAACCCCTCTCCTGCAAGGAGAGGGGGGAAACTCCCCCTTCCCTACGAGGGAAGGGGGTTGGGGGGTTAGGTTTTTCACCCACAATAACAAACAGTTTCTAATTAACTTAATTCTTCATTTCAATCTACTCCAATTATTGGAATTTTATCCCACCTAAAAAAGTGAGAATCATCAATTAAAATAATCACACCATTCACAATCAATACCAAAATAGATGGCACTAATGGAACTACGAAACCTTGAGTCAGAACAAACAAACTAACCGAGTATAAAACAATAATATTTCCTCCTACAAATAAGAACAATGAAAAACCTCGAAGAAAATGCCTACTTACCACACAACCAAAAACAGACCAAGCCAAAATCCACAGCCATTCTATCCACCAATTCCAAAAAGTAATTAAAGGTCTTCCGTATAAAACTGCACTAATAATTTGACTGACCTGATGCGCGTGTAAAATAACTCCTGGCATCTGCTTTTGATTAGGACGCTGAGTACTACTATAAGGAGTATAAAACTTGTCACCAGCACTAGAATCTGTAATACCAATAAGGACAATTTTATCCTTAACTAAAGAATCATTAATTTCTCCATTCAAAATATCCGAAATACTAATTGTTTTAGCTACTTTATTATCTACTGCATTTCTATAATTCAGTAAAAGTTGAAACCCACTATGGTTAAATTTTTGATAAATACCTTGTCCTATCCTAACCAATAATTTTAAAGTAATATCACCAAATTTAATATTTATTTGGGGAGCATTTTCTGCATCGTCAACATTTTGATAATGACATTCTTCTATTCTACACAGTTTTAATATTCCTTTCGTCAGTCGCTTTAAAGTAACATCACCAATTTTAATATTTCCTTGGGGAGTATTTTCTGGTTTAATCCCTTGAATTGCCAAAAAATCTAAAGCTACCCTAGCACTTAATGAATACCCTGTTTTACAAAGATCTGTCTCTTCTTCACCCATAAACATTAAGTAGCGACGGACAATATCAACTTGACCATTATCAACAACTAAATCGGTAAAACCTAAACGTTCTTTTGGCACTCCTTCAGGAGGTATTGAACCAGGTTTATGTGGGCGATATTCGCTGGTACTACAAACAGCAATTATTTTCTGATTATTTGCCAAAAGAGTTAATAACTTTCGATAATTAGCTTCAGACTTTAAATATTTTTCCCGCCATAAATCCAAACCAATAATTACAGGTTGAAGAGCATCTATTTTAGCTATTACCTCAGCCAATATTCCATCCTCCAAAGTATTACCAACACCAAATTGTCTAATATCTTGTTTTGTAGCTTCAACAATTAAAATATTAGGGTCTGGCTTTTCTGCTGGTCGCCATCGCATTAAGCGATCGAACTCATTTAATTCTAATGGTTGGAGCAAACCTAAAGCTCTAATACCAATTACTCCCACTGATACTAAACCAGCAATAGCTAAACTCACACTCAACTTTCTAGGTTTAGACAGCTCCAGATTATTTTCTAAGTTTACTAACTGTTCCTCAACCCAATTTTGATTAAAAATTGTCTGATAAATCTTATTAAAAACAACTAATTTATCTTGTTGTTTCAGAACTATACCTGACAACCTTAAAGACATTTGTATTTGACTATTATTAAACTTAACTTCCCCCTGCTTCAGAATTGTTTGATATAGTTTCAGTAATTCAATGTCACTAAGTAAATAATCCCGTATATGTTTTAGATGAATAGGTTTATCTTGACGCTCCCAATCAGTTAAAATACGTTTTTCTATTAACTTATCGACATCTGGTTGAGAACTATCCGCATAATCAAGAATAATTTGACAAAGTTTCTGAGTTAAAAAAGGTTGACCCCCACTCCAATAAAAAACTTTTCGTAAAACAAAATCCGGCTCTTCTACATAGTCTTCTAATCCCTGAGTTAACCTTTTTCCTGCTTCTTCAAAACTTAATTCAGTCAACTCAATGCCATAGCCAATATTAAAAGGAGTCTGTCTTCTATCTTGAATTAAATCCCCTGGACTAGCTGCACCGAAAAACCCAAAAACCAGTCGATGATAATCATAATTTTTATCCTCAGCCCGGCGATTATAACAAGACCGGATAAAACCCAAAAATTCATCTTTAAAACCGCATTTTCCCAGTGTATCAATTTCGTCTAGAAAAATATATATTTTCTGAGTAGGAAAATTAGTAAATAAAATTTCTTCAATAAACAATTTCCAACGTTGAAGATTACTTAAGTTTCGATGACTAGCTATCCAGTCTTGAAAATTGCTACTATTTTCCAAGTCGCATTTATCAAATAGTTCCCCTAAAAAAATGTCATACCAAGATTCTTTTGGTATCGAAAAATCAGATAATGGCATCATGTCAATTGAGATACATTGACAACCTTGGGAAGTTAATTTATCTATAACTCTTACTCGCAAACTAGACTTACCCATTTGACGAGCATTAAAAACATAACAATATTCTCCTTCTAGGAGTTTTTCTAATAACTCTACATCTTGTTTTCTTTCTACATAAGTCGGGTCGTCTGCTGATAAACTTCCTCCAGTAGAGTGATAAATCATAATTTCATTAATAAAGAAAAAGTTTTTGTTTGTAGTAGGGCTTCAGCCCATATATATAGTTAGGGCTAAAGCCCTACTACGAGCTTCAATCATTACTATTTTCAACTACCTAAAAACTCCCGAAAATATTTTCGATATAACTGACAACGAGTTTGAGCATTATTCTCTTCAATTGTAATTAATCCCATAGCTTCTAATTGACGTACCTCTCGATTATTATCAGGAAAACGTACTGGAGAATTAGCTTTTAATATTTCCTTAAAAACTGTTTTAATCTTTGGCCTCGTTTCTATAGTTTCTAAATGTCTACTGAAATGGTCTCGATAAATTCCACTGTCAGTAGGAGCCTCTTTTAAGAATTTTTCAATTGTCAATTCTTCCTGAGACATTTTATATAAAGCTAATCTAATTAAATAAGGATGTCCTCCCACCATAGACATTAAATCGGTCACTATTTTGGGGTCTAGTTGATGTAAGAGGGTTAGCCTAGTTACTTCTTCTTCTGTAAACTCTTTTAATTCTATAGTTAACCCCACATTAAAAGGAGATTGGTAAATATCTAATTTGCCGTGATATTCTGTAGAGTAAGCAATTACTATCCGTAAATTTTTCAAAATTTTGACAGTATTACTTTCTTCATACCAATGTCTTAACATCGCACAAAAACCTTCAGTTATTTTTTCATATTTGTAAATTTTATCCATTTCATCTAATATTAAGACCAGATTTTTCGGTAAATTAAGCAATAGTGCTTTTAAATCTCTAGTACAAGAAATCATGGCATTATTATCATCCCAATCAGGTCCTTCTGGAACATCTGGGAACCGACTTTTGAGATTCTTATTAAATGCTTTAATAAAATTATTAACACT
>JAAUYL010023959.1_pt1 | contig 10276 bp, 5 predicted proteins | sample 7278011 | NCBI WGS metagenome assembly JAAUYL01 (sample SAMN14350225, study PRJNA611818) | marine sediment metagenome | isolation source: surface marine sediment (1.8m) | place: French Polynesia: Moorea | collected 2018-08 | reverse complement strand
TCGAGTATTTCGAGTATTTGGCCAAAACCTTCCCGAACGAGTTCGAGTCGAGTAATTTTGCCAAATTTCCGAACGAGTATCGAGTTACTCGAACTCGATTACATCACTAATTAACTGGCGCTGGAAAATAACAGTAAATCAAAGACAAAAGAAAAGCTCGGCTGCTGCTGTTTTTATTTCCACACCACCTCCACCACCATGACGAAGCACCCCTGGGCATACAAACTATAGTGAGTGGGGGAAACCTAATACACTACAAGTACAAAAATGAACATTCTAGGTTTCGCGCACCCTTTACTTACACTTTCTTTTAGAGAGCATCCTAGTCTTTGCAAACGAGGTCATGCATTTGCGGTCTGATTCCTTGTCATCTGCTACAGCAATTGTACAGTAACCCCTACCCTTTTAACCAAATAAGAAACATGGGTCACAACAAAGAGAGAAGATATAGCCCACCAAGTGTAATGCGTTCCTTGCATGAGAAATGCTCTTGGCCAAGCCCACTTCTCAGAGGGCAAAAAGATGAGCTCTAGCTATCTCCATTTTTGTTTTGTTTTTCCATACGCGGTCTCTCACGTAAGTTCGATATTATCGAGTACTGCCTCCATTCACAAGGTGGGGACAAAATGCGAAAAGCTTACAGGTTACAGGGTGTCCTGCGAGAATGCGAGAAAACGAATTCAGGACATGGGAATGGTGCAGCAACTATTGGATGTTAGTTTTCATGACAGTTATCGGAACGCATTGTGAAAGACCCTGTAGGAATCCAGAGATCCTTTGATGTCTCTTTTCTTAAGACATAAGACTGTAATACCGCCCCCGAGCAAGGAGAAATGCGTAGCGAAGCATGGTAATAGTTATTTCCTTGGGCTATCATTACTTACCAAAATGTGACAGCACCTACATATAACCGGCGTTAAAGTAATTCTACATACAGGTATATTCCCCTCTACAGGGTGTTTCAAATTCTGTGTTTTTATGGTAAGTGAATCGCCCTGTAGCCAAGTAATATAACGAACTAACGTCCCGTAGGATAGGTAAACATATGCTCTCTCTCTCATTTTGTTTACATTTGGGGCTGGTGGTGCATACCTGCAATGGAGAAGAAACAATTACTCAGCCTGCGCAAGAATAGCTTCGAATGCCGTAACGATGTAAAGTAGTAATAATGGTGAAACAACCTGTGCATGGTATTTCTTATCAAGTTTGAAATAAAGTTTCGTACCCTGGGCAGTGAGGGCTTGCAATGAATACCAATTTTCTAGTCCTGGTTTTCCAACACAGCTGGTTTTTTTGGAACAAGTACAAAAGACAGAAATTGTTTTTACCAGCCATGAATGAAATGGGTAAGCCATTGGTCGAAATGAGTTTCTTACTCTTTTTCTTGTAGGTGGACAAGAAAAACCAAATTGAAGCACAGCGCTACCAGACTCTCTGCTGGTCATTTTGCGCCTCTGGTAACATCTGGTAAAACGGTTTTCTGACCGTTGGTTATGGGACAAAACACCCCCAAGCTGTCGCTGTCGGTACATGTTGTGGGGGCGAATTGTCGGGCAACCATCAAAGATACGCAGAGTTGATTAAAGAAAGAATCGCGCACACGTGAAGATAATGGCTTTGACCGCATCCCCCCTCGTGGTCCTCACCACAAAGAGCTGTATTTTCTTACAAAGAGCGAGTGTTGTTTACTTTTTCAAAAATAAACAAGAGTACACGACCACATATGTTTACTAGGCTTGTGTCTGTTAAAAGTCATGTCAAGTTTCACTCAGGCATTAATGGAAAACCGGCCAAGAAGCTCTATTTTTAGGACGGAGAAAAATGTAAACAACTTTTTGTTTTTGTTTGACTTGTTGTGTGCTACCAGAAGTGAAAGTTGTACCAGACAAAAAAGAGAAAGCTGTTATGAAACACCCTGTATCTCCATTTGAAATGAACTCAATGTTTCAGGTCACGTCCATTTTGTCAAGGCGCCATATGAGCAAATTTTGGCGCTGGCAGAATAAAATGTGGTCAGAAAAATTAAGTGTTCTTTTTCTGGTATACATAAATACCACCAGACATTTTGTGTCTTAGCCTAGTTTTTACATTTGTTGCACAAAATGTTTGTTGTCTTCTCGTAGATGTCGTGCAGTTCCAGACTGCCAGACTTTAATTAAACATATGCACAGTCCATTTCCTTCCAAACAAAAAAGCAAGACCATTTTGCTTGGTTACATTCTATTGCATGAAAAATACTGTACCCTAGGTTAACATGGAATTAATGCTTGTGACAGAGCGCAGAAAAGAAACAAAGTGACACGGCAGGATGTAGACTAGGTAATGCCAGTAAAACTGACAAGACCTACATAGATAAAAGAGAGTGGAGAATGGAATGGAAAGCTAGAGCTCGCATGAAGGAAATAAGCCAATATAACCATCCTTGTCTATGTACTATGCAGAGACATTGCCTTTGCTATATTATTGCATGTTGGTTTAGGTTTGGTAGACAATTGGGCATCAGAGTTTGTGTGACGCTGGCGTATTGCTGCATTGCGCATTCTGTTATTTCTTCTCCCCTCTTTTTCAGGAAGATGCCATTTTCACTAAAGTCCTGGAATATTTTCAAACCTTGTTTATTAATGAATTCTGCTCCTTATGCTCATTTGTTACCAGGGAATGCCATCACATTAGTGATTGTATCAATCTATAAGGGAGCTTGTTAATTTTGCAAGATAGAATCCTGCTAGCCATGCTACTTTTTGAGCTATTCAGTATGGGGGAATCACAGTGTAGAAAGCCCAATATCACTGCAGTACGTCATGGTGTACATATACCAGGGTAGGGCGATAAGCATCAGCTGATTATTGTTGTTGTTGAGCTCTGAGAGCCCGTGAGTGTGCTAGATAGCTAGCTGTGTAGGTTTGTTTACCCTTGATTTGTCACGTGAGCATGGAAATTGGCTTATTTACATTTTTTGCCCTTAGCACACCACCTCCCACCTAGTACACCATGACGCATAGATAGAACCTTCTTTTTTTGTGTGCTGCTGGTTTTGTTTACATTTCCTCTTTTAGTGGCCTCGCCTCCCCGGTCCTCTAATAGGTGAGGTATAAATCTCAGTCCAATTTTAGAACCCTAATAAGGGGATCCATTTCTACTATACTAGCTAAAATTTTGGATTTAAAAGGTAGAAAAACCATTTCTTTTTGCCTTGTATTACAAACGTAGGGGTATAGCTGAAGCTCGTCAAGCTTAGCTTTCATTCATCCATTGAAGGGAGAAAACTACTAAAAGGACCCATGTCATCTGTTGCCCCACAAAATTTGTGGGAGTTGTGGGGAATATTTGTGGGATTGTGGGTAAATACACAAACTTTTTTTGTTGGTAACTCTTTGTAGATGACCACAGGCTTTCCATGGCATCTAGCTACTAGCTAGGCAGGAAGATACCTTTGCTTTGGAAAGAGAGTGCGAAGACATCTCTAGAGGATTTGTTCCATTTTCAACAATACATTGCTGCAGACCCAACTAAAAAGATCCTACAACAGCCAGATACCCACAAAAACAGTCACAGAATGTTTTGTGACATTTAAATTCTTTTCTAACTTGACAACCAAAGCATGAGCTATAGCTTGCATTTTAAAGATCTTTTTTTCTGTTGGAGGGAAAGCAACAAGCTTACCAAAGCCTGGCTTAATAGAAATTGAAAATAGCAGGGATTCCAAAGAAAAGTTGCGGGAATAAATCTGCACGTTTTGCAAGGTGTCATGGCCAAGTTTTTTTCAGGCTGTGCAAAAAAGAAAACTTGCATGAATGCAAAAAAGTCTTTCTCTTTTATTTGTTTTCCACACATTTGCCATATCAACTATTTACGTAAACTTGAAATGGTCTCCGCAAAAGCTCTCTTTTTGGTCAGTTTCTTTCCTCTGCTGAAAAAGAGGAGCCAAAATACTTTCTCTTTTTTCGGCTAGGAAAACATTGCAGCAGGGTCCAGCAAAAGTGTACAAAAATACATGTACACAGTCTCTCCTCCTCACAGAGTCTCAAGATGTTGCTGCTGTTTAATGGCACTTTTTTGCTCCAACTTGGCCTTGCCATAGCCTCCTCCTACAACTGCTACTTTTTTGGCCACGTTACTGTCCCATCGATTTAACGATCGGTCCAAGAGAATGGGCTTTTTTGGACATCTGGACATATGTCTGGCCAAAATGGACATGTTTAGGACAATGACATTTTTGACCAAGTTTGTCCAATAAACCCCTGGACGCGGTTGGAGATTTTCTCAGGAAATTGTGGCCAAGCTTCTTCTGATCTCCAGCAGCTATGAGAGCCTGTGCTTTTTTTACAAATCCATTTTGAAATGGCCTCTGCTGCCGTCGCCACAAAAATACTGCAATGTTAGAGGGGCAAAAAACAAAGAGGACCGATTTCTGTTGTTTTACAAGCCATTCAAAGATAGGTGGACATTTGCAAATTGCAGTCTACTGGTCTTTTTAAAAACAATTTCCATCAAGGACCCTGGACTTCCAACTACGAGCTAAATCCCCCTGTTATCCCGTTTTCCCACCTGGGGAAAATTGTGTATCTGCTGAGTAATGAAATGTGTGCGCGCGGGACAAAAAATAGAGCTCCGAAGAACCCATCACTCACAAAGTCGGCTTAACCTGACTTAAACGAAATACGGGGAGGGTGCTACTAATCTAACCATTCAGCTAAAATGAGCGCTGGCTAGGTTAGAAGCACCACATCTATTTTCCTTAACTATTGTCCCTCAACAGAACAGTAATGGATTACCCAGCTTCTGAAAACCGGAAATAGTTTTGCACTCATCTCAGGCGTAAAATTGAGGCCTCTTTGTAGGCGTCTGTATTGCATTTGGCTATTGGATGGTAGTCTCTGAATCTCAAACACCATGTCAATCTCTGCTTATGGGTACATATCCTTGCGAAATGAAAACATGCGCGTCCATTTCACAAGTTTTTTTCCAGCCTTATGAATTTTCCAACAGCTATTGCAATAGCCAGCTCCACCATGGTTTCCACTCCCATTTTAATTAAAGTTAAAATTGCCTGGGAAATTTGTACATAGGCTACATGGAACTTGAGAATGGGAGAGGGAAAGTGGATGGGAGAAGAAGTGCTTTCCAGGCCATAATGACACTGCACTCCTGCCAGGCAGTTTCTGAATGTGTGCCGTAATACAAACAAAGACACTTGGGCTTCCAGAGAAACATTCGGAACTCATTTCTTTTTTTCTATTCCATCTTGTAAATTATATAACCATATGCTATTTCAATCAAGCATACAATTTCTTTTTCTTGTAAATTGTCGCAATGACAGAATACTTCATCGGAAAAACAGGCCGACAACATTTTGTCAACGATTAAAGAAAAGTTGAGAAGGGTTTAAAAGTTACTACTTTGCTGTTGAACCTACCATACTGTTATGCAGTTGACTCAAAATAAGTAGGCCGGGCTTTGGTAGGGACAGGTTTACCTGCAGAGCAGGGAGAAATCGTGCAGAGCTTGGAGAAGAGAAGATGACATGGAACGAGTGAAAGCTTACATCGGATAACTGAACTTCAACACTTCTCCAGCCTTACTCCTCTAAATACTTACTTACTTACTTACTTATCTGTGGACGTGCTCAAAAAAAGAAGTGTGTGCCTGACACAGTTAAGTTTGCACTTTAGCCGAGCCGTGCCACATTTGCAAAATGTCGAGATATACGTCGCGTCTCTGTTCTGCTGCCGCAGTATTCTGTCTTTTCAAAATTTTACACGCCTGGCCACTTACTTATGAGGAATGTAATAACGCCAGGCGTGGAGAATTTACAAGATTCATAAGAGTTGCTGGTTCCAAGTTACTTCCTCACATAGCAAAGTTACACTTACGTATGCCTTCGCCTCAAACATGAACATGATGTGAGATCTGCAGCGGACTTAGGTACAACCAACAATAATGGCACTACTTTTGCAAGTTGTACTCCGACTCCCCACCTGGATACTTTTGATATGAAGAAAGTTTCACGACCTCTCTATGCTCATGTAAGTAATCATACGACGACAAGGAACTTTGAGGAGAAGTAAGGCATACAACTACACATATCTTGGTGATTAATTTAATGGGCTCTCTCTTTCTTTGGGTCTGAATTCGAGAATGTTAACTGAAAAAGACGATGTCTGCATTCATTCACATCTAGAATTTTGCCAAAAGTTACTAGTTGAATGGCCCTTTGTTCTCAAAATAGTGGCTTGAATATGACCTCATGTATTAATCGATATATTAATTTGCAAAATGGGCTCATTTTTCCCCATTTTTTATCAATTTGCAAATCAGGTCATTAATGGGCAGTTTTGTTTTAAATATTCATTAGCATAACTCTCTGCTCCTTATTGACATGGTTAGGGTGTAGACCAGACATTTGACATTTGATTTATGTAAGACGTTGTAAGAGGAGTGCTACAAATCGAGACAAATGGGGGAGACTGAGAGGGAATTTGTGCATATCAATTTGAGATGTCACTTCTCTGGCAGCCAACATCTTCTGGTCTTTCACAGGAAAAGTAGAATGATGTTCAAAGTCTTTGATACATCCTAGCTCCGCTCGGAATTTCGCTGTGCATTTTTCGAAGAGTCGAGTGACAGAAACCAATTGATGACAATTAGATATGACTTCTGACATTGATATACATGTGCTGATGGCTTATAAAAGCATGTTTTCTTTTGATCATAACAAGATCTATTTGCAGACAGCCTAATTTGATCAATAATGCTGCCGCACGATAAAAATTGTCAACAAAGTAACCATTTTTCAATTATTTAATTTTAGTGTTTTGCCAAACAGCAAAACTGTGACACACAAATATGCAATGCAGATGTCAGAATGGAAGAGAGCTAAAAAGGGGGTAAAATACAGGCTGTCTCAAGGACTTCAGAGTAGTTTGAATTTTCCCGCCATTTTCTCGGGGTTGGATCAACCTGTTTTGGTGGCGGGAAGAAAACAAAACAAGAGCACGCACGCACGCTTCGCACATAAGATGGCTTGAATGTCATCTTTCTGGTCCCCAGCATCTCCTTTATTTCCCTTGAGTACAAGTCATCATGCATGTATATGTGTAGCCAGTCCCCTCTCCAAGAGAGGAAGGCCCTCGTCAGCTGTTTGTTTGCAAACAAAGCCTATCAGCTGTTTGTTTACAAACACAGTCAGTCAGCTGAATGTTTACAAACAGGAAAAAACCTGTTCTTCAAATGACCTGGACCTCAATAGGCATTGAAAAAACGTAAACAACTTTTGTTTTTGTTATTTTTGTCTAAAGTTTCCTGAATTCCTTGGTGTTCCAATTCAAAACAAAAACAGATGAGCAAGTGTAGAGAAGAAATTTGCAGCAATACAGAAACTTTGCCCTCCTTCATATGAATTATGAAATATTGCAAAGTCAAAGTGTCCTAATATACGCCGCAACCCCTCACCTCAATATGGACCGTTAAAAAGCCATTCAGGTTGGCTCAGCGGTAGGATGCTAAAACAGAGATCTGGCGGTAGCATTACCCAAAAGCAAGTCGTGTCATATTTTAAAAATTTCTCAGCGTACAACAAGATGCTTCCTCGGGGGTGTGGACGAGACTAAAGGGGACAGGATTATAGATCGCGCAAATTTATTATCATTTTTTCGCTGCGACGACGAGAAAGCTCATTTAGAAAGGCGCTGTCCCAAGGGACTTGCAAGGTAAGAGGGTAAATAACTGCAGTATGAGAGCAACAACAAAGTACTAGCTTCTTATCAGTTTAATGTTCAGTCTCTGTGTTTTAATAGAAAATACTTTAGATGCTGCAGCCTTTTATCTGGAAAACGAAACTGCTACACGAAGTAAGCAGATATATTTATGTTATGAGGTGGCCATGCTCATAGTGGTGGTTGTTTACTTTTTTGCGCGGGAAAAAGCCATAAATTCGGCGATTTTCCGTAGTTTTTTTGTGGGGGCCCCAGCGCCATTTTTTGATAATTTTATGCGATCCACTTACTTATCTCGGTACCAAAAAAAACAAGACGGAAACTCCTCGAATCGCGTGACTGAAAGAGGTTTCAACGTGCTTGTCAGACTTGTCTGAGCTTGTTTTATGAATTTGGTTACACAACAAAAGAGTCAAAATGGTTTTTTCTTCAGTCTTCTCCATTTTCCCAGCCAATTTATTTACTCGTTACAACTTTTCCCGTGTAAGTTCGAAAGCTTTAACAAAGGCAGAAAAAGAAACTTTCTCCCTCAGCACAGACCTAGATAGTTTTGTTAATGAAGGAAACTTATTTTTCGTCAATTTTGCTCGTGGGGTAATGATGGTAGGCCAAGCTCAAACTTGCGTCAGGATGTGTGTTTTTGTATTTATGACTCGGCACGCAAGAACGCCGTGTACATGGTGCTCTGCAAGTTGGTGACAATTTGCAATGGAAATTGCGTTTGCGAAAGACCCTGTAAAATGTTCTCTGTTGGGACAAAAAAGTAGCCATGTTGCTCAGCATTGTTTACATGTCTGAAAAAAGTTATGCCAAGTTTTGCAATAAATAAACAAACAGCTGATTTTGTCAACAATCAGCTGTTGTTAAGTCTTGAATGTTACTGCTTACTGCTTTTTCACACAATTTGTGGTAGAAAGTTGGTCACTTGGTTAATTTTGTAAGCTAAGTTTTAACATTTTATTTGAAAGACCCCGTTTAAAGTTGTTTTGTTTTAAGTTTGCGAAAAATCAAGACACACATGACGCTTCGCCAAGTCCTATACCGTTAGCAGGGCGCCAGGGGAGTAATAATTTCAGGTTATAGCGCTCTGTTCCAGCCAGGTTTATATACCTACCTACACCCCAACATTCTAAAGACGTTTCCCATAAGAAACCAAATGGATTGCCTTATTTCTAAACCACTCTATAGATTCTTAAATGGAAACAGCTATTTTTCTGGCTGGCCTTAGCACTATTTTAGTCCTCTAGCATGCTCTCAGGAAGGTATAAACAAACCATGCATAATGCATGTTGTTTTGTTTACATTTTCTCCTCCTCCTCGTGCTCTCCAAATTCTTTGATTTCGACGATATAAAAGTTGTTAGCTATTTTTATAGCCAAGGGACGACTTTGTAAGTCCCCATGAAATTGCGCATAGAGAGTTCAATATTAATAGTTATTACAGTATGGGAAAATACAGCTTTCAGCAAGCCATATACCCAAGAAAAAATGCTAGATACTTTGGAAAGCAAGGTAAAAGGTATTGAGGAAAGTAAGAAACTATGGGCTTTTTTCTCTCTATACCGAAATAAAAACAGGCAGATATGACTCGCCTGGGAGGAATATAATGCGTGAATAGTTTTACCGATATCGCCCGCCACACATGTTTAACCAAATATCGCCTCCAATACATAACCAAACCATAGAATATAAAGTTTCTTAGTTTCAGCTTGTAACCCCTTCTATTTTCCAGCATAATTCTCTATGAATTCTGTGAAAAAAATGTAAACAAACTCCTCTTTCTAGCGTAGGCCAAACCATTACCATAAATAAAAGTGGCGTTTTCTTGCAATAAACCGACTATACAAAAAATCCGTGGCAATGGCAATTCATGTATTATACAGGGTGTTTTACAAACAAACAAGCAAATGCAATGGCAAGCAGGGGGAATGCGGGACATACAAATAAATGCCGGCGCGCACCATCGATTTTAATGGCTTTTAATTTGAGCCCATTATTGCTCGAAATTCTAGGGCGAAAACATTATAGCCAACAATAGAAACAAAATGGGGGAAAATTGGTCTTTCGTCCACGAGTTGAAGAAGGGAACCACAATCATTTTGGGCAGATTCCTCTTTTACTTAGGGCGCAATCTCTTTTCGATCACACCGACCTCAGATCGTTCCGTTTTGGAGGTAACGCAGCCTCGCAGCCTCGATCTCTCGAAGGCCAACTAGACTCGACACAAAGCCTTTGGCCTCCTCTCGCATTGAGCGGCCGTGATCCCAGAAGCTTAACTATCCTAAGCCCCATGGAGGTACAACCAACGGTGGAACCCCTTTACAATTACATTACATTGTTGTGGATGTGTCTATTTGAACTGATGTCCCCCACTAAGCAAAGTGCTAAACTTACTTCGATGAATCAAAGATCCAAAACTGGTTAATTTGCATTTCAATTAACAGATGAGTAACGTTTATAAGCATTGTATTTCCCATGCAGCGTGTTTCTTGTGGACATTTGAATATTGACGTTTTTCACAACGGCATTTTCTGCAAGCGACAAGGTAATTTGATGATGCTA
>JAAUYL010021456.1_pt1 | contig 10278 bp, 11 predicted proteins | sample 7278011 | NCBI WGS metagenome assembly JAAUYL01 (sample SAMN14350225, study PRJNA611818) | marine sediment metagenome | isolation source: surface marine sediment (1.8m) | place: French Polynesia: Moorea | collected 2018-08 | reverse complement strand
CGGCATTGAAAATTTGCCAAAAAATGCTTGATTTGTGCAACCATTTTTGTCCCCATTAAAACGTAATACATATAGGAGCCTTATGTTGCCAAAAAATGCTTGATTCGTGCAACCATTTTTGTCCCCTTAAAAAAACATTCATAGGGGCATACTGGTGACCGATCCTGCCAAGAAATGCTTGATTAGTGCAACCATTTTTTTTCGCTCAGCTCGAGACTTATCTGAAGCTTGCTTCGGACCCTTACTTAATTTTTAGATTTTTAAAAAGCCGAACTGGATAGGTAGATACTTCAGAAGCGAAAAGCTTTTACCCGCGACCTACGGCTCACAATGGTGGCAGGCGAAACAATTTCCCATTTTTCCCTATTTTCACTAACCTAACCTATCCCGCGCGATTTGAATTATTTTTTAAAAGAAAATTGGATGAGACCAAAAACTCTACTTTCACGAGATTCCCTAGGGCCTGTGGATACCAGGAAAAATATTTTCAAGAAAATCTTTGCAATTGTGGAAATAGCAGACAAAACAATTTTCATTTTTCCCCTATTTTCACTAACCTAATCTAACCCGTCCGGAGATTTCCAGTCTTGTTAAAAAAATCAGCATATATATATATATAGGCTTGAGGTCTATGTTTCTTTTGTAAAACGTTATCAGTGTCCGTTTTTTTTCTTTTTGTAAAGATTAGGATTATTCAAGGTCACTGATCTACCAAGTTGTACGGACATAGGTGTTATCGCCTTCCGGCCTCTGGGCTTTCAGTCTTGAAATACAATCCACATAAGTAAATAATATATATATATATATATATAATGCTTATTTTGGTTACACGTAATTGCTTAAAATCTTTTATGGGAATTGCGCCTGTTCTACTAAGTATCAGATTGATTTGAAGAGAAAGCGAGAGCGGGTAAATAATAGGGATTTTTCGTTCTTTCCCATGGCTCCTTTTACACGGTTGAGTGCTTTTCGACAGGAGGTAAGATGAATTTTCAGGGGGTGCGAAAGGAAAGCAGATCTTTCACAACCATGCTTATTGTGCCGATCGTCAAGCAAGAAAATACAGTATACAATTGAATAGTGATTTCCACAAAATCGTAAATATTTTAAATTTTTGGTCGGCGAAACAAATGATGTCAATTCATGCGAATAAAATAACTGCCACCAATGTCTATGAAGTCTGGACCATAATATTCAATAGAACGTAGAGTCTTGTACTAATGTCATTTCTCTAAATAAAGTTATGCAAATACCTTCGTGTCGACGCATAAAAGTTACAGGATACCTCTCGGACCTCGGTGTTATCTAAAAATGTATGGCCATGGTGGAGTGAAATTTAACGGCCAAATGTCCGCATTGCATACTTTTATTGGCCAAGATATGCCTAATAGGGTCGGTCACATCCGAGTCGAGAGAGAGAGAAGAGAGTAGACCGGTAATATGCGTTTTCAAATATGAAATGGTTGGTACTCGCCTAATGGTCAGCTTAGCTAATAGTATCAATTCCGATCCTTTTATCAGTACCCCATGACGGAGCAACATGCGCTACTTGCGAATAATGGTTAGAAATGGTGTGTGTGTTTAGTTTGTTGTCTAACAGATGTGGTTGGAGAGAAGAGTCCATTATAATTAGTGGGACGGAAAAAGCAGCAACCACAACTTTCAAATTCGATTTGTTGGTCCCTTTACCTCTAAGCTAAGGACAGAGATGTCCCAATGGCGTGCTTTCTAATTTTCCCCACCACTTTCGTGACTTAACAGGATTCAGGGAGCATCGTACTGCGGACGAGTAGGCAAAAACCTCATGACCTGTAGCACGCAGACAAACTGACAACGAAAATCGTTGTGGCATCCCTAAGGAATGACGCGCTTCTGGGTCGACCAAAAATACTTTGACCCTATTGGATGTGCGTGAGGAATGGCGATTCTTATCTTATGTCCACTCGACTCTTAATGGAATTGTTTATATTATTTGTTAGATCCTTAGTTCCATAGGATAAAATGATGTATACAAATTAAAATAAATATTTAGGTTTTTTCGCAATTTGGAATGATTCTTAAGTTTATGACGTCAATGATTTTTGGCATTATTATTTTCTGCATTACATGTAAAAAATAAAATTTTCCTACATACATTCCTCCATTTGAAATCCTGTTCTATATATATCTAAATGCACTCCACCGGATAAATTGTTGCCAGAGCCAGTTTTCCGAAGATTTTGTAAAAAATTAAATTACGAGATGCCCTTTTTTATTTGAAGAACATAAACAAGAATCGCGGTGCGCGCATCTTAAAGATAAAATTGTGGCCTGGACGTGTTCACCCTAGCAGTGTGGAATACAATAAACGGCGGATGGCCGCTCATCTTCCCAATAGAAGATGTGTCCGTACTTCAGGGGTCTCCAAAGAAGAAGAAGAAGCGCATGGTCCAGTCGAAGAAACGTCGCGTGGTGTGGGTGCGGGAAAATTCCCCAGTATATCCAGCTTCTGTACCGCGTAGATATAAGTTGTGGGTGCTCGTATGCATAACGGCTTACCGCGGCCCGAATCCCCCAAGGAACTGTAAACTGTAAAAACGTGGAGCCAGTCGAGTATGCCAATACAATTTCTCGGACACGGCGACGAGGATAGGATGTAGGAAACACCTAATTTGCATGTAGACTAGAAATTGTTACTGCAAGTGACCAGCCAGTTGGATCCCCCGTTTTTGAGAGAGATATTGTTATTGTTTGAAGAACGTGAAGTGAGTGAGAGAAAAACAAGGACATCAGTATGTCTAATATCAACAGTTTCTTCTTGGTCTTGTGCTTGTTGCTCAAAGGTGAGTTTGGACTCAAAAAGTTACTCTACCGGACCTTATTGCAAAGAGTCGCATAAAATATAACTGAAATGGAGGGGGGACTCTCGGGGAGGGAGGCGAAATAAAGTGGGCAAAAATGGCCATTTTGTCTGGAGGCCATTACAATATTTCTATTAAAACCATTTTCTTTTCGTACGTATCTAGATATCTATCACCTATTCATACTCCTAAGTAAAGTACATAGAATTGTAAGTAGCTATCTAGATGGTGGGTACTGGGTCTCCAAATCCCCGCACACGTGAGAAGACAATTTGGCTATCATAAATATCTAGATAAAGGTCTGCATATTTCGGGAGCCTCGATTGTTTTTCATAGTCGATGCTGCAACTAGCTTAGATTTTAACTGTTTACCATGATCCAGTGGAAAGATCAATAATCACTGCAGCTGGAACAAGAAATAGACAATTACCACATTGTAATGTAAGACTTCCTTTTGAGCCGAAGCCAATGGGTCTTCCGCCATTGTTGTAAATAAAGGCCAGGAAAGGCCGCTAAGGCCGCCAACACGAAGTCTATTACGCTAGCTTCCGCACTGCTCCAATGCTATGGCACTACGGCATACAATGGCAAAGAGTTCAGGTCTCCACGCCTCAAATAACAAATTGCCCGCATTCTGGAGCACGGGGTGTTGCTTTCACTGGTTATTTACTCGTATTAAAAGCAAGGCCCGAGGGGATTCGTTCAGATTTGGAGACCGGTTGGAAAAACAGCCCAACTTCATTCTCACGCTAATGACACAAAGTAGGGATTTTTTTCTTTTCATCTCGCTCTCGAATCCTGAAAAAAAGTTAAAACGTACCAATGGAGTCATATGCAGCTATAATAGGCAAGGGAAAAACAGTAGTTCTTTTCATATCATGCATCTTATTCATGTGAACCAAAGAGGCTTGGAATATGCTGGTCATCACTAGTGCATTACGTAAGTCATACACGTCAGATTCCATTTAATGCACTACTTGGCTGGACTGGCATCATATCATATTCAAGAAGGAAAAGTTTCCTTGCTTTCCAACGATATCACTATGGACTATGGACAAGCATAGCATACATGCTAGAGATGAGACTCTTGCGGGAGTAAATCATGCGTGAAAAGCCCGACAAGTGAACAAGTGATGCACCAAAGAGGCTAACGCTTGACAAAAATCCAAACGTTCTTATAAAAGCCGAGGTGGCATGGTTGCTTTCTAATTTGACTTCGATGGTAATTAGTGCCTTCATCGTTTTAGCTGCTCTGCTCACATTGGCAATGAAGAAACTATTTAGTGATGATCATTGCTTCATGCCCCATCAAGATTTGCTTGAGGCATCATGTGGGCTTTCACTTAGTTCGGTGGCAACAAACACATAAATACGAGCGCAATGGGGGACTGCTTTCAAATGCTAAAAAGTCGTATCATAAGTAGAAATGCTTAATTGTCCTGCTTATAAATATTCCCCCTCCTCTCGTGTAGTGTTTTATCTGCAATGGATTTCGTTAGACAGTGAGGAGAGAGGAGAGACAACATAAAAATTCTACCACATTCAAGGCTTTCACAAGATTTGCTCTGACAGAATTGAACTGGGAGCCCCCCTCGAAGCAGGCGAAAGAAGATTCTGCTACAAGGACTGCTGGAGTTTGCGTTCATTTACTTTTGTACGCATGCAAAAGACACGAGAAACATTCTCTTTCTCCTATGGCTGTGGCATAAACCAGTCCCCAAATTCAGGCGCTGTGACGACCATTTTCAAGACAGGGTAGTTTCTATGCTCTGGCTTGAATGTTGCTGCAACTCGGTCTTTTTCCTCCCATCCTGGGAAGTGAGACAAAAGAAACGACACCAGAATTTATGTCAGCTTCATGCAGATGAGAGAGAGAGATCGCACTAAAAACGAGGCTGAGGTTGCTTGTAAAGTCTGATAATTTAAAGAATTTGCCTGAAACAATTACCTTTTCCATTATTTTTTATGATGTACGAGAAATAGCGTCAATTGAAATGAAGGCAATTAGCCATTTATAATATGTCCCATGGGAGTATTAAGCGGAAAAAACCGTTTAATTTCTGATAAACATTGATATTTGCAAAAAATATGCTCATTTTGCAAACAGTCGCAGCATGGGGTACTCCCACAGATTCGCTTCCGCACCAGCAAAAATTTGGACTTTCTCATTAATTTTGTACCGCATCCTGCTTTCCAAGTGAGAAAAAGTTTGTTTGTGAGTCGACTTGACCGAAGCATAAATTCTAGTTTCATAGTGCATATCTTAGGAACCATACTTTCCAAATCCTTCGTTTCGGGCTTGACCCAAATCCCTAGAAGTCGCAAAAGTGTTGCTTCGACGGTTTCGAACAGTGGGTGAAAGCAGTACATGTAAGAAGGAAAGTGTTTCTTTCTTCGAGACAAGAATAAATAGAAAGAGAATCGTGGGGGTAGTTGCGGAAGAAGAGGGGAAGACTTTTTATTCACTGTTGTCCGATGATGAAGAAGCAAAAAATGGAAAATGGGTGGACTGAATATAAACCAGCAGTGCTCTTTCATTTTTAGAAAAACTTTGAAAATGAAGAATGACTTAAAAATATTTTTATGTTTCAGTTGGTGTTGCGTTTGGCGGGCAACCCCCCGTCGTCGTTCGGTCTCCGCCGAGGCCAAGCAACAAGAAGGAAGAGAATGGTCAAGTGAGAGCTGATCAAGGCAGAAGTGAAGAAATAAAAGCAGTCACTTCATACTTGCCCACGATGGTTACAGATTATCCGGACATTTTGGACGAAAGTGAGTGAACCAGTTTTACACTAACCATTAACTTATAAGATTTTTTTTGGGATTGAGGAAAGGGACGACCTCAGTGTTTTGCATAGATTAGGGCTTTCTAATGAGACTGGTCCTTTTTCTTGTGGTCCAAGATTATCCTTTAAAAAACAGTCTTCAGTTTCTTTGGTATGACTATAAGACTCATATAATGCATATTTTTATACTTATCGAATCACAGTTATGCTGTGCAGGAGCATCTATCTTATCGCATTAGCAAGACTCATGTAGGATTAGATTGCCCAGGTCGTGAGAAGAATTATGACAAAAACAAAGAAAGGCTAGAAAGATATCCAACCACTGTATGTATCTATCTCCATAGCTAAGCTATTCTAGACCGAATACTGAGGCTGTGGACGTGCAAACATGTCATTCTAACCTATTTCTTCACTGAATAATTCAGTTAACAATTAACATGTCATTTTATTTTCAATGTAGCATTTTGCTTGGATTTCAATCTCCCATGTTATTGTTAAGTCATGTTAAGGGGATTCCACAAGTTTTAAAGACAAGGGTCAGTAGAAAATTGGGGACACGCAGGCGAGTGCGACAAAAAACGTTTAGTCGAAGGAGGAGGCAATAGTTTTGGGATTCGGACATAAATACAGAAATAGGGAATGTTTCTGCCCCAATCTAATATTTCTTACAAGAATGTCCAGACAGTGTCTCGGCCTCAAATATATGCATCGTTCAAGTCGGAGCATTCGAGGTTGCGGATGTGGCATTTTGGGCTTTAGGTGTGAGCAACAAATGACTGTCGTCATCTGTATTAAGTAGTAATTCCAAAACAACCACCGAATAGAAACTAGAAAGCCAGATGACCTCCGCCTCAGAAAGCCAGGTTCGTTGCGCAAGGATTTGGCTGCTTTTATTGGCAGGATTACTCACAAAAGTGTGGACGCTCGATGGGGCTACAAATAGTCTGGGAATCCAATAGGTCAGATGGGACATCTTTCAGAGAGAACCGTACCACAAAATTTCTGCACCCTGCTCAATTCACGATTCTCATGGCTGAGCAGCATCTTTTTTCCGTCTTTAGGCGACCGAGACCAATGGGTATTCACTTAACGTGGACAATCAAAATAGAACATTTATTCGGTCGACATTAACATAAAATCATTAGCATTTAGCACTTTATCACAGCCACGTGGACGAAGAGACACGCCGGAGTTAGTCGGTGTCCGGAAGTGTCTTCAAGGAAAACGTGGCGATATCCAGTCTGCATCAAATTGAATGGGTAGATGCCGATTCCTATTGTGGTATTCGGGCGCTCGGTGTCGGTGGCGCCCCTCTTCGACTTGCTGCTCTTGCCTCCCTCCTTGTTGTTGTCTTTGACTTGGAACTCGACGAACGTCAGATCAGGATAGACGAGGCGGAATTCGGTGCATACCTCCCATATTGGATTGAACCCGTTCTGAAATAACATTGCGTTGTTTTGCTTTAAAAGACCAATTCGATTTAGTTAGATATCTACCTTTGGAACGGGATCTGTGACAAACTCCGACTCATCGACAGGGTGACCGCGAACCCGGATTTTGACGTAGGGCTGGATCACATTTCCTTTTATCCGGTGCTCGGCTTTGGGCAAGTGGTGCCCGGAAATTATACGCAGCCTCAGTTTCTTGCTCGGTTTTGGCGTGCCTGACGGCAAAGCGAGACAACTGTACTTTTGCCCACCTGCAAGGGTAAATTGGGGAGGGTGTGACAGTGGTGATTCTCGGCAATAAAGACAACTGTGGTGGTGCGCAAATCAAATGAGTAGGCAGATATGATTTGGATGAGTGGGGAGATAATAAGTACGATACCAAATTGGCATTTGAAGTGGGATTTATTGTTGATGGAGGGTAAATAATTGAAAATAACAACCTGTAAGTGGCTAATTTGTTGTTGCATAAATATTTGTTGTAAGTACGTACACTAATAGTAGTTTAAAACCCGTCAACGTACAACGTCTGATATTTAGTAAACACATTACTAACTAAACTCCAGATGTTTTCCGTTTTTTCCTTGTTCTTGGCCTCATCGGTGCCGATTTTGTCGTCAAGCCTTTTGCTAAGCTTGATCTCTTCTTACTTGAGCAGCAAGCCCTTGGGGTTGCAGTCTCCTTCCGACTTTGTTCACCAGGACTTGATCAAGTAAGTAGACTATCACTAACTTGCGTAACTCAAGTTATTACCCAAAATTGTCTACGTTATCAAGGCTTCAATCAATGTACATGTACATGTTCTGGATCTGCCTTGCCACCTCCGTTTTCACTGGAGGACGTGTCAACAATGACCTCGCCGAGGCTTTCGTCAGCCTCTTCCATCTTGTCCAGTGTGCCATGATCGTCCATGCGTTATTCTATGCCAGCGTCATTTACCTCTTCATCTACCATGGGGAAATCGCCTGGGGAATCGATGACTTGCAATTGGCCACCTTCACAAGACTGACCAATGCCTTCGTCACTTTTATCATGGCTTACATTGACCTGCATGAGTACAAACTAGCAGGAAAAAGCACCCTGTACAAAGGTAGCCCCACTATTTACGTACACTAACACTATGAAACCATCCGATACAATCCACGATATTTAAGCGATGGCACAAAGACTCCAGATGGACTCTCCAGGAGCAGTTGGTCCGGCATTCATCGGCGGCGGTTCCATTTTGGCATTGGCAATTGTCGTCTTTCACATCAAATACGAGCTTGACACTCGTCGTTTCAAGAATGTGAGTCATGTCTGGCAGATTCGTTTCGTTTCGGTGGTCAATCTTTTTTAAATCCATTTCAGGATGGTGGAGAAACCCCACCGCAACCCCTCAAAAAGTCCGATTACAATCTCAGAGACCTGAGACTGCTTATTGCAGTGTTCATGAGCCTTGTGCTCCTTATTGTATCCTTGATAATTGTACGCGTGGCATACCCAAGAAGTACCAAATCTCCAGGATCCATTTTCATCCATATCTGTGTGATTGTCGTTATCCTAAGTCTGCACCCCGCTGTCCACATCGCAAAGACACCCAGAATCCAGAAGCATGCCAAACTCCTTGCCAGTAGATTGTTTCAATATTTTCCCGATTCTTGAAATACACAAAGAAAGCGCACTTACTGTTCGGTTGTAGCTGTGGCGCTTTCAGGACGTATCCGCACTGTCCGTTTGATCTGAACAAGGCTCTGTTGTAGCCACAAGCCCGATCTTGGGCTTGGTAGTTGAGGGCAACCATTTGACATCCCGCCAACCAAAATGGTATCGGATCATAATTAGAAGATAGGACCCTGGTACCTTTTGGATACACCCGGGTCAAGTAAATCGCATTGTGGCCTATCAATTTTTCGGCCGTTGACCTGACGGTGCATAATTGGGCGGCCTGAAAGAGCCAGAACGCTTTAATAATTACCTAATAGTAAACTTCTTTTTCACCTTTGTCTCTTCAAACGAGCTCATCTGGAAGTATTTTCGGGGGTTCGAATCGAAGCCCTTGAACTTGACCGATTCACAGTAGTTGACGAGAGCCGAGAAATCGGCAGAAACGCTGTCGGCATGATGCACCAGATTCCCGGGGGAACTCGAGCGGTCCATGCTGCCGATTTTCCTCGTGTTTCCGTAGCTCACCGAACGATTTCGGTTCTTGCCCTTCGAGTTCGAGTTGTTGTTTTGCTCGCTCGACTTCGAAGAAGAGCTGGTTGACATGACACTTTTCAAAGACATCGTGGACGACGTGTTGTGATGTTTCTCCTTCAACGATCGCAAGTCTATATTTTCTAGGGCCCGCTTCTTCCCCATTTGCTCCATAGGTGGAGCCGTTGTCGTCGTCGCAATTTCGCCGATGTCAAGTAGCTTCTGATCACTTCCGCTCATCACTTTTGTGGCCTCGGAAGCTAGCTGAACAACATTGGTGTGAGCAGAATCGTCGGCGCTGATTTGCTTTTTGGCTTTGATTAGAATTTTTCGCCGGAGCTCGAACGGCGACGGCAAGGTGCTCCTGTTCGAATCGGGAACCTCAAGGCAAAGAAGATCACCTAACACTGCCTTTAAATGGAAGGCCATGCGATCCTGTTGCTTCTTGCTGCAGTGGTTTTCGATGGATAAGATTAGGGGATACTCGGATGCGTAAAAGGAGTATGGCTTTATGGCGTCCTTCAGGACTTCGACAAGATCAAGCTTCGAAGTCAGTGTCCATCCATGGTAGATGACCGGCTCGCCATTTGGTCCGTCCCAGCAGTCTAACAATAACAACAGAAGTAAGGAAAAGGTGGAGGAATCTCTAATATGAAGCTTTTGAGAAGTTTTCGTGCTACATAGAGAATAAAATAGATGCAACCACTGAGGTCGGCCAGAGTTCGCAGGAGCGAGCTAGTTTTCGGGGGTCGAAACTCGAAGCATTCAAACTTTTTGAAAAACGAAAACTTTTGGTATTTCCTTAAGCCTCATCGGCACCAAGAGTTGCCCTGTTGGGCAGGGTATCATCGTATGTCTAAAAATACATAGAGTTTACAATTTTTGTTTAAAACTGTAAGCTGTAAAACATTTTTTGTGGGTTTAAAAGTAGAAGGTTAGGTAAATACATGGATACATGAAAACTCCCACAGAAAGACATGAATTGTGCAATCAAGATGAAAGTAAAACTGCAGTGCACTTCTGCCCAGCCTT
>JAAUYL010055832.1_pt1 | contig 10291 bp, 6 predicted proteins | sample 7278011 | NCBI WGS metagenome assembly JAAUYL01 (sample SAMN14350225, study PRJNA611818) | marine sediment metagenome | isolation source: surface marine sediment (1.8m) | place: French Polynesia: Moorea | collected 2018-08 | reverse complement strand
GATTTTAGTAACTCGTATGCTCTCTTAAGACTTATTTTGCCGAGAAATTGTGGGTATGCGCCTCCCCTTGGATAGGGGAAAAAAGCGTTCGGAAAGCGGAGCATTCGGTCAGGATGGGATGGCGAGGTCTCCTCGCTTGCCTCCAATCGACCAAGAGAAGAAAAAAGTTTTCATTATTAGTCAATCCTATCCGTTTTCAAGGAGAGGTAATTATTAATTATTAATTATTAATTATTAATTGTTGAAAAACAGCCTCTCAGCAAACACTATGTGTTAAAAATAAAACTACTCGCACCAGCTAATTTTCAAATCTGGGGCGAGCAAAGTAACCAGAATTGATCCGAGTATTAGTAGAGGAAATATCCAATAGCAAGCAGTTTTTTTAATTTTCATTGCTTACTCCTTGATGCTTAATTGAAATCACAGTATCTTTTCATTGTTAATCTTATTTTGGCATAAATTATCCTAAACTTTATGAGAAATTTGTGCAGATTTAATATAATGTAATTCTTTTATATAGTAATCCGATCTGAATTGTGAGATATTGTAAATTTTTAGGCAACAGACAACAGATAACAAGGAAAAAACTGAATATAACTGAAGATAATAACCACCATATTTTAGACTTTTAGGGAGCAGTAAAATTCTCACATCTGATTCCTGATTGCTATAGCTGAATACTTACCTAATTTATGACTTTTGACCTCTGACTTCCGTGAAATGGTATAATACCAGGTCTGGTTGAATAGTTATAATGAAAGTTTGTAGTAGGGCTTGAGCAAAAAGTATAGATCGGGCTGAAGCCCTACTACAAACAAAAACTTTTTTTATCACTGATTATCCAGACATGATATAACTCCCGCCTAATTATTTATAAATGTTGAACCAGACATAATATAATTACTATTAAAATAACCACCCCTATACTGAGGTGGCTATTGACTGATTGATTAAAAAACGAGTTAGCAAATGTGATTAGTATTAGCGTTTAACTTAATCTTGCCCTAACTAAGCTTTAATTATTACAGACTTATTAGATAGAAATCAACAGGGTTATTGCAATAACCCATTTTTTTTTGTAGTAACAAAATTTTATTTATTTTATTATAATTCCCGTAATTTTACTTAATTATAACCAGAGTCTAAAGCTAAATCTACTTGTTGAGAAGCTTTTACTGCTAACTTATCACAACACTCATTTTCTATATTTCCAGAATGACCCCGTACCCAAGAAAATTCAACTTCATGTTTATCGCATAAATCTAATAATTTTCCCCATAGATCGGGATTCATTGCTTTATCTTTTTTATTCCGTTTCCAACCATTAGCTCGCCAACGTTTTGCCCAACCTTTTGTAACAGCATCAACTATATATTTAGAGTCAGTATATAGAGTAACTATAGAAGGAAATTCTAGTTCTTCTAATCCTACTATTGCTGCCATTAATTCCATGCGGTTATTAGTAGTTAATTTATAACCTCCAGATAATTCTTGGCGTTGTTTACCTTTACCATACAAAAGAACAATACCATAACCACCAGGACCGGGATTTCCACTACAAGCACCATCAGTATAGATAGTAATTTCGGCTTTTTTTTCTGTCATTTTAGTTCCTTTTTATTATAGTAAATTTGCTCTAAAGAATAATAGAGTAATACGGTGGTCAAGCACATGAGGTAGATAGTAGCTCCAGTAACTACTATACTTTTAACAAATAGTATAGATATCCACTACTACTATTACTATATTTCTGTGATTTCTGATTTACTGGTTCAGTTTATAGAAATAAAAATGAACAATCAATATACAGAGTTTACTGAGTATTACGATTTGTGGGTTACTTCTGGTTACTACAACTATCAAGATATTACTAAGGAAGCAAACTCAATGTTTACTCTAAATAAAAATATTTATTTTGCATAAGTCCTATTCAATTATCTAAAATGGTAATGCCCAATCTACTAATTACAGTATATTGAAATAGATAAGTTTTTTGATGAACTTCTGACTGAACTTGTAATTACAAAACTGATGAACTCAATCTCACAAACTCAATCTCGCAAAGCAGACCATCTACGAATCTGCTTAGAATCAGATGTCCAATTTAACAACACGACCAATGGGTTAGACCGCTACCGTTTTACCCATTGCTGTTTACCAGAATTGAACCGCAGTGAAATAGATATAACAACAAAATTTCTAGGGAAGCAACTCGGTGCGCCATTATTAATATCTTCGATGACAGGTGGCACTGAACAAGCAAAAATGATTAATTATCGTTTAGCCAAAGTTGCCCAACACTATAAAATAGCTATGGGAGTTGGTTCGGAACGAGTGGCCGTAGAAAACTCCCAGGTAGCTGATACTTTTGCTGTGCGATCGCTTGCTCCTGATATCCTCCTTTTTGCTAACCTAGGAGCTGTCCAACTAAATTATGATTATGGTATTGACCAGTGTCAACAAGCAATTGACATTTTACAGGCAGATGCCCTAATTTTACATCTCAATCCTCTCCAAGAGTGCATTCAGACTGAAGGTGATACTAATTTCCAAGGTATTCTTGACAAGATATCAAAATTATGCTATATACTTCCAGTGCCAGTAATTGCTAAAGAAGTAGGTAATGGCATTTCTAGGAAAATGGCTGAAAAACTAATTGATGCAGGAGTAGCAGCTATTGATGTTGCGGGAGCTGGAGGGACTTCTTGGGCGAAAATTGAAGGTGAACGTGCTACAGATGCTCGTCAGCGTAGGTTAGGTAATACTTTTGCTAATTGGGGTTTACCAACAGCAGAATGTATTAGTGCTATCCGTAGTCTGAACTCAGAGATTCCTCTAATTGCTTCTGGAGGTTTACGAAATGGCTTGGACGTGGCAAAGGCGATCGCTCTCGGTGCAGACTTAGGTGGATTAGCTTGGCCATTTCTCCAAGCAGCAGTTGAATCAGAAGAATCTCTAAATTTATTAGTAGATATATTAATTGCAGAAATAACTACAGTTCTATTTTGTACAGGTAATTCTGACTTATCTGAACTAAAAAAATCTCAAACCTTGGAAAAATTAACATAAAAACAAAGCATTAGTTATGGCATCAATTCAACAATTAAAAAAAATCAAAGTTTTTTGTTGCCATTAGTAATCTCAAACCAGAATATAAATTTCAGTTTCTACTAACAAATACCCTTGAGTTATTATCTCTGAGGAGTCAGGAGTTAGGAGTTAGGAGTTAGGAGTTAGGAGAAAGAAAGGATTTGAACTATTGAATTTTTAAATTCATATTCAATAGAACATCTGTATTAAGAGGAAGTAATTTTGCAATTACCGTATAACCGGATTTTATATTACAGGCGACGTTAGTAATAGAAATTAAATTAGGTAGTCCTAACTATTTCATTAATGAAGACTACCTGAAAAGTTGTAGTAATTGAAAATTTAATGCAGTCAGTAGATTTGGCAAAGTTTTTTATATTTTTTAGTTACGATAAATATAAACTAATACCATTAGTTATTTTCCCACATTAGCAACTACCACTAGAAAAATGAAGGATTTCTTCAAATACACCTTTGCCAGTCTAATTGGCAGCATACTAGGAATTACTCTAATTATCGGCTTCGGATTTGGCGGATTAATATTTTTTGTCGTTTCCATCGCCAGCAAAACCAAAGATGTAGGTCCACAAGTTCAAGATAAATCAATCTTAGTCTTCGACCTCGCTACAAATATTACAGATACTCGACCCATCTCCTCCACTGGGGAAGCACTCCAAGAAGCTTTATCCAGCGACCAACCAACAACCATGACCCTCCGAAAAGCAATTAATACTCTCAATGTTGCCGCCCAAGATAAAAAAATAATCGGCATTTACATTAAAGGTAGCAATACTCCAGGAGCAACAGGATTAGCAAATCTACAAGAAATACGGCAAGCACTTCAACGGTTCCGAGAAACTGGTAAAACTATCATTGCTTATGATCTGGACTGGACAGAAAGAGAATATTATCTAGGTTCTGTAGCAGATGAAATTGTGATTAATCCTTTGGGTGCTTTAGAATTCAATGGTTTAAGTTCCCAGACTATGTTCTTGAGTGGTGCGTTAGATAAATTTGGCATCGGAGTTCAGGTAACAAGAGTGGGTAAATATAAGTCTGCTGTTGAACCTTTTATCCTAGAAAAAATGAGTCCGGAGAACCGACAGCAAACTCTTCAATTATTACAGAATATTTGGGGTCAATATCTACAAGCAATCGCTACAAGTCGAAAGTTAACAACACGGAAGTTACAGGATATCGCTAATAATCAGGGTATATTGATGGCGAATACCAGTTTAGAAACTAAGTTAGTAGATAGAGTAGCTTACTACGATGAAGTTCTGACAAAACTTAAACAACTAACTGGCAAAGAAGAGGACGATAAAACTTTCACACAAATTAGTCTTAACAACTATGGCAAACTACCAAAAGTTGCAGAAACTCTCAGTAGGAATGTAAAAAGCAAAAATAAAATTGCCGTAGTTTACGCTGAAGGAGAAATAGTTAATGGTGCTGGTACTCCCAGACAGGTAGGGGGCGATCGCCTAGCACGAGAATTGCGACGACTACGACTTGACGAGAAAGTGAAGGCGGTGGTGTTGCGAGTTAATAGTCCAGGAGGAAGTGCATCAGCATCAGAAGTGATTGGTAGGGAAGTCAAGCTTATTAGTAAGGAAAAACCTGTGATTGTATCTATGGGTAATATAGCTGCTTCTGGTGGATACTGGATTTCTATGAATGCAGATAAAATAGTTGCTGAACCTACTACTGTTACTGGTTCGATAGGCGTTTTTGGTGTGTTGTTCAATGTTCAAGAACTAGCTAATGAAAATGGGATTACTTGGGATGTGGTGAAAGTTGGTGAGTTTGCTGATTTGAATACTACTTCTCGTCCTAAAACTGAGGCAGAGTTAGCTTTGATTCAAAAGATGGTCGATTCAATTTACGAGCGGTTTATTACAAATGTAGCAACTACTCGTAAGTTATCAAAGGAAAAAGTGGCGGAAATTGCTCAAGGTAGAGTTTGGTCTGGTGCTGATGCTCAAGAGTTAGGTTTGGTTGATGAGATTGGTGGGATAGAAGTTGCTATTAAAGTTGCTGCGGAAAAAGCTGAACTGGGAGATAGTTGGAAAATTGAGGAATATCCTAAGTCTCGTAGTTTGGAGCAACGGATTTTCCGCAGTCTTTCTGGTGTGGAAGTTGGTGTATCTAATACTCCTTTAGACCCGCTAACAGCAGAATTTAAAAAGTTACAGGAGGAGTTGGTTAGTTTGAGAGCGATGAACGATCCTTATGGGATTTATACCCGTTTACCGTTTAATTTGAGAATTGATTAAGTAGGGATGGGTTACAGGTTTTTGTAATAATATCAACATTAAATTAGCTGAACTCGCCGGGGGTGGGGCGGGTTCCGCTTTTAACTTCCCGTATAATAAATGATATTTAAGCTATTCATTCTGACTCCTAAAAAACAGACTAATATGGATACCCAAATACCTATAGAGAAATAGTCAAACAAGTAATTGGAAATATGCTAAATTACCTTCTTCTCATGGAAACATTAGACTAGATACTATTTTTGATGAAAAGAGCGATCGCTATGCTTTGATACAAATGGGATGGAATAGAGGCAAGCAAGTTAGAGGTTAATTAATTGTTATTAATTTACTAATATTTATTAATATATATATTAATATAATTATACCGATCCAGTTGTACAGATTATGCTAAAATCTGACAAACAGAGTAGTTTTTCGTGCTTGCGCCAGACCACTATGTAACCACTATCCTGATAAGTTACCGCTAGCATAGCTCACGTAATTAAAATTTCTGTTTAGCCGATAACCAAGGCGAGGTAAGTATTTAAAAGCGTCTATAGGTTTTCTTGTAGACATTGGGAGATACCCCCGAAGCAAGTCTCACTTGCTGTGCATTGTTAGCAAATGGCTCGCAAAATAGTATCGGAAGTTCAGTCAAATTATTATTTGACATGAACAGAAGGAGCAGTAAGGAAACAGAAGTCAGGATGAAAGAACTAGATAGGAAACAGTAAGATAGGAAACAGTAAGGTATCCAATGCTCAAAAAAAATGGCGTTGCATAAATACGGGATGATTTTAATACTTTTGTGGAATAGGCATCTTGCCCGTTCCTGATATTTTCAGGTGGTCAGGATGTCCTTCTCAGTTATATTTATCCCGCCTCTGAGCAATGCCAAAAAAAGTGCATTACGTTCCTATGTCACATAGTTGCTGGCCTTAGTCCGTCCCCACTGCTCCATGTCCTAAATCTCTACGACACATTAGCTAAACCCAAGTTTCGTAGCTAAGGACTATGTATCAATTAATTGGAACTTCTGCAATTTTATCAATTAATTCAGACTTATTCATTCCTCCTTGTAACTTATCCAGTATCGCTTCATCCATCAATTCAAAATCCAGCCGTCCCTGCTGTAACCAAGCTGTGGCTTTCGCGTTGGTCTTTATAGATGCAGCATATTTTTTAGTCTCTGTGTATTTTTTTTCTAGGTTGCAAGTTATATCCATTTTTTTGTTGTATTTTTGTTTGGAATTTAATCTAAATTAATTCTACTACAGTTAATATAAATTGCTTTTACCTCCTCCTATCATCAATAGCTGATAGCTAATAGCTGACCGCTGAATGCTTACGAAATCAACTTAAATAAGGGTAATTTGACAGTAAGTTTTTTTGAATTATATCTAAATTTTCAATTGCTTTTACCTCCTCCTATCATCAATAGCTGATAGCTAATAGCTGACCGCTGAATGCTTACATATGACTCCTCATTAAAACTTATAATTTCGCTCTCTTACCCACAAACTTAAAGGTACAGCTTTACCTTGAGAATTTACTTTTACTTCTACGACAAAAGGTATTTCACCTTCTGAATTAACACTACGTTGTACTTCCGAAATATCCTGATTAACATTTTCTCGTCTATCCTCTGGCATAAAATAAGTTTCTAAACCATATTTAACTCTCCAACCATCAAATTTTCCTTGAATAGCTATTTGATTATCTGGCAAATTTTCGGGCATTTTTGCACTTACTGCCACAGGTTGCCAAACTTTCGGAATGCCTGAATTTTCTATTTTTTCAGGTGCAGCTAAAATTACATAAATATTAGTTTGATTGTCTGAATAAAATCTGCGGGAAGTTTCCAATTCAAATTGATGCCAACCCGGAAGTTTGCTCAAATTATCTTTGCGGGAAATGTCATAATTTAATACTTGATAATAACCCCGCAAAAAATCATAAGGGTCTACAGGTGCAGTTTGTAAAATAACTGTTCTACCTGTAATGTGAGTATAAATAGCTTGAGCAGGAACTGACAAAATTAATGCTAATTGCAAAGTTAAAGGCAAAAGAAACCGCCAAATAGGTATTTGCTTTGTTAGAGATTTTGTTTGATTAATAGGTAAACTTATCTCTTCAGTATTATCCTGATTTTTAGTTGATAAATTGCTTTGACTAAAAGGGTTATAAAATTTCATGTTAGTTCTCCAATTATACCGTTTCACGGAAGTTAAAAATCAAAAGTAATTATGAAATACAAAAAATTTTGCTAGTTACGAATCTCCTCTATCTCCTTATTCCCTATCTCCTTATTCCCTACTCCCTATTCCCTACTCCCTATTCCCTATTTTAATGATAAATGACGTTCATACCATAAACCGGCAGCTATAACTCCTACACCACATAAAATAAACACAAAAGACTTCAGTAATAATCCAGTATTGTACTCAAAAGTACGGCTAACAATTTGTAAAGTCAACAATACTAAACCGCCCCAAAAAGTACCTCTAATTCCTCGCGCTAATCCAATCCTAATTAAACCTGCTGCCAAAAGAAACATTTCTATATTGATGATAAAAGTGGCTATTTCTGGAATTTGATTAATACTGAGATGCCAGAAACATAATATTGCTGTTCCAACAATAAAACCCAAAATCACGCCACTAACAGAATCTAATCGCCAACCCCGAGCATCTCTTTTATTTGGTCGTGCCAAATATAACCATTGCAAAATAGTTAATCCCACAAACACTAGAACTTCAACTAAAGTTAACCAGTGAATTTCTGATAATGTATCAGAATAATTTACTAATGAAAAATCCTGCCAAATTGCTCGAAAAGATAAAAATAAAAATCCAATACTCAAATACCAAATAGCTAAATTTCTTGTTAAAGGTTGAAAAATTCTGCTATCTACTTTAGGCAAGATAATGTCGTCATATCCCCACAATAAAGCAGGAGGTAAAATTAAAGTTATCGCTCCCCATAAACCATGATTTGAAAAATCAAAAATTCGGAACAAACTAATTTCTAAAGCTAGCAATATTATCAATGCAGCTAGAAAGAAAATTATTCGGGAATTGCACCAGTAAGCTAGGGGAATAAACAAAAATACTGCCACCAAAGACATATATTCTATTATGAACTGTAACCAGGAAAATTCCTCTGGATAAAATACAGTTGATAACCCCATTAAATAGCCTAATCCTATCAATAGAATAGCCATTACTCCCAGAGAAGCTAGTTGTAGACTATAAGCCATTACTAAAACTCCTAATCCCCAAACAATATATAATCCGTAGGGAGAACCACCAATATGAAACATTTGAGCCATTAGTGCTATATTGGCCCCTAAAATTAATGCCCCAAATATTAATAGTCCGTGACCTAACTTTTGTTTTTTATTGGTAGTATTAGGTAAAGTATTTGGCTGTCGCCAGAGATAAAAACCCGTGGTATTAACTCCGATAAATAAAGTTAATAATAGGAGTGTTTTTACTTCTCGTGACCATTGTTGCCAGTTAGCAGAAACAAAAGTGATTATACCTAATCCCAGGAGAATACAACCCAGGGAAATTAAGATAGTAACAAAACGAGAACTAGCAGTTTTTTCTAAAGAATCAAATTGGTAACGCTCTGATAATTGTTGATAGAGATAATTATCAATTAATCCCTCTGTTTGCCATAGTCTCGCTTCTTGGCGAAGTTGGCGACGAAACTTTTCTGTAATCATTTTATTTCTAGAGGAAGTTAGGAACTTATGTTACATTTAAGTTTGGATAATTAGTAATAATCAAAAATTTTATTTGAGTTTTTTTTGATAGAATAGAGTGTATAAATTCTGAAAAAAAGCCAAGGTTTATCTGAAAATAGAGCATTTTTCAAGTATTTTGCCAATTGTTGTTTTTCTTCTTTCCCGAATAATGAATAATTAATATTTATTAATTAAATACCTTGGTTAAAAGCTTCCCCCCATAGGGGAAAAAAAGTGCTCTTGAATTTCCTTATATTCAATCCTCTCGGTTTTCCTTGAGGTAATTATCCATTATCCATTATCCATTAATGAACTATGCCTTATTCCCTTTTTCCTAAAACCTAAAACTTAAAATCTAAAACCTAAAATTTTGTACCTCACGAGCATGATAACTAGCATAGGTATAATTTCTATTTACCAAAAAATTAAGTCCAAAGCCTCCCTTTTTAAGGGGATGAAAAAAATCTTCAATTCAGTATTTCAAGCCAGAGACTTTAGTGGTTGGTACTGATAATTGATAACTGATAACTGATAACTGATAACTGATAACTGAAATGACCCAAACTTATATAAATTATCGTGGCAATTAACAATTTCCACTTAAATATGGATGCCAGTTTCAAAATTGCCACATTTATCTAATTTTATCCTTGGGGAAACCGGGCTAATGTTATGATGGATTTATCTCAACGTTGGCCCTTGACCCGCGCTCTCCCGTAGGGGAGCGACGCAATTGGAAAACCAATCAATAAGAGCGGTTTTACAGATAATCTGTTAACATACAAATATTGCTCAACCAAAAACCAAGGTTGAGATTAATATTGTTTTTTCAATTAAGTCGTCGAGGGGCACTCGGAGACGTTAAACGGACATGGAGGAAGCGTGATTACTGGCAAGCCAGCATTTTCCAGTGAGGTGTCAACCCGCCCTGAATCTTTCCAGTAGGGGCGATTCGCGAATCGCCCCTACAGTCTGTTTGATTGATGGATGGGAATCCCGCGCTGTCTCGCAGAGCAGCGTCGGGAGGATGTCAAAATATTTATATTTACTTGAAGTTACCCGGTTTCTGAATATTGTTTAGGAGTTTTGAGTTTGTTGACAATTTACGTTTTTTAGCGATATAAAACGATATTCTCTCAAATGTAAGATTTGTATCTTCTGCTCTAATCACTGCTTAAACATTTCTGGGGTG
>JAAUYL010051219.1_pt1 | contig 10292 bp, 10 predicted proteins | sample 7278011 | NCBI WGS metagenome assembly JAAUYL01 (sample SAMN14350225, study PRJNA611818) | marine sediment metagenome | isolation source: surface marine sediment (1.8m) | place: French Polynesia: Moorea | collected 2018-08 | reverse complement strand
TTTCTTGAGAACAAAGAGCTTGTTGATGAAGTGGAGGCCAACTTCGACATTGATGGTTCAATGCTGCTCTTGGGAGTTGATGAAGATTCAGTTACTCCAGAGGACAAGTTTGTAACCAACGTATTCAGAGAGTATTTCTTAGGGAATGCCAAATTCAACAGTAATAACATTGACAAGATTGGCAACATGTTCAGTATGATCCACTATCTTGTACACACTGACATTGATGCCTCTTTGTTGGCCAACAAAAATGACCAACCAGTCTACTACTACCAATACCAGTGAGTTGGGCAGCTTTTATATTCAATCAAGAGGTTATTGTTGATTGTAATCCATAGGTACCATGGCAAGGTAAAACTGCCAATGTTCTCTTTTGGAGGACAGGAGCTCATGAAACATAATTTTGGAGTCTGTCATGCAGATGAATTGTTCCTTCAGTTCAGGCAAGACATTCTTGGAGACCAGAATGAAATCATTAAGGCTGATGATTTAGAGATGAGCAAGAAGCTAATCAGTCTATGGACAACTTTTGCAGCCAATGGAGATCCTGGTCAGGATTGGCCAAGAGTTGGAAGGCATGACCAGACCTATGCTGTCCTGGATGCTGATCCAATCAGGATGGAGTCCAACAAAGAACTGTCACTAATGAACAACTTCTTCAAACTCATGATGAATTTGCGAAGGAACTACAAGGTGGATATAATTCAGAAGCACCCGATGTTTATCAAGTTTTGGAATGACATTGCCCACTCGGGTTTTGCTGCTGACACTGAGAAAAAAGATGAGCTCTGAATAAATACGAGAAATTAGATAAATTGTACTAACCATTTTTTTTTCTTGAGTTATAACATGTTTCAGAAACAGAAAAAGTATGTATTAAAACAAAACAGTTATGCATAGACTTTGGTTCCTCTCTTGACGAAAATGTAATCGTTGGCATGGTTTTTTCTAGCCTTGACCGTACTGTGATAATCGTATCCTTGAGATTCCATGAAGTCTTTCAGCTCATCGTTCGTGTTGGCATTTCCAGTGTCATCCAAATGAAAGAACTCGACAGATAGCGTCTGAAAGTTTAGGTTTCATATAGGCCGCTGTATGTTTCCATTGACAAGAAATAGCCTACTTTGATGTCGACCTTGTCGAAGGGGATGGTCTTCAGGACGGCTAACTCGCTGCCCTCGACGTCGAGGCTGAAATAGTCAATGGTGGGGTTGTCCAACGCCATCAGGATCGAGTACAACGGGATGCACGTGACCTCGATAACCTAAAAAAGGCCAAAAAAGGTTACATAACCACTATCAATTAGCTCGTGAAACACGTTTTTGCAAACCTTATCCTCGGTCTCGTCGCCCTTCGCGTCCTTGGCTTTTTCGTCTTCCATAACAATTCTGCCTACATGATGCCAGGCTCCGAATGTCACAGACATTGTTTCCGGTCGCGTCGCTATACAAGCCGGAACCACCCAGGCCTTCCTGTTTTTCACCCTACAAAAACAAGTCTTCCACTTCCGGTCGCATTAGCTATTTATCTATATTGATTTATTTACCGTATTTTTGACAAGCTCACGGGATCGGCCTCTATAAGGATACCCCGCCAATTTAATTCCATTTCTAGAAACAGAGTGTTGGATCTCGTCTCGCCATCCAGAGCTCCGCATTCTATGAAAATCCCATTTTTCTGAAATGATCAAAATCTTAAAATGTGTTGGACCATCTTACTTCAGAAAATTGAGGTTCTCTCTCTTTGACTTTTGAAATGTATAGACATGAACTTCAAAGAAAACAGAAAAAAGTGATATTTTTTGGTCTGCCGTCTGTCCGTGACTTTTTTTGAGGACGTCGAACTTTGCGATCGAAAACTGATCAATCGGAAATCAAATCAAAAGTCCGCGAGCAAAAATCACATTTCTGTCATTCTGGAATCTAATGCAAAAAATGCATTTTAGATTTTTCTTGGAAAAAAGAAAAAAATATTGCCATGCCAATAAAATGAGCAGGCCAGATGGTGTCGTGGCTTTTGAGTGGCTGCCAAAATGGGCGGATTTTCGCCGTAAAAAAATAAAATGGAATATTTTTTCCCGGGGAAAAAAACTCGTGAAAATGGGACGTTAATTTTTTGGCAAGATAAATATTAAACAAGGGACCTGTCGAAAAAAGGTAAACTGATATTGATATGCTAATATAACTTGGGCTGGGCCATCATGCTTCAGCAAACATATTATCTATTCGTTGTCAGAAACCAACTCATGCCCTGATTTAAAAATGTACGACTAGACTGGAATCAGCCTTAGAAGGTAAACAGCTTGCAAATTATCTCTAGCTATGAAGAGCTCTTGAAAACTTTCAATATTTTGAAGAAAAACACTGGTTTTATGAATTATCTACTTTCACAACTTTCTAGACCGGAATTGCAGGGTGTGAGTAGCGTCGCGACGCAAAAGCGGCTGATACCGGAAATTGCCTGTCTTAACCACGTGTCATGTCAAATTCAGGCAAGATCAATATCATTGTTATGTAACACATAGCTACCTTGTTGCCAAACAGCTTTCTAATGAGCTGACCCTGGCCCATCGAAGTATCTTCCGTAGCACGAATATTTTGATATGGACCTTTGGCCGGAGGCAGCAAGTACTTCTCCCTGACCAACTGGATCAATTCGGGGTCACCTTGCGGGTAGACCCTGGCGGGGGCTTGCATCAGGGGCGACAACTCGTCCATGCCGGACCTGATGTTCTTCAGCGTCTGGTCCCACAACAATTGGTTGAGAATCTACAATAAATCATAATCTAGATAGTTTCACGAGTTTTTTTAGTCGAAATATATTTACACTCTTGTCGAATTCGAGCTCGGCCCGACGATTTCTCAACCATTCCTGATCTTTCTTCATCTGCATAATGCTGTCGGCATCATTGCTCTTGCCGCGAGGTCCTCCGCCTCCTGCTTGGAAAAAATGGGAAATATATTCATTGATTCAAAACAAATCGAATTGGAAGCAGAGCTAATCTGCGTAAGAGTTTTCCTATCATTACATGCACCTTTATTGCCGCCATCACGGCGAGGTCGGCCAGCACCGTCCCCACGCGAGAGGCTGAGGCCATTGTCTCGGGGTTGCCGGCCTCCGCGAACCCGGTCGCGATTGTTTGAGAGGACGAGATTGCTTGGCAACTGGTTATTGTTATTATCCGCTAGACCGAGATCGATGTCGTAATAGTCAAAATTTGGATCACCGCGCTTAAGCTCCTTGCCAACCTAATAGTTATGATTCTGGTTATTATGTAATCTCAATATTTACTATGATTTACCTGAGAGAGAAGGAAGAACAGGAAAGCTAATATGAGGCCGTTTTTTAGTTGACCTCGGTTGAGACCGAACATGCTGATACGCCGAAAGAATGCCACGATTGGTTGGATTCTTCTGGGTGACAGCCAATCAGCATTCAGAATTTAGCAGCTTGAGTGACCTCCAGTGGGTCATTTTAAACTGCACAGTCACATATCTCAGAAACGGAAAACTCGTGAAAACTAACGAAAAATTGCCACGAACACAACCGGTTTGTTGAAGTTTGACAGATTTTTTTCTAAACCATCCGAGCACAACTACATTTAAATAACTGTATCTAAGCACATTTTGGTTTAACAGCTGAAAGCTAAACATCGTAGTGATTGTAATGATTGTATCATAAAACAACTGAAACGTACTCCGACTCTCTACTTTTTACACATGTGGAATTTTATTCATGGAAATTAAATAATAATAATCCTGATTTAAAATGATCGTACGTGTGACCTTAAGGTGTCTGTTTCTTGTTAGCTCTGCTTTTGCCGAGAAAGAAAGCCGTTTTCCAGATTTAGGACTTCAGTGTTTTTTTTTCAAGAAAGTTGAAAAGCCTTCATTGGAGAATCGACTTCAGTCTTGTCTGCTGAATTTTCCGGCCCATTGGAGTCTTGTTTACAAATCGATCTTAGATACACATAGAGCGTGCGGAGCAGGGATGTTTTCGCTCATTTTATGGCCATTGACGCCGCCGAAGCAAGTTTAGAAAGCAGTAGAGCTTCCCAATGTCCCTTGGGCGTATCGAATAAACGTGCTTACATTTGGTTACGTAATTATTTCCACAAGAATTTTGCATAATGCTTTTGATGCAAAGTTGTCGAGACAAAAAAAGTTTTTTTTCCCGGAAAAGATAAAAGTTGCAGGGATAAAAAACTTTGTTAAAAATGCCTCCATAATCTCCAGATCTAAATACGTTGGCATGTTCTGTTTTAAGTGTACAGGAATGGCAGGATGTTTTGATTCAAGAAATCATTTTTTGTTTATCTGGAATCCGGATCTTCTGTTTTTAATCAATCTCACATATCAACATCAAAGTGCATGTGGATTAACTCAGATTAGTTCACGTAATCACGAGATTATTACTAACCTGTCTTCTTTATGTGGATCATGACTGACAGTGACGTTGACAAACAATAGTTGTTAACGAAATTTGCGGAGTCAATCAAACTCAAACCCAAACTCGATCGAAGATCGATGGAGCAGAAAAAGCCTTGAAACGAGCAAAGTTTGTTTTAACTTTTGACAGCCTGCAAAGTTTCACCAGAAATCTTTTAGATACTCGATTATACGCTTTCCATTTTCACATCTTTTTTATTTGTTGCTTTCACATTTCTAAACATAGATGTTAATTATATGATCTATACTTTTTATCTTTAAATAAAACTTTATGTGTTTGAAGCGTCAATTTTATGCGTATTTTCAATACTGTGATCAGTATAGAGCTGTTGTTTGTGGCATGCTGCATGAATCAAGCCATATGTGTTTGTCTGTGTAAAGCTTTGGCTATTGGAGGTCCACGAAAAAATGATCAAGGATCTCGATCATCCGATCATCTGCATTGATTTGTTGTCATGAAAGAGTTCGTTCTGAGCATAATCATTTTGAGATCAATATATTTTTGTGTGCTGATCCAGTCTCTGCTCAAAGTGAGATTATTGATCCAAGAAAATAAATCACTTGTTGATCACGAGTGTCTGCGGTGGAGGCTGGCAGCTGTTGTTTGGCTTGTTTTGATTCTGTGATGCCACTGCCAATGATGATGATAGCTGAGACATGGATGAGCCGTCTCGTGGAAGGAAAGTCGAACTTGAACTTGAATCCCGCATGAGTATGAACGGTTCACGTTCACAATTTAATGTCGTCAAACCACCAGCTGCACTCCGTATGCTGGTTCGACTCCCGCTCGTCGGGTGATCGAGGCTGACCTCGACTCCATTGACGGCCTCATTCAGGGGCGTGAGGCCATCTGGAGGCCGGTGATTTTCTGTGCCTGCAATAAAATGATCAAGATCACGATCATGATCATTTTTCATCCGACGTCGAATAGTCTCGAAGAGCAGATTTTTCCAATTTCACACCTCACGGTCGGTCGGCGAGTTACGCCGGTTCCCTTTTGCTTGTTTGGCGTGAATAAATATGCCATATCTAATAGGAAATGCGTATAACGGGCAAGGCCATTTTCGAATGTAAGTATGCCTCTGAATCCGCCAGGCAAATAATTTAGTTATCTACAAATGCCGTATATTCTCCAGGAAAGGAGCATTCCCCTGAATAGAAGAAATCAGAGCACTGCTCGAGTTTCATGCAATAAAGCAATCTTGGCCCACGTTAGTGCAAACACAGTAAACCTATTCAAATATATGCACAGCAGTTAAACACCCCCTAATTTAACGCACTTGAACCTCAAGTACCCACAAATATTTAGTACTTGTAGTACCTTCTGACGTATCTTCCTTTGTACAATTGGACGAGTCTGGAGCTGATCTTGCCGATCTTGATCTCGATCCTCCACCAACATCAGAGGAGGATCTTTTCCAGGATTGACTCAATCTGTTCAAATAGTTCCTCCGCCTCACGCTGTTCGCCATCATTTTCTTTCTGTAGTCCTCCCTGGCGGCCAGGAGCTCGTCGACATCAATGTAGTCGTACCTGAAAAGTACATTTTCAAACCGCAATCAGCGTTTTTGTGCAGGCTTTTTAGTTTTTTTACCCCCAGGAATCAGCGAGAAAGAGTACGATTTTTGATCTGCGTTAGTGCGGAAAATGGCGGTTTTTAAACGGTTAAAAATAACGTATCCTCGGCGTGTTTTTGGCGGGAAAACTTTGTACACAAAAGTTGTGGTTGCAACAGCTTTAATTTTTGAGATTCCCCCGGGAATAATCTGCATAATATGCCAGAAAAAATGTAGAGTTTTAGGCCGCCATTTTTTGGGTGCTCATAAAGTTCCCCTTATTTTTAACATCACATTTTTTGTCTCGCCCCGACAAATTGTTGCAGTTTAGCATATTTTCACAGAATATTATACCGTCCCAATTTTTGAGCCTTCTTCTACACAAACTTTCTTAACCAAGAAAGCTGTTCAATTTTGTTAATTTCTCAAGTAGGATTAAGTGTACGTAGATTTAGTGGATATCTCGACATTCCATTGAGCCTTTGCAATTACAAAACAAAGCCTCTGGATTGGTTAAAAGGCTTAGCTCAAAATTAATAGCTTCTGGCCTATTGTCTATTGAAATTCGTACTCTCCAAAAGAAGAGACAGTTCGTTAACTCAAACAATCACTAGATTAGATACAATGCTACTGCTTCACTTAGATAAATTGAAAATGCTTTGTTTTGTGCTTGAACAAAAGCTTACCTAACTAACCTAGGATTCAAGAAAGTGGACAAAAAGGTCCATTTATATACAGGAAACATTTGACCATTGGGTTTTTCATGAAAATGTCTCCTCGTTTCCGTTTCATAAATAAGCAAGACGGCAAATTGCTTTCTTTTTCCACCCGTGCTTCCCATGGGACTGGACGACGGCTGTCGCAGATTTCCGAAAAAATTGCCCCTTTGGGTGATCGAGGCACTCGTAGTGTTAAGAATGCAGCACACGTATTTAGCACCCGGCTCCCCTTTTTCAAGGAGAAACACTTGGAAAAAGGCCATTTTCGGCCTTAAAACCTTAGGACCTTTTTGCACTGACAGGGTTGGGGTATCAAATCTTAATTGTTATTGGAATCTTACTTTTTCTTTTGCACGACACTCTTCTCCTTGATGTACATTAGGAGGAAGTCGCACACCACCGTCGACACCCCGAGCAAGGCCAAGCCCGAGGCAATGTTCAGGATGGTGTTCTTGAGGTTGAACTTGCCACCGCGACCCTCCACGGTCAGGATGAACTGAAACAGGAAACAGTCCAATGTCACTCACTTCCGGTTTGGATCAGAGATTGCTCACCTTGATGCCATACATCTTGTATAGTGACCTCCTGTTCTCCTCGTGATATTTGGCATGCCTGAAGTTCCAACCAAAGTCATCCAGGATTCGAAATCCATAAACTGGCAGGCAATATTTTTCGAAATCTCGGTCGAGGTTGCAGTTCCAGGTGATGCTCAAGGAGACCACCCCGCCAGTGATTGCCATCCTGGAAAAACATTGAATCTTGCAATCCTCGACCTTGATGAAGGTCGAATCCATTGGATCATGGTATCGCAGACGAGTAAATTGAGAGACACTTCGTTACAGTGTCAATGAAAAAGTTTTGGCGGGAAAAAGTTGAGACAAAAGTCTTTTGTGCTTGTCTGTCATCCTTGACTCCATAAACCCGCTCGCTTTTGCTGTGCAGGAACGTATTCAAGAACAACTATGCGCGGTCTTAGCTTTTCGGAATGTGCAAAAGGCAGAAAATTGGGCCTAATTTGGCGGGGGACTTTTCTAAGACCGATAGAAAAAAGAGCAGAGACGTCTCCTATTGAAAACAGATAATAAGCAGCTATACTCAAAAACTTTTTGACTCTCTTTATATGCAAGTGTACTACATGTTTTCCTTAAAATGCATTTACAAAGAGTAGCGCTTGAGAAGGTTTCACAATTTAGAGTTTAATGGTATCAAAACAAATGACATCCCGAGGGTAATTTCAAAGTTACACGGCGCTTATGTAAACACAGTCTGAAAGTTCGATCTTACGCGACGCCCCCACAGATCATCTCGTTAGAATGGGGGTAACTTAATAAGACCGCCATTGCTTGGATAATTCGATATAAAACTAATATTGGTAGGAAAAGAATTCATTCCCAGTCCACAACAAAGACACTTATCTACCTGCTAAAATTGCCTCCCGCAAATTCAACCAGATCTCCCAGTCGAAAAATCTGGCAGCCATTATTGAGACTGGCCTTGCCATCCACCCGTTGAAACATGCACGGACGGCCCCCGTTTCCTGTAATAAACAAACAAATAAATAGGGGGTAATATTTTTGTATTTCCCGCTTTCGTACCGATCAGGTTGTTGCGCATAAACTCGGTCCCGAAGTAGGGGAAGGCAATAGAGTTCTTGATGAAGACGGTGTAGTCTTCTGCCTTCTCCATAAGGGCCCGGGTATGACCCAGGGGCAGGCTGTCGATTTCGATCGGGCACCAGGATTCGACCTCGCAAGCGTGTTGATCTGCTTTATCTCCCGGCCTTAAAAATGTAAACAAAGGAACTGTTGACCTATATCCAGAAATTCTGGGAAATTTTATTTACAATATTTTTTTCTCCCCATCCTTGTGTGCGTCAATGCTTAGCGTATAAATGAATTATTCAACGTTGCATTATTTATCAGCAGATTTCCTGCTTCCCAAGAAAAAGTGCTGAAAGCTACAGTTGCCTAAATAACAGAAAAGTGGTTACTTGATCCTGCAGCCAACAAGGAGATGCACAAAATTGTTTACAGTACTTTGCAAGATGCAGGTTGATGAATAATTCTATACCTTAAAATATGTCTGATATATATTTAGTTATTTTTTCCTTAGAAACATCTGACCTGATATTTTATAGGGGAATGCAGCACGCAAAATCAAATTATGTGGCAAATGAAATTACGAATATTGCTCAACTCACTCTTAATATTATTATTCGGGAAAAACCTCAGTATTTATTGGGAGGCAAAAAGCGGGCAATAAAGTGATTTTCTAATCAAAGGATTTTTTTTCTTACCGGTCGCTTGGGACGCAGAACCCTGTCAGGGGCCCGTGGGCTTTGAAAATGATTTTGCCACGGGGACAGCCCGAGTTTATCGCCCGGCATTTTTTGGTCTCCGTCTCCGTCTCATTGCCATTGACATCCCGCCCTCGGGCAGACTGTTGGCAATTTTGCGGGTCGGGCACGCACTTTACATGCTTCACATCATTGTGATCCTCTGGACATTGCCCTGGAATGCGATTAGCGGTGAAGAAAATCTCGAGACATTTTCAAGGGTCATTGCGTTCAATTTGTGCATGAAATCACTTTTAAACCTCAAAAAAGTCGATTTTTCGTTTGAAGACAAAGAAAAGTAAGCGGATCAGACTCTAATAAATTGCCCTACTTCTGCCTGAAAAATGTCCGCCCGCTCTTAGCTCAACTGGTTTCGGAAATCGCTGCGGTAATAAATCTTTCTTCCCCTAAGTAAATTGACCGATTCTACCGAAACTTTGAAGTTCTTACCTCTTGTTTGATTTGGTGTGATGATAACATTGGTTGCAACGAAAAAGGCTCCGTTTTCCGCTGGCGGTACGACATAATCTGCTACGTCCCATACCCGTGTATATAATGCTATAAATAAATAATTAATTTATAATAAATAATCATGAAATATTTTAATTACCTTGGTCCTCCTCTGTTCCATTGCCTAGGTCTGACTTTGTTATGCCTTTGATTTTAACAGTGACGCTTGATTCGACTCGTGCAAACTCCTGATAGCCTTTTTGCAAAAATAGCGCGTATCTGAAACAAAAACGATTAAAATGCACCAAGTTTTAATGACTGCAAACTGCAATTTGCAATGTTACCCTATGACATAGACGACGATGGTGAGCTGGATCAGGCGGCGAAACAATCCCAACTTCCTGTTGTGAATTTTGACCAACCTTGGTGTCTCGTACTCAATCATCGAAGTCCAAAGGCCAGTGATACAGGCAGGCATTTTCATTCATAAATCTGAAACAATTGCAGAAATCATTTAATAGCCAACTGGGGAATGGTTTGTATACATAATCCAACACATTGATGGTTCCTACCTTAAGCATTATCACAGAAAGACTGATGATACCTTTCTGTTTTACATGTAACATACTCGTATTTACTTAGAAAGGGAAACCAAACCACGATTAAGGTGCTACCCGGCCAGACATTTTTCTGGTTCACAGTTGCGTTACAGCTTTAGACACCAGTTCCTTTGATGTACAGACTGTTTCCTATTGCTATCCCAACAGCATTATACTGCAGCCGA
>JAAUYL010067708.1_pt1 | contig 10301 bp, 9 predicted proteins | sample 7278011 | NCBI WGS metagenome assembly JAAUYL01 (sample SAMN14350225, study PRJNA611818) | marine sediment metagenome | isolation source: surface marine sediment (1.8m) | place: French Polynesia: Moorea | collected 2018-08 | reverse complement strand
GGATAACCTTCGCGCTTGGACCACATCGCTTTGTATCCGGCGGTGCATGAATTACGTTTCTCCTGCCCCGTTAATTGCCAAATCACCCAATCCGCAGCTTCGATAAGCCGATCCGCTGCCGCATAAATTTCCGGGGCTTCGTCCAAAATTTGAAATGCTTTGGAAAAAAACCATTCGGAAGAAATTTTACCACCATAACGATCCAGCCAGTTTTCATTGCGTTCACGGGCAGCAGTGTTAATGATATCCGCTTCCGGTTGTGCGGCATGATGTTTCCACAATTTGACCCAGGCGTGCGGATTTCGGCGAAATTCGGAAACCATACAAAGGGGTGTGCCGTTTTTTTGGGTTGGCAGCATGGTGCAAGCTGTGAAATCGATACCGATTCCAATAACATTCGCCGCTTTGACTCCGGCCTTTTTCAAAACTGCCGGGATGGTGCGCTGCAACGTGCGAATATAATCTTCAGGATCCTGCAGGGCCCATTCGGGATCAAGTTCTACCGTGTCGTTCTCTAAGGGCAGAGCTCTATCGATTACGCCGTTTTGATATGGATAAACGGATGAGGCAATTTCTTCACCTGTGCGTGTTGCCACCAAAACGGCCCGGCCGGATTCGGTGCCAAAATCAACACCAATGGCATATTTGTGCGCACTCATGGTTTCCTCCTAAGTATGTGCCTGCTGATTGGGTTCGATGATAACCTTTATTCCTTCGCGGTTGAGGGCGGCCCTAAAAGCTTTTTTAAAATCGCCTAAACCGAACCGATGGGTCACGAGTGATTTAACGTCCACAAAACCTTTGTGAACCAAATGCATCGCCTGCGGATAAGTGTGTTGCATTCGGCGTATAAGTTTGATGGTCAGACCCTTGCGCCGGGCGGTGGACGCTTTGAAAATCGTTTCATCTGTGGCCGGAATTCCAATAAGCATGGCCTGCCCGCCCGGGCGCACGGCATGTATGGCGGCTTGTACCGCTTCATTTTCACCGGCGGCCTCAAAAGCGATATCGACACCGTTATTATTGGTGGCAGCCCAAATCGCTGCAACGGCGTCATCGCTGGTTGCCGCGACGGTTTTCCCAGCCCCCATGGATTGAGCTGCTTCAAGGCGGTGTTCCAAGACGTCGGATGCAATGATTTGTCGGGCACCTCGCAATCGGGCTAATTGCACAATCAGCAAACCGATGGGGCCGCAGCCAAATATTCCAACGCGCATCCCCTTGCGCAAGTGGCTCAGTTCCACGGCATGGATGGCCACACCCAGAGGTTCGAGCATGGCACCTTCAATGGCACCCAATGTTTCCGGCAATGGATACAGACATTTCTGGGGCCACGTCATTTTTTCGCAGAGGGCACCGTCTGTGGTATCGTGACCGGCAAAGACAAGATTTTCACAAAGATTGGGATGACCATTACGGCAATATCGACAGTGGTCGCAAGGTATAGCCGGATCGACGGCTACTTGCTTTCCAGCCCTTGACCCATTATCGATGACTGCGGCAAATTCATGGCCCAGTACCAGTGGGGAGCTCAACTGCGCGTCACCGATACCGGCGTGTGAATACCAGTGCAGATCAGAGCCACAAAGACCTACGGCCGTAATGCGCAACGTTACTTCGCGGTCACGGGGAATAGGATCGGGCTCGGTGTGCAACCGAAGATTGCCGCGATTGTGTAGCCGAAGAACTTGCATAGCACAAATTCGATACAGACTTTAATTATTCACAAAGCCAGACTGATTTTGGAGAATAGTAATAAAAGCCAACATATTGTCTAAGGAGACATCACCTTCTACATCATGGGCCGGTGCGAAAATATATCCGCCTGTAGCGCCCAATTTCAGCAGTCGCATGGTTTCGGTACGGACATCCTCAACGCTGCCGTGGGGCAATGTTCGCTGGGTCGATAGTCCCCCATGAAACGCCAAGCGTCCTCTATATTGCGGAATCAAGGCCGTAACATCCATTACTTCCGGTTGAAAAGGGTTGAAACAGTTGACGCCAGCATCAATTAAATCTTCAAACAGCTCGTCCACATCGCCACAGGAATGAATAAAGACATATTTGCCAGCCTGGCGCACGACGCCGTACATCCGTTTAAGGACCGGATAAATAAAACGGTGCCACATGGGAGGCCCCATTTGCAGTCCGCGCTGCATACCCCAATCATCACCGAAATAGATTGCGTCAATATCATATTTCAGAGCTTCGTTGATTTGCGCGATATTGTAGTCGGCAATTCGATTCAGTAGTGTGTCGACAAAACCAGGATTTTCATAGAAGTCCAGCATCAATTGATCCCAGCCGCGCATGGCCCAGGCTCTTTCATAAAGTGAAAAACCGATTTGAAAAATGCGAAAACGATCGCCGTATTGAGATATCCGTTGAGAAATATCCTCGAAAAAACGCGGATCTAATGGATCTGGAAAAGTGTAATCTTCTAAAGACGGTTTGGGTAGAACATTGTTGGCGACATTGCCGATATCTTTGTCGATGGTCCGGTCCCAGATAACACCGAAAACATCTTTGAACTGGTCGTTGCCTAAGCTCTTGAAAAAACCTATATCACTTCCCAACCGCAGAAAGTGATTCTGCAACGCATCCTCTAAATTTGCAGTACCATAATGCCGCTGCAATATCTCACGGGCCTCCTGGGTCAAACCGATATTCCACGGCACATAGGGCGGATGGTGCCCCTGAAGCACGGTCTCAATCACATCACGTTTGGTCATTCATTTTCTCCCAAAGTACGCGTATAATTTAATAGCGCCCGTAATCGAGGGCGGTTTCAAACATGGCGACAATGTTGGCGGGAGGTACATAGGCTTGGATGTTGTGAACGGCGGCAAATACGAATCCCCCTTCGGCCGCCAGGTCATCAATCCTGCGTTTGACTTCTTCCGCAACTTCTTCAGGCGTGCCGAATGGCAGTATTTTTTGCGTATCGACACCGCCGCCCCAAAAAACGATATCCTGCCCGTAGGTTTTTTTCAGGCGTCTGGTGTCCATTCCTTTGGCTGAAACTTGCACAGGATTTATGATGTCGAATCCGATCTCGATTAAATCCGGTATTAAATCAAAGACGGCTCCGCATCCGTGGTAATAGATCTTAGCGTCCGTTTTTTGTTTAATGGCTTCGACCAAACGTTTTTGCCTGGGTTTAATTCTCTGGCGATAAATGTCCGGCGAAATGATCCAGCCGTTTTGGCTGTTGACATCATCCCAGTACGTAAACACCTGCAGAAATTCACCCACCTGATCTAAATAACGAATACACGCCTCAATATATATTTCCGTAATTTTTTCCATCAATTGATCGGCAAAGGAGGCATCGGTCACAAGCGCCATTAGAAAGTTTTCCAGACCCATGACGCGTGCCGGCTGTTCAAAAATACCTCCGCCGATAACGCCGCTGCCGACCAGCGCGTAATCTGTATGATCATAAAGATATTCGGCTTGCTTCCTCAATGGAGCAATGTCTTCCGCGGCATCGGGCGAAGGCCAATTGTATGCTTCCAGGGCCGTTATGGTTGGCTCTTTTATGGGAAAATCCACCCAGTCAAAATAGAGTCCACCATCTTTGGGCATATGCAATTTGGATCCCCAACGGTCGATAAAGGCGTAAAAATCACCGTCTTCGAAGATTTCCAAACCGGGGGCTGTGGCAGCCGGCAGCTGCACCATGCGAAAATCGGCGCCCAGTCTTTCCAGCAGTTTTTCATCCAGATACGGCAGTTGCTGGACATAGTCCGCCATTTTAATATCTTCGATTTCCATTCCTAAGTACTGCTTCAATTCGATATAGCTACTTTTATGGATGGAGGAACATATGCTGCCCCCCAGATCGATGGCGATCCGATCCGGTTCCTTATGTGCCAATGCCAGTGTGACGCGTTCGCGAGGTGTCATGGTTTTTGCCCCTTAGAAAAATGTCGGCATGCGCCTGTTTCTTGGATATACATGCAACACCTCAGGCGGTGGTTGCATGCAGCTTGCAACAAAGCGTTGTTGATCCAATAGTTTATAGAAGCATTTTGGTCTTATTGGCGGCCGCGGCTGCATCCGGTGCATATAAATCCGCGCCGACCGCATCAGCGAATTTCTGATCGATGGGCGCCCCGCCGATCATGACGGTGATCTGGTCGCGCACCCCCGCCTTTTGAAATTCTTTGATTGTTGTACCAATCTCAGGCATGGTCGTCGTGAGCAACGCGCTCATGCCAACAAATTTGGGCTGATGCGTCTCAATGGCCTCAATGAACTGGTCCGCCGCAACACTGGTGCCCACGTCCACAATTTCAAACCCGACGCCTTCCAACATCATGCCCACCAGATTTTTGCCGATATCGTGCAGGTCGCCTTTAACCGTGCCCATTACCACCTTGCCGATAGGCTCAATATTGGCCTGGATCAACCGTGGGCGCAAAATAGATAAACCGGACTGCATGGCGCGGGCGGCAATCAGCATTTCCGGAATGTAGCATTCTTCATTTTCAAATCTACGCCCCACCTCCTCCATGGCCGCGATCATTCCCTGCTTTAAAATGGTGCTGGGGTCCTGATTGGCGGCTAAAGCCTCCTGGATTCCCTCAGTGACACCGGCAATGTTACCTTTGATGACATTTTCATAAATTTTTTCAAGCATGTTCCGGGCTCCTATAAAGCGCTGTAGGGTGTATTGGCAATGGTTTCAACCATGGCCATAAAATTTTCCAAGGGTGTATCTAACTGCACATGATGGGTCGGGCCGATAATAAGACCGCCATTTTTACCGATGGTCTTTAACCGCGCGATAATTTCATTGCGTACATCTTCCGGGGTGCCGAACGGCAGGGTGTGTTGTTCATCAATCGACCCCCAAAAGCACAATGCATCGCCGTATTTGGATTTTATTTGCTGGGGATCCATGCTTTTAGGCTGGATTGGATTTAAAACGTCCAAACCAATTTCAATTAAATCTGGAATGATCGGTTCGATCATTCCATCGGAATGATAGGCTACTTTTATTTGCGGGTTGATGGATTTCAATGTAGCAATAAAGGTTGCCATGCGCGATTTAAAAAACCGGCGCCAAGTCACAGGGGAGATCAGCATTCGATTTTGGGATCCCACATCATCACCGATCCAGATCATATCCACACCCAACTCCACTAGTTTTTGGGCCGCCGTCATATGGTAGTTAAGCGGAATATCAAATAGGCGCTCGACATAATCCGGATTGAGCGCCAGATCGACCAATGTTTGTTCATAGCCGCGTAAGGCCCAGGCAGTTTCAAACATAGTGGTTACGGTGACGCCCACAATCCAGTAATCTTTTTTAAACTGCCTGATTACCTCAGCAGCTTCGGTATAAAGTTCGGGTCTGTGGGGGTCCGGTGCCTGGTAGGAATCGATGGCCGCATCCTCTGCCAGAGGGTGCCCCACCATTTCGGTGTAATGGCCCGGACCATATTTCGTCTGATATTCAATGTTTTGCCAATCGATTTGCCATTCGTCGGTATACGTATCGGCATCTGTGGCATAATATGAATTGGCCCACCCCACGGATGTTAACAGCATGTCCTGATTTAAGGCACGCTCAATTGCATAGGTGTTTCCGCCGCCATGCGGATTATGAAGGTTTCCGGAGGTATTCAGCTGCGCGCGGAGGCGGTCGGCAAATTCGGGCGTAAAACTTATTTGCATCGGACATCGATCGGGTTCTTCGTGTGCCAGAGCGGTTTGCACGCGTTCGCGATGATTCATTGAAGTCTCCTTAAGCCTGCTTCAAAACCGGTTGGAGAATATCCTTGTGGTTAAGTGCTTCCCCTCTTAAAAGTTAAAAGAGGGGAAGCAGGAACGCGCCGTTAATTCTTATCGTTAAGGTATTATTAACGAATCCCGGCTTTAATCAGCGGCTTTAGCGCACCAATGGTTTTGGGCGTTACAACACCCGCACCGGTGTTAGTGGTTAGACCGGCAAAATCATATTTTTTGGACAGAACGATTTGGAGAACCGGCAGAAACCCCTGAAGATAAAGCTGTTGGTCCAGGGCCGCGGTAATGTAACCTTCTTCCAGGCCCGTAATCGTGGCCGGCGCCAGGTCAATACCGCCGATAATGATCTCGCCGGGCTTCTTGCCGGCATTTTTCAGCACACGGGGCAATGTGGCCGTAATACCGCCGTGCTGGGTGCCGATGGCCTTTAAATCGGAGTTTTTAGCCATATAGGCCGTAATGATCGGTGCACAAAGCGTAAAGTCGCGGTTCACCTCGTTGCTGATTTCCTGATACTCAACTTTCATTCCGGCAGCTTCCAGGGTGTCTTTCATGCCTCTAGTGCTCTCACCACGCGGTCCCTGGGATAATAAGCCGTATACCAATACCTTGTCACCCTTTTTGAGGCCGCCTTTGGCAATCATTTCCTGGGCGGTGATTTTACCGCCTTCATAAAGCACGACGCCGGCATAGCCAAATCCTTGGCCGCCATACTGACTTTGAATGCCGGGAAGCGGCGTATTACCGGTGGTCACAACGATACCACGCTGAACGGCATCTTTGACGAGCCGATTAAAAGCGCCTTCACCCGGATGTCCCATAATGGCAATACCGTCAGGATTGGCCGCCATGGCCTCTTTCATTTGTTTAATCATCAATTCTTGTTGCCAGCCGGAATACTGTTCCACCAGTTTCACACCCAATGCGGCAGCGGCATCACGGGCGCCATTGGTTCGGGGCAGTGTTGCGGCACCTCCGGGATCGCCGCCCATTTGAAAGTAAATGGTCATACCCTTGCCCAAAGGTTCCGCCGCGGTATCACTGGCGCTGAACCCAAGCAGACATAAGACCGCAAACATGATAATACCGATTAGGTTTAAGTTCTTCTTCATCTTGGCCTCCTTCTGTTAAGGGATAGGAATAATGGGATAATGATGTTGCCACTGATGCATGCCTCCTTTCATTGAATATTTTCGGGTGACGGTTGCTTGCATGCATACCGTTGCGTTTTGATTTGCCCGTTGCACAAGCATAGGTCACATGGACGGCGATGTGCCGGATTCCCTGGGTTCTGATTTAAACCGCCTATAGGCGACGGTAGAATCCCCTTTTAGACAACATGATCGCGTTTGGCTCTATTGAATCTTTTTGAATTTCAGCAAGTCAGCCAGCAGTGCCCGCTTATTGGGTTTTTCCATAAAAATATGAAAACTGATGGCAATAAGAAGCACCAATCCCACCACTACCCGCGTATAAAAGCCCTGCACGCCAGTGGCGACAATTCCGGCTTCGATAGATCCCACGATAAAGGATCCGAAAAAGGTGCCAATGATGGTACCCTGACCACCAAAGATGGACGTGCCGCCGATAAACACCGCCGCCATAACGATCAGAAGAAAGCCACTGCCCTGGGTGGCCCAAAAAGTGGTATGCTCGATCGTTAACAGCAAACCGGCAAACGCCGACAAAACACCCATCATAACGAACACTGCAATAACGACCCAATCGGTATTGACACCCACCATTCTTGCGACCTGTCGGTTGTCGCCCAAAAATAAGATATGTTCGCCAAAAGTGTGTTTGTTTAGGATAAACCATAAAACCACTGCAATTGCCAAAGCCCACAACGATTGAACCGGAAAAATACCCCCGAGACGATGGACAAAAAATTCATAGATGAATTCGTTTTCCAGAGGCGCAATATTGTATGAAAGACCGCCGGAGAAAACCACGGTTAGCCCGGTCCATAAAAACCCGGTTGAAAGTGTGGCGATGATAGAGGGCATACCGATTTTGGTAATGATCAAACCATTGACCAAGCCCACCATCACCCCGGCTAGAAGCGCAATTGCAAAGGCTGCCCAGGTCCACTGGTAATTTTTAAAAAGAAAGGAGAAGACAAATCCTGATAAGGCGATAATGGATGGAAATGACAGATCGATTTCTCCACTTGCAATAATCAAGGTCAATCCCAGACCTAAAATGAGCGGGGGCGGCACAGTGGAAAGAAATGACATGTAGATATGATAGTTTAAAAAGGTTTTGGGCGCCGCGATCATAAAGACGCCGATTAAGCCGCAAAACACCAAAATGATGGGGAGCCCTTCGAGGCGGCCCCATTTGGTAATATGCGTTTTGATTTCTTCTTCCGGTTGCCTAATCGATTCAGCCGCCGTGTCGGTAAGATTTGTCTGCATATTATGACCTGTCAAACATTGATGGATCGAAAGAAGTTTAAAACATCCGAAACCGTTGGATAACGACCTTAAATAGATGCTTCTGTTGACCGGGTGCCAAAAGATGTTATGCTGTTTCCGATTGGTTAGGCTATCGTCGCCCGCTCGGATTTATCGGTAGACAGATGCAGTAGATACTCGTTGAGCTGATTAAACGATATTTCTTTTTTTTCAAAACTGTTAACGACTTCGCCGCGATCTAATATAACAAAGCGGTCACAGACATCATACACATGCGACATATTGTGCTCGATAAAAATGCAGGCGCGTCCCGATTCTTTAATGCCTTTGACGAAATTCAGTACTTTGGCGACTTCCTTTAAAGATAGAGCTACGGTTGGTTCATCCAATATGATCAAATCAGCATCAAAGTACATGGCCCGGCCGATGGCCACACCTTGCCTTTCGCCGCCTGACAATTCGCTAATGGTTGAATCGACGGTAATACCCACTCCCCGGAAACCAATTTTTTGTAGAAGCATTTTTTGGGCGATAGTTTTTTCTTGTTTGACATCAATGAAGCCTAATCGGTTTTTGATTTGGCGCCCCACAAAGAAGTTGCGCCACAATGCCTGTTTTTCTCCTAATGAACTGGTTTGATAAACGGTTTCAATCCCGAGCTTATGCACCTTTTTCACGGAATGGCCCTTAAATGAGATTTCCTGGTCGCGGACAAATAGCCTGCCGCTACTCGGTTTTTCAACACCGGTAATAACTTTAATCAAAGATGATTTGCCCGCGCCATTGTCACCGATGAGACCCACGATTTCGTTTTTCTTAACCTTAAAATCGATATTTTTAAGTGCCTCCACTTTACCGTAATTAAGCTGAAGGTTTTCCAAGCGCACAATATACTGAAAATCGTTGTTTTCACCGGACATAAACGTGTTCCTTATGGTTTTAATGCGCGATTTAAAAGCGTGTTTACTATTTAGCTGTCTTGATTGTTGTCTGTCGGTAATGAATATCGCCAGCAGCGAAGATAGTTTTTACTATCCTCTTTTCTTAAGCAGCATGGCATAGATCGACACGGAAACCATTATAATCAAACCATAAATGAGCTGGATCCAAAAGCCGGTCAAGCCAATGGCAATAATGCCGGCCTCCAGCGAACCAATAATGATGGCGCCGACAAAGGTTCCAAAAATGGTGCCCATGCCACCAAAGACGGATGTGCCGCCAATGAAGACGGCTGCTAGCGTTGTTAACAGATACCCCTGGCCCTGACTCGGCCAAAAGTAGGTGACCTCAAAAGTGGATAAAATGCCGGCAAAGGCTGCAAAAAATCCCATCTGCATAAAGACAATGGTTTTCACCCGCTCAACGTTGATCCCCATCATACGGGAACTTTCCTTATTGTCACCCACAAAAAGAATATGCGAACCGAATTTGTGGCGATTCAACAGTAGCCAGAAAGCAAGACCCAGTACCAGCATCCAAATGGCCTGGGCAGGGATAACGCCACCAATGCGTCCCACGCAAATAGAGTAAAGGAAGGTACCCTTGGCCTTAACCAGCGGGATACCTTTGCCTTGGGCAATCACGTTGACCATCCCCCTAAAGAAAAACATGGTTCCAATGGTTGCCACCAGAGAGGGTATTCCCACCCGCACAATTAAGAAGGCATTTATGGCACCGGCGGCAATGCCGACCATGAAACAGACCACCATCGCCAACCAGAGATTGCCGGTGGCGATGAAAATTTTACCGAAGATAAGGGTAGACAGCGCCAATACCGATGGAAACGATAGATCCATCTCACCTAGAGTGACTACTAAGGTCATCGCCAGTGCCATGATTCCAAAAAAAGGAATGGTAGACATGAAGGAGTAGTAGATATCAAAGCGTGTAAATACTTTCGGATTGCCAATAATAAACAGTAAATACACACCCGCCAGTACGGCTGTGATGCTTATTTCTAATCGTGCTTGTCGTATTCCGGCCGTTTTCAATCGTATCAACCTTTCATATTATGCCAGGGAAATATACCCGTTATGAAACCAGTCAATAGTCATATATGACATACACCATCATCGGGCCAACACTTGGCAAACCAATTAATGGATTGGGGTGACAAATTTAATTGAG
>JAAUYL010051870.1_pt1 | contig 10303 bp, 8 predicted proteins | sample 7278011 | NCBI WGS metagenome assembly JAAUYL01 (sample SAMN14350225, study PRJNA611818) | marine sediment metagenome | isolation source: surface marine sediment (1.8m) | place: French Polynesia: Moorea | collected 2018-08 | reverse complement strand
TAACAATATTGTTGTATATTATAAAATTTCTTAATATTCCTACTTACACATTTTCTAGCTATGCCTTTCCATGATACCTTATTTATCTTCAAAATCATTTAGGATTACTATGTAACTTTTTCTGTTGCTTTTTCTCCAATTAACTCATTTATATTCCTTTCTATTCCTTTCTATTCCTTTCTATCCCTATCTCATCAATTATTCCTGTTACCAATCCTAAGTGGTCTAAATTGCTTACTTCTACTGACATTTTTTACCCTTTTTTCTCACTTTCTTCTGGAGAATGATATTACCAAATGACAGTTCCAGATTTTTTTTGATTAAGTCTAAATACTTACTCAAATTTTCTCGCTGTTACATACTACATTTTGTCGTGCGGAATGTGGGCTTAAAGGCACTTATGCAGAAGGCAGAAGCGGTGAGCTCCCGCGGGGTGAGTCTTACGCAAGGGGTCATATCCCGGGACGACCTTAGCGTTAGCGTTTCGGCTGTCGCCGACATGAAAAGCGCACTTCGGAGCTCCTCTGCAAGAGGCAGCTCCTCTGTTAGCGCAGCTTCTCCGTTTGCGCAGCATTCCGCAGGAAAGGAGGCAAGAGGCAGTTCCTCTGTAAGAGGCAAGTCGCAAGCGGTCGGAACCCGGCGTTTTGCTCCGCAACATGTAAAGTGGAGCGGCTCTGCACTCTTCGGGTCTCCTCGCCATGGGAACGCCGACCAAGAGAGGGAACGCGCACTCCTGTGAGGGAATGCTGACCAAGAGAGGGAATGCGCACTCCTGTGAGGCAGAAGCAATGCAAGTCAACATTTTGGAAAACTGCTATAATGTGGGATGAATTAGGAGGATGTCAATGTTGATCCCTAGCAATTGTAAAGCTATTTTACATTTTTTTAAGTCAGACCTAAAATCGGTAATGATAGAAGTAGGGAGAAAAGCTAAGGCTTCCCTAAATTAATTGACTGGAGGTGAAAGTCATGGTTTTAATTGCACCACAGGCTAAACAATCAACATTAACCCACAAATTCAATCAACAACTTATGAGTTATAAAGTTTCAGAAAAAGAGGCTACTATAAGTAACCTTAGAGCTTGTCAAGATGAAAAAATAGTAGCAACTTTTTTAGCAGAACTACCTACAGTTTTAGCATCTCTAGAAAGTCTTTCGGAGAAAAAGGATTTCAGTAAATAATCTGAATAAGTGTGAGTAAAAAATGAGATAAAATTTCTTTTTGATTAAAGTTATTTTGCAACATAGAGTCAACATTAATCCCAATAAATTACCAGGTTTTCTCAGAAAATTGTGAATCTTTGAAAAGTCTGGTATTTCTATATTTTGTAACAGATATGGCAGGTGGGTCTTGCCTATATACAAGTACAGATTAACTTTTGCCTCTCTTCAGAATTTAAAATAAATCAACCTTATGAAGGTAAGTATTTATACCATTTTGTCAAAAGAATGTTACGAATAATAAGCACTATTAAAAGACTTTATCTGAAATATCTATTTGACGAAAAAGATAATTTACGACATAAAAAATGGTATCAAACCTATTAATTCTGACTCCTGACTCCTGATTTCCCCTCCCAGGAGGGGTTAGGGGTGAGTTGACTTATAAGAAATAGCCTAGCTATTTGTAGCAAAAATTTATCAATTTGGTATTAGATGTCAGCTATCAGCTAATTACCTTTTTTAGAGGAATTATTATAAACAGGACTTACACAAAGACACTATATATAGCGCCTACTAATTTAGGCGATTGCTGGCGCAAAGCTCCGCTAACGCTTAAAAAATCAAGGGTGATATAGCTGCCGCTAGGCTCAGCCAACGCCTCAAGATTTTGGCCATTGTTAAAACAAGGGTAAAAAACACCTATCAAATAAAAATAGCCCTGAATTTTATTGTGGGGTTCTTCAGTTCTTGTATCAGATCATCTGAGAGTAATTCATGTTTGACTTTATAGATAGTTTTTCCTATTTTCACTGCTAATCTTTTTAAAAAATTCCAGACTAATATGGCACAGGCTATATGATTTTTTTTAATTTTACTGATACGAAATTGACAAAATTCTCTGCCTGTTAATTGCTTTATTTCTCTGTGAAACTCTTCTATCTTCCATCTGGTTTGATACTCAAATTATACAGGATAAATGCGAAGATTGATCTAAGTCATTAGTTACAATATATTCTGTCGTTTTGGTAGAAACATTTGCCCGTATGGAGCTTAACTTTCTTATCTCTTGGAAATCCTTTAATGTTAATTATTTTACCTGATATTTTTTCTGAGTCATTCCAACTTAATTCCCCAATATTTTTATATTTCTCTACACCACTAGTGTCATCTACTAGACGATTGATTTTTAAGGGACATTCAACAATTAATAATTAATAATTAATAATTAATAATTACCTCTTCTTATAACGGATAGGATTGACATTCAAGGATTTTTTTTCTTCTCTTGGTTGATTGGAGGCCAGCGAGGAGACCTCCCCATCCCATCCTAGGTCATGCTCCGCAAACAACCGCTTTTTTCTCCATGAATGGAGAGGCTTTATACCTTAAGAGTTCGGTAATATATTTTTCCTCAGTTATCTACCAATGCCATTAATCTTTGTGTTGCATACCAATTGTCCATCAATACAGTTTTAAAGGGTAATTTATTCTTATTTACCACATTTAATATCATTAATCAATATAGTTAAAGTTCATATTTTTAGCTCAAATAAAAAATGATATTATTCTATAACAATTAGAGTTTTTTGGCTAAATTTATTTAGATAGAGTCATGTCTAAACTAGGAAAATAAACTATATTTACTGTCTTTGCGCAGGTTATGAATTTTGTTGTTCAGGCGATATAGCTGCCGCACTTACTCCGCCAATGCTAAGGGGAACCTAGTAAGGAGCACCAGTACCAAGAGAGCATTAAAGTTTAACACTATAAATAACACCCTTGCGTAAGTCCTGATCAAGAGATTGAGAGAAAATTATCTGACTACAAATCCCTAAAAATTATTCTTATTTCCCATCTCCTAATCCTAACGCTCTAATTTAATACTGTTTGCTGACTGTTAATAGCTAAATACTTACCGATGAAGTTTTATTTGGCTTCAGACCAAACTCCAGAAAAGATATTTTTCACAGAAATTGTAATTCGTTCGATATCTTCTTTTAAAAGTGGCGGCCACATAACTCTTTTTCGTCTACCTGCTTCAAATAATTTCAGGCTTTCCATTGCTAATAAATATAATCCGGCAACTAATTCTCGGTCTAGAAGGGGATCGCCTTGTAATGTTTCAAAAGAAATTTTTAGAGCCAACAAAATGTTAGTTACTTGACCTGGAATCGGAGGTTTGCCTTGGTCGAGACGCATGAGAAAAGCATCGGGATTAATTTTTGTTTCTAGGGCAGTTCCTTGGTCAATGAGAAATTGACGGGCGGTTTCGTAATCCATATAAAAAAAAATTTAGTAGTTTTGACAATATTCCCATTTGATAACTGAGGATAGCTAAAACAATTATAGTAATGTTTCCCCTTTAATTTCTGCCTCCTACTGGTTTTGCCGTTTTTGTCTGGTAAGGCACAAGTTATCCATTGTTGTTTGTACTCCTTGGATAACATCTTGTAAAACTTGGGAGTGTATGGATTTGTATTCAGGAAATAGTTTTTTGGTTTGTGCGCTTGTCTGCTAGTTGAACAGCCTCCCACAAAATATAACCATTGACTATATTCAGATGTTTATCCCCTTTCTTAGTTATTGGATTACCATTACTGTCTTTTTTTCTACCCCATACGTGTGGTAATATTTCATAAGTTTTTACTATTCCTATTCTGGGTAATTTGATATAGTTTCCTTTTAAGATTTTAATTGTTCCTTCTAGATATAAACTATCTTTTTTCCCTTTTTTATTAAACTTAGGAAAACCATGTTTTGGAATAGTTAAAAAGTTTTTAAATGCCCTTTCTAAGTTTCTTAATGCTTGCCCTTTGGGCACACTTTGATACTTCATAATACCAGGGATTTTGACTTTTTACTTCAGCTACCAAACGCTTATGTAAAGTGATAACACTCAGTCGTTTCTTAGTTGATTCTTAAGTCAAAATGCAAGTAGCTAATCCCCAGTTATAAGGATGACGAGCTACACCTGCGTGTTTGGCAAGTATGGTTTTTTGTTGATTGTTAACTTTTAGTTTAGTCTTTATTGATTTCATTTGATTGTTTTTGTTGACACTCCTAGCAGTTCTGCTGCTTCAGATATAGTTAAATTTATTAGATATAAATCTAGTATATCACAGTAAATGTGTAATAATGTTTAACTTTGTTCAATTATTTTAATACTGTTGATCCCCCTTAAACTGCCATCGCTGGCTGTCTTTTTATGGTGGCAATGTCTATGTAACAGTTGCAGATTTTTGTACTCATCCTTTTTGTACTCATCCTTTCGGTTTTTGAGGTGTGAATATTGGGAAAATGTGAAAAACATTCAGCCTGAAAACTTGGTATTCTTGGATGAAATGGATGTTTTATTGGGGTTAACCAGAACTCATGCAGGTTCATACTTTGAAAGTAGAGTCTATGATTTTTCACCATTTTATCGAGGTCAAAAAGTCACAGTTGTTGGATAAATTAGTTTCACAAAAGTAGTAGGATTAATGACACTTAATGGGTTGATGGGTGGTATTTGCATTTCAAGTTTTTGTAGAACATTTTTTCATCCCTAATCTATGGGAAGGAGCAGTATTAGTGATGGATAATTTACCTGCCCATAAGTTAAAAATAATTGAACCATGAATTCAATTCATTTGGGGCGAGTGTACTGAATTTATCACCTTACTCACCGGAGTTTAATCCCATAGAATTATGGTGGTCAGAACTCAAAAGTTTTTTGCGTAGGTTTAAACCTACTAGAGCAAAGATGGTCGATATAATACTTGCCACTGCACTCTTGTGATTAAATACTAACCACTTCAAACACTAGGAGTCAACATTGTTGCTACTCTACCTCATAAACCTGGAATACGCTTTCATTAATGGATAATAGACATAGGCGTGAAAATCAAAAATAAAATCCATTCTTATCCATAAATTATCAATTATTTCTCCCTGTTCCCTGTTCCCAGTTAAGTGTTCCTTCTTTTCTGGAGATGTCTAATGGATAATGGATAATGGATAATTACCTCTCCCTAAAACGGATTGGATGGACGCGGAGCGTGAAAATTTTTTCTGATCAAGGGGAGATTGGAGGCCTGCGAGGAAACCTCGCTATCCCATCCTGACGGAATGCTCAGCTTTCCGACCGCTTGTTTCTCCACGGCGAGTGAGAGGCTTTTTACCTTAATTATTCTGTTGCTCACCGTAGGTGAAAGCTCTCCTCTATAACCCACCGAGATTAACTATTCTGGCTATTTTAATATTTGTTTGATCGACAGTCTCTTAATCAAAAAAAAACATATTTTTCTAGTAATAGTTTTTACTTAAAATTCTGCTAAATTTATCCTCATCCGGGAAAAAACTATTTTAATTATTAGGGAATAGACTAAAATAGAATCACCACAGCAATTCTATTTGAAGTCCTTTGATCAAGTATGGGCAATGAATGGAGTACGTCTAGAAATCTTTCAGATTCAATGCCAATAATTAACAATTAATTGAGAATTATAGGTTTGTTGCCAATTCACCACAGATAGCTATAAAATCTTACCTTTTTTCAAAAAATTATCTTTTTTCCTTTTTTTTAACTATTGGTAATTAATTTTCTACAGATAACTAGCTTAATATTTTATAGATATTTAAGGGAAGACTTAGTAACAAAAATTAAACATATTTGATATTAGTTTATCAAACTTGATTTAAGTTGAACTTAAATTTAAGATACATGAAAATTTTTTTTCATAGTAGTAAAAATAGGTTAACCTGAAAATATAGCTTGAAAATATATATAAAGAACAGATAAAGTAAGTCCAAAAAAGCTATGAATGTTAATCATCAATGCTGAATTATAAAGCATTGTGAGGAGGATAATTATGTCAGAAAAAGTCGCTTCAAATGTCAGGAATATTGCCATAGTAGGCCCCTATTTAAGTGGAAAAACAACACTACTAGAAAGTCTATTATCAACCACAGGAGCAATATCCCGTAAAGGCAGTGTCAAAGATGGTAACACCATTGGAGATGCTAGTACAGAAGCTCGCGATCGCTCCATGACAGTAGAAATAAATGCCGCCAGTACCAAGTACGGCGGCATTCATTTTACCTTCCTTGACTGCCCTGGTTCCATAGAATTTGCCCAAGAAACTAATAACGCCCTAATTGGAGCAGGCGCAGCAATAGTCGTGTGTGAACCAGAACCAGCGCGCGTTCTCACCCTCGCCCCACTATTAAAATTTCTTGATGACTGGGAAATTCCTCATATAGTCTTCATCAACAAAATGGATCGGGTATGTACAGACGAAAACCACTGCAAATCTAACTTTGGTCAAGTATTAGAAGCACTCAAAACAGTCTCCAACCGCCCCATCGTCCCCCATCAATACCCCATTGCCAAAAATAATCAATTAATTGGATTTATTGATTTAGTAACTGAACAAGCTTATCATTATCATCCAGGAGCGCCATCAGATCCTGTAGCAATTCCTGAATCTCTGAAAGCAGAAGAACACGCTGCCAGAGAACAAATGCTGGAAGAGTTAGCTAATTTTGACGATCATTTATTAGAAGAGTTGGTCGAAAATATCGAACCGCCCCAAGAAGAAATAGTTGCTGACTTAAAAATGGAGTTGAGTGCAGATTTAATTGTACCTGTATTTGTAGGAGTGGCAGAAAAAGATTCTGGCGTGCGTTCTCTCCTAGATGCTCTGGTGCGAGAAACTCCTGCACCAACAGAAACGGCAAAACGTCGAGGTTTAAAATCAAATTCTGAAACACCCATTGCTCAAGTGTTGAAAACTTATTACACTCCTCAAGGTGGTAAACACTCTTTAGTTCGGGTATGGCAAGGCGAAATTACTGATGGTATGACTTTAAATGGAGTTCGCATCGGTGGAATGTATCGGTTGATGGGTCAACAAACAGAAAGTTTACAGTTAGCTAAAACTGGAGAAATAGTTGCCCTCAGTCGGATGGAAGGTATCCACACAGGTGAGACTTTAACTACAGATGCAGGTCTGAAAACTAAGTTGCCCAAAGCAGCAGTATTGCCTCCTGTTTTTGCTATGGCGATCGCTCCGGAAAACCGTAAAGATGAAGTAAAAATGAGTGGCGCTTTAACAAAGTTGCTTGAAGAAGACCCTGCATTAATGTGGGAACAACATGGCGACACCCACGAAGTCATCTTTTGGGGTCAAGGAGAAATTCATCTACAGGTAAGTTTAGACCGTTTGCGCCGGAAATATAATGTTTCGATGAAAACTCACTTACCCCAAGTTCCGTATAAAGAAACTATTCGCAAAAATACTACTTCTCACGGTCGTTACAAACATCAAAGTGGCGGTCATGGGCAGTTTGGGGATGTGTATTTAGATATTCAACCGTTGCCACGGGGTTCAGGTTTTAATTTTAGTCAAACCATTGTCGGTGGGGTGATACCGAAGCAATATATTCCCGGTGTGGAAACAGGTGTGCGGGAATATCTCGAACATGGTCCTCTTGGTTTTCCGGTGGTCGATGTGGCGGTGACATTGACGAATGGGTCGTATCATTCTGTTGATAGTTCCGAACAAGCATTCAAGCAAGCAGCACGGGTGGCAATGCAGCAGGGAATGAGTGACTGCCAACCAGTATTGTTAGAACCTATTGCTTTAGTGGAAATTTTTGCACCCAGCGAGTTTACGTCAAAAGTTTTGCAGTTAATTAGTATCCGTCGCGGTCAGATATTGGGTTATGAAGGTATGACTGACTGGAAAGGATGGGATAAGACTTCTGCTTATTTAGCTTTTTCAGAAATGCAAGATTTAATTGTGGAGTTGCGATCGCAAACAATGGGAGTCGGTTGTTTTAATTGGCAGTTCGATCATTTACAAGAAATGCCAGATAAGTTAGCTGAAAAAGTCTTGACAAAGAATGGTAATACGAATGGTAATGGTAATCGTTAAACTGTTTCGATATGTAACTCAAAACTAAAATAGCTTGATTATTCAAAATAATTAACCGGACTTAAGATTAGTTATAGTCCGGTTAGTTAGTTATTTGAAAAGTCAAATTTAATTGATGCCCTTAGAATTTTTTACTGATATAAATAGCAAAGTGCTTTTAGTTTTAAAATAGCTAGATAAAAATATTGCTGTTTCATAAATAATTTTTCATATATAGATATCAAAAACTTCTGTAAATATAAAAATCTGGTTTTTCTCAGCAATTTTGAGTTAATAAATAGAAAACTTTTGCAAGTATATAGATTGTAAAATTTTGTTTCATTTCCAATGATTAGGGTTGCCCTCAATTTATAAAGGGGCTAACTACTGAAGTTAAATAATAGGACAAATTTGGACAAATCTTAATAAATCTTGACAACAAACTGATTGTCTGCTAGATTATTCAGAAGCGAAAACCAAGCTAATTTAATTTGGATCAAGGCTTGAAACCCTGTACAAAACTTTTAAGAGTAGGTGGCCTGTAAAAAGGTGGTTGAGAAATCCATTAACCTTAAATGTCTGGAAAATAGTGGAATAAAGTAGCAAAGTTTTCACCCCACCGAAGAGCTGTGGCTCAGTAGACATCTCTACGCCTTTAGTCCGGAAAGGATGTCAAAGTGGATTATATAGATTTTAGTAGGTGGAGTTCCCACCGATTTTAAGCCTGTGGAGAAGATAAGTTACAGACTGCGGTCAGTGGTCTTCTGGGAAACAGGAAGCTAGCTCCAAAACTCATGCAATCATGTTTGGGTAAGTTTGGGTAAGTTTAGTAGAACGGTTAGCATACATAATGCTTCATAAACAAAAGGAGTCTGAATTCCGTTTAGGAATTAAATCTACGAATTACAATATGCCTAAGACTTATACTGTTGAAATCCACCACCAAGGACAAACTCACACTATAGAAGTGCCAGAAGATAAGAAAATTCTAGAGGTTGCTGAGGAGGCTAAACTGGAGTTGCCTAACTCATGCAATGCAGGTGTTTGTACTACTTGTGCAGCTCAAATTATTGGAGAGGGTACTGTAGACCAAAGTGAAGGTATGGGAGTTGGTCCAGAACTCCAAGATCAAGGTTATGTGTTATTATGTGTAGCTTATCCTCGGTCGAATTTAAAGATAGAAACTGGAAAGGAAGATGAGGTTTATAAGCGTCAATTTGGTTCTCCATAAATAACTTTGCAGAAGGAAGGCACGACAAGGATTTTTAACACGGATATACGGATGGGAAAATCGGGGAAAGCTAATCAATAAATAATTAATATCTAGACTTGATTATTCCTTACTCAGTATCTGTGTCACCCCAAAATTTATCTTTTGATGGCTGTAAGCTTAATGTAAGTATGAACTAATTAATTATATAATTGCTATGACCAAAAAATAAGGTCTCAAGCTTCTCCTTTTAAGGGGATAAAAAAATAAACTTCAGTATTTTAAGCCTCTAACTTCAGCGGTTGGTACTGATAACTAATAACTGATAAATAATAACTAATAACTGAAATGACTACTCATTTTATTAATGCTGAAATTGACCTGCAAGAATCACCAGCAAAACTCAATCAAGAAATTGAAAAAGAGTTAGAAAAACGTGGAAGTCCTCTACGTTGGGCAGTGACAAAAGTAGACATAGAAAAACAAAAAGCTCATGTAGAAGCTGTAGTAGTTGAGGAAAGAAATTTAACAACTAATTCCTAATTATTTGTTGAGATTTTTTTGATAATACCTCACCCTTAACTAGGTATCAGCTTGTAGGGGCGAATGACCATTTGCCCCTACTTAGGTTTAAATCCCCGGTTTCTCTAAACCGGAAAGTTTAGAAGGGGATTTCAACCCCTTCTAAAAGTTGACTGCTGACTCCTGAGCGCTGACCGCTTTTTTAAGGATGGGGTTTTTCATTAATGGATAATGGATAATTGATAATTGATAATTACTTCTCCCTAAAAGGGAGAGGATTGACCAATAAGGAAAAGATTTATTTCTCTTGGTTGATTGGATATGGCGAGGAAACCTCGCCATCCCTCAACCGCTTTTTCCCCTTGAAAGGGGAGACTTTAAAGCTGAATTATCTAATTATTTAACTAGCTATTAGCTTTCAGCATTTAGCTATCAGCTAAAAATCCAAGGGTTTAAGTCCCCCACTATAATTTGAAAAATTAGTGGTGCGCTTTTTTGGGGGTTTGAATCC
>JAAUYL010011718.1_pt1 | contig 10303 bp, 6 predicted proteins | sample 7278011 | NCBI WGS metagenome assembly JAAUYL01 (sample SAMN14350225, study PRJNA611818) | marine sediment metagenome | isolation source: surface marine sediment (1.8m) | place: French Polynesia: Moorea | collected 2018-08 | reverse complement strand
TATATCATGCAACATATAACATAAGCAGATCAATACGTAAATTGTGTTTTTGGTAGTTTATGTAAAGTGCACTAACAAATAATTTGTTGAAAATACAAAAGAAATTACATAGAGCTACCCTACTAAACAATACAAAAATGTATTAATGACTTCAAACAAATTAATACTGATAGCATTTCGTCCTATGAAAAAATAGCCAAAAGTCTTCCAAGTCTGAGGCTTATGGACGAGGCTGCTGTTTTACCAATGGTCTCTCCGATTCAGCCGTGACCTCGACTGCAGCTGCTCCTTGAGCTTGAGGCTGAGGCTTGCTGTTCCTCACGAACTTGGTCAGGAGTTTGTTGCTGATCGAGTCCATCTTGGTCGAGTTCTGGTTGTTGGTGCTCGTGCTGGCGTTGCTCATCCTGTGGTGCTGCGTTGCACTGGCCGTGCTTTGCGTTCGGTGTCGACTCTGATTTTGATTCTGACGTCGTCGATAGCTAAAGAGTCCGATGTTTTTGCGATGGCAATGGATCACGCTGACAAGAGTGCCTCCGACTCCCAAGACGAGGATGACGATCAGCATGGCGAGGACGGGGGTGGCGTACTCGGTGACGGGGATGCAGGAGCACGAGTTGAGGGGGTCGAACTGCGATCCGATCGGACATTGAGGCCATTGGGAAGGCCTCCGGCACATGCATTGACAGGTGTCCTCGCTCCAGAACCATCCTGGCCGGCTATAGCAGGCAACCTTGGCCTCGAGATCGACGCAGGCGCAGGTGCAGCGGGATTCCTCGAACCTCTGGTTGTAATTGCATGAATCCGCAGTCCGGGCGCATCCACACTCGCACTCCGTGTGCTCTTCCAGTGCCGCGACCGAGCATTGGGCATTGACCGCCCCCGGGGTCGATGATACGGGGTACAGCCAAACGGGGACCTCTTTTATCCTCGTCCCCCTTGCTGTCGGTATGCAAGATTTATGGCTGAAAGAGAAAAATGAATATTACTTGCTTTTCTTAGAAAATCTTTATTTCTAGGCCATCGTGTACGTTTATGTTTTGTAGTGAGGGTGCACGACCGCTCACAGAAGAACAAAGGCGCTCTTGATCGTTTGAGTGTTTGCTTTGCGATTTTCAGGAAAAACAGCTCGTTTCCTTTATTTAGTGGCTACAAAGTACAATGCAGGCGACAAGAATCTGATGACGAAATCATGCATGATGGCCTGATAAAGCTCAGTGAGGTCACTAAAATCATTTCAAGGTTTTAGTTTCTATATTTACCTGTCTAGATGGCAACTTCCTCCGCATCTCTGGACCATCACATGGTCTGGAACCATGTGCATATATGTATTGTTGGGCAGATCTAACTTCATGAGAGTTTCCCTTGGCAGGCACTCGAGGGTGGCCTCCACCCGACCCCCGATCTGGTTGTCGCTGCACATCCCGTGGTAGGAGTTGGCAGCGTTGGAGAAGTAGGGCAGCAGGTATATCAGGAGCGTGATAGCAAAGTTCAGTCTGTTCTCCATGTCACTATAGTATGTATATTAGTCTGTTTGGATTTCACGAGTTTTCCGGTCCGAGCTCGTCGGCAGCTTGAGGATAACTGACTTCAAACACGATAGGCGATCGAAATTAAACTGCACACACCACGTTGTGATATATGCCCATTTATCTAGTCTTTTCTACCGAAAATACAAGCACATCAGGAGCGTTTTTTCCGTTTAAACACTCTCGAGAACCGAAGTGTCTGTCCAAACACTTATACTCGTAGATCCTGTACCTCATGTGCTGAATAATGTCCCTCTTCAGTGGCTTCATAAACCTGGAAAAAGAATCATGTTGATTTAGTGAGTCGCTAAAAATGAAGGGGTAAACCAGGATAAAAATAGACTATTTGGGGGTACCACCATGCATTTTACACCATATCGGATGACATGACGCAATAGGATTAAAAAGTACGTTCTACGATCAACGATCGGCTCCACCTGCCACTTGAAAATGTCACCATGTTGCGACAATTTGCCGACATCAAATCATGCATTAGCATTTAGCTACCTTGATTCAACAGGTCAAGGCTCGTCAATATGGGCTTAATACCGCCTATATTCGGTTTTCTACCTATATACAATTATTCGAGATAAAAGTTATTTGATACCGTTTAATGAATAACAGTGAAACACGTGCTCAAACTAAATAAATTAAGACTATGAGAATACGACCTTTTGATTATGCTATTGCTGGTCGTTTCATAAGTGTTCGCGAATTTTCCAGACGCCAAATTATTTCATTTGAACCCTAAAGTTGTCAACGAGATGTCTTGTAAACATCGCTAATTTAAGGCCTATATCGTGGCAAAAAAGAGTTGCTGTTATCTTTTAATTCATTGATGGGCTATTTCAAAGAAGCTTTCACTTTCCAGCATATTTTTCCAATGACTCTCCGCCATTAAGTCCTAAAACAAACATTATTTTTTTGGGAAAACCAGTGCATATTTTCGATAATTCACTGTAATTGCTATCTACTCGCATAATGAATAGAAAAGCTTTTTTGCCCTGTGGCCATAATTCTTTATTTAGAAATCTGTGTCATGATTAGTTGCACTACTTACCTAAGTACATAGATATAGTGATCTATGCTCCCAAAATAGTCGTATCAGCATTTTTCTGCACAGGATTTAGATTTTGCTTAGAACCTTGGAATCCAAGCTTGCCTCTTTTAATTACGCACTTTAAAGAATGACTGAGCTGAGGGGTTTAATCAGTACGATTAAGTAATTCGGATTTTTGAAAGGGCAGCTTGAGCTTGATGTGATAAAGTGATGATATTTTTCTAAATTTCTCCGTCATAATTTATGTGATAATGAGATTAAACAAATGTCTCACCGCAAATAAATAAATATTCCGAGACCAATCTCTATATGATGAAATTCGGGGAATTATCTATGTATTTGCATGTTGTAATTATTGCAAATATAAAGTCAATAAAAGGGGCATCCCCATAAAATTGAAGACATTCATGGGAAAAGAATGTTTCGTTCTATAGTTACTCGTCGTTTGCTTTGCATAGGGATGGAATGCAATTGACGTATAGAAAATTGCCCTAGGATTTGCTTCTCTCAATTCACCAATAAGATATAGGCCGTTATCATGTACACCTTAAAATGCTTAAAAATATGTAAATATCATGGGCTAAATGTGCTTTCTACATAATGAATGGCTGCAATATGAATCGATGTCTTTGAACTTTACTTTTAAACAAGCCGAAGAGAAGCTTTTAGAAAAGACTGCTTGTTGGCCTCGATTTCATGACTTTTATCCTTATGCTCAGACTAGGTTAGTCAAACTAAAAATATAAGTAACTGTCTTATTTTGGCATACTCGATGGTCCAAAATTATCATCTGTGTGGAGGCTAATTTCTCTCTTAAATATGGCTGCTGTCTACGAAAGTTATTACAGTCACATAATGCTCCTCCGTGACCGTGACGTCAATGCCGAGATTTTGCTCGGGCAAAGAATTTCTACGGGTAGAAGGCACAAATCGTACTTTGAACACTTTTCCTTCCCTTTTTTTCGTGAAAGCCAATGGTGGTCCCTTGGGAATTTCAGGATTTAAAAATAAATACAACTAAGTATATCTTCGTCTCTGGAGCTGGAGTTTAATCTAAACAGAACGCAGTCTGTTTGTGCTCGATATTTGGGGAATGATAGACTTTCCCAGATTGAGTCATCATCACGGATTATTTTAGCTGTTGAAAGAATTTTTGTGGAGGAAAAAGGTTTGGAGATTTCGAAAGTCGGGATCTTTCCGTTTTCAATTTTATTGAGGGTAATTAAGTATAATGCCAAATATCTAAATACAAAATTATTGCTATAATGAGTCAGGCCTGAAGCTTTAACAAGATTATCATACATCCTCTCTAGACACAAAATATTATGGTTGTCTTGTCATATTGTTAGAAAGCAAATGACAAGACCAGCCTGAAAAAAAAACAATTGTACTGCGCATTCGAGCTCATTGTGATTAAATTAATCTTGGATGGACTCTGCTTTGCACCTGTTAATCGTATTTTTAATGCAATTGGCTATTGTTTTAGTGGAAACTACATAATCACGTGGTCTGTAATTATGTAAAGAAACAAAGAAAACGTGAGCAGCAGAATGCCATTCATTTTAATTTCATGCCAGGATAAGCTATGTTAGTGCACATCCGGTTACTATTCTATTCTTATCCATTCAACAGATGAGAAAACTCAATAACGTAATTCCCTTATCAGGTTATCCTAAATGTATTTTGAGAAAAAAGTTTCGAGGCTGTGACGGCCTCGCTCGCAACCTCCGAGAGGCCCCCTTTCTGTCCTCCGTGAAAGTCGGTTTGAATGGATGGGAGGAGAACCATGTAAGTGTACGACGGAGAAGAGGCGGAGGCCGTCCAGATTTAGCAGCAGGCCTAGCTATTTTTCGAAGGGCGTTGCAAGGGCAAAGTTCTACTATATACACTTTCAAAATGTAGCCTACATTCAAGAACAGAAGGATGAAGGTAGAGGCTTCTAGGGCCTGGAAAATGGTTATTTACTTTTTGGAAACTTGATGCTCCGATACAATACAAACCTTTTCAAAGGCTGCGAGAATGTATGTGACAAGCCTTAGGCATTTAGATGATGTACTCTTAGCATAATAATGTGCATAAGTCCCTTGGGAAATGCCACCAAAAGATACGAGGAAAACAACAAACACCATGCATTAGCCAAGTCACTCGTATAACTTTTGATTCAGATAATGGAATTTAAAAGTATTTCTTGTCACGCAAATTCTAGATAATAAGTTTGTGTGACCATATCATTTGACACGACAGGCCAATACTCAATATTATTGTTATCAAGAGAAAGGAATGTGTTTTATTTAGCTGTCTCTCATATTCTTCAGCGGGAATATTTTTATCGATTTGTGGGCATTCTTGTAAGAGAAAACACATGTTAAAAATTCAAGAACCACCATAACCACCATTCAGTTTATTGACATATCCAGACGTATTTTTCTTTTCTCTTTCTATCTCTGTGTCCTTCAGAGATGTGCTTCAATGTCAACCCCATATATTATGCTTGGAATGATGTAACAAAAACTATTGTGGACATATTTTAAATGCTGCTCGTTGGCCTTCTACTAGTCTTTCAAGTCTTTCAATACAACAATTCGCACGCGCACCCCGTGACTTTCAAAAGTACTTTCGAAGAAAAAAGAAACATACATTAAGTTATTGTCACATCCCAAGGGAATTTCATTTGGATTATGCTTACCTTGTTAGAAAGCATGGCAAACAAAACCAAATTGAGACAGGGCCCCCTTGGAGCATTTCGGAAACAAAGCAAACATAGACGAAATTGAGGCCTAGCACGAACATTATAATATGAGGAGGTGGTTCTACATAGTTGAATGTTAACATATATGGTCTGGTCTGTCAAGCTCACAGAACATTGTTTGCATTCAGATTTTGAAGGGAACCATCCCTTTTAACCAAGGTTAAAGCAAAAGAACACATGAATATTTTTTCATTTTTCAGACAGTGATCAGTGTCTGCAATCCTAAATCCAAATGTGCTGCGTTGACATTAAAAAGTAGTGCAATTTAACTTCTCGAATTCCTGGCTGGGTACAGCTTTTTTTCTCGGGAAACGCATCCAATTGTTATCTAAGACATCTTTTAACACCATCCAATACTATTTAAGAACTCGCGTTTTTATCCGAGCAAGAGCGGCAGTACAGAGAACACATTCCTTCCAGCATAGGACATTCCTGTTATGCACTGTTTAAAACAGTGGGAGGCATATATTCTATGTGAAATTGTTCTAAAAACTCCTCAAGTAAGTATATAAGCATGTGTGTAGCCAGGATAACATATATATTTAAGTATAGTAAAAGCTCTCCTACTTCTGTACATGCTTTCTAGCGCTTGCCATCGAAGTCGAGCTCGGTGCAGCTGAGTGCTGTGTCCTACTGATAAGCCCAGCACAAGGTTTCGTATATTTAACTTGCTCGTATTTACTTACGAATCCACGTTGCCTTAGCGAGCCATGTGAGTTTTTAGAGTTGTAGCAGTCGTTTGGAGACTTTGTCCCGAGCTGCACACAGATTGGGAATTGTTTTCGTCGCGATACCTGCATTGCAATAAGAATCAACAGCTTACCGACGGACCGGAAGTTAGTCAGCATCAAAAGATTTAAACTTCTTGATCATTGTCAACAACAACAGCAAGTTGGGCGACGACTGGACCCACCCAAGTTAAAGAGTACGTTGCTTTCGCACATAATTTCCCATATTTATTATCCAGATCTTATCGTTGCGAAAACTGTGTTGTCGCCCTTTGGTCGTAACTTTACTTTTTTATTGTCAAATTAAATTAATTTTCATTAAAAAAATGCAAAATCATTTTTTTCTGTTGACTTGGTAAGACGAAAAATTCATTTTCGACGTTTTAAAACACGAAGGATTTTCACGAGCTTTTTTCAATATCGTTTTACAAAAAAATATTTAATTCAACAACGTCAAACAGAAAAATATTAATCTTATTCGTGAAATTGCCAATTGCTAAACAATATCCTAAATATTTTTAATTTTCGTTATTATGTAATGATGTTTTGCTTTCTCCTCCTTTCTTGGCAGGGTTCCCTCAAACAATTTTGTGTGGTCAATTTGGCGGAAAATTGTGACAAGCGATCAATCAATTTTGGAAAGCAAAGTCAACGTTTTTCCGAGAGCACAACAACACAACACAAGTGAAAGCTCAAGGAGGAGGAGCTCGAGCTTTCGCAGATCAACGCTCAAAAGCTTCATCGTTGACCGAGGACGATCCGGCTCCCCGGTCAAGAATCGAATCCGCAGCCAGTTTTTCTTCCACAAGAGAGCCCCGATTTGAGATGGCCACCAGTAGTCGCACCTACGTCAGTAGTGATTTTAAGACTCAACCGTTCGTCCAATAAGTTTGCCGCCATCATGCAAGTTGCCGACCGACCAGGAGACATCTCGATCCTCACCCACATTTTCGTGTCCGACAACAGAACTGTTCGTGTATTTCCGCCCTTCGGAGGGGGCAGTGGTTGCTGTTCTTGAGCAAGATTAATAACAGCAGCCCGAGTTCGGAATAGGCTCGTACCTAAATAATCCAGATCTACCACACTCCCAATCCAGGAAAAATCTTGTGAAATCACGAATGTACCAGTGACCAGACCACTACAATAATTTGCAAATTCTCCAACATTCTCAACGCTAACAACTATTTTTGACTCAAAACTTGTAATATTCACGATACGATACACACCGTAAATCGATTTATAATTTGTTAAAAGACATTGCTATTTAAGACAACTGAAAACCAAAAAGATCTCAGGCCAAGCTTGAGATGGCAGACAAGAGTACGAAGAGACCAAGATACCTTTCGTACCCAGCGAATAGTCAGCCCGATAATGGAAGCAGCAGCAGCCACCATCAAGGAGGAGCTCGCGGAGGAGGAGTTGGCCAACCACCGTTTGGGGTGCCGCCACCGCCGCCCCCGGGATCAGGCCACCGCGTCAAGAGCCAGCCGGACGTCACCGTCCAGATCTTGAGCGAGAAGTCCGGAGGATCGTCGGCGAACAACCTCGGCAACGAGAGCCCCGAGTCGGGCAGCCTCTACTCGGACGAGATCCCGAGCGGCTACAACTCCGGCGAGCAGTATGACACCATCAGCACAGGCTACATGTCCGGGGAGGCTTACGAGCTCCCCGAGACCAGGATGGACCTGGCCAACCGCGAGCCCGCGCTTGACGTCATCGAGGAGTGCCACCCGCAGCAGTCGTCGAGCGACAAGTGCGACGACTCCGAGGACAACATGTTCAAGGTGCCCGTGGTCACCGTGGCGACGCCGACGGCCGCGGCCAAGCTCCAGGCCGAGATGATGAACGACGAGGACGTGTCGAGCACGAGCTCCTGCCCGGACAACATGATGGGCGGCGTCAACGAGGACATGGAGTCGATCTTGAACAACACCAGCCCGACCAGCTACGGCGGCAAGAAGCTCCACCGCAAGAAGGTGACCACGTTCGCCATCCCGATCGAGGCCTCGCCCCTGAACACCGACGACTACGAGGCCGAGATGCACGAGCCGTACGACGAGTCCTCCGACCCCGGGATGGGCGACGCGCCCACGGGCGGGTATCGCGCCGTCCCCTCGGACACGGACACGTCTGCCATCGACTCAGACCCCCTGGCCGTCATGGGCGCCGACGACAGCGGCAACCTCATGATGGGCAGGCACAAGCGTCGCAAGAAGAAGAACCTCAAGAACCACGACGAGGCCTGGTTCAACTCGCACGACACCAAGGCGTGGAGCGTCGCGCGTATCGTCTGCTTCTGGAGCGCGGTCGTGTCGATGCTGATCGCCACCATCGTCGCGGCCGTCATGATCGCCACCATGCCAAGGAACTGCGACCCCGTCTCCGATTGGTACCAGGGCAAGGTCGCCATCGACGTTGTCCCTAAGCCAGGGGCCACCCTTAACGTCCAGACCATCATCGACAACTTGAAGACGTACAAGGAGAGGGGCATCAAGACCCTGCACCTCAAGCACGTCGACATCGATGTGCCGACCTCCAAGTTCTTGAACAAGAGTGACACCATCCTGGAGAACCCCGGCGACGCGATCCTGCGCAACCTGACGGCCTCGTTGCACGACCTCAACATGACGTTGATGATTCGTATACCCGTTCGTGAGGACAACGAGAATGCCAAACCCGAGAGGATCTCGATGGAGCTGAAGCACCAAGTGGAGCTGTCGATTAAGTTCTGGGCGGAGAAGGGGGCCGACGGGATCTTCCTGCAGGGGTTGGAGAACTTCGACTGGCAAGGGGATTGGGTGGTCAAGGACGTGTCGAGGTGGAAGGATGCCCTCGAGCAATATGGCCAACATACGACAAACACTCGCATTTTGATGACCTCCTACAAGCTAGTCGAGAAACTCAGCGACAACGGACTGCCGGTGGACGAGGCTCTCAGGTACATCAGCCTCCTAGACGCGAATATCGTCCTCGACAGCGGCAACGTCACCGTCATCTCGTCCTCGCTGGACGAGGTCGCCGAGTGGGACGCCCACGAGACCCGACCCTGGATCAACTGGAACTTCAAGATGTCGAAGGATGCCAACGAGTCGATCCGGAACGCCGAGGCGGCCTTCCAGATGCTCCTGCCCGGCACCATCAACCTCGGGTACGACGCGGCCGACCTCAACCAGTCCACGCTCCACGACATGACCAGCCTGAGGGCGGTGGCCGTGCCGATCTACATGAACGGGAACTACAAGAGGTGCGACTGCGAGGCCGGGACGGAGAAGGAGCCTAACTACCACCTGCGGCAGCCGATCGAGGCCATCTTTCAGCTGGAGAGGTTCTACAGTCGCCGCCATCGCTACGTCCTCGTCGCAAACTTTGGCACCGAGGAGGCCAGGCTCGAGTCGATCGGCAGGATCTACGCGGGTGGCGTGGTTGTTCTGGACACGACCCATCGTCTTCCACTCGAGACCCAGATCAAATTCAACGAGCTCACGCTTTCATCTGGAGAGGCCATTGTGATAAAGCTGCCGAAGTAGCAACATATGATGCAACTCAACGCAACGTACACAATATATATCGCGATCAGATCGTTCAAGCATCAGACTCGATCTTATGTAACTTTTTGCGCCTCAAAGTCAGCAATTTCGTTAAATAATGTAAAACACAATATCCAACCGACAGCAGAATTTAGGCCAATACTTTAAAAGAGAAATTTTCCGTGAAACCCCATTCCTCGCAAACACTTTTTTTCGCTTCGCGCAATTTCACAAGTTTTTTATTTACAAAACCGGAAGTAAAAACAAAGGCGCGCAAGCGCATAGTTGGTTATTTTGAAAGTAAAATTGAAACAGAAACATCAGGATTTTAGGCCCAGTTTTAGAAACTTACACAAACCCGTTGTAATATGCCCTTTAACTGCCTCAGTAGCATAAAAATGCAATGTGAAAAATCTTAGGCGATGCTCAACGAGTAAACCCCCTCAACAGTAAGTGCTAAAGTCAATGTTCGATATGCCGTCACAAAAAATATTCTATCCCAGAATAATTTAAAAAAGTAATAAGAAATCTGTATAATTTCTAAAAAAGAAAATGTAACGATGAAACTTTTGCCTGTGACAATGCTGTACTGTAAATCCCTTCCCGGTAATCAATGTGCTAAGATTAGTAAAAGAGGCTCGATAAAAATATAATTAACGAAAGAAAATACTTTTAATTAAAAATTGATGATGCAGATGAAAAAGTAAAATATC
>JAAUYL010080009.1_pt1 | contig 10312 bp, 11 predicted proteins | sample 7278011 | NCBI WGS metagenome assembly JAAUYL01 (sample SAMN14350225, study PRJNA611818) | marine sediment metagenome | isolation source: surface marine sediment (1.8m) | place: French Polynesia: Moorea | collected 2018-08 | reverse complement strand
GGTATTTATGATCAAAATGTCTTTCAGAAGACAAAATGCCTAATCTTGTTAGTAAATATTTTTGCCCAAAAGATGGCGCAATTGCTACTGCTGCCCCTGCGAAGTAGTGTCTACTTAATTTGAATTATAAAATTTGAGTGTTATACTGTTTAACACTTTTTTCACGAAGTCAAGGAACTTGATTTATTTTGGGATATTCGTGAAGTTGTTGCTTTCCATCATTACTTTTAACTAAAAAAATATTGATTTGGTTTTCAAGGAACTTAACTTAGATTGACATTTTGAAAAGTATTTCACCTTTTCATCCGATTTAAACCGGCGTCGGATAAAGTCGAGATGATGAGTATCATATTTGCTTGTAGGCTCTCAGATCAATTTGAAGGCCTTTTGTAATTTGTACTGGAATTAAGGTTAAGGTGCTTAAACGTTGTTAAATTTAGGATGATCGCGCTGTTTCATACACGAGTAACTCAATTTGTAATGATTCGAGACCAAAAGGGGGAATTTGAAAATGAGAACCCTCATCTTTTACTTGGGGTTGAAGCTCGCGTGCGAGTTTAGAAAGGCACCACGATGGGCACAAAACAGAACACACGCCATATCAAATCCGTAATGACGGTGACTTACAGCTCTTTTTCACGATTGCCATTTCTTAGTTTAGAAATTCGAAAACCAAAACACTTTTTTCTACAAAGCAAAACTGGAAAAGAGCGTGAGAATTTGCGAAACACAGGAAGAGTTTATCTGATCATCAATCTATGAATTTCTGAACATTACATTAGCACAAAACCTGGATGGTCAAAACAGCGTCATTTTTCAGGGATTTTCACAAATAAACGCGACAATTATCGTTGATTTCTACAGTTTAATGTTAGAAAATAGTGGCTTTTTTAATTCACTCGCAGAAGAGCTGATATATATAATATATTACTTTAAAGGAATATCTTCTTTAAAGAAAAGATGGGCAAAAATTAGGAGTTATGAAGTAAATTTTGACCGATAACTCCCCTGTCTTTGTTTGGGGGGTCCGCTGTTTAGAACGGGTTGACAAATTGAAGGGAAAATGTCAGAGATTTTTGGGAAAAACCTCCCCATCGACGTAGCTTGTTGTTAGTGCTAACTGACCATTTACAGTGTCTTCTACTAAAGAGTAAGCAAACCTAATATTTTGCAAAAACGCTGCATTTTGGCTCAACTCTAATTTGCTAGCTAACTCTCAGAGATACATCATTGCATTTTAGTAGCTGGAGAACCCAATGAAAGAAGCTTTAAAAATTCTCACTCGCTCCACGGGAGAAGTCAACAACATCAGGGAGTTTATTTATTTTCAGCAGCAGCAAGAATAACAACAACAACAGGAGCTTCAGAAAATATAGACCGTGTTGCATTTTGAAAGGATCAAATAGCTGTTAAAGAAAGATCACCTCGGCAAGATTTAGTAGACTCAGCTTCTAGTTTAGCTCCTAAGTTGGTAAAAGTTCTATGCGCATTTTAGAATGCCGAAAGAAATATCGAGAGGGAGCTCCAGCTATTTCTGATAAGGATCTAACTTTTCTATACTGCAGTCTTGACACTCGCTTTCTTATACAGAGAAGAGAAGGGAGAGTCTAAGGAACTTGATTTTAAGAGAACTCTACGGTAGGTATCTGATTGGACTTCTGTGTGTACATTATTAGATAGTTTTCGGCCAGTGAAATGGGGTGGCCTACGCAGTTTTATGTGCTTAGAGTTTGGAAGGGAATATTCAAAAGGAACAAGAACACAATTTTATCAGGGGGAAACCCCGTGGCGCGAGGCTGTTAGACCGGCGACCTGTCGCCTTACCAAGACCACCCAAAAATTCCCCCTAGTGAAAGAGAGAGACACAAATATGTCAACCCGCCATTTGCGCCGCCATCCACGGTGTCCAATTAATCATGGCACAAACACTTTGCGCAGTGCGAGCGCGCTCGAAAGTGGCGGGGGCCTGCTGATTGGTCGTGCGCCGCGTGCGCGGAGTGCGCAATTGCCGCCGTTACCGCCGTGCGCTCGTTCAGCCCCCTCCAACGGTGAATTGCGCCGTGATTTGCGGTTAGCGGTTAGGCCCACCACATTTTTTCTACGTGGGGGATCGATTGCAGCAGCCAGCTACTTGAGATTCACACTCAGAAGACCGCTTATTTACTGAAATACAAGAGCTAAATATTGTACATAATGTAGTTACTTACTTGGATAGGTGTCCGGCCACACACACAAAAACAAACTCGAAGACAATTTTTCTGTGCCTTTGAGAAGGAAATAGAGTGCGCTACCTCAAAACGGAACGTGGCCGGATAGTGAGAGAAAAGAATCTCTTTTTTTCAACCTCTATCAGTCTGTCTGTAAACACCGCGAGTGATTGACGTATTTATTAAGCTTATAACAACTACTTATAAATAACAGTGAAATGAGTGTGCTCTGCTGAAGAATTGTTAAGCAAGTATAACATGATCTCACCCAACCTCGCGGAAGCCGGAGCGACCAGGCTCCCCTTTGGACTCGGGGTCAACCCGGGGGGCGGCGGAAACAAGACCGACACCGAGAAGGCAGCCGCCGCCATCAAGATGACCAACTTTAGCATCGCCGCCATCATGAACAGTCAGATGCAACGCAACGTCCGTAAGCTTGCCGAGGACGCAGAGGAAGAGTTCGAGGCAAAGCGGAGAAAATTAGCTGAGGCGGTTCCTGCTCTAGGTAAAATGAAAATAGCAATATTTAGTTAAGTACTTAATGTTACATCACTGTAATGAAGGTGACCAAGAGCTATGTAAGCCCAGCGCCACCTAAATCCTACTTAAAAATAACGATATTTTCACTCAGCAATTGCTACAATACCAAAAAAGCATGCGACGACAAAATAAAGCTACGCGAAAGTATTATACATGTAGTTTTTTTAAAACAAAACATCTTTGAAATACTTGGGGAAAATCAAACTCATTTGCCCAATTCAAGACAGGAATTGTTTTTTTGTGCAGTTATATTCAACAGTTTTAAATGGTAAGCACTGTTTTTCATTCGATTGGGATTGTCCTCAGTAAAAAAGCCAATGAATTATTAGGAAGCATTTCGTATTCCCCGACATTAGCGCCATCTGTTGAGACACTTTTATGTCTTTTTAGCGAGACTTTCCCATGCCGTAGCCAATTCTGACCGGCGACCAGCCACCGATCCCGATGACATCGACGTCGAGCACATCGGGAACGACGAGAGCCCGAGAAGCGTTGATTCGGGCTCGCACAACAAGAAATCGGGCTCCGGCTCGAGCCCTAGCAGCCCGAAAGCGGCCACGATGCCCAAGAAGAGGAAGGACGAGAAGCCGAGAATGAGGAACAAATGCAACAGCGAAGAATTGCGATACGTCGATTGCATCTTGGAAACCAAGGATCTTTGGGACAAGTTTCACGATTATGAAACGGAAATGATCATCACCAAAACCGGAAGGTAAGAAGAAATTCAACTGACATTTTGCTCTAGATTATTGCTCGCCCTTGCTTGCAAAATCAAACAATTTCGCAAATATTTAGCAGAATGACAAACAGTTATTTAGGAATATAGTGACTTCAAAATCCGGCCGGACCCTTATCGTCTGTTACTTTCTAATTGAAAATTTTAGAAGTTCTTTCTCATTTCTGTTACTGTGACAGTTGATTTCCCTACACACACTTGTGGAACAAAAAATGAAACCACAGAAAATTGTAGCGACGTCCAGCAAAAATCGCACGCGATCACGCAAATTTTGATGTGACTCTCTTTTTGACTTTGTACATTTGCGTGAGCTTTACCTTCACATAATTCGAATTGCAGTCACAAAAATATTTTGAAACAAACCTACGAGCAATCTTTGTAGAATTTATTTACTTGTTTCCGGATATGTTTTGATGTCTTCCCGTCATCCTGCTTTTGATGAAAATTGCTGTTGCATTCCAGTTCTACTTTTTGTTTTGTTTTCGAAGTTTTAAGGAAGCCATATTTTAGAGTTAACCATGTTGATTTTGTGAAAATCTATCTGGTGGTTAAAGGAGGTAGAATTTACCGGCAGAAAATAAATGGCGCTAATTTGTCTTGTAACGTTGAACAGAACAGACACGGAGAGGGTAGAGGAGAGCACTAATGATTAGGTCTTTTAAAGCACAGCCAGATAAATATATTTCAATTTCCCAGGCAAAAAAGTCCGGCCAAAAATTGTAACGAATTTTCCTTGGATCAAATCAAAATGGTGCGAAAAAGTTAAATGTTTCTAACGCCTCCTGCTGACAATTTTTAAGTTATAATAACACTTTTGGGATTTTTTCATTATATTCGCGCCACCCCTCTTGCATGGTATGAAACCCTTAAAATAAAGTGCAGATTTAGCACCTAAAAACCCGGTGCTTTCCCGGAAAATCCGGATCAATTTAAAATAACTATTTACCGCCCTGGAATTCCGGGACGTGAAATGCCCTGGAGGCAATTAAGCGGGTCGGATATTTTTTTTCGGGGAGACGAGCCTCTTCTCCACTATAAAAGTTAAATAGGCTTTCGACCTATCCCTAGGTGGCTGTTTCAATAGAGTTTATGACTAAGCCTTGCCTAATAGTTCTGATTTAAAGTGGGACTCGGTTCAGTTCATTATAAAAGACTGTGTGCTGTGCCGCTTATCTGAAAGAAAGGATAGTCAAAAGGTGCGCCTGGCTCTCGATGCTGCTCGAGCTAAATGTTCGTTCAAACTTCACTTTGGTTCGGTTCAATAATAAATTTCGATTTTCATCTCACACCTTCGGTGGTCCGCCCGACAGATTTATGTGCCATTTAGTGCTCATAATTAAATTCTATATCAGCCCAGAGTTAATTACTATTATGACTTTTATGTCTAGCCTCTCACGATATCATCTGTTATGTTCCAGCACAATGGAAAATCAGAGAAATCTATTGCATATTGATGCCAATACGGGATTGTTTAATCCTAATAGGAATTGGAGGGTATTTATGGTACATCTACACAAGCCCTTTATGTAGGTAAATTGATTGGCTGGGTGGAGCTTTCTCTTCTCCCTCTCATGCTAGTAAATAATTGAAACATGTAGTAGATATGTTGGGAAAGCCAAGCTATCCATGTATGGTGGCATACCTAGTTAAGGAAGGGCACACAACAAATGAACTCCAAAACTAGATAAATACATGTTCAAATGGGGGTTAATTTTTCATGCATATGTACATGACACTTTCCGTTCGTCTAGCCACCACCTACAAGTATTTTTGATAAGGCTGCCCTGGCTGTGTGATTATATGATTTTCTATTAACTAGCTGTCTCTAGTCCAATTTATTTTATTGGACCTCTGCACGCAATATCCACTGGCTCTGGCTGTCACAACATATATTTACCTGCTGAATTTTTTGGTTAATGAAAGGTGTCTAGTTTACGCTTTCCTGTCCAGTTTTATTAATTTGCCCTCAACGACTGACATATTCTATCTACTTGTTTTCTAGGAGAATGTTCCCCACGGTGAGGTGTAGCTTCATTAACCTCAGGCCTGACCAGCGCTACTGGGTCCTCCTTGATGTTGTGCCATGCGACAACAAGCGATATCGCTATGCTTACCACAGGTCATCATGGCTAGTCGCTGGAAAGGCCGACCCGCCCCCACCTCATCGGCTGTACCCGCACCCAGACGCTCCCTTCACTGGCGACCAGCTCCGCAAGCAAGTCGTGTCTTTCGAAAAAGTCAAACTGACCAACAACGAGATGGACAAGAATGGCCAGGTATGGATATGTTTGTTTGAAGAATCACTTACTTAAAGTTGTGAGGAGCATGTGTGTGTAACAAGAACAACAACAACCTCAGGAGCAAGCTCATTTTCGTCAGGGGTGTCAGGTTACTTTGCCGTACAAGGTCACAATTTGGGGGTTCTCCTTCTAACTATTTATATATACTGTGCTGCTGCACATGGAGCAATGTACGTAGAGCTTAAGAAGGGGTTATGCTAGTTTTAGCCATATGGAAAATGTAATGCGTGTGGTGGTGTTTGAACTGCTTGTGTGGTCAACATAATTTACTGTGTCTTGGTATGTTTTACAATCATGTTTGCTTTAGAAACGCTATTTTCAATTAAATGCTGCACATTCCTTCTGCTCTCCCACACAATCCCCACCTGAAAGATCATCAAAGATTCCATGATTTTCTTAAATGAAGACAACTTTAACATTGGCAGAAAAAAGTGCTACAGTGTCCGCAGCTTATAATGTGTGTTTTGTCAAGAGGTCGCGTGCAGCAATCAGTCACTGTAAGAGGATATTTACCCACTTTTGAGCACAGAGGGTGCTTTAAAAATAGTACTGCACCCAATAACAAGATAGAGCCATAGTGATATTTCTCCATTTAAAGACATCCAAATGTACTTTAGTTGATAGCAAGTATTCCCCTTTCTTTAGTGCAAAGGCCCAAAGGCTTCATAATCTCTGTTAATGCCCTCGATGACCCACTGTGGCTTAAGTTCTGTACTACACAAATGAGGTCGTTAGAGACCAGAAAATGTTTTATGTCTGGGTCAGCTCCTTTCTTAAGCTCAGCCTTCCTCTCCTCTTAATTCTGCTGTTGAAACTGGCGAAATCCGAGCTTCGGACCGAGCTCGAGAGCCAGTTTTTACTTAATGCCACGTGTGAGGTTTGAGTTTACTTACATTGTGCAAAAGATGGCGCTACGAGCGGCCTGTCCCTTTTTGTTAGACGCTTCTCTTTTCCCTGCTAAAAATGCTTTTGATGTAAATAACAATTCGTCACTTTTGGCGTGATGGCTAGCGGACCATCTCAAAAGGGAAGGAATTTTCACCTTAACACCTGAAACCTATACTTTGCGAAATCTTGCTGTTTTGCGATCTCAAATATTTTAAACGAGGGTTTCAGATTTTACTTTTAAAATTGTCACAATGGCTATTTCTCTCCTTGCTGTCATTTTGCACAACTTGAGTCAAATCTTTATTAAAGCTTGTTGGCAAGAACGACTTCAAGCAAATTAAAATACTAAGGAACATCCACTACTACTACCGTCCATTAGAATCAGATATTGGGAAAATAAACGAAGTAATCAGGTACCTCCTGGCGCCTGGCGGCGACTTTGCGCAAAATAAAGGTGTGAGACGACCAATTTAGCACAACAATAGGGATCACCTCTCGAGATTTTTTCCCCGACATGTATCTATTGCGGGTAGCAATTTAGAATTTTCCAAAAATTTCTCGCAAAAAGCCAAGTAGATAGAAAGTTTCAGAGCATGTTTGATAAATTGTGAAAAAGAGTCTGTAATGTCTGTGATTCCTGCATTTTTAATAAGCGTGCATGCAAGGTAATTCGATCTGTTACGACATCCGAAGCATGAAATTTCTACAAATTTTTGTGTCCGCAAAAAAGTCCACCGAATTTCAAATGAATTATTTTCCACAATTCAGCGCAATCAGAGGGCTCGATTTTTTGCTGGAGACTAAACTAAAGTCAGTAGCAAATTAAATCCACTGCTACAACCATTTGTCACTGCGTTGTGGGATTTGTTACTACCCTTGCAAAGTAAGACAAACATAAGAGGGTGCAATAAAATTAGAGTTCATATTAAAGAAGAGGGCTAGTAACTTGGAAGACACATCTTAGAAGGAAAATGATAAATTGCCTCTATTGTTTCAAGACTGTCAGTCTGATTGTTGTGTGCCGCTCGCGCCGACGTCGGGACTCGAACCCGGGCATCCCGGAAATCTCGGGGCGGCGCGCTAACCACTCGGCTATCCATGCAATTGTGATTTTATCACGTCACAAGCCCCATCAAGTAGTTGATCCCCAACATAATGAATCGGGCATCCTTTTAAGGGCAACCGCTTGCTTGTGTGACTTGTGTTTGCTTACTATTTATCTAGTAAAATGGCCACTTTAACTTCGAAGTTTAGCTCACCTTTTACGGCAGATATGTCGCTAGATAGAGACTTTACTAGGCTAAGAATAGAGACGGAATGCTGAGCTGTGAGCTTGTTTAAGTTGATTTTCTCCTGGATTGCTGACGATTGCAGCATTTCACCTAAATGACCTGAACAAACCACTTTGTGGTCTACTACATTTACTACTTCCCTCTAAATAACAACAAAAAAACCTCAATTTAAAACTCGAGTAGCTCCTGAGCCCAAGACATTTGTATTTTCAGAGCAGCAGCTCAAATTACAATTCTAGACGCTTTTTAGGGGGCTTTAAATGACATAACACTAAAGACTCTATTTTTGTTTACATTTGAAAACAACTGATATTTTTGTTTATAAACAAAATAGGTAGATGACAACTGGTTTTCGGCATCTTCAAAGAGCTGCTTCACTTTCGTTTTCTCATATGATGGAGCTTGTGTTCTTTTTTCTTGAGTCTCTAAAGTTTTAACAGATCAACAGCTTTAAAGGAAATGTAAACAAAGACCCTTCCAGCAGTCAAAGAGCAAAGGCATAATATTTGTCGAGCAATACATCTTTGTGAAAGTCTGCTCCTTGGCGGTGTCTTCAGTCTCTCAAGAAAGTCAAATTAGAGTTTGTCTCACCTTTTGTGATTGATGAAATGGGTGGATGCAAAACGAAATCCGAGCCAGATCATTTTTCATGGAAAACTCGGGATTTTCCCGGGAATCTCAGCAATCTCATTTGGCAGATTCTCGGGCGAACTGACCACCCTCGAAAACTCATTATTTACCCATCTTTTAATGGTCTTTCACGGCAATAATAACAATAACATTGCAGCTTTTTAGCAGCTGTTGTAGATGTGAGAAAAATAGAGTAAAATATCCGTAGAGAACCAGAGTTAATCCAGAACAGAAGAGGAGGCGTGGCATAGCGTCTCTTTTGCGTTAACGCAGGCTATAAAACGGCCACGCCCCCTTGGAAATCGTTTAGCAAGCTCGGCTCGAGCGCCTTACTTCGAACGAGAACCGTGTGAATCGTGTTCTGTTCTCTTCTTTTTCGATTAATTCCATCCAAGGGTGGATAATCGGACATTTTTCCCGCCATCACAATCTCTATTTTGTCTTCCTCTATTTCAGATCGTTCTCAACTCGATGCATCGCTACCAACCGAGAGTCCATTTGGTGGTGCGCAGAAATCCCCTGGACAATTCCCCCATCACCGATTTGGAGCGGGAATTTTATCACACCTACGTGTTTCCTGAGACTGTCTTCACCGCGGTCACGGCCTACCAAAACCAGCTGATCACCAAGCTGAAGATCGACTCCAACCCCTTCGCCAAGGGGTTCAGGGACAGCTCGAGGTTGAACGACTACGAGAGCGATTACGGCTCGCCATATGGGCCCCCGGGCATGCCCGCGGGCATGATGCCCCCCTTCGGGCTCATGGGCTTACCCCCGGGCATGTCCCCGCCCCATCCCGGGCTCCTGGACCCGAGCACAGCCGCCCTCCTGTTCCGGTCATCCCCTCTGTTCCAAGCTGCGGCCGCCCAACAGGCCCAGCAGCAAGCGCAACTCCAGGCAGCAGCGGCTCACGCAACCTCGACTAGCGTGCCGGTCACTGTTTCCGACAGTGCCCCACCAACTTCGGCTGCGTCTAGCGTCCCGGGCGCTGAGCAGAACAACAATCTCATGGCGGCGGCGGCAGAAAAGGCGCGCGCGGCTGTCAGCATGATGCTGGCGCAGCAGAGCGCATCCGCAGCGGGCGCCACGAGCACCCCCACACCCACGAGCAGCGTGCCGGTCAAACCTCAGCCATCTCCCACTGTCGGAGATGCTCAGCAGATTCAGGCTTTGCTGGCGGCTCACCATCAACAACAACAGGCAGCCCTGTACGGCCGGGTTCCGCCCGCCCTCTGGCCAGGCCTGAGCAGCCAATTCGGCCTGCTCACTTCTGCCATGGCGTCCCCGCCTTCGTCAGCTGCATCCAGCGTGTCCCCGCCCTCTTCTAGCAGCAATAGCGGAGGGGCGAGCGCAGCTCCCGGCATCATATCGCCACGCCCCCTTCTTCCGCTGCCGGGTCTTCAGCGATTCTCCCCCTACGTAATTGCCAACAAGTCTGAACAAGAACCGTCTGGATCGCCAGAAAGAGGCTCCTCCCCTCCTCCTTCATTGATTGAGGGAGGGCGTGGCCCGAATCAAAACTCCCCGCCTCCTTCTCCGCATCCCTCTAGCATAAGTCCTGGATCCCCCGACCAACCAAAGAGGTCTCCGCCCCCAAATTCTTCCCGACCAAACGCCTCCCCGCCCCTCAGTGTTTCCCCGCCTAGAAATTAAACAAATATCGACGGAAAATGCCAAAGAATCTGACATTCTCTCTGCGAAGAAACCATATGTACATTT
>JAAUYL010098364.1_pt1 | contig 10318 bp, 12 predicted proteins | sample 7278011 | NCBI WGS metagenome assembly JAAUYL01 (sample SAMN14350225, study PRJNA611818) | marine sediment metagenome | isolation source: surface marine sediment (1.8m) | place: French Polynesia: Moorea | collected 2018-08 | reverse complement strand
GGACGGCTTTCATTGATTTCGGGCACGGCCCGTTCGAGGATATCAATTCCCTGGCGCGTATTGGCGGTCAGCAAAACGCGGGTAACCGGCTGTGCCTCAAGCCGTTTCAAAATTTCCACTGCCAAAAGAGACTCGCCAACCGACGCTGCCTGAATCCAGAGCTCAGCTCTGCTCGACGGCTGGGCTTTCAACACCCGCTGATCATATCCCTCGGCCAGGCGTCGATTGAACCGCAGCCAGGGTAGGACGAGACGCCAGCTAAAATCATAGACAGCGAATGCGGCTTTATGGAGCAATTTCTGGGGCATCAAGGTAATTTCAAACAATGGGTGATAGTAAATATCTCAAAAATCGAATACTATTCAATAGCGGCCCCTGTGTCAATTGGTTCGGATATGACTTCCATGATATTGACAGGGACATGGATGTCTGTTAGTCGATGGCTTTCAAATAGGGATGACATAATGTAAATATTTTTCAGGACGGACGGATAACGACTGGGCCGTCCACAGTCGCTTTGAAATGAGTAATTCCAGAGCAAAGCAACAAATGAAACAGGCTGTGAAGTGGGGACGGTGGCTCGGAATGCTGGCATATCTGCTCGATTGGCCGCATCGGCGCATTGTCAGGACAAATTTGCGATTGGCTTTTCCGGAATGGTCGCCAAAAAAAATTCGGGGTACCTCCAAGCGAATATTTCAGAATATAGGCGCCACTGTAGTGGAGATTCTGCAACTGGCGAGCTATTCGAAACAGGACGTGATTGCCCGAACGCGGCTCGTCGGCGAGGATCACTTACAACGGGCACTGGCTGAAAACAAGGGATTGATCGTTGTTTCAGCCCATCTGGGCAACTGGGAACTTGGAATGCAATACGGTGCATGCCTTCTTGATAGGCCCATCCTTGGTGTTGCCAAAAAGATTCAGCCTCAGGTCATCAATCAATGGTTGCATAAACTGCGCACCCGATTCGGTACCAGCATCATATACAAGAAGGGCGCCCTGCCGGACATGCGCCAGGCCCTACGGCGGGATGAAGTTGTTCTGCTACTGGTCGATCAGAGCCGGCGCAAGGAAGGTGTCGACGTCAATTTTTTTGGCCACCGGGTACCGGCTACACCTGCTGCCGCTTTTCTGGGGCTCCGCTGCAAAAGTCCGGTGCTGCCGATTTTCTGTATCCGGGAAGCATCGGGGCAACTTACCATACATATTGAAGAACCTATTTTCACCCAATCATCCGGTGATCTGCGTGCCGATGTCCAGGCAAATACTCAGTTGATAACCGATGCCGTGGAGCAAATGATTCGCCGTTACCCCGAGCAGTGGTTCTGGGTTCATAAGCGCTGGAAAAAATACTACCGTCATTTGTATCCCGCGTATCAGCTGAAACGCAACCGACGCAAAGCAAGAGAAGCGCGGCACGAGCGGCGGATGCGCGGCGGCGCGGTTTGAAAGATGAACATCAAAGTACTACACCTGCTGAGCAACTGGAAGTGGACCGAAATTTCCGAGCCGGCTGTGGATCTGGCCCGGGCCCAGAAGGAGTGCGGGGCGGAGGTCGAGTTCGCCTGCGGCCGCGGTCCTGCCGACCGGGAAATTCGGCGGATAGACTACAATGCCCGTCAAAAAAGAATGGCGCCGGTCCACGTGCTTGAACTGCCCAAGCATTTCAACCTGCTTGCGGCATATCGGGATTGCCGTCAATTGCGGGCCCTGTTGAGGCGATTCCAACCGCATGTCATCCACTGCCACAATCGCAACGCCCATTTGATGGGCTATCTAAGCCGGGGAATATCGACATATCCGTCGATTGTCAAAAGCAGTTATGATCCCGATGGTCTTCGGCGTGATTTTCGGTCCCGCTTTCTGTATAAGTTCGGCACCGACGGTATGGTGGTCATCAACGAAAAAAGCAAACAGGCATCAATTATGCGCGCCGCGTTACCCGTCGATGCGGTATGTGTTGCGGAACCGGGCATCGATCTGGAGCGCTTCTCTCCCCGGCGTAAATTATCGGAAGATGGTCATGATTTTGGCCTGAAGTACAATGCATTTGTGGTCGGTATCGTCAGCCGCATCCGTGAGGCTCGGCGGTTGGACATTCCGTTGAAAGCGGTGTCCGCCCTTGCAGGAGACCACCCTCATCTGCAGATTCTGCTCGTGGGCCGGGGCCGGGATGGTGCCCTTGAAAGGGTTGTGATTCAGCCAGCACGGGATCTGGGTATTGCTGACCGGATCGTAGTAGCAGGATATTGCCGGGGCGATCGTCTGGTTGCCGCATTGCGGGCCATGCATGTGCTGGTTTATCCGCGCCCCGGTTCGGATAAATCCTGCCGTACCGTGCGTGAAGCGATGGCTGCCGGATTACCGGTCGTAGCACCCTCAGTCGGATTTTTACCCGAACTCATCGAGGACCATCAAACCGGCAGATTGATGACAATATCGGGTGAGGATCTGGCCGGGATTCTGTCAGAGTTGATATCGAATCCGGTCAAATTGGGAGAAATGGCAACCCGGGCGCTGAAAATCTCAGCCGCCAGATTCTCAAGACGACTGCAAGCCGAAAAGACGTTAGCCTGGTATCAAACCTTGCGGGGACACCAGCAGGACGCCAGATGATTCGAGTTGAAAAAGTTGATTGCGGGGGAAGGCATAGGGCAGGGGGCATAGGGCATAGAGCAGACAAGGGTATGAGGAATGTTGGATACTTTATGACAGGGGGCTAGGAGGCTTGAAAGCCGGGAGGCCGGGAGGCAGATCGAAACCTAATCGATGGAGCAAATGAATTTCCAGCATTTGTCATTCGACATTGGTCATTCCAACCGGTGAAGGGTATAAGGAGAAGGCGTTCTGACATTTTTCAATTTAAACCTATAACCAATAACGAATAACAAATAACCAGTTTATTTCCAACTTCGGCATTACCCCTCAAAATGGCCTCAACTTCTCAGCTTCTTAACTTCTGATCTTCATTCCTTTATCGGCGGTCAGCTCGGGGCCCCGGACACAATAGAAAAAAATGAAGACCCAGGCCGGCCAAAGCTGAATAAACAGCCGTCGGATCGAGGAGCCGATGTGCCATTCCAGATCATAGGGGGTAATCACGTAGGCAAATAGATATCCGCCAAGCATTAGAAACAGCAATATGATGTTGGATGCCACATGCTTTTTGACTTTGTCGGATCGATCCAGACCGGAAATTAACCAGTACACGGCCAACAAAATGACGATACTTTCGTTGAACGTCATAATTTTTTTCAGGATCGCGGCTCCGGTAATGAGATGGCGATCAAGATCAAAAAGATGAAAGATGGTCTCCCTTAGGGTGGGAACGTTGATCATGTCATTGCGAGGGGCAAACATGACCTTGTAATAAAGGAGTGTTCCTCCGACGGGCATCAGGCCCAGCAGAAAATAACCCGATTCTCTGGCTACCGTGCTCCAATCCGCCCTGCCCATCTGACCAATAAAGCGCACCAGTATGACGAGCGCCAAAAACAGCACCCCCTCATTTTTTGTCCAGGCGGCGCAGGCGGTCGTGAATCCGGCCAGAGCCAGCAACTGCGGTGAAATCTCCGGTAAACGGTCCTTGAGGGCGAATATCGCGACGGTGCCGAGGATAAAAAACGCCAGCGGAACATCGCCGTATTGATCCGTGCCCAGATGCAGGAACTGGGTTGATACCAGCATCAGCAGAACCGCCATATAGCCCTGATTGCGGTTGCGCAGCACGGCCAGGGCGGCGTACATAAAAAAGTAGGTCCCGAACGTGAAAAGCGCGGCGATCAGGATCGGGATCGAGAAATGATCCTTGCCGATAACCTCCCAGCCACGATAGACCGATGCCGTGATCAGGAGCGGATAATCTGCGGCGTGGCCTTTGTCATCCTCATATTCAACATCGCGGGCGACCGGAGAATAAAACGCATGCTGCCATTGATCACCACCGCGAAACAGCCAGCGCGCCCGATAATTCCAAACGATTCGAACGTCGATGGTCCCGTAGGGATCTTCAACAAAGGCTTTCAATCCAAAAGATCCCGAAGAGATCAGCAGTAAAACGACAACCAGCCGTTTGAGCCATCTGATCGGAACGTCCGGCTGCGCTTCATCTGCTCGGAAATGATCCCGGCCGGCGGTCCTGCCACGCCGATAGCGATAGGCGGCCGTCACGGTCAGCAGGATGGCGCTGCTGATTTCAAATACATGATAGCCGGCACCGGGGCGTCCAATCCATGCCAGCCACAGAAATATAGTCGAAGATGTCAGTCCCACTCCGATCCCGGAACCCAGGCAGACCGTAAATATGATCCAGCCCCCTTTCAGGTTGAATTGCGGCAGCAGCAGGACGACCAGCGCAGATCCGATCAGAACCGGCGGGATAAACGCCAAAATCTCCATTAATCATCATTCCTCTTAAACAGCATGACCCCGTCGCCATAGTTCCTTACCAATTTGTAGCCCTCAAAGCTCGGGAGCCCGGGTGTCGTCAGGTATTGGATGACCAGCAGGTCTTGTGCCGGTTCCGGGCCCAGCACCATGCGGCCGGGTATCAGGGCATAGCGCGCAAAGAAAAAATCAGTATGATCACTATAGTCAGAGATATAGTTGAACGGGGTATGGGGCGGCAGATCCCGGCTGATTTCGGCGAACCGCTCCTCATAGGCGGCTCCGGCATCCCGTCTCCTGTCGACGACAACCTCCTTGACGACCGTGAGAAAATAGATCGGGACGATCACCACGGCCGGGATGACGATCAGCAACGCCGCTGCCCGCACAGACGGGAAAAACCGGCCCTTTAATGCCTTGCAATAAGATTTGAAAATATTGAACTGTTTTCTAACCATGTCATAGCTTCCAGTCGCGGCCAGGCGGCGCGGTCGCAAAATGTGTGTTGCAGATTGCCGATTCGTTTTGGTAACCTGCACTCCTGATACGCAAAGCTCGCCCGGCTCTCTTGCCATTGCTGAAACGTTTTGCCACCAGATATCTGAGAAAAAAGGTAATGTCAATATCCCCCCGTTACCGATTACCCGGCCCCCATAACGAATAACCCCTAACAAGGCCATCGAGGACAGACCGGCCTTTTTAAAATTCCGGCTTGATCCCCGGATCAATGAAAAAGTAAACATAATAGCAGGTTAATCGCTTGAGGGTTCTCTTTTGCGCCGGGCCACGAAAATTTATGCTTGATATCGACCTTTTTCTGCAATAAAGAAAAAGATTCTAAAGTTAATTTTGGCCGGTCATGAACCGGTTTTCATTGAGCCGGCCGGCAATTACTATTTTTGTCCCCGGATTGGTCCTGCCTCCGCAACTAATTTTCGACACGGATCTCACCTGCAGGGTGAAATAGGGAGCGCATTATGGCGATAAGTCAGGAATTGTTGGACATCTTAGCCTGCCCGAAATGTAAGGGTGACATTTATCTGAACGATGAAAAGGATGGTCTGATTTGCAACCCGTGTAAATTGATGTTTGAAATCCGGGATGATATTCCGATCATGCTCATCGATGAGGCCAAGCCGATTGAATGAATAAGCTGGGAGGCTGGGATGAAGGGAGGCTATAAGGCTCGAAACCTTACGGAATTTTTCGCTCGTTGGATTGTTAGCCTCCCAGCCTCCCAGCTTTCTGGCTTTCTGGCTTCCTTGAGATTTTTACAATGAGCACACCGCGAGCGCCCAATCCGGCGAAACTGGTCATCGGCGTCATAACCGGGGACATGGCCCTATTCGATCCCATCAGTCTTGAACTCGCAGGCAATTACGGTCCCGTGGATATCATCAGCGGCTGGATGCCGTTCGACTACACCGATTACTATGAATCGGAAATGGGAAGCAATCTCCATCGCCGGATGATGACATTCAAACAACTGATTCACCAGGAAGAATTAAAGGCAATCAAACTCGCAACAAATCGCATTGAACAGGCTTACATCGATAACGGCCGGCGCCGGGTCAACATCGATCCGGGCTACCTGCTGCATGAGCGTTTCGTGCTGGCCTCGGGGAAAAATTTCAGCCACCGGATATACATCGGCGATGGGATTTATGCAGATTTAACGCTAATTTATCAACGGGGCGGATTTGTGGCCCTTCCCTGGACTTACCCGGATTATGCCGACAAACCCATGATGGAATTGCTGACGCGGATTCGCAATAAATATCACATCGATTTAAAGACAAGCTGACTATGATCAAAAGCATGACCGGTTTTGCAGCGGCGGAAGTGTTCGACGGCGATCTCAGTGTATCGACCGATATCCGTGCGGTCAACAGCCGGCATCTGGATCTGGCGCTACGAATACCCGCCGGCTATTCGGGGCTGGAAGAAAAAATAAAAGGTCTCATCAACCGCAAAATCGTTAGAGGACGCCTGGAGGTCAAAATTCAAATCAAAGATGCAACCGAGAACGCCATCGCTTTTGAAATTGACTGGGCCAGAGCCGAGGGCATGTACGCGGCCATAAAAACGCTAACCGATAAATTGGGCCTTCAAAATAATATCACTGTTGACCACCTGCTTTCTGTCGGTGGATTAATCCGGCCGGTTGAGACAGTTGACGAATCCGAAAAGGTGTGGGAAACCGTTGAAACCTGTCTTGAACGCGCCTTGGCGGATCTTGACGCCATGCGCGGCAAAGAGGGTGAATTCATTGCCAACGATTTATTTGCGCGTCTAGATTTCATCGAAAGTGGCCTGATGGGAATTGAGGACAACTCCGCCAATCTGATAGGACGGTATCAAGAGCGGTTAATGGAACGTATTGCGGTCCTCACAAAGGAAACTGTCGAAATCGATCCTGCCCGGCTGGCTCAGGAAGCGGCATATTTGGCGGATCGGAGCGATATTTCCGAGGAAATCGTCAGGGCCAAAAGCCATATCGAGCAGTTTCGTCAGATTATGCAGTCGAAGGAGCCGGGGGGCAGAAAACTTAACTTCCTGCTGCAGGAACTGCATCGGGAGTTTAATACGATCGGGTCCAAAATCGGACATGCCGAAACCGCCCATAGAGTTGTCGAAGTTAAAGCGGAGCTGGAAAAAATCAGGGAACAAATTCAAAACGTCGAGTGAAAATTGGCATAGGAAATTGGGTAAAGTGCAAGGTGTTGACCGAAAATCCAATGCCTCTTCAGCTAAAACACCTTGCGCTCTGCGCTTTGCTCTATGCACCTTAACTGGAGGTAGAATGGATCAGAATCTGTTGAACATTGGTTTTGGCAGCACCGTTGTTTCCGATCGGGTTGTGGCCATCGTATCCCCGAATTCGGCGCCGATGAAACGGCTCAAGGACGAAGCCCGCGATGAGAAGCGTCTCATCGACGCCACCCACGGCCGCCGAACCCGCTCCATTATCATTATGGACAGCAATCATGTGGTCCTCTCGGCCATCCAGGCTGAAACGATTTCGCAACGGTATACGACGCACAAAGACCCAACCTGACCAAAGATGAGTCACCGGCAAGCGCAAACAACACCGAACGCTTCTCCAGGCGGCAGGCCTGAGAAATCGGGCCTTCTGTTTATCCTATCGGCACCATCCGGGGCCGGTAAATCCACGCTGTGCAGTGCCGTACGCAATCGGTTTCCGGATGTGATGTATTCGATATCATTTACAACGAGAGCCCCCCGCGAGGGGGAGTGCAATGGACGTCATTATTTTTTCATCGAAAAGGGTGAATTTGAAGCGGGTATTGAGCAGGGCCGCTGGGCGGAGTGGGCCCGGGTTCATGGCAACTATTACGGAACGTCCATGGATACACTGAACAAGGGACTTAGGATGGGTCGGGATATTCTGCTGGATATCGATGTTGAGGGGATGCGCCAGATTCAAGAAAAATTCCCTGATGGTATCACGATATTCATTATGCCCCCCTCTCTGGACATTCTTAGACGCCGGCTAATATCCCGCGGCACGGAAAGCCCCGAGGCGATTGCGGTGCGCTTGAAAAATGCGCAAAAAGAGATGGCCCAAAAGGACTTGTATCGCCATGTCATTATCAATGATACCCTGCCGGAGGCAATTGACGAGCTGATCAACCTGATCGAGACCTATCGCCGGTGAAAACCGAACTGTTATACGGTATCCACCCGGTATCGGAAGCTTTAGCGGCCCGCCGCAGGCAGTTGGATACCATATATCTGGCCGATCGCGGTGCAACCGGCCGACTCAAGTCCATCGTCTCTTCGGCCGATTCCCGCGGCATACGGTTGCAGCGGATCAGCGGCGGCGATCTTAAGACTCTGGTCGGTCCGGTGGTGCATCAGGGTGTGGCCGCCAGAGTGAGCCCGTTTCCGTTTACGGATTTGTCCGAGTTGCTGAAGCCGGATTCGGCGCGGGATGCCGGCTTGTTTCTGCTGATCCTGGACAACATCCAGGATCCTCAGAATCTGGGTGCGCTGCTCCGCACGGCGCTGTGTGCCGGTATCGATGGGGTTATCTTGCCTAAATATAACTGTGCCGCACCAACCCCTGCCGTGTCGAAAGCGTCCGCCGGTGCCCTCGAACATATCCGCTTAATCCGGATAACCAATCTGGTGCAAACCATGAAACGATGTCAACAGGCTGGTATCTGGATTATCGGCTTGCAAAAAGAGGCCGGCCAGTCGATTTTCACCGGTGATCTCAATGGACCAATCGCCATGGTGCTAGGCGGCGAGCAGAAGGGAATCCGCCCCCTCGTCAGCCGAAATTGTGATTACTTATATGCCATACCCCAGCAGGGACCGGTGGAATCCCTTAATGTTTCGGCCGCCGGCGCAGTGGCCATGTACGAGGCGTGGCGGCAGCGGCAAAAAAAATAGGTTTCAGGTGTCAGGTTTCAGATGTCAGGGAAGTGGCATAGGTTCACGGGAAGTCGGGAGTCGGAACACGAAAATTTAAAAAAAGCGGGGTGCATGAAATCTTCAATCTTCAATTTTCAATCTTCATTTTCGAAAGGTGACGATGATTTCGGATATCTTTAAACACGCCGGTCGGATTCTGCATCGCGTTGTGTTTCCGCCTAAATGTTTGGTCTGTACTGCTTTTATACCTGACCGTACAAATCCTTGCGGGTCATCAGGTCCGTTACCCGCCGCAAACGGCAATTCAGCCTCACTGTCTCTACATCGCCAGCTTGACAGAATGTTGTCTCGTTATTTATGTCGGAACTGCATTCTGGGGCTGGTAGCCGTTGAATCTCCGATTTGTGATTGTTGCGGATTCCCCTTTGAGAGCCGCAAGGGCGTTGATCATCGCTGCGGTGATTGCATCACGCACCCGAAATTTTTCGAAATTGCCCGTGCACCGCTCGTCTACGATCAAGTCGCGATGCGGGTGATTCAGCGATTCAAATACAATGGCAAACTTCAGCTGGTTCGTCCCCTGGCAGAATTGCTGTTGATGACCTACCGGATGTTTTGGAAGACGGATAGCGTCGATCTGGTAGTTCCGGTACCGCTTCATCTGTCGCGTTTTCGCAGCCGGGGATTCAATCAGGCTTATCTGATGGCGACCTGTTGGAAAAAAATTGCCGGCGATGGAGAGAATTTGTCGAACGGGCATCGCCTTGAACGCGAGCTGTTGATCCGCAGCCGGGCAACCGTGCCGCAAACTTCCCTCGGCCGGGAACAGCGGACTGTCAATATGAAAAATGCCTTCACGCTCAACAATTCATCTGAAATTACGGACAAACATATTTTATTGGTCGATGATGTCTATACCACCGGAGCGACGGTAAATGAATGTGCACGTGTGCTGGTAAACGGCGGAGCAGGCAGGGTCGATGTATTAACTTTAGCACGCGCGGTTTGATCGGAAAATAAAAGGTTCCATCGTCAGCTTTACGGGTGACCCGGAATGACGGATTCAGAAAAAAAAATAGTTTCCCTTGAAAACCTGATCCCCATCGTCAACGACGCGCAAAAGGCCGGGCGACAGGTTGTCTTCACCAACGGGTGCTTCGATATCCTGCATGTCGGTCATGTGCGGTACCTGGCCGCTGCCCGCCAAGCAGGGGACCTGCTGGTGGTCGGCCTGAACAGTGATCGATCCGTGCGAATAATCAAGGGTGATGACCGGCCGATTATCACTCAGAACCAGCGGGCGGAGGTGCTGGCCGGCCTTGGCTGCGTGGATTTTGTGGTGCTGTTTGACGAACCGGATCCGCTGATGCTGATCAAAGCGTTGAATCCGAATGTTCTGGTAAAGGGTGAAGATTGGAGCGAAGATCGGATTATCGGCGCCAACCACGTCAAATCAAAAGGGGGACGGATTGTGCGTGTTAAATTTGCTGACAACATGTCCACCAGCGGCATTATTGATCGGATTGTC
>JAAUYL010000942.1_pt1 | contig 10331 bp, 9 predicted proteins | sample 7278011 | NCBI WGS metagenome assembly JAAUYL01 (sample SAMN14350225, study PRJNA611818) | marine sediment metagenome | isolation source: surface marine sediment (1.8m) | place: French Polynesia: Moorea | collected 2018-08 | reverse complement strand
TTCCATAATTTTTTGTGTCCGCGCACATTTCAAAACTTTTTTTGAAAATAATATCTATACCTAACCAAGTCCTTGAAATCAAACAGTAATTGAATCACAAATGCTCACTCAATTTATAGCTTTCAACATGATCTTGATCACATGAATTTATTTAAAAAAGATCCTGCGAGGAAACATCATAATTTTCTTCATAAAGCAATTTCGGTGGTGGTACTTAGATATTTGATCTTTGTCATACAAACAATTGAAAGGTCTATTATGAAAGTTTTTACTTAACGTAGATACTTGAATATTTTATCAAAGAGGAATATTTTTATTTGGAGAATAAGAGATAATGTCGATAGAGAGCTGGTCAGTCTCAGATGTTTGTTTTGCTTGTTCCAAGTTGATGTTCACGAATCGTGTGTGAGCTTTTCTGTTCTGGTTCTGGTTAGTGTTGTTCCTTCTTGGTCATGCTAAACAAGAGTTCGATTTGTCACCCGCGAGCACGAAGTGCTCCGCGGGTCTAAATTCGGCTTTCTTGTTGAGATTCTTGGGGTTTTTTTTCCACTATCTCAAAATCACCTATTTGCGTTGCGTTTTCGATGGTAATGAATAAAATAACATTTGATCAGAAGGAAATTTGGAGTTGATTGGCACTCACGCACACGCACCCACCCACACGCGTACGCGGGTGCGTGTACGCGTATCTTTTATAATGGCTTTTTAAGGCCAAATACGACAAAACATCATTAAATAACACTTGATCAAAATGCATTAAGAGACATTTTGAATCAATCGCCATTGTAAAACAACGCTTTGGCGAGCGGGTAATGATGGAACGAATGTTCCGTCTTGTTTCTTTAGGTTTTGGTTGGTGGCCTATGTGTAGTATGTATGTTGGTTTACAATTAAAATGAATTTTCTCTATACCATATGCATTATGTATATAAAAACATCACAACTAAGTATCCTGTCTACAATGTTTAAACTCAAAGTGTTTGAAAAACAAAGTAGTTGGATTTTTTTTTTGGGGGGGGGGGGGGCTTGCTTTTGCCTAGATTCCATCATCAGTTCCTAGTATTTTATAGATCTCGTTTCGAGAGTATGTTAATGTACAATCTTATACTGTTTTCTGTTTTGGTAGGCCCTCTTCTTTCTTCCTTTTCTATCTTTGGTACGATATCTACGCTGGATTGAGCACCTACTTTAATCTGCTGCGAGAATCTGGAGAGTGAGTTTTTCTTAAATCTGACTGTTGTTGCTGTTGTTGTAAACATATGTATGGATGCAAGGTGTTGTCCCTTCATGGTCGACTGTTGGGAGCCGGTAAGGGGGGAGGCACGTCTGAGGCCGGGGCCCCCGGGTAGTAGTATGGCGGTGGCCTCTCGTACTCGGGATTAACCTCGGCCGCCAGGTTGGGGTTGCTGGTGTACCTGGGTGGGCCTCCGCTCGGTTGGCTCGGTCCGCCTCCTCCGGCAGCCGATCCTTGCTGGAGGTCGTACGTTCTCGGCGCGACATCCTGGAACCGGTTGTCTCCACTTCGAGAGTCCTGATAGGCATAACCAGCCCGATAATGAGCAGAATCTGGCAAGTACTCGCTGGCGTTGCGTCGGTGCCCACGCCTCTTCTTCTTGCTGTGAGATGACGATGAGGAGGAGCGGGGCGCACCGACGTCCTCGGGCTGTACCTCGACCAGGGGTCCGGGATAGGGCTCGGACTTCCGGTACAGCGCCACGAGGGAGATGGCCAACGCGATGCTCGGCAAGAAGAAGAGGTAGCACCACCCGATGCTGGCCCAGAACCCGTTGAAGGGATCGACAATCTCGTTGCACACGGCGATCACGGTCGCGTTGTAGCTGTTGCTCAACGGGCCGCACTTGCCCACGTACTCCTGGGTGTGGTTGATCACGCGCACGACGTAGGCGTCGATTAGGCCGATGGTCTCGTTGACGTAGCTGTTGGCCAGGGTGTCGACGAGCTGGGGACCCTCCGTCCTCAGGAAGTCGGAGGCCGCAGTCGCCTGCTTGATCAGGCCCCTGAGTGCCTCGCGCATGTTGACCTTGTTAAACTTTGCGTCGCGCTCTAGAAGCTCCACGCTAGATTGGAGCTGTCTCATGCCAAGCTGCATCTCCATGACCACTTCTTGCATCTGAAAAAGAAACGGTGAACGATAATTTTACATTTGAATTCCTTTTCATATTGTTTATTTCCAACTCACTTGCTCGAGGAAGAGAATTTCGTTCTCGATGGCAGGCCCGACGATGCGTCGGTTGGTGCTGCTGAGACGGTTCTTGACCTGGCGCAACTTCTGGATGAACGTGTTGAGGTCGAGCGAGGTGATTTGCTCCTGCATGAGCCTCGTGTATTGCGTAAAGTTGAGGTCGGAGATCTGCGACTCTGCGAGCTCAAGGAGGTCGCGCTCGGCCTGCGGACTCAAGATCTGGATGCCTCTGAGATCGTCGTCAAGCCTGATCTTGTTCTTGAGACTGGCGATAAAGTCGCCAATGCCGTACTCCTTCTTCCAGTCCCTGAGCTCCTCTATGTTGTACACACTCTCTAGATCGAGCAGCGTATACAAGGTTTCATTTCTGTAGCACTGAGAAAAGAAAAAAAATATACGTAAGTCAGAAGTAAAAAAACTCGTGAAAACTGAAGACAAACAAACAACTTACGCTGGAAATGATATGCCTTAGTGAGAGATCGTTGGCGTCTGCGCGGGGGTATTGCTCGCGCAAGAATGGCTGAATGAATCGCGTGTCGACGACCTCAAAGACCTCGGAGTTGTTTGGCGATTGGAGGGCATCGCAGGCGACTTTTTCGGTCGTCGACCCGACAAGGAAGAGGACCGTCGTGATGGCCAAGAGGACAATGCTGAAGAGGAAGGTGAGGTAGACGGCTGCGAGGAGCCAGTTGGCTCCGCTTCCGGTGTTGCAACAGTCGTCGCCGTAGACGTTGCCCGGCCTCTTGCCGCAGAACCCATAGAAGAGTCCGAGGATGTGACATGACAAGATGAGCAGGACCATGCAGCTCATGCCCAGCCCGATGTAGTAGACGTAGACCCCGTACTCGTCCAGGACCGGCCTGACCTCGGGGATATCCTTGTGCACGCTGGACAAGTTGTCCTCGACGTCGTTCAAGAAGCTCTGGATCTCGGCGGCCTTGTCCTCCAGCTTCTGACCCATGCGACGGATCTCGCTCTTGATCTTCGGCCTCAAGTCGCCCATGGAGGCCTCGATGTCGTGCTTCACTTTGTCGAGCTCTTTCTGTCCACCCCGCACCTTCTTCTCGATGTCGTTGTTCATGAGATCGGCTATATCGCGGAGAAGGAGGCTGACGTCTGGTAGCTCCAGGGGGAGCTTCTCGAAGTCCGTCGCCACCGAGAGGTCGCGGTCGATGTTGTACTCCTGGAGGAACTGCGAGCACACCTTGTCGGAGTTGCACTGGGACAAGGCCCCTAACAGCCTGCTCTTGGCCCCGCCGAGGCCCAGCCTCAGCTGGCCGACTTTGTCCTGGAGCAGGAGGGTCTTGTTCTGGATCTCCCGCAGGTGGCGTTTCACATTGCCCAAACCGGAAACGATATCGGCGAGGTTGTCGATGGCCACGGCCTGGGTGACGTGGGCGAGATTCTGTTTGAGTATGGGTCCGCTGTCGTCGAGGACTTTGTGCAGGACCTGTTCAAGCTCGACAAAGTTGTTGACCAGGAGGCTCCTAACCTCCATGCCGGTGTTGTCCAGATATTGGCTGGTGTCCCCGCTGGCATCCTGGAGCTTGTCAGGGAACGTCTGGACTCCCTGGTAAGCGTAATGGTTCGTCACGAAAGCGCTGACGACGCCGAACATGGCGGCTATGACGAAGACCGACAGGATCACGCCGAGGCTGACCCTCTTGCACGCGTCGCCCCTCTTGTCAAAATGTTCGGGGTAGGCCCCGCACTTGCCTGCGCATCGGCAGCAGCACACGCAGAACCCCGCAAAGGGGACGGCCAGCGCCATCAGGATCCCGCAGATTGCGATCGTGACCACGCCAATGTACTGGAGCAACAGCTCCTCCCAGTGCTCCTCCAGGAGGCCGAGCGTCTTCTCGTTGGGCGTGTGCAGGAGGACGCTCGCGTTGAGGCTGTCTGGCAGCACCTGGTCGCGTTGGATGAGATCAAGGAAGGTGTGAGTGATGGTGTAGACGTGGTGCATGCCGCGGGCATTGAAGTTCGCCGTGGACGCGTAGTCTGTGTTGACGATGGGCTCGCTGTATCGAACCCGATGGTCGTGGAGCACTTTCATGCTGCCAATCACTTTTGGATCGGCCATCACGGTTGTTGCCAACGTTGACAACAAAGTTAGGAATGTCAATAGCATAGTGGCTGGTGGTAGTAATATCACTGTCGGTAGTCTGTGCTTCATGGTTAGGGCACTCTCTTTTCAATTGCACCTAGAGTCTTCTATTCATTATCTTGATGACCTGTAAAACAACAACAGGCATTAATACAGGTTTAATTCACAGACAAACCGAAAGGCAACGCAATATAATGAACTTGTTTGCATGTGAGTGTCACAGTTTGGCAACACCCTTTTGAATATGATGATGCATCACGCCGCCCACCCAGATTTCAGATTGCGACGCTGATGGCACAATTAGATAGACACGGTCACAAAGCAAAACAACCTACTCGAACGATGGCAGGAAGATGTTTGCAACACAAAACACACTTTGTTCTTTCCCAAAATGGACGGGATTTCCGCTATTTACATTGCACATTCGTGTTGGATTATCTTAAACAAATGGACAGTACCAATGTTTATAAGTTCTTCAAAAAATCGATATTAACTTCATGAGTTGGATGATTCAGTCATCTATCCAATTTAGAGGGCTTTGTTTAACAGAACGATTCGTACCTGACGAAGTACAGGAAGCTACTTTTTGTTTCGATATCACAGTTTCAAAGAAATTAATTTACTCCTTCACGTACTCTATCTTGAGTTCTCTGTAAAATGGTCTCACACCGTGTTCATAAGTTCATCTTGAAGCTTGGGAAAAAGAATGACGAGAACAATGACTTTGTGCTACTGCGTGCAATCTTGTGAGGATAACGAACAAATTGCATGATCGGCAGAAAAAATCCTTTGTTGCTTACCCAACTCGATCGGTGGTGGTGTGAATGGAGACGATCACTGCTGTAATGCTTTCTGTTTCACTGAGTTTGGAGCAATTGCTTGGCTCTCCGACCTCAAAATTGGAGGACAACGAGGCCGAGGTTATCAAGCCAAAATTGATCCGAATATGACGGCGAACCACTGCACAAAGCCTTATGGCGGAATGCTTTCCCAAACTTCGCCTACGTCAAAGTCCATTCCGCCATGGGGTGAGCAGACCACTCGAACGGCTCGAATACAGACACCCCAGCCAGGCTCCCCAGACTCGTTGTGGAGATCCTTGACCTTAATCTTTTTCTTGGGTCAGAAATCACACAATGAAATGGACGTCTTTGTGCCTGTTTCACATTACAGCTCGCTCAGCTGCTTGTCGGTCGTGCTGCTTGCTCCAGGATCGCCGTGTCGCGCCTCCTCATCTTCTTTCTGGTGGTGGTGGTCGCGGTCGGTCACACTGATGGACAAAAAAGCGCTGAGAAACTACGCCGCCGCCGCCGCCACGGCCCGATTTTCTCCTGCCGACCTGAAGACTCGGCCGGCCGATCCAACTTTGCATTGCACACCAGATCGATAATCGTCTGTAAGGCCACCGAAGAGCACACTAGAAAAACGATATTGGTACCAGAATGGCTTTTCTTCATGACACTGCCACATGTCAGGTGGCGTTTTATTGATATTTTTGACTTTTTAACAGACTTATTGTCCAGAAAATAGTAATGGAAATTCAAACTAGCGCGGGAGTTTTGTCAGTGGAGCTCAAGTTAAGATGGTTTTAGGATCTAAAGCCGAGTTTGCAAAGTATTTTTGTTCTTGCGCCTCATTACATTAAACGACCGAGCGGGATTAATTAGACCAGTTTATGTTTCGGTCTTGCTTTTTTCCAAAAAAACGAAACTCTGGAAAAAAGTCGGGAAACAAAACAAACTCAAAACAAAACAAAAACAAAATGTCAGAAACGAGCAAGAGGTGATGCAACCTCGAAAACTTTGATCTGACCTCTCCAGAATCGGTTGTCATTTACAGAGCGACTGCTTGAATTGATCAGAGACATGGGACGATTCTGTGCAGTAGTGAGATTTGCTCAAACCTCGATCATTTTGTACGGTGGACGACAGCTTCACCCGCATCAACATGTCCTAGTCAATGTCAGATCGGTCAGTTCAACACAAAGTCATAGGCGAAAGACCAAACCATCTCTTCCAAACTTGGCCACGGAGGAGGAGTTCTCGCGGAAAACTGCCATCAAGAAAAGGTTCTTCGAGCGAATGCTGGACTACGTGACAACATACAGCGACAAGGTCTTGGCCAACGTGCTTCCTCAGGTGGCCTACAACGCCGTGAAGACCTTCTCTAAAGGCACAAAGCTTTTGCTGGCCGACATGAAGATGTATAGCTGGAGCAACCACGTCCTCTCGAACACTCGGGATTGGCAAAAGGGCTGTCGATCACTGACGAGGCGGCAGCTTGAAGTCTACTTGAATCTGCCGGGTGAACTGCTCAGGTTTGACACTGTTCATTTTCAGTCACAATTTCTTGATCTTTTTTAATGGCTTCCACTTCTTTAGGGTCACGCCCGTTTTAGTTGTGTCCGCATTTCCCTTCGCCCAGAACGTCGTCTTCCCGCTCGCCATGATGTACCCGACTCGGCTTCTTAGCAGCCATTTTTACACAGATGCACAGAAGGACCAGGCCTACCTCGAACATTGCAAAGCTCGACATGCTTACTACAGATCAATAGTGCGCGATCTCCATCGAATGGTCAGACACGAGAAACCGACGACGAAAATCAAGCGTGCCTTGGCTTTTCTAATGAAAGATAACCTGGACCTGAAGGCGAGTGATTTACTGCAGCTCCAGACTCTGTTCGAGCATCCCGACGGTCAGTTGACTTTAAAAAAGATAGGCGCTCCCCACATCAAGCATTTACTCAAGACTCACGGCCTCCGGGGCCTGACTCTGTGGTTCCCGCGATTTCGGTTGCAGCAGCACGCGAACCTGATGAATCAGATTGACCTGGCGATCTGTCGGGAGGGAGGACCCGAGGCTTTGTCAGTGGACGATCTGAAGTTGTCTTGTCACATACGCGGATTGAACGTCGACGGCCTTTCGGAGGAGGACATGGTCGACTACTTGAAACAGTGGCTCGAGGTCTCCTCCAACTTGAGCCCGCAGACGATGTCACTTTTATTGCATGCTCCAATCTTGCTTGGGTACAATCACAAGAACCGCCTCGTCGAATCCTGGTCAGTGGAGTGACAACAAAAGATAATCACAACGAAAATGAAGGAAAATCTATATAAACTACCTAACTCAAACCTACAACACACTGCTAGTCGAATACCTAAGCCACAAAGTTTGCAACAAAGCACGGAAATAGTGCTCTTATAATGACATATCCATATCTGAGATTCCACTGTTATATTGTATTGGAGAAAATATATGAGAAACAAGGACTGTTGCAAGGAAGTTTCCTTTTGGCACTTTTTGAAACATGCGTCTTTTCTGGATGCGAAAACTCTGGTAGCGATGAAGATTGAAGAGATGTAAACAAAGAAAAATGTCAGAAAATTGATTCGAACCGACTTTCTGCTCATTCATTCTTCGAATTCTCTGAAGATTTGCTGTGTTACTTTTATCTTTGCATGCTTCACCTTCACGTTGAGATGCAATTGCTGTTTGTCCAACTGTAAAAGTCCTGAAGAAGCCTCACAAACACACACTCACACACACCTGTGAAAATTTGACAGTTGTTTGCGCATGTGGCAATCAAATCACATTTGCAATATGAATCCATCCAGCAGTTCTCATTCGCCAGGGGACCTCCCGAGCAATGCTCAGGAACAGCAAGAATGCCAGGGGTGCGAAGAGTAACAAGAATTCCTTCAACGCTGGTTTCAGTTCGACAGATAAGAATAGGACAAAGTACAATTACACACCGCTCACAAAGTTTGATAACAACCGCAAAAGTGATTCATGTGAAACTCCCTTCTTGTCAAAATTCAAAATGAGTGACAGGATGGATGACCAAGGCTTTGGCGATCGTGATACGCATGACAGTGACGCCGACCAGGAGGACGGTTTGCGTCAGCCTGCAGAATCTCAAAACGAAACAACGTCGAACACCCAGAGCAGCAACAGTGAAAATGACACAGACGCCCAAGATGAAACGCGCGAGGGTGGAACGTACTTGGACGAAAGAATCCTTGTGCCACAAGATGAGGAGGAGACCTGGTTCAGCTTTCGCACCTTGTGGGCGTTCACCGGGCCCGGATTCCTCATGTCCATAGCTTACCTCGACCCCGGGAACATCGAGAGCGATTTGCAGAGCGGCACAGTCGCCGAGTACAAGTTGCTCTGGGTCCTCATGTGGGCGACTCTCCTGGGCCTCCTCGTCCAACGGTTGGCTGCCAGGCTCGGGGTCGTCAGCGGACACCATCTTGCTGAATTGTGTTATCAACGGTACAAGAAAGTCCCGCGGATCCTACTCTGGATCATGGTCGAGATTGCCATTATTGGAAGCGACATGCAAGAGGTTATCGGGACGGCCATTGCGTTTTACATTCTGTCAAATCGAGCCATCCCGCTATGGGGCGGGGTTCTCATCACTGTATTGGACACGTTCACATTCCTTGGCTTGGACAAGTACGGTCTCCGCAAGTTGGAGCTGTTCTTTGGTCTCCTGATCACGACGATGGCCGTCAGCTTCGGCTACGAGTATATTGTCGTTGCTCCCGATCAGGCCGACGTCGTCGAGGGGCTGTTTGTGCCTTGGTGTTCAGGGTGCGGGAGGAAGGAATTGCTTCAGGCTGTCGGTGTCATTGGAGGTAAAGAACAACAATTTCTGTTTCTGAAGTATAGATCATGTTTAAATGTTCTCATTTTAAAACAGCTGTGATCATGCCTCACAATTTGTACTTGCACTCGGCGCTCGTAAAGTCTCGCGACATCGACCGAAGGAGGACGGGTGCAGTCCGCCAGGCCAACAAGTACTTTTTCATCGAGTCGTCAATCGCCTTGTTCGTATCGTTCTTGATCAACGTCTTCGTTGTGGCCGTGTTCGCATCGGGACTGTACGGAAAACAGAACGACGAGATCCTCAAGGAGTGTCTGGCCAAGAATAACAGCCACGCAGAGGTGTTTCCCAACAACACCGACCTCGTCGACGCCGACCTGTACAAGGGTGGGATCTTCCTCGGGTGCGTGTTCGGCCTCCCCGCCATGTACATCTGGTCGGTGGGCATCCTGGCGGCTGGCCAATCGTCGACCATGACTGGAACCTATGCTGGACAATTCGCGATGGAGGGATTCCTTAACCTGAAGTGGAAGCGGTGGCAGAGGGTGCTCCTGACTCGGACCGTGGCCGTTTTGCCGACATTCTTCGTGGCGTTCTACGAGAAAATTGATGACCTTACTGGCATGAATGACCTACTGAATTGCCTTATGAGCCTGCAGTTGCCATTCGCCCTCATCCCTACGATCGCCTTCACGTCCAACCCCGCCATCATGGGCGAGTTCGCCAACGGCCTTGCGTCCAAGATCTTTTCGCTGGCCTTGTCCGCCCTCGTCATATTTGTCAACATCTACTTCGTCTTCCAGTATGTCATTGGCCTTGGCATTACGGCCTGGTACTTCATCCTGTTTGTGATCACTGTCGGCGTCGGCTACTTGGCGTTTTGCCTGTACCTGACAATTGACATGGCGATCAACATGGGGGCCCATTGGATCGCTCAGTTGCCAGTGATCGGCAGCCTCTACATGCCATGTGACGAAACATTCTTTCAACAACAGACACCGATCCTAATAGACGACGACATGGACGAGTCAAGTGCGTAATCATTAATAACAATAACGTTTGTGATCATGGAGATAATTATCTTTATCACGTAATCTGCCGGAGTACATATTTATATCTGTATACCCGTAAAAAACATTTTAGAATTGCTCAAGTCTTCACTCTTCAAATGTTCCATGTCTGCAGTTCATGTTGAATCGAGACTGAAATAGAGAAATGAAGTCTTTATGAAATGTCCTGTACCAAAACAGCAAAAAAAGGAATTTAAGCAAGGCAATCAACCTCGCGATTGAAAAGTCGAGTCACCCGCTTTCGATCTTAATTTTGCGTCCCACTTGCGCATTGCGCATGGCTGAGCGTGTGAGCAGCCTGCGCTCGTCAGCTGACTGAGACTGCGGTGGGTGCGGTGTGAA